>Ga0302267_10000733_pt1 | contig 43673 bp, 30 predicted proteins | sample III_Bog_E1_3_FD_194555 | JGI IMG/M metagenome (GOLD analysis project Ga0302267, IMG submission 194555) | Peat permafrost microbial communities from Stordalen Mire near Abisko, Sweden - III_Bog_E1_3 | ecosystem: Environmental > Terrestrial > Soil > Wetlands > Peat | place: Sweden: Abisko...
GTTCCAGGTAAAGTTGGCGCTGGTGCCGGTGAGAATGCTGCCCGTGGTGGGCGCGGTCAGCGCTGCCGGCACTGGGGAGCCCGACTCGGTGAAGGTGTAGCTCTGCGACAGCCATACGCTGTTGATCAACGAGTAAAGCGTTGCGTACACCGTTACGCCATTCGACCCGATGCCGTTCACGGTGACGGAAGTGGTGTGGATGGGCCCTGAGTCATACGCCTCCTTCGCCTCCGCGCCGTAGGGACCGTAGCCGAGGTTGAACCAGTAAGCTGTAACTCCGGTGCCAGTGGTCCACGTAAAAGTCTGGCCGGTTCCAATCGTGCTGCCCGCATTGGGGGAAGTCAGTGTCGCGATTCCCGCGGACACCTGGAATGGCGGTGACGGCGCGGTGTTTAGATTCAGCGGCGGAGTCAGCGCCGGGTTCAAAGACAGGGACGCGATCAGCGTGTCGGTGGATTCGACTTCAGGAAAGATGAGATTGGTGAAGTCAGCCTGCCCACCGGAAAGAGCTACCGAGGTGGTGCCGGTCAGCACGGCTTCGCCGTCGGCCATCGTTACCGAGTTAGTGGCAGCCGTAGCCGCAGCGCCGCTCTCGGTCAACGCCACCGGGACTGAGGGCGTGATTGCCACATCCTCGAAATAACTCGACTGGAAGTTCTGGGTAAAGGCCAGCGCATAGTTGGTCTGCACCGCGCCGGAGTCGACGGTGCCGGCTGGGCAGTTGGGGTCGAATTCGAAGGCGCGTTGGTCCGCGGTAATCCCGGCCGAAGTAGCAAAGATCGCAACTCCGCCGCAGATGGCCGAACTGCCGGGCAACGGCAGCAGGGTCTGCGTTGGCCCACCATAGTTGGCCTGCGGCGCTAAGTTGATGCTTCCCAGGCTTACGCCATTCACTCCGGGGATGAGATTGCCTCCGGTATCGGTGTAGGTTCCATTGATATCGGGGTTGGCTGTGGCGGTATTGCCGGCCACGATGGTGTTGGCCAACGTCAGCGAGCCGCTGCCGTTGTTGATGCCGCCGCCGCTGAATGTGCTGGCGTTTCCTGAAATTGTGCTGTCCGTTACCGTCACATTGGCGCCGATATTTGAAATGCCTGAGCCGGTATTGCCGGTGATCGAACTCGATTTCACCGTCACTGTCCCGCCTGACTCTTCGACAATACCGCCAACGGCGCCGGAGTTACCCGATATCGTACTGTCGATGACATTGAGCGTTGCGTTGTAATCGTTGAAAATGCCTCCCGTTCCGGTGGCAGCCGTGTTGCCTGAAATGGTGCTGTCGATCACAGTCAATGCGGCCTGGTACCCGTTGACGATTGCGCCGGCATTGGTTGAGCTATTTCCGTTGGTGATGGCGAGGCCACTGATTGCCGCGTTGAGGGCGGATGAGTTGACAGTGAAAACCGGGAAGTCGCTGCTGGAACCGCCGCCCGCAACCGTGACCAGGTTGGCGAGAGTATAGCCGCTGCCGCTGGTCGGCCCGGTGATGGTGGTATTCGTCGGAATACTCAGCGTGCCATTGGTAAGTGAGATGGTGTTGGCAAGCGCACTGTTTGTGGAAGCAAACGCCGTCGAGTCGAATGTGATGCTGGCTGAGCCGAGGCTGGCCGACTCAAGCAGAGCGTCGCGAAGGCTGCACGATGGGTCCGTGCCCGTCCCTGGCGTGGTCTGCACGGTGCAGTTGGTTGCCAGGCCTGCGTCGTCATTCGCTGTTGTTACAACAAGGGCGGGAATCGTGACGCTGATATTTCCGGTGGTCGCCGCCAGGCTGTTCGCTGCGTCGGTTGCCGTGATGGTTTGGTTGCCAGCCGTCTCCAAGGTGGCTTGGAACGTGCCGGTTCCGTTAGTGATTGCGGTGCTGCCCGGCAGGATAGCGCTGGGATCGGTGCTGGTGAAGACCACCGTGCCGCCATAGCTGGTGGCCACATTGCCGTAAAGATCGTAGGCGGTCAGCGTGTAACTGATCGGCGACCCTGCATAAGTCGACGAAGGTGCGACTAGCCCCATGAATGTCGCCACACCCGGCTGGATGGTAAAGAATCCCGTGCCCGTAATCGAAGAATTGGTCGTGTCCGTGGCCGTAATGGAGTCTGTCCCAGCGGTCTTGAGTACGCCGCTCTGAGAGCCTACCCCACTGCTCAGAGTGACCGGCCCAAGATTGACGAATCCCGGATCGGAGCTGGTGAACGCTACGGTTCCGTTATAAGAGGTTGCCAGGTTTCCAAAAGCGTCGTATGCGTAAATGTTGAAGCCGAACGTTGTGTTGAACGGCTCCGGTCCGCCGGGAATCAAGAGATGTGTCGCCGCGGCGGGATTGACCAGGATGCTGGCCGTGCCCGTTATAGAGGAGTTCCCCACATCCGTTGCCGTAACGGACTGTGTGCCCGCCGTGACCAGCGTGACGGGGAATGTGGCCGTGCCGGCGTTGCCGGAGGTGAAGGTGAAGTTCCCGGGAAGCGCGGTGCCGGTTCCCGCATCCGTACTGGTGAAGTGAACTGTCCCCGTGTAGCCGGTTGCGGTGTTGCCGAACGCGTCGAGGGCTGTCACGGACAAGCTGAATGAGAAACCGGCGGTGGTTATGCCGGGGCCGGAAACTGTGAAGTGCGTCGCAGCGCCCGGATTGTTGGTAAGCGCAAACGTGGCCGGAGTGGCCACGCCTGCCACGCTGGCGGTGATGTTATAGGCGCCCACACTGGTGTTGGCCGTGAAGGTTTCGCTGAGAACGCCGCTTGAGTTTGTTGATCCTGTAATGGTGTTGGTGGAGTTTCCGAACGTCCCGCTGACTCCGGAACCCGGCGCGGTAAACGTCACGGTGGCGTTATTGACGACTACACCACCCGCGTCCTTCACCGTTGCCGACAGCGATGTGCCGAATGCCGTGTTGACGGCCGTCGATTGCGGCGTGCCGCCGGTTGCACTGATGGAGGCCGGAACTTGCACCACCGTCACATTGCTATCTAAGCCCGTCGCGGCGTTCCCCGAATTGGTGTGGGTAAGGTCGCCTCCGCCATACGCCAGCGCCGTGTTGGTCACCGATGTCGGCGACGCAGCCGGCACATTCACGAATACCTGAATGGTGGGGAAAGCGTTGCCGCCGGATATTCCCGCGGTGGCAGTGCAAGTGGCCGTTTGCGTGTTAGTGCCGCCGCAACTCCAGGTACCAGAGGTGCTGCCGAAGTTGTTGACCGTATAGCCCGAAGGCAAGGTATCTGAAACAGTTGTGGTTCCGGAGGTGATGCTGGTCGAGCCCGCGCTGTTGCTGACGGCGATGTTCCATTGCGCGGTCTGGCCCTGCGTGAATGTCCCGGTATGGGTCTTCGATACGGACAACACGGGGGCCGGCACGATGGTGAATGGATAGGAAACCGCGCCGGAGCTGGCCACTCCTGCGCCCGATACTGTAATGGAGTTGTTGACGTTCCCCACGAAGGAGGCGCTCGGAGACACGTTGACGTTGATGCCAAGCGTATTGTAGCCGCTGCCATCGGCAACGGCGGAGTCGTTGGTGCATGTCACGGTTTGGCTTGAGGAGTTGCAGGTCCAGCCCGATCCTGAGTAGGTACCGGCATAGGTGAAGGCCGCGCTGAGTACGTAGCTGACCGTCATGGGACTGGTGCCGGAGGGATCGCCGGTGGAACCGGGTCCTTCGGAAGTAATTGCGACGGGCAGTTGCACTCCCTGCTGGCCCTGCGTAATGCTGCTGCTGGGGGCGGCGTCGACCGAAACGGTCGGCTGATTCACGGTCAGGTTCACACACCACCCGCCGGTGATGGAGGTGTCTTCGCCTTCTCCGGTGGTGCCGCCGTCGTCGATATACAGGCTCCAGGTGCCGTTGCCGTTATAGATGCTGGAGGTGCCGCCGCCAAAGACTCCAGACGCGCCCGCGTCGCCGAAAATGGCGCCCCCAGCAGTGGTAGCTTCGTTCGATGGAGTGAATGTGCTTGATGCTCCCAGCGGCGGTCCCACATTCTGGGTGCCGCAAAGGGTTGCGTTTTGCGCGCATTGCGGATACTTGACGGCTGATTTTGGGTTTCCGTTCTCACTCGACGGTTCGTACGGACCACCTCCGGTGAGGTTCGTGCCGCCGATAGCGCTTCCGCCGTCCTGGAAGGTGAGGTTGAACCCGGTCGGAGCGGTTCCTACGTTGCTGCCGGTGAGCGAGAAGAAGTCAAGATTGTTGCCGCCGGGGCCAACCAGCAGGGACATCAGATCGCCCTGGTCCCTGGTGGTGAAGTCGTTCAGCGTAACTGTTGTCGCCTTCACCGTGCCGGGAAGGTTGGTGACGAAGATGTTGGAAGGATAGGGCAGACCCGCGCCGTAGTCGTACCCAGTGGCGGGAGCGATAATCGATCCGCTATTGCAGAAGGAATATGGCCCCGCTCCTGACCCCGATGCGGTGGTGGCTTTGTTCACGCGCAGGTCGACGGTCCCGTTGCTGATGCCAAACTCGGGACTCCCGGTGTTGGTTCCGCTATAGCTGGCGACAACTTGATGCGTGCCTTCGGTCAGGGATGCGGTCACCGATGCTGTGCCATTTGAAACGGAGGAAGAACCCAACGTGGTTGCGCCGTCGACGAAGGTGACCGTTCCTGCGTTGACCGTGGTGTTCGAGTTGGAGCTATCTTTAACGGTAGCGGTAAAGGTGGCGCTGGCAGTGGTGCCGGAGGTGATTGAAATGGGATTCGGCAATGAACTGACAGTCGTCGTGGTGGCATCCGCCCCCAACTGCATAGTGAGGTTCAGGCACCAGGAGCCCACTTGCCCATAGGGGATGCTCCCATTGTTCGACGGGTTCTCCGACAGCCAGTTGTTCAGATACAACAGCCAAGTGCCGTTCGCCGCTGCGCCGCCAAACTCCGATGCGAAAGTAGCCGAACCGGTGGGGGCAGCTTTGCCGACGCTGGTTGGGGCGGTAAACGGGGTGCCGGCAGCGGGGAACGTGTCGTCAAACAAGGGATCGATCTGGACATAATCGTCGGCCGGCTTGCACGGAGAACCTGAGGTGCAGGACTCCTGGGCGTTGTTGCCCTGCGAATTGGTCTGGAGCAGACCCGAACCACCGTCGGCAAGCCAGACAGTTGTACTGGTCAGTGATGCTGGAGAGCCGCCTGGGCCGTTCCCATCCGCCCAGGCCATGAATTCGTACCCATTGCCGTTCGGCGCCTGCAACATGAAACCGGTGAAGTCCGGGTCCTGCACCTGCAACCCGTTCAGCGTCACCGTAACGCTCTCGATGGTACCCGAGATGCCGCTCAGGATGAGCTGCGAGGGATAGGGGTACCCGCCCGTCCCGCCCACATTTGAGGGGTTGTCGCTTTGATTGACCGGACCGTTGCAATAAGTAGTACCAGACGGATTTGACGGATGATTGACCGTCAGTACCGTCGCCGTGCTCGACGTGCTCGATGCGTAGCTCGAGGTCCCGCTGAACACCGCGGAAATGGAGCGGCTGCCTTCTTCCGCAGCCGGAAAAGTCACAACTTTCTGCGCTTGGCTCCCGCTGACGGCGACACCCGAGGCGAGAACGGTGCCCAGGCCGGCGGTTGTGCCGGTACTGTCGTAGAAAGTGACGGTGCCCGAGCTCGGGCTCGGGCTGATGGTTGCCGTGAGCGTCACCGACGTTGCGGCGCCGTTGGCACTCGTAAAGACATTTGAAGACAGGCCGTTCGGATTGGCGCTAACGCTAGTCGTGGTCGCGGTGGCAGATTCTGTAGTCAATGCGATAGACCATGATCCAAGTGACCCGCCCGGCGTATATTGACCACCTACCTGGGTCGCAATATAAAGCGTCCATGTCCCCTGCATGCTTGTGGCGGAAGCGGGAAGCCCGAAGGCGCTGCTGAAGTTGAAGCTGCCGGTGCCGTCATCGGTATTTCCGCCAGAATCGTAGGTCGAAGGGCCCGGCGAGGTGAATGTATCTAATCCTGGATAAAAGTCGCTTGGGAAATATGTACCCGAGAGCCCGGTGCAAGTGCCTTCGCCGAGGGCGGGAAGCATCCCGTTCTCGTTGTTCGTGCCCGTGTCGCCCGAATCGGCAAACGTAAACGTGGAACTGGCCTCGTTGCAGATTCCAGAGGCCAGGTCCAGAGCCGCGCCGCTGGGAGCAACGAGCGCTATCGCAACGCTGTTCAACCCGCCACCGTTTGAGCCGGTCACGTCGAGACCGGTGAGCTTAATCGAGATGTCCGACACCGTGCCGGGGAGGCTGCCAACAGTGATCGCCGAACCCTGTGAAGCGCCAACTGTGCCGCTCACGGTGATTCCACCCGATGAGGTGCATGTGGTCACGCTCCCCGCGGTGGAACACGATGCAAGCGCACGCGCAGGCAGCAGCAGCGCCACGGCGGCCAGGGCAAGTGTGATCAGGCTGATTTTCAGGCGGGCATTGCGTAGTGGCATCTCAGAGAGAGTGACGAACGACATGTTGAAAACCTCGCACCCCGACATGGGGAAGCTGTGGGGGCACCCTTGAGGAAGGGTGAACTGTTTTTGCCGCTGCGGAGGCTCCCACCTCCGCAGCCACATTAATCTTGCTTGAGATTGATGCCTGGTTCGCAAGCCCTATCCGACAGGGGAGTCAACACTAATAGGGGACCGCGAACAGTCGTCTGGTATTGGTATAGGTCTACGCTTCCGCTCGACCCGTTGTCAACAATTCTTTCCTTTCAAGATAACACTAAAGTGTCAGCCGCTTGGTGGGATCAAATTGCTCTTCATGGCGCTCGATGAACGCAACTTACTGGCCGCTTCCCTACCGCATATTGACAGCATGCCTCGAATAGCCTCTGGGAGAACATTTCCGATTACTCCGAGTGTTAATACTTAGTTAATACTCGCATCGCTCCGGTTGAATTGTCCTGAGTTATTAACTCGGAACGCAATACCCAGGCTTCCAGTTAAGATTAGCGTGGCTGAGCCATCGCCTGCAGGCTGCCTTGTTCCGAATCGCCTGCCCGGCCCGCTTCACCGGGAATCCGCATGCATCGCAATCGTCGCCGAGGCTGCCGGCGAGCATGTTGATTTGCGCAAGGCCGGCTGTATACTTGAGGTGTTCCCGCACAGGCCATTGAGGTTAGCCTGCGCCTGCAAGGTGAGCCGTTGCCCCATACGAGCCTCAACCGGCCCCTCCCAGATGCCGAGCAAGTCCCGCTCTGCGTCGATCTGGACGGTACGCTGGCCAAGTCGGATACGCTGGTGGATTCGTTGCTGGTGCTGGCGAGGACGCGTCCTGCGCTCCTGCTCAGGCTGCCCGGAAAAGTCCTTCACGGCAAAGCGGCGTTCAAGGCATTCGTTACGGAATCCATCTCTCTCGATGTGGCGCATCTGCCTTACAATCACGAGTTGCTTCGCTTCCTTCAGCAGGAGCACGCACAGGGCCGCGCCATCTATCTGGCGACTGGAGCGGACGTGGCGCTGGCCAGCCGTGTTGCCGCACATCTGGGAATCTTCAGCGGCGTGCTTGGCTCGGACGGCTCTACCAATTTGACCGGATCAAAAAAGTTGGATGGTCTGCGCAGCCGCCTCGGGCCTGAGTTTGATTACATCGGCAACGACACGCCCGATTTGCCGCTGCTCGCTCATGCCCGTGAGGCCATGGTGGCCAACCCGAGTCATGGCTTGCGCAGGGCGCTCAGGGCTGGCGGCATCCGCCCCGCACGCACATTCGAGGAGCGCAGCCATCCCGTAAAGTCCCTGGTAAAGGCATTGCGGCTGCACCAATGGGCCAAGAATCTGCTCATCTTTGTGCCGCTCTTTCTCTCTCATACTTTGAGCATGGGTCAGATGCTCAGGGCGGTGGCGGCATTCTACTGTTTCTCGCTTACCGCATCGGCGGCCTACATCTTCAACGATCTGCTGGACATCGAAGCCGATCGCCGACATCCGCGCAAGCGCCTCCGCCCCTTCGCCGCGGGCGATCTGTCCGCCTTTGCCGGGCTCGGGATCGTTGCGGTCTTCCTGCTGTTTGCACTGGTGTTTGCGCGATTTCTTCCAACGGCGTTCTATGGCTGGCTGCTTCTCTATTTGGCAACGGCGATGGCCTATTCAGGCTACCTGAAGCGGTTTGCACTGGTGGATGTGATGATTCTTTCCGGCCTGTATATTCTTCGTTTGCTGGCGGGGGGCGCGGCAACCCAAACGCAAATCTCCCACTGGCTGGCCGGCTTCTCCATGTTCCTGTTTCTCTCGCTGGCCATCGTCAAGCGCTTTGCCGAGCTCGAAAACCTGCGCGCAAGCAGCACCGCGCCAAAGAACGGGCGCGGCTACCTTCTTGCGGATCTCCCGCAGATTCGCAGCTTCGGCACCGCCAGCGCCTATGCCGCGGTGGTCGTCTTCGCCATCTATATCAGCGGGCCCGATGTAGTGAAGCTCTACCGCCAGCCGAGGCTGCTTTGGCTCATTGTCCCGTTGATGATTCTGTGGCTGAACCGCGTCTGGCTGCTCGCCTCGCGCGGCGATCTCGATGAGGACCCGGTGGCTTTTGCGCTCACTGACCGCATGAGCCAGTTGATAGGCGTTGCGGTAGCAGCAATTGCACTGCTTGCGCTTTGACCGTCTCCAGGCCGCAGGATGCGCAGTAAGGAGCCAAGAGTCACAAGTTCAGTTGGTCATTGTAGCTCGGAAGCGGGAGAACCTGTCGCCGCAACCAATTCGAATTACTCTCCGTTAGTTGAACAGGTCCTTCATTTTGTCCAGCAGACCCGGCGAGGTTGGCTTGTTTTCAACGCTCAGCGACTCGGCCAGCCCTTTTATCAGATCGCGCTGGGTGCGGCTCAGCTTGCGGGGAATCTGCACAACGACCTTGACCACCAGGTCGCCGCGCCCTTTTTCGTTCAGAAACGGCACGCCGCGCGCGCGAATGCGCAACTCCCTGGCGCTCTGTGTGCCTTCGGGAATCTTGAGGCTCACCGGGCCGTCGATGCCGGGAATCTCGATCTCCGCGCCCAATGCCGCCTGCGGAAAGCTGATCGGAATCACGCAGTGAAGGTCGTTGCCCTTGCGATCGAAGAATTCGTGAGCCCGCACCGAGAGCACGATATACAGGTCGCCCTTGGGGCCCCCGGCGCGGCCTGCGTCCCCTTCGCCGCCGTAGCGGATACGGGTTCCATCCTCCACGCCGGGAGGCACCTTGACATTGAGTTTCAACTCGCTGGCCACGCGGGTTTCTCCGCGGCAGGTTTGGCAGGGATCGCCGATGATGGAGCCGGCGCCCCCGCAGGCGCTGCACGTTCGCGCCACACTGAAAAACCCTTGCTGATAGCGAAGCTGGCCTCGTCCCTGGCATTGGCCGCAGACCGTTGGCCCGCGGCCGGATGCGCTGCCGCGGCCCTGGCATGTTTGGCAAGTCTCAAGCCGGCGGACCTTGACTTCGGTTTCGCTGCCGAAGACGGCGTCCTCGAAGTCGATGGTGAGATCGAAGCGCAGGTCGTCGCCGCGCTTTTGCCGCGTGCTGCGCTGCTGGCTGCCGCCCACGTTGAACATCTCGCCGAAAAGATCGCCGAAGATGTCGCCGATGTCCACCCCGCCTGCAAATGGCCCGGCGCCGAAGCCGGGCCCCTGGCCGCTGAGGCCGGCATGGCCGTAGCGGTCGTAGGCGGCGCGCTTGTCGGCGTCGCTCAGCACCTGATAGGCCTCGCTGGCTTCCTTGAACTTCTCTTCCGCGGTGTGGTCACCGGGATTCCGGTCAGGATGGTACTTCAGCGCCTGCTTGCGATAAGCGCTCTTCAATTCCTGGTCGCCAGCCTCGCGGGAAACCCCAAGGACTTCGTAAAAGTCTGCTTTAGCCACTCTTGAACTCATTCATTTCTCTGTTTTGGATTATGTACTACGCGCACCATCGCCGGACGCAACAGCCGCTCGCGCAGCTTGTAGCCGCGGCGAACCTCTTCGGCCACATGATTGTCGGGCAGATCGTCCCGCTCCACCGAGCCCAGCGCCTCATGCAGCCGCGGATCGAACGCCTCGCCAACGGTGGGAACCGGATTCACCTGCATTTTGCTGAGTATCTCTTCCATCTGCTTGACGATCAGCCCCACGCCAGAACGCAACTGCTCTTCCGACCCTGTGGACTTGAGCGCCAGCTCAAAGTTGTCTACAACTGGTAGAAACTGCTCCACCACGCTGCCGGTGGCATAATCGCGAAACTCCGTCCGTTCGCGCTCTCCACGCTTGCGGGCGTTTTCAAACTCAGCCTGCATCCGGGCCAAACGGTCCAGCAGTTGGTCGCGCTCAGCCTTCAACCTCTCATATTCCGCCAGGCTCACGGTCTCCGCTGCGCCTTCCGGCTCCGCGCCCGACTCCGGGGCTTCCCCGCCGGCGGTTTCTTCCACCCCAGCCGCAGCGCCGCCGTCCCGTGGTTCCATCACGGTTAACTCTGTTTCCTGTTCTGGCATAACTTTACGATTTCTCCGAAACATGAATGTTGCCTGATTCCATGATAATTTGCGCGAGGCCCGCCGTCTTCCTCGCAGGTTCTGGATGCCCTTCTATTGGATGGCCGGGGAAGGCCGTCGGACTCGTGACTAAGCAGCCGACAGCAGGTTCCTAGTCGGCGGGAACCTCTAAAATTCGCTCGGAAAGCCGGGATATGTAGCGCACCGCCTGAATCATCTCCTGATATTGGATGCGCGTGGGTGCAATAACAGCGACGGTTCCCAGATTGGTACCGCCCAGGCGGGCCGGCGCGCCAATCAGCACCAGGTCCTGCATGGCTGGCGAAGACGCGTCGAGCCCAACCACCACCCGCACCTCCTGCTGCTGGCCGTCTACGTAAGCGGTCAGCAGTTCCACCAGGCGTTGCTTGGCCACCAGCGCCAGCAGCATTTGGCGCAGGCGCTCGCGGTCAATTTCGGCTGTAATCAGGTTGGCCATGCCATCAACATAGATTGCGGGTCCGGCTTCGTCGCCGGAAAGAGCCCCTTTGCGGCAAAGCTCCACCACGGACGCCAGCATACGGTTGTAGGCCGCCTGGTCTAACTCCACCCGGCGCGCCAACTCCACGCGAATGCGCTCGATCGGCCAGCCGCGAAAGTTCTCGTTCAAATAGCGTGCGGCGGTCTCCAGTTCCACGTGCGCAAGCTCGCGATCCAGATTCAGTACGCGGTCCAGCACAGCGCCTGCCTGCGTAACCAGCACCGCCAGAACGCGCCCCTGCGAAAGCCGGGAAAAGTGGATGTGCTCCAGCACCTGGGCCGCGGGAGAACTAGCCAGCGCTACTCCAAGTCCGCTGGAAATAAGCGCCAGCACATGCGAGGTGCGTTCAAGATACTCGTGCGAGCTGGCCACGCCGGTAAAGTGGTCCTCGATTTGGCCTCGGCGGGCTTCGCTCAAAGGCGCGGGCGTCAACCCGGATGTCAACCCAGACGTGCCCTGCGCCATGGAACCCGCGGGCTGGCCAGCTGCGGATTTGCGGCCCATTTGAGCTGTCAGCGGACTCGATTGCGTGATCTGTTCCACGTAGAAGCGGAAGGCCGCGGCCGTGGGCACCCGCCCTGCCGAAGTATGCGGCTGTTCCAGCAGTCCCGCATCGCCCAGCGAAACCATTACGTTGCGCACCGTTGCCGAACTCATGCCCTCGCGGTCCACAAATGCGTTCGCAACCGCCTGCGAGGCCACAGGCTCCCCGGTAGCAATGTACTGCTCGATGATGGCCGTAAGCACCAGCCGCTCTCGCGGGCTGACGCGCGTATCTGGCATCTTCCCTGCTCTCCGTCCTCGGGGCCGTATGGCGCCTCAAGGCCCATTCCACTGCCGATGAAGAAAGAACCAACGGCGCAAAGCCTGTCCGGAACCGGGCTAAAGCGATTCAAGCACTTGTATTTCCAGCGCTTTAGTTCAAAAAATGTATAAAATTGTCCCCTTCTATTCTAGGGAGCGGCCACTGGTGCTGTCAACCGGCTGGCGCGGGGCCGCGGCCATGGGCCGGTGTGCCATCGAGACTCCATTTGAAATCTGCGGCGGGGGCGGCCCTCCACTCCCGGCGCGGGCATAATAAAGGAATCGAGTGATTTCTGCCGCCGATGCAACGATCGATGCGGAAATGAGGCCAATAGGATGAAGCGATGGGCGGGTCAATGTGCGCTGGGGATCGTGGTGGCAGCCAACCTGATTTCCCTACTCGCGGCGCAGTCCGCCGTGGCGCAGAGCCCCGCTGCCACCGGCGATGCGGCCTGGCGGCAACAACTCGCCGAATGGCGCGCGCAGCGGGAAAAAGACCTTGCCGCTCCCGACGGCTGGCTGACACTGGTGGGACTGGAGTGGCTGAAGTCCGGCGTGAACACCGTGGGCTCCGGCGCTGACAACCAGATCCACCTGCCCGCGCCGGCGCCCATCCACCTGGGCCTGCTAACCGTGAGCGGCAAGCCCCCGATGAGCCAGACCATCCAGTTACTTGCCCCGGGCGGCGGCTTCCCCGCCGATATGAAGATCGACGGCGCACCGGCCCGCGAAGGACCGCTTTCGGTGGACGACCAGAAGCCCTCGACCATAACCTGGAACGGATTGACCATGGTAGTGCTTCACCGCGGAGACCGGTACGCCCTCCGCATCAAGGACGCAAACTCTCCCACGCGCACCGGCTTCCACGGCCTGAACTGGTATGAGCTCGACCCGCGCTATCGCATTGTTGCCAAATGGATTCCCTTCACGCCGCCACTTATCGAGAAGATTCCAACCGTCATCGGCACCACGCTCGACATGCCTTCGCCCGGCGCAGCCGAGTTTGCGCTCGGCGGCAAAACTCTTCGCTTGGAGCCGGTGACCGAGGAAGGCGAAGAAAGCACGCTCTCCTTTATTCTGAGAGACCTGACCAGCCAGACCACAACTTACCAGTCGGCTCGGTTTCTGCACACTGGGCTGCCCAGCAACGGGCTCGACAAGCCCGGCACGTTGACGCTGGACTTTAATCAATTGGAGAATCCGCCCTGCGCCTACACGCCGTACGCCACCTGCCCGCTGCCACCGGAACAGAACCGGCTGGCGGTTGCGCTACAGGCTGGCGAGAAGCGCTACTCCCACTGACCCCGCGTCGCCGTCCGCCATTTCCAGCCTGTCCTGCCTACCCCATGTTCACACGGCCGCTACCCCGCCGTGGTAGCCTTGCTGTTCGCTTCAAAAGGAGCCGTGTCTTCATGCAATCCACCCAGCCTTTGCACTTCAATCTTGTTGCCGCGGCCCACGCCGCCATGATCGAGCACGGTTTTCAGCCGGAGTTTCCCGCCGGCACCGATACCGAATTGGCCGCAATTCAGGCCCATCCCGCGCCGCCCGCCATTGCTGGGATTCAGGACCTGACCAGCCTGCTCTGGTCTTCCATCGACAACGACACCTCCAAAGACCTCGACCAGATTGAGTGGGCTGAGCAGCTTGCGGATGGCCGCATTCGCGTGCTCATCGGCGTGGCCGACGTGGACGCGCGCGTGCCCAAAGGTTCTGTGATCGACGGCCATGCCAAAAGCGAGACGACCTCCGTCTACACCGGGGTCAAAGTCTTTCCCATGCTTCCGGCCGAGCTATCGGAAGGCATTACCTCGCTCAACGAGAATCAGGACCGCGTCGCCCACGTCATCGAGTTCTCAGTGGACGCCTCCGGCGCCGCCTCCGACGGCAAGGTCTACGCCGCGCTCGTCCGCAACCGCGCCCAGCTTGCCTACAACGCCGTGGGCGCATGGCTTGAAGGTACGGGACCAGCGCCGGCCAAGGTGGCCACCAGCCCCGACCTGGCCGCCCAACTCAAGCTCCAGGACTCGGCGGCACAGCGCATGGTTGGCGGCCGTTTTCAGCACGGCGCGCTCGATCTTGAAACCATCGAGACCCGCCCGGAGATGCAGGCGGATCAGCCAACCGGTATTGTCCGCCAACTGAAGAACCGCGCCACTTCCCTCATTGAGGAGTTCATGGTGGCGGCCAACGGCGTGGCCGCCCGTACCCTTGAGCAGGCCGGAGTAGCTTCGATCCGCCGCATCGTGCGCACGCCGAAGCGCTGGGACCGCATCGTCGAAGTCGCGAACGGCCTGGGAACGACGCTGCCCGCCGCGCCGGACTCGAAAGCGCTTAACGACTTCCTGCTCGCCCAGAAGCAGAAGGACCCCGCTCATTTCCCCGACCTGTCCCTAGCCGTTATCAAACTGATGGGCCCCGGCGAATATGTGCTCGTAAAGCCCAATGAGCCCTCGCCCGGCCACTTCGGCCTGGCGGTGCAGGACTACACCCACTCCACCGCGCCCAACCGCCGCTTCCCGGACATTGTGACGCAGCGCCTGGTGAAGGCACTGCTGGCCAAAGCGCCGCAGCCCTACTCCCAAGACGACCTCAACGCCATCGCCGTCCGCTGCACGCTGATGGAAGACGGCGCGCGCAAGGTGGAGCGCGAGATGCAGAAGCGCATCGCTGCGGTAGTGTTGCATCCGCGCATCGGCCAGAGCTTCCCGGCTATCGTCACCGGCGTGAACAAGTACGGCACCTTCGTCCGCACGCTCGACCCGCACGTGGATGGAATGGTAGTGAGCGGCGGCAAGGGGCTGGATGTGGGCGACAAAGTGACCGTGAAACTGATCTCGACCGATCCGCAGCGCGGGTTCATAGACTTTGCGGCGTGAGAGAGCTAGTCGGGCAGTTTGGATGTTCCGCTCGGTTGAGTTTCAGCTTGGTCAATTGTTTGATAGAGGCAAGCGTCAGACCCTGCAAGAAATCCGGAGCCGTGCTCTTCCAGATCTAAGAGTAGGTGGCGGAAAGCGTCGAGCGGATCACTTGAGAACCCCGGATAATGACTTGAATTGGGTTTTCCTATAACCGTTCGCATATAGTCTTGGTGAGACATCGAACGGCCTGCGAGGTGATACCTGATCATTCCCAAGCTGTGCCGGAAGTGAATCTCTAGCCTGCGATCATCTCTTCTAAACTCTCCATAGGCGAACTGGCCGCCGCTGCTGCCACCCGAGCCGAGAACATGAAAAGTGAACCCGTGGGCTGATAGCAAAGGACTAAGCAGCGCCGAGCCTTGCTGCAACATCTCTTCAATGTCGCTCATCACCGATTCACTCCAGAACTTCTTTTTCAACAAGAATAGGTAGAATTTCGCTATGTAACTCAGCCTAATTCGCGAGGACTCTTGCCGCTTCCGTCAAAGTGATCATGAGAGTCTGCGGTTTGGCCGACGAAGAAATGAAGCCATATTTCTCATAGAATCTCTTTGCGCTCTCAGAGATTGCGCTCACCAAAATTGCTCGTATGCCAGCGATTTCCGCCGCTCGCAAGGTACGCAAAACGGCATCGCGGAGAAGATCGGCCCCGATTCCGCGGCCCTGAAAGCTGGAATCGGTGGCAAGCCGTCCAATCAGGATCACTGGCACTGGGTCAGGCATGTTGCGCTTTACCCTCGTTGTGGCTTCTGTGTGAGCCACAGCGCCCGCCGCAATCGCGTAGTAGCCAGCAACGCGACTGTTGGCGCACACAACATAAGTTCTAGAAGCGCCGCTCATTTCATTCTGAAGCGCACGAACTCTGAGCCAGTGATCGAGAGACGGCTCACCGCAGGAGAATTGTGTCAGGTCATGATCCGCGCTTAGACGCTCCGGTGGGGTAATTCGGCCGACGAAGTCGCCTACTGTTCCCACAACGGCTTCCTGTTGAGCAACCGCGCCAACCCGGGATTGTCCGCAGGAGGATTGTCCAGCATCTCTGTGAAGCGCTGGAACGCCTCTTCCCCGAGACTGAAGTAGCACTGGTCGAGAAGTACCGCTTCTGATTCCCGACACACCACGTCCAACATAAAGTCAGAGCGGTTCCTGCCGAGTGCGTCGGCCGCGCTGTCGATGAGCGCCTTTTGGCGGCGACTTACCCGGAGGTTGATGTTCTCGGCACGCAACTTGCTCGGTTCGGCAGTAGCAGCTTTCATATTTCCCCCAATTCATACCTCCGACCAGCATACATTAATGTGCGCACAGTGTGAAACTTTTCTGGCGCGAGGAAATCGGATTGGGGATTTGGTGCGCTCTGCCCTACTTTGGCTGCTGCACCAGCCCAACCAAATGCCCCTCAGGATCGGTAAAGCCGGCGATGACCTGACCGGTGGGAACCGTGTGCGGGCCGAACACCTTCTGGCCGCCCATGCTTTCGATCAGGGCCAGCGCCGCGTTCACATCGTCAACCTCAACATAAAACGTGACATAGCTCTGCTCCTGCCCCATCGCGCCGATGCCGCCGGGAATTCCAGAGCCTGCGTTCACCATCGAATATTCCGACATGACGGATGTGATCTGCCAGTCGAACACCTGCTTGTAGAACCCCTCCAACAGGCTCAGGTCCCGGCCAATAATCTCGAAATGCACTACCGGATTGGGCATCGATCCATTCTCCTTGCACCTTGACGTGCGCTCACTCCACACGCCCGCTGCCGCAAAAATCCAATGAAATCATGAAGCGCAAAAATATTTCTCCGATTCCTCTTGCATTCTATCGCAGATTGCGATATATCTATTGCATATTGCAATGTGCCTTCAACCAACGGGCGTACCATTGCAGCAAAAAGAAATGTGGTCAGCCTGGAGTCGTCGCTTCCAACTGTTCACTTCTTCACTTTTTCACTTTTTTCACTGTTCACTAACCACTGGTCTTTATGAAACTTGGCGAAAAAATCCGCTATCTCCGCGAAGTCGAGGGCAGCCTCCGCGGCCTGGACCGTGACCTGAGCCAGCAGGAACTGGTTCGTGCAATCGAGGCCGAGACCGGCTCGAAGCTGAGCCAGAGCTACCTCTCTCAAATTGAGAGCGGAGCGCGGCCGCACCTGACCAACACCACGCGGCAGATTCTGGCCACATTTTTCAAGGTACACCCCGGTTACCTGGTGGACGACCCCGAGGGCTACCACCCCGAACTGCAAAGCGAACTGCGCGATGTGGAAGACAAACTCGACCTCTGGCTGGTTTCCGGCGCCGAGCGTTTCCGCCGCGATCCGGAGTTGAAGCACGCGCTGCTCACCCTGGCTCGCCACGAACACTCGCGCGAGTGCCTGCTGCTGGTGGAGGCGATTCTGGAAACCCCCGGCCTTGCGCCGCGACTCGCCGAAGTGTTGCGGCCAAAGAGGCAGGCATCGGGAATCAGGGATCAGGAGTCGGACGAGAAGCCTCGAGACAAGAGCGCTGCAAAAAAGAAAGGGGCGCGCAAATGACCTGGGAATCCTTCTATCTGGTTTGTTTTCTGATTGGGCTGATGATGAGCGCAGTCTCGCTGCTGGGCGGCATGGGGCATTTTGGCGCACACGTTCATATACCTCATGCGCCTCATCTGCCAACTGCGGCGCACCTGCCGCACGGGGTGCCGCACGCTGGGTCTCATGCGCCTCAAGGGGGCGGAACCGTCCCCTGGTGGAATGCTTTTTCCCTCATGGTTTTCCTGTGCTGGTTTGGCGCGGCCGGGTATCTGCTTACGCGCTATGGCGGCTTTGTCACCGGGGTTGTGCTGGTGCTGGCGGTGGTTTGCGGCGTTGCCGGCGGAGCCATAGTCTTTCTATTCCTGACCAAGGTGATGCTGCCCCACGAGCACGAGCTCTCCGCGGACGAAACGGAGGTCACCGGCGTGGTTGGCCGGGTTTCAGCCACCATTCGAGAAGGCGGAATTGGAGAGATTGTCTATGAGCAACTGGGCGCGCGACGATCCGCCCCGGCGCGCTCCCAGGACGGAATCGCGCTGGAAAGACAGGAAGAGGTGTTCGTCGTCCGCTACGAAAAAGGAGTCGCCTGGGTCCGGCGCTGGGATGAGGTGCTGGAAGAACAGGAATCGGGGATCAGCGAACAGGGATCGGTTGCCGGGGACAAGCACTGACGACGGCCACGGATCGCTGAAGACCAATAACTGACAACCAGCAACCGACAACTTACAACTGAAAACTGACAACTGACAACTGAAATCTGGAGTTTCCAATGACTGCTGACACCACCGTGCTTTTAACCGACATGGCCATCCTGGTAGGCATCTTCCTGCTCGGATTCCTGGCCAAGATCTTTCCGAAGAACGGGGGAAGAGGGACTAAGGGACTGAGGGACTGAGGACTGTTCCTTGCTCACCGTCCACTGTTCACTGTTCACTAACCACTAACCACTTTCCACTGCTCACTGTCCACTGTTCACTGAACGTCAACCATCAACCACTTACCTCCCGGGCGAAAGGGCCGGGACGCAATGACAAACGAAATTGCACTGATCTTGGGATTCAATGAGATTGTTTTGATTGCTGGCTCGTGCGTATTGGTATTGATTGTGTTTATGGGCATGGCGGCCAGGATGTATCGCAAGGCAGGGCCCAACGAGGCTTTGATCGTATACGGGTTCCGGGGGCCGCGAGTGATCAAAGGCCACGGCACGATGATCTTTCCCATGGTGGAAAGCTGCCGCGAGTTGAGCCTCGAACTGATGAGCTTCGATGTTGCGCCGCAGCAGGACCTCTACACCAAGCAGGGTGTTGCGGTAACGGTCGAGGCCGTGGCGCAGATCAAGGTGCGCAGCGATCAGCCTTCGATCCTGACCGCAGCCGAGCAGTTCCTTACCAAGACGCCGCAACAGCGCGAGGGGCTTATCCGCCTGGTGATGGAAGGCCACCTGCGCGGCATCATCGGCCAGTTGACCGTGGAGCAATTGGTCAAGGAGCCGGAGATGGTGGGCGAGCGCATGCGCTCAACCTGCGCGGAAGAAGTGAGCAAGATGGGGCTGGAGGTGATCTCGTTCACCATCAAGGAAGTGCGCGACAAGAACGAGTACATCTCGAACATGGGACGCCCGGACATAGCGCGCATCAAACGCGACGCGGAGATGGCCACCGCCCAGGCAGAGCGCGACACAGCCATTCTGCGGGCCACCGCAACCCGCGAGGCCGCCGTAGCCAAAGCGCAGGCCGACCAGGAGCGAGTTATCGCCGAGACCGCCTCGCAGGCCCGCCAGTCCGAAGCGCAGCGCGACTTGGACATCAAGAAGGCGGCGTTCAGCGAGCAGAGCCGGCGTCAGCAGGCCACGGCCGACAAGGCTTACGAGTTGCAGACCAACATCATGCTGCAACAGGTAACCGCCGAGCAGGTTAAGGTGCAGCAGGTGGAGAAGGAAGGCCAGATCAAGGTGCAGGAGGCGGAAATTCTGCGCCATGAAAAGGAACTCATCGCCACAGTGCTGAAGGGTGCCGAGATCGAACGGCAGCGCATTGAGAACATGGCCGCCGCGGAGAAGAACCGCCTCACCGCCGAAGCCGAAGGCCGTGCCGCCGCGATTCGCTCGCAGGGCGAGGCCGAGGCCAGCATCATCTTCATGAAAGGCGAGGCGGAAGCCAAGGCCATGAATGTAAAAGCCGAGGCTTATCAGGAATGGAACCAGGCCGCGGTGGTGGACAAATTGCTCACCAACATGGCCGACGTAGTCCGCGCCATGGCCGAGCCGCTGAGCAAGGTGGACCACATCACCATTGTGTCCACGGGCGACGGCGATGCCACCGGGGCACACAAGATAACCGGGGACATGACGCGTATCGCAGCCCAGGTTCCGGCATTGTTTGAGGCCCTCAGCGGCATGGACATCAAACAACTGATGTCGAAGGTGACGGCCATCAAGAGCCGCCCGGACGACGAAGGCAAGTAACTGCCAAATAGCCCGGTCCTCGGCGCGCAGGCGCCGAGGACCGGCAAGACCCTTGTACGAGGAATGCATATGCGATTCGAAACTCGATACGACACATGGCTTGTCGCGGTGCTTGGGGCAGTCGGCCTGATCCTTCTCGGCCTTCCGTTAGCGCTCTACTCCACGCTAGCCGCGCATGGCCAGCCAATCTGGCCCCTGATTCCCGGGCCAGTGATATATCTTCTCGTGCTCTCAGCCACGCTCCCGCAATACTACGAGGTGCGCGAGGAGGGCCTCTTTATCCGGCAGGGATGGAAGAAGACACGGCTGGCTTACCCGGCGATATGCGAGTTGCGCATTTGGAACAGCGCGCTCAGCGCCGCGGTTTTTTCTACGCACCGTTTGATGATTACCGCGGTCCCGGGTGGCCAGTTCGTTATCGCCGTTGCGGAGCAGGAGCGATTTATGGCCGAGATCGCGCGCCGCTCGCCACAACTTGAACAAGGTACTGCAGGCTTGAAGGGGCGCGGCGGATCGCCTGTTTGGTGTTGACATGAAAAGTCCAAACGAGCGGCACGCCAGGCATAACTCGCTGCTTCCTGATTCTGGCACGCACGGTGCCGAAGGTCAGAAGCAGCACACAGGTAGGAAGCGGCTAGAAGCTTGAGGCTAGCAGCTAGAAGCTGACGGAAACAACAAGGAGGACGTTATGGCACTGCTGGAGAGAGTAGGAACCCTGCTTCGCGCGAATCTCAACGACCTGATCGAGAAGGCCGAAGATCCCGAGCGGTTGTTGAAACAGATTGTGCTGGACATGGAAAACCAACTGCTACAGGTAAAAACGCAGGTTGCCATTGCCATTGCCGATCAACATCTTTTGGACAAGAAGCGCGCCGAACACCTGGAGCAGGCCTCGGAGTGGCGGCGAAAGGCCGAACTGGCCGTGCAGAAGGGCCACGACGACCTGGCTCGCGGCGCGCTGGAGCGGGCGCTGAGCCACGACCAGTTGGTCGAGGGCTTTACCACCCAGGCCGAAGACCAGAAGCACGAAGCCGACAACCTGCGCCAAGCCCTGCACAAGCTGGACCAGAAGCTGAGCGAGACTCGCGCGCGCTGCGAGATGCTGGCAGCCGAACATCGCCGCGCCAAGGTGGTTGGGCGGGCGGCACAGGCGCGGCAGGCCGTCGGCGCAGGCCAGGACAACGCCATGAGCCGGCTCAAGAGCCGCGTCCACATCAAAGCTGCCGAAAATGCGGCCGTGAGCGAAGTGCTGGCGCCCGACACTCTTGAAGATCGCTTTCAGGCGCTCGAGAGCGAGGACAAAGTCGAGCATCTGCTGAACGAAATCAAGAGCCGCCAGGCGGCTCAATAAGCGGGCTCAGCCCGGTCTGCTTCTGATGGAACCGGGCGTGGCGCGGGGCGAAATGTTTGTGTCCATGGCGGGTGGAGTTGCGTCTAACGGTTCAGTAGTGGGTATTCGCAATGAATCGTTGCCCAGCTGAGCCTGCTTGACCGCATCTTGCGAGCTGGGGTGATTTACCCTTAAGGTAGCCCGCCCCGGCACAATTCCCCTTTCCAGGTGGAACGCGCGGGGCCGGCGCCTACTCCACGATTGGGGATTGGATGCGTTCAGGTTCTTCCGCTTTTTGTGCCATACTTCTTACCGGCATTGCCCTGGCGGCGGCGCCCTCTTATCTTCATTCGCAGGAGAACGCCTCAGGCCAGGCAGCAGCCGTCGCGCAATCGCTTCCGGATGCGCCGCAGCCGCAATTCGAGATGGCTTCCTCGGATGCCCAGCAGGCTCCGGGGCCGCAAAACCAGAGCATTCCGCAGCCCCCCCCCAACTCGGCGACGCCTTCAACCCCGGCGCCACAGGATAGCTCCAGTTCCCAATCGGCTGCTCAGCAACCTGACACGGAAAAGAACAAGCGTGACAAGGCCGAGCAACAGATCAAGGAACAGGAAAGCCAACGTGTGTTGGGCATCTTGCCCTCGTTCAATATCTCCTATCGCGCCGACGCTGTTCCACTTACCGCGGGCGAGAAGATGAAGCTGGCCTTCCGTACCTCGGTCGATCCAGTTGCCTTCGCAGTTGCAACCGTTGTGGCCGGATATCATGAGGCGGATGATGACGATCCCGGATTCGGGTGGGGCGCCGAGGGATTTGGCAAGAGAGCTGGGGCGGCTTATCTTGACGCCTTCGACGGCACCATGATCGGCAACGGCTTTCTGCCCGCCTTATTCCACCAGGATCCCCGCTACTTCCGGCTGGGCCACGGAACCGCAACCCACCGTATTCTCTATGCACTTTTCACCAACGTTGCGTGCAAGGGAGACAAGAGCCGCAAGTGGCAGCCAAACGTCTCCAACATTGGCGGCAACATCATTTCCGGCGCAATTTCCAATTATTACTATCCCTCGCAGAACTCCGGGATCGGCGAAACTCTCAGCAATGGATTTGTCGTGACCGCCGAGGGTGGGTTCGGCTCGCTTTTCCAGGAGTTCTGGCCGGATGTCTCGCGCAAGTTCCTGCACAAGGATCCAACGCAGGGCCGCGACGCACAGGCCCGCGCGGAAGATGCGGCGGAAAGGCAAGCTCGTAAAGATGCCAGGGAAAAGGCCAAACAACCGCAGGGTCAAACCTAGAACCAGAACGAATAGGACACAAACGGCATCATAATTCAGGGGAATGCGCGCCGAATCCGCGCACCACCGCTCTGCGCCGCGATTGCGGAAGCAATTATCGCAGCCCGAGTGGCCTGGGCCAAAATGCTGGTTTGACCGGGACGGCCTGCGAGGCAGTTCAGGTCTCAGGCCCGAATTGAGATGTTTACCCGGGCTACAGTAAGATATGTTCTCATCGCTGGAAGGAGACTTTTGTGAGGTTATCCGCGCTCTTTGAAGGTTTCGCGCTCTTGATGCTCGCGGGCGGTGCAACTGGGGCGATAACATACGCGAATGCCCAATCATCCACAGTCAGTCTCCAACAATTCGATCCCCAATGCGGCAGACCGGGGTACAATTGCAGGCCCGCATTTCAGAACGCTTTCGCGGCTCTTTCCAGGGTTGGAGGGGGCATTCTACAGCTACCGGCCGGGACATTCGAAGTCGATTTTCCAGAGATGCCGCAGAATGTCCGTTCAGGTCCGCTGCTAGACAGCAAGAATCTTCTCCTCGTTCCTTCGAACGTGATCGTCCAGGGCACAGTGGCAGGCAATGGAACCTATGAGTCGGTTATTCAGTGGAGTAACACCAGCGTTCCGACGTTTGTTTTCGACAATGCCAACCATTCCGGCCTGAAGAATTTGCATCTGCAGTTTACCGGCGCCATGCCGACGGTGTTTCCTTATTTCGATTCCCACCTTCAGAGGTCTCTTGGCCATAAGCAGCTATATAACCAGGCTGGACCTTATGAGCTGTTTTCTTTTGTTTATGCTCTCAATTCCGACTATTGCGTTTTCGACCATCTCTTATTCGACTCGGCAACGCATGACAATGACCATATCTTTGCCGTCGCCATCAACTTGAAAGGGAAAGGCGTAATTGAGAACGACGGGGGAGGCATGAGCGGGCTGGCCACTGGAAACACCATTACGAACCTTCAGATTCTGGACTTCGATCACGGAATGGTGATCGCCGGCCAGAACAACATACTCGTTGAGAACATAAAGGCAAATCGCAGGGGAAGCACGATGGCGATTCCTCCCGGACATGTTATCTACTTTACGAATTTGATCCGGTACGACGGTACTCCTCCATCATTGGCTACATCCTACATTTCGAGCACCAACGTGACAATCAGGAATGTCGTCGAAGGACCCGATACCCTGAGCAATGTGAATTCCCTCGGAACGCTGGCAATAAAGTACATCAACGGCGGTATCGTCGATAATGTTTACTCTCAACACCCGGAAGGGCTGCTTCAAAGCGTTCAGCAGACTCAGAATGTAACCTTCAGCAATATGACCTGGAGCAGTGATTATCCCCTTTGCCAAAACGTCCCAAAGAATTGTCTAGCCGCTAAGATCATTCTGCGTCCGAGTGCTACGGCGACGGTTCCCTCAAAGAATCTTACGTTTAAAAATATAAGTCTCATATCCACAGCTGAACCGATATTAGGGATATTCTTCGGCGCGGACGATTACGTTGTCGATGGCCTAAGTATTACAACTCCCCCAGAATTTCTTCAAGGCCAGACGAGTCCAAATGGGATTGTGCAGACTCAGCATTCTAATCATGGAACCATCAATCACTTTACGTATACTCCCTTGCTGACTTCATACAACCCTGAAGGGAAGTACAACAGCCCAATTTCCATTGCAGGCAAATCTAGCGACGTGAATGCCTCTGTAACTATCAACTGGCCTCGCGGGGTGCCAATGCCAAAGACCGGATCCGCTATCATCACTTCAGCGGCGGATAACTCGGATGCTACTCAAGTAATCAACACAATCGCGCAAACATTCGCCTTCGGCCGGCGCCAGTAGCACATCGCAACCTGAGGCTAACCTCAGCATCCGATGGTTATCGCCAGCCGACTCATCGGCTCTATCGCTTTTTCAGATTCGTGGGCTTGGCGGTTTTGCCGGCGATTCGCTTGCCGCCGGTCAGTTTCAACGCCCTCAGCACCGACAGATTCTTCTCGATCAGCGCATATCGCTGCTCCACACAGGCGTAACTGCGAAGAGGATCGGCGGGCGTGTTCTTGACGTAATCCAGCAGATTGTTCACGGTGCTGGTTGCCACGTGCAGCCTTGTATCCGACGATGCATAGTAAATCAGCAGATCGCCGTTCTTGCGCTCAATCCAGCCATTGCTGAATGCAACGTTCGATACATCGCCCACCCGCTCGGGGCCCTCGGGAGCGATGAAGTAGCCTGCCGGTTTGTGGGTAATCACCCAGGGCCGCGCGAGTTCCGCCAGGAAAAGGTAAAGCACATAGCGCAGGCCGGCAGCCGTGTTGCGCACGCCGTGCGCCAGGTGCAGCCAGCCCTCCGGCGTCTTGATCGGCGCGGGTCCGAGGCCGTTCTTCACCTCCTGGATGGTGTGGTACTCGCGGTTGTCCATGATCGATTCCTCGTCGATCACCGCGTTCTCGATGCTTGCGGAAAGCCCCCATCCAATGCCGCCGCCCTTGCCGGCCTGAATAAAGTCATCCTGCGGCCGCGTGTAGAAGGCATACTTGCCGTCGACAAACTCAGGATGCAGCACCACGTTGCGCTGTTGCGGAGACTTCGATTTCAAGTCCGCGAGCCGCTCCCAAGTCTTCAGATCTTTGGTCCGGACAATTCCGCACTGCGCCACTGCCGACGACGTATCCCACTGCGGCGCCTTTGGGTCTTTCCGCTCCGTGCAAAACAAACCGTAGATCCATCCGTCCTGGTGCTTTACCAGGCGCATATCGTAAACATTCGTGTCCGGCTCGGCGGTTTCCGGCAGCAGGACCGGATAATCCCAGAAGCGAAAGTTGTCTATGCCGTTGGCGCTTTCGGCCACAGCAAAAAACGATTTGCGGTCCGCGCCCTCAACCCGCGCCACCACCAGGAATTTGCCATCGTGCGGAATCGCCCCAGCATTGAACGTGGCATTCACGCCGATGCGCTCAAGCAGGTTGGGATTTGTCTTCCGATCCAGATCGTAACGCCACGTAATGGGCGCGTGAGCCGCGGTCAGCACCGGGTACTCGTACCGGTCGTAGATGCCATTGCCACCAGGTACTTTGCGATTGCGCCGCACCAGCAGCTTCTCCTGCTGCTTGAATAACTCCTGAACGCTCTTCCTGAATTCCGCCTGATTCATTCGCTCTCCCCGGTCCTTTTAGCCTTGCTTGCCTTGCGCCTCGGCAGCGCCTTTCATCGTGTCCAACCGCTCCATCACTTCAAAGCAGGTTCTGCTGTTGTGGTAGGGACATTTCCATGGGCCCACCTTGTCGTGCTCGCTGCCGGGCACACCAGCCTTCGACACCAGCCAGAACCATTCGCCGTGCTCGCGATCGACGATGTGCGTCTCGATGAACTCCCAGCTTCGCTCGGCCGCATCCATGAAGTGCCGGCGGCCCGAGACCTGGTAAGCGTTGAGAAACCCCACCACAGCCTCAGCCTGCGGCCACCAATGTTTGTCGGTATCGATAATACCCGTTGGGTCCGCTTCGTAGAGCAGCCCTCCATCCGCGTCGATCGCCTGTTCATAGACCGCCTGCGCCATCTTCACCGATGCTTCCCGCACCCGCTCCAGCAGCGCGGCATCGCCGAGAATCTCCGCCGCCTCAAGCAGCAGCCAGCTGCCCTCGATATCGTGCCCAAACGAGATAACGTCCGAACGCCGCTTCCACCGCTCATCGAAGAAGAGAATGAAGTGATCGTTTGCTGGATCGATGACATGATCGAGAAAAACCTCGATCTGCTCACGCAGGCGCAGGCGCACTTCCGGGTCTTCACGGAAGCGCAGTAGCGTGGCGTATGCCTCAAGCAAATGAAGGTGCGTGTTCATGGACTTCTTCTCGTCCAGGTCCACATCGCTCAGCCGCTGATCGGCAGCCAAAGTCCAATCGCGTTCATACGTCTCAAAGTAGCCCCCATGCTCGTCGTCGTGGCCCGCGGATTCAATTTGCTTCACCAGGCCCAGCGCCTTTTGAAATGCCTCGCTGTCGCCACTCGCGTGGCCATACTCCGCAAGCGCATAAACGGTAAACGCCTGCCCGTAGATTCGCTTCTTGCTGTCGAGCGGCTCGCCTTCGTAGTCGAGCATCCAAAAGACGCCGCCAAACTCCGCGTCCCAGAAATACTTGAGGAGGTAATCGTACGCGCGTCGAGCGGTTTCAAGATAAATCGGATCGCGATAAACGCTGAACGCCTTCGAGAAGGTCCAAAGAATACGGGCATTCAGAATGAGACCTTTGGCGGCGTGCGGGTCAATGGCCAGGTCGTTCAAAACCTGACCGCGAAACCCGCCAAACTCATCGTCGATGGTGTACTTGAGCCAGAAGGGAAGAATGTTGGAGAGTAACTCCGCTTCCACCTGGCGTCGTAAGTCGCTCATCGACATCACCCTGTTCCAAGGTCTTTCTGTTTCAGTTCACCGCGATCCCCTCGGACCACGTATTGTCTCCGGTAATCTCACGCGGCCTGGCTAAGAATCGCGTCAATCCGTCCCAATTCCTCTTCAGAAAACTTCAGGTTAGCCAGCGCCGCTACGTTCTGCTCAATCTGCTCCACGCGGCTGGCCCCAATCAGCGCCGAGGTCATGCGCCCGTCGCGCAGCACCCACGCCAGCGCCATCTGCGCAAGGCTCTGTCCGCGCTCCGCCGCCATGTCGTTCAATGCGCGCGCTTCGTTTACGTGGTGCTCATCGACATCCTGCTTCTTGAGAAAAGTATTCGGCTTCGATGCCCGCGAACCGCTCGGAATCCCATGCAGGTAACGGTCCGTCAAGAGCCCCTGAGCCAGCGGGCAGAACGCAATGCCGCCAATGCCCTCGCTCCCAAGCACATCGAGCAATCCATCTTCGACCCAGCGATCGAACATGGAGTACTTGGGCTGATGGATCAGGCATGGCGTGCCTAGTTCGCGCAGAATCCTGGCGGCCTCGGCAGTCTGCTTCGCGTCATAGCTTGAAATGCCCGCGTAGATCGCCTTCCCCGACCGCACCGCCTGATCCAGAGCGCCCATGGTCTCTTCAACCGGCGTAGCGGGGTCAGGCCGATGCGAATAGAAGATGTCCACATACTCCAGGCCCATTCGCTTCAGGCTCTGATCGAGACTGGCAGTCAAGTATTTGCGCGAACCCCAGTCGCCGTATGGACCCGGCCACATGCCCCAGCCGGCCTTGCTGCTGACGATCAATTCATCGCGATAAGGCTTCAGATCGAGAGTTAGAATCTCGCCGAAATTCGATTCGGCGCTTCCCGGCGGAGGCCCGTAGTTGTTGGCCAGATCGAAATGCGTGATGCCCAGGTCGAAGGCGCGGCGCACCATTGCGCGGCCGTTTTCAAATGTGTCCACGCCGCCAAAGTTGTGCCAAAGTCCAAGGGAAATGGCAGGAAGCTGAATGCCGCTCTTGCCGCAGCGGCGGTATTGCATCGTGTCGTAGCGCTGCTCATTTGCGATATACAAGGTGAACATCTCCTCTGTTTCGCCGCTAACTCAAAATCCCTTTCACAACAACTTCCGTGCGTCCATCGGTTGGCGCGGCCACCACATTTCCCTCTATTGGCTCGCCGTCCACCGTCAGTGCAATCGCATTGCCCTCGCCCGCGCGCTCGATCGATATCTTATAGGCCACCCCGCGGAAAGTCCGCGTGGCCGTAAATCCAGGCCAGCTTTTCGGAATCACGGGAGCAATCTCGAGGCCGTCCAGCGAAGTCCGCACACCCAGTATCCATTGCACGATTGCGTAATAGTTCCACGCCGCCGTTCCGGTAAGCCACGAGTTCTTGGCCTCGCCGAAGGTCGGCGCATCCTTGCCCGCGATCATCTGCGCGTAGACATAGGGCTCGCACCGGTGCAGATCGCCGATCTCCTCGCGCGCGGATGGATTGATGCGGCTGTAGTAGTCGTGCGCCAGGTCGCCGTGGCCCAGGCGCGTCTCGCCAATCATCACCCACGGATTCACGTGGCAAAAGATCCCCGCGTTCTCCTTGTAGCCGGGAGGATAGGACGAAATCTCGCCCAGTTGCAGGTAATACTGTGAGTACGCCGGCTGCTGCACCACGATGCCATGTTTTGTGGCCAGGTGCGTCCCCACCGCCTCCATGGCCTTGGCTGCCTTGCCGTCTTCCAGGCCAATGCCGGCCAGCGCGCAAAAGCCGTTCGACTCAATGAATATCTTGCCTTCCTCGCACTCCTTCGAACCGATCTTGGCTCCAAAGTCGTCGTAGGCGCGCAGAAACCAATCCCCGTCCCAGCCGTGCTCGTCAATCACCGCGAGCATCTTTTCGGTCTCGCCGATGTATCCCGTTGCCTCGGCTTCCAGCCCGCGGTGCCTCGCAATCGCCGCCAACTCGCGCCCCGCATTGACAAACAACCCCGCGATGAACACCGATTCGGCCACCTTGCCGTCTTTATTGGTCGTCGTTTGAAAGCTCTGGCCCGGCGTGTCTGAGAAGCAGTTCAGGTTCAGGCAGTCGTTCCAGTCGGCGCGGCCAATCAGCGGAAGGCCATGGGGGCCCAGCCGATCCAATGTATAGGAGAAGCTGCGCTGCAAGTGGTTGTAGAGCGTTGCCTCGGAACCCGGCTCGTTGTCGAACTGTACCGGCTCATCCAGAATGCTCCAGTCGCCCGTCTCTTTCAGATACGCCGACACGCCCAAGATCAGCCAATGCGGATCGTCGTTGAATCCCCCGCCGATGTCGTTGTTTCCCCGCTTGGTGAGCGGCTGATACTGGTGATAAGCCCCGCCGGTGGGCAGTTGCGTTGCCGCCAGATCCAGGATGCGCTCCCTCGCGCGGGATGGAACCATGTGTACAAAGCCCAGCAGGTCCTGGTTCGAATCGCGGAACCCCAACCCGCGCCCGATCCCCGACTCATAGAACGACGCTGAGCGCGACATGTTGAAGGTCGCCATGCACTGGTACGCGTTCCAGATATTAACCATGCGGTTGGTGTGGATGTCGGGCGTATTCACCTGGAAGACCCCGAGCGTGGCTTCCCAATACTGGCGCAGCCGCTCGAATGCTTCGTCCGCAACAGCGGCGCTCAGATACTTCGAAATCGTCGGCTTCACCAGCTTCTTGTTGATGGTCTGCGAGCCGGGCGGATCGAACTTCTCAGATACCGGATTCTCGTGGTAGCCCAGCACAAACACAATCTGGCGCGTCTCTCCCGGCTCCAGTTCGAGATTCACCTGGTGCGCCCCCATGGGCGACCAGCCATAAGCAATCGAATTGGTCAGTTGACCGGCTTCCACCGCCGCAGGCTTGTCCCAGCCGCGATAACGGCCCAGAAACGCCTCGCGCTGGGTATCGAATCCCGCGCCCGGCTGCGAACAGCCAAAGTAGGCAAAGTGGTTGCGGCGCTCGCGGTATTCGGTCTTGTGGTAGATCACTCCGTCTTCCACTTCCACCTGGCCGGTGTTGAAGTTCCGCTGGAAGTTGGTGGCGTCGTCCTGCGCATCCCACAGGCAAAACTCGATGCTCGCGAACCCCTTGAGCGTCGCCTTCGTTGTCCTCCGGTTTGTAACCGTCAACTGCCATATCTCAAGGTTCTCGCCGAGAGGAACGAAGTAGCGGGTCTGCGCTTCAATGCCGTTGTAGCTCGACCCGATGACCGTGTAGCCCATGCCGTGGCGGCAGGTGTAGTCCTCCAGGTTGTGGCGCGTGGGCTGCCACGAGGGAGACCAGAACTCTTTCGACTCATTGTCGCGAAGGTAAATATACCGCCCGCCGAAATCGAACGGCACATGGTTATACCGGTAGCGGGTCAAACGGCGCAGCCGGGCGTCGCGATAGAACGAGTAGCCGCCGGCCGTATTGGAAATGATCCCGAAATACGCCTCGCAGCCCAGGTAGTTGATCCACGGCAACGGTGTGTCCGGTTGGGTGATAACGTATTCACGATTCAGGTCGTCGAAATAGCCGTACTTCATGGTGCTTGCTCCCTCAAAACAAAGAACTACCGCGGATTTTCCGCCGGTCCAAATCTTACTCAATCGTTTATCCAGAGCACTTCAGACCGTCTGGAAACCGAAGCGCGATTATACGTGACCGAGCGTCCGGATTAAAACAAGCGGAATCGGCGGCCAATTTTAGAGGTGTCGCTTGTCGTTGCAAGCAATTGGGCAAATGTGAGAAACTTGCCGTTCTTCACAGTCTGCCCTTTCGTCTGCACCAGGGAAAAATCTCCATGGCAAGTCTCTTTTTTCGGGCCTTCTCGAATGCACGATCCGGACTGAAATCGCCGTTTGCCGCTTTGCTCGCTGGTTTTCTCATCTTCCCCACAATCGTCGCCTGCGGAAGATCGAGCGGCATCCTCGACACGAACAAGGGTAAGCTGGCGATAAAAGTCGACCAGGTGGGCTACCCGCCCCAAGGACCCAAAATCGCCTTTGTAAGCGTGCCGGCGCAAAGCTTTCAGGTACGGCGGTCAAGCGACAATGCGGTTGCCTTCGAGGGCAAGCTGACGGCTCCGCAAGCCGACACAAACTCCGGCGACAAGGTTGAGACGGCGGATTTCTCCGCTCTCCGCGCGGCTGGAACCTACTACCTGAACGTTCCCGGAGTGGAGCGGAGTTGGGACTTTAGCATTGGCCCAAATGTCTTTGCGCGGGCATATTACATGGCCATGCGCGCCTTCTACGGCCAGCGCTGCGGCACGGCAGTCGATCTGGGACCGGAGTTCCCCGGCTACTCCCATCCCGCCTGCCACCTGCATGGCGAGTTTCATTCCTCATCCGGCGCCAGCGGGCCGCGCGATAACGTGGGCGGATGGCACGACGCGGGCGACTACGGCCGCTATGTGGTCAACTCCGGCATCGCCACCGGCACCTTGATGTGGGCCTGGGAGATTTACGGCGGCAGACTCAGAAGCATTCCGCTCAAGATTCCAGAGTCCGGCAACGGCACGCCGGATATCCTGAATGAGGTCCGCTGGAACCTGGAGTGGATGCTGAAGATGCAGGACACCGATGGCGGGGTGTGGCACAAGCAGACCAGCAAGCGCTTCTCGGGATTTATCCCGCCCGACAAGGACGCGCTGACCAGTGAGGTTGTTGGTACCGGTTTCGCGCCGTTCAAGAGTACCTGCGCAACCGCGGACCTGGCCGCTGTGGGCGCAATTGCCTCGCGTGTGTACCAGCCCTACGATGCGCAATTTGCCACCAGGGCGCTCGACGCGGCACGGCGAGCCTGGGCCTGGACGGAACAGCACCCGAATGTTACTTTCAAAAATCCATCCGGCATTTCTACCGGCGAATATGGCGACGCCAACTGCCAGGACGAGCGGCTATGGGCGGCGGCGGAGTTGAGCCGCGCCACCGGCGAGCCGGCTTTCAACAGCTATTTTCTGGCCCACTATGCGGAGTATCTTCCCACTCTCGATTCGCCTCCGGCGGAGAGCTGGAGTTCGGTTGCGCCGATGGGATTGTGGACCTATGCGCTCTCAAATCGAAAGAGCGCGGATACAAAGGCGGTTCAGGCGATCCGCCGCCGAACCGTCGATGCGGCCCGCGCGGTGGTGGAGCGCACGCGCGACAATCCGTACCATGTGAGCCTGAAGCCGCGGGATTATGTGTGGGGCTCAAACGGCGTTGCCGCGGGATACGGCATGTATCTGCTGATTGCCGACGTTTTTTCGCCAGACCCAGCGCTCGCGGATGCCGCGCGAGACAATCTGCATTATCTTCTCGGCCGGAATACGTTCTCCCTTTCGTGGGTAACGCAGGTGGGGGAGAACCCGTTTCAGCATCCGCATCACCGGCCCAGCGCATCGGGCAAGCTGGCCGCGCCCTGGCCGGGGATGCTTTCAGGCGGGCCAAACGCCGGGCGTAGCGACGCAGTGCTGGCCGATCTGCCTGGCAATTTGCCGCCGGCAAAAGTGTATGCCGACCAGACGGCGTCGTATGCAAGCAACGAGATCTGCATCAATTGGCAAGCCGCGCTGGTGTTTTTGCTGGCGGGTGAACTGCCTGAGTCATGAGAATGAACCCGGCCGCGGCCGGCAAGCAAGTCAGTGTTCTGTTTCCCGCGGAAAGCTGGGAGACTAAGCCTGCGGGCGTTAAGGAGTTCCATGCTGCATCTTCACATTGTTGACATCGTTATCATCGTGGCCTATCTGGTCAGCACGGTGTTCATTGGTTACTGGGTCTCCAAACGCGCTTCGCAGAGCATGCAGAACTACTTCCTCGGCGGCAATACCATGCCCTGGTACATGCTCGGCATCTCCAACGCCTCGGGCATGTTCGACATCAGCGGCACCATGCTTCTGGTTTCATGGATGTTCGTCTACGGCCTGAAGAGCGTGTGGATTCCGTGGCTCTGGCCGACCTTCAACCAGATTTTCCTTATGGTCTATCTCTCCAGTTGGCTGCGCCGCTCCAACGTGATGACCGGCGCGGAGTGGATCAAGACCCGCTTCGGTTCCGGGCGCGGCGCGAAGTGGTCGCACATTATCGTTGTCATTTATGCATTTGTGAGCATCATCGGATTCTTCACCTATGCGTTCAAGGGCATCGGCAAGTTTGCCCAGACTTATCTGCCGTGGCATCTTTCGGCCAATGAATACGCGCTGATCCTCATCGCCATTACCGCCATCTATGTCATCAAGGGCGGCATGATCAGCGTGGTCATCACCGAAGTGGTCCAGTTCTTCATCCTCTCCATCGCTTCGTTCGCCGTGGGCATCATCGCCATGAGCAAGGTTGCGCCGGATATGTTGCACCGCGTGGTTCCCGCAGGCTGGGACAACATCTTCTTTGGGTGGCATCTGGGCCTGGACTGGACAACAATTCTGCCGGCGGCGACGCAGAAGATTGCCGAAGACAAATACGAACTCTTCGGCTTCTTTGTAATGATGCTGCTGTTCAAGGGCATTCCGATTTCGGCTGCGGGACCCGCCCCGAACTACGACATGCAGCGCGTTCTATCCGCCAAGAACCCGCGCGAGGCATCGATGATGAGCGCCTGGGTCAACATTGTGCTCACCCCGCCCCGCTACTTTCTCATCATGGGCCTCACCGTGCTGGCGGCGGCCTTCTTCGGTCCCGACCTGCGCGCCATGGGAACGCACCTGGACTTTGAACTGGTGCTGCCGATGGCGCTGGGACGCTTTGTCCCCATGGGGCTCCTGGGCTTCCTGATCGCCGGACTGCTGGCTGCGTTCATGTCCAACTTTGCCGCCACGGTCAACGCGGCTCCCCCGTACTTCGTCAATGACATCTACAAGCGCTACATCAACCCGAACGCATCGCCAAAAACCTATGTGCGGCTTAGCTATCTCGCATCCTTTTCAGTCATCGTGATCGGCGTCCTGTTTGGCTGGAACGTCACTTCGGTCAACGAGGTCGTGGTCTGGATCGTCTCCGGACTGTGGGGCGGCTATACCGCGTCGAATGTCTTGAAGTGGTACTGGTGGCGATTCAATGGCTGGGGTTATTTCTGGGGCATGTTAACCGGTATCGGCTCTGCGCTGCTCGCTCCCAAAATCGTTCCCATGCTGCCCTTTGTGCAGAATCTGCTCGCGCGCTTCAACATCAACATGGAAGTCGTTGTGATCTTCCCGATGGTGGTAGGCATCTCGCTGGTAGGCTGCCTGCTGGGCACGCTGCTTACCAAGGCGGAAGACGATGCGGTGCTGATGGACTTTTATCGCCGCGTGCGGCCGTGGGGCTTCTGGGGCCCGGTGCTCAAGAAGGTGCTTGCGGAAGATCCCAGTTTCAAGCGCAACAAGGACTTTTTCCGCGACATGTTCAATATCGCCGTTGGCATTGTGTGGCAGGTGTCATTGGTTGCCTTGCCGCTTTATGTTGTGATTCGGGAATGGGATCGCGCCGGGCTGGCACTGGCAGTCATTCTCGTTACATCGGCTATTCTCAAGTTCACTTGGTACGATCATTTGTCCGAACGAGAGGTTGAGACAAACAAGGCCGCCGTTGGCGACAGGTGATTTGTTTTCGCGCAGAGCGATTATTCTCTCGATAGAGGTTTGACTTGGAGACAATGGGCGGCACGCATGCCAAATCGCATGAACCGGGAATTGTGCTTGCGCAAGCATCCTCGGCAGGCTTGGGTTCAGGTGTCTCCATATCCCGCATCTCCTGGCACGGCTGGTCCGATTGCTTCCTCATCGAGAACGGAATCGTGGAAGTCATCGTGGTTCCACCTATCGGCCGCGTTATGCACTTCGGCCTCGCGGGCCAGAAGGCCGGTTGCTTCTGGCAGAACCACGCCCTGGACGGACAATCGCACCAGAAAAATTCTCGCGACTGGAGCAACTTCGGTGGAGAAAAATGCTGGCCCGCTCCCCAGTCTGACTGGCCTCGCCTGCAAGGCCGCGGTTGGCCGCCGCCGGCCGCATTCGATTCGCTGCCGATGCAGACGGATGCCGCTGGGCGCTCGATAGCAATGACCTCACCTCTGGATCCAGCGCTTGGTATTCAGCTTGTACGCCATGTTGAGCTTGAGCCCGGAAATCCCGTCATGCGCATTCGATCGGAGTTTCGCAAGCTTTTCGGAAGCCCCATTCGAACCGGCGTGTGGACCATTGCGCAAATGCGGGAGCCGGAGCGCGTTTCCATGTTGCTCTCGCCCAAATCCAGGTTCGCCGACGGCTACGTCCGCCTGCGGAAGGGCGAACCGGCAAACCTGAGGATCGAAGGCCAGGTGCTCATGCTCTCTCGACATCCGCGCGAATATGTGAAGATAGGCGCCGATGCTGCCAGCCTGGCCTGGGTCGGGCAAGACTGCGTGGTACGCATCGACGCGCAATCCTCGCCGGGTGACTATCCCGATGGCGGATGTCTCACCGAGATTTACACCAACCCCGACCCCTTGCAGTATGTCGAATTGGAAACCCTGGGACCGCTGACCACCATCGGACCTGGAGAACAGATTGACCGCACCACGGTTTACACCGTCAGGCCAAGGTCGACTCCCGATCCCGTTGCCGAGGCGCTCAGCGCATTTTGAACTGCGGGTACTCTCCGCTCCAGGCGCGCGCCTGCCCTCCTACTGTCCGTTTGCCGAGGAGAACAAGGCAGGCGGACCGGGGAGATCCGGAATCCTGCAAACCACAAAGCCGCTCTGCTGATAGGGGCAGGCCATGCCGCTGGGCGCGGGACCGCGGATTACAGCCCAAGTGACCGGGTATTGGCGGGCAAGCCGCGCAAAGCCCTCCGCGTCAAAGTGGTTCAGGCCGTTGGTGGCGTCGCTCATCTGCTTCCACTCCACGGCCAACTTGGGGAACATGGCAACCACGCCGCCGTCTTTGAAGTAGTCCGCCAGGGCGGAGCGTTCGCTGATGGAGCGAAACCCATGCACATCGATGCCCTGGTCCTTGAAGTAGTACGAATCCACAGCAAAAACCGCGTCGCTTGGGGTGTTTTCGCGAATCCAGAGCAGCGCGTTCACCCACGGGTTGGAACTGGTCTTCATCCACGGCAGCTCAACGTGTGGACTGAAAGGGAAGCTCAGGCGCGCCACCATGAACATTCCGCCCGACAGCGTGAGAAAGACGGCCGCGATCACCCAACGGCGGCCGTTCGCGGCGTACTCGCCGATCACGCCGCCCAGAAACACCACAAACACGATGGTGATCACATGGAAGCATCGCAGCGGTTGCAGGCGGGCAAACATATCCAGCTTATGAGAACTGCTGAAGACCGCGGCAACCAGGATCGAGACGAGCCCGAAGGGAATAAGGGCGAAACTGAGGCGCTGAAACTCAGGCGTGGTTCCGCGCAGCTCTCGCTTCCAGAACCATGCCAGGATTACCAGCGGAGCGAGCATCCCTACCCAGTGGTACCAGGTCCAGTTGGAAAGAAAAAAGAAATCGCGCGCATAGAGCGCTTCGCGGTATGGCCCCTGCGCGGGAGTAAGCCCGAATCCGATCGGCAGAATACCGGCAACCGTAGCCAGCTCTGGAAAACGCTGTCGCACCAATGAAGTTGATTTCTCCGCAAGCCACACAACGCCGGTAAGAAACGCCAGATATACGCCCATCTGCGGATGGACGGCGGCGGTAGCCAGCGTGGCAAGCGCCGCCAGAGCGTAGCGGCGGCTGAGAAATGCCCCCAGCGCGAAAATGGTCAGCGGTGTGGATAAGGAGCGTGGCGTCAGGTACGGTTCTATCAGTTCAAGGCCGGTATTGGTGGCCGGCATGGTAAGCACCGCTGTGATCACCAGAACCGAGCACCAGCGTGCTCGGGGCGACGAAAATGCGATTGCCGCCAGCATCCAGCAGGAGGCCAGCATGGCGAACAGGCTGACGATGTACCAGAGAAAGATCGTTCCGTCGATGGAGAGATGGGTGATCCGCGCGGTCCACACCAGAATGGGGTCGAATATCGATAGGTATCCGTGGGAGAGAAAGAACTCATCCGCATAGGGGTACAGGTAAGGATGGAGAAGCTTCTTGGCGGACGGAATGTGTATCTCGGCATCTTCCACGCCGAAATGGTAGCCGTGAATCGCCAGAGCGGCAGCGGTCAAAAGCGCCAGACGAACGAACGGCATGCGCTGGTCCGAAGCCTTCTCCAATGAGTCTCCTTTTACGTGCGGCGTGCGAAAATTTGATTAGCTGGGTCTGGTTCCAAAATGGGGCGCGTCGCGGTCTTGAAGTTCTGCTCGGAGCTACGGCTTTGGATTCGGCCTAGCGCTCGTCTATAGGACGGCGAAATGATTGCACAAGACTACATGCACACGATAATTTGTTCAACGCCCTGCCGCTTGGCTCCGCGGGCCGGAATCAAGCCGCCCAATTCGCCCGGAACGGTTTGCGAACTCCATCGTCGACGGATAACAGGTCCGCCGCAAACCACAATCCGCATCCGGGTGTCCATGTAAACCCCATCCCGGTTTTGCCGTCCAAGTGAATTCAAGGCTCGCGTTCCGTTCGCTCGACAGGGACACAGATTTTGTTCCAGGCGGTGCTGTTCAAAGTGATGAGAATACTCCTGAAAACATTCCCCATTTTGCTCATTCTTGTGGGCGCGTCCATGCTTTTTGAGCGGCCGGCTTATGCTTACGCCGATCCCGGTACGGGGCTGTTGGCAATTCAAGCGGTCGGGGCCGTTCTGGTTGCCGCCGGGTGGTATTTGCGCCGCAGGCTCTATTCTCTGCTGCACCCGGGTGCCAGAACCAAACTCCAGCCGGAACTGTATCCGCCCGAGAAGGAGAACGAGGGTTCGTCCCTCCCCCTCCAATGACCTGCCGGGCCAATCTTGCCCAGCGCATCCGCCTGCGCCCAACCGGTCTTCCAGACCTTGGCTGGCAAAGTGACCAGGCGTTTACCTTCCGCGATCCAGCAGGCCAGTTGCACTTGACCCAAACCCATGCCCTGCGGCGAATCCTACCCTCGGCGGTGCAGCAGACTAGCGCTTTTCTTGCTTCCGCGCTGCGGGCGGCTCTCGAGCGCGCCGGCGATTTGGTTCCAACCGAGATCCTGCAATCGGAGACTGACTCATCGACATTCTCCGGCGAGCTTTGGCTCCGGCATCCGCGCATCGATCCCATTTCCTATCCCTGGGAGTGGACCACCGCGCAGTGGCGTTCCGCCGCCGAGCTTACGCTGCGCCTCGCCGGCCAGGCCATCGATGCCGGCTGGACGCTGAAAGACGCAACGCCGCTGAATATCCTGTTTGTTGGCGCGCGCCCCATTTTTGTGGATGTGCTCTCGTTCGAGCGCCGCGATCCGCATTCCAGCTATTGGCTGGCCTACGGGCAATTCGTCCGCACTTTTCTGCTTCCGCTGATCGCCGAGAAATACCTCCGCTGGCCTTTGCGTGCAACTCTTTTCTCCCGCGACGGGTATGAGCCGCGTGCAATTTACCAGGCGATAAAGCCGTGGCAGCGACTCTATCCCGATCTGCTGGATGTTGTTACGCTGGCCACGCTTTTCGAGCGCACTGGAGCAACAAAACCCGGACCATCCAAGCTCGCTTCCACCTCCGATCCCGACCTTGCCACGCATATTCTGCACAAGCGCATTGCCCGTCTGGGCAAGCAGATTCGCCGCGCTGGAACCCGCGTGAGAAAAAGCGGATGGAGCGATTACGGGCAATCCGCAACCCACTATCGGCCTGCGGATACGGACGACAAACAGCGATTTGTAAAGGCGGCGCTCGAGCGCACTCGCCCCGCGCGCGTTCTGGATATCGGCGCAAATACGGGATCCTATTCGCTGATGGCAGCCGATGCCGGCGCGAAAGTGGTAGCGCTGGATAGCGATGCGCCAGCCACCGAGGCGCTATGGCGGACGGTCGAGGGTGGGGGCCAGCAAATCACAGCTCTGGTGGCCAACATTGCCCGCCCCACACCCGCCGTGGGATGGAGAAATAGCGAACAGCTCTCGCTGCTCGATCGTCTCGAAGGTAAATTCGACCTGGTCCTGATGCTGGCGGTGATTCACCACCTGATTCTGCGCGAGCAGCTTCCGCTTGCGCACATCGCCGGCCTCTGCGCCACCTTGACTCAACGCTGGCTAATACTGGAGTGGGTTCCCCCGTCGGACCCCATGTTTCAGGAGTGGCTGCGCGGTCGCGACCACCTTTACGGACACTTGTCGGAGAACGACCTGATCGAGGCATTTGCTCCTTTCTTCCGTGTAGCCGATCGAACGGAGCTTGGGAATAGCCGCCTTCTGCTGCTTCTTGAGCGCACCAACGAAGACTCAACGCGGGAGAGAGCAGCCAGGGCATGATAAAAAGAGCGGCCCAGGCCTGGGCCTTTGCCTCCATATTGCTCTTGCCCAACTATGCCGACCTCACCTCTGGCGCCGGGGACGCGCGCATGAGGTCCCCGGTGCCGCTCACTGGCATTGCGCTGGCGCAAATCACTGACCTGCTGCTGGTTTCGCTCACTTTCTTCGGTCTGATGGCGTTCCTGCGCAGCCTCTCGACATGGCCAAAGATACGCTGGGGGCTCATGGCGCTGCTCCCGCCGTTGCTGTTTGCCCGCAATCTCGACGTGATGCCGTTCGATGTGCCCAATAGCGTGGTCTGCGCCATCTACCTCTCGTGGACCGGGTTGTCGATCGTTCTCATCCTCAAATTTCCGAGGTTTGCAGCAATGCTAGGCAATGCCGGCGGTACTCTTCTGGCCGGCTTCGCGGTCTTTGCAGCGGTCATGACATTTCAGCTTGGCCGCGCAACCCTATGGCGCCCGGGCCCGCAGGCCTTCACAACGCCGGTCCAGGCGCATTCCACTGGCAGGCCGAGGCTGGTCTGGATTCTCTTCGACGAGCTCGCGTACCAGCCCACCTTTGGAGCGCGCGATCCGTCACTTCAGCTTCCCAACTTCGACCGGCTGCGCAGCGAAAGCACGCTCTATACCGATATGACTCCCATTGCATTCCGCACCACGCGGGCCGTTCCTAGCCTGCTGCTGGGGCGCGTGGTCACCGACGTCACCTATACCGCGAGCAACATCTATCTGGTCAAGATGGAAGACGCCCCGGAATGGCAGGTTTTCGATGCCAGGGACACGCTGTTTGGCATGGCCAGGAAGCAAGGCCTCACCACATCGGTAGTTGGCTGGTACATCGCATACTGTCCCGTGCTGGTTGGGATTGCGACAGACTGCTACTGGGCCAACGAAGATGCGCAGGATCGCGGACCCACCTCAACCGGAGCAAGTTATGCCCGGAATGTCTGGTTTCCGTTGCGCATCCTGGCCGAGCAGGTTTTCACTCCGAGCCGCGCCTGGGCCGACATCGCCGCATGGAACGCCAAGGGCCATGCGGAGGCCGTCCGGGACCTGGAACAGCGGGCGCTCGAAACCGTCGCCAACAGTCAGGCGGACATACTTTATCTGCATCTGCCCGTGCCGCACCCACCCGCGGTGTGGGACCGAAGGACTGGCAAGCATGCGCTGGGCGGGTCTTATCTGGATTCGCTCGACCTCTCCGATCGGATACTGGGCAAGATTCTCGACAAGCTCGAAGCGCAGCCCCGCTGGGCCGAAACCACGCTGATCGTCCACGGAGATCACTCCTGGCGCACACAAATGTGGCGACCCTTGCCGGGCTGGAGCGCCGAGGACGAGCGCATCTCCCACGGCGGCCGGTTCGATCCGCGGCCGCTGCTGTTGATCCACTCGCCGGGACAACGGAGCCCGCAAACCGTCGCAACGCCAACCAGCGTCATGTACATCCACGACAGGGTAGCCGACGAGATTCGAGCTTTCCCCAAATAGCTGCGGTTCCTGTTGATATAGACAACCCATGAAGATCGTGGCCGATAAGGATTTTGCCCCTTTGTGCTCGAAACCGAGAAACAGCTTCGCTGCGCGGATCGACCGGAATTCCGCGTATGTGTGTAAACTTTTTCCATTTTTGGACATCTGAGCCTTTATGGTGAAATACTCCATCGTCGTGCCTTTTCACAATGAAGAGGAGAATGTCACCGCTTTGTACGCTCGCCTGAAGCAGGTGATGGAGCAAGTTGGCGACAACTTCGAGCTGGTGCTGGTCGACGATGGCTCCAGCGACCGCACCTACAAGCTGCTGGAAGAGATTGCCGCCGTGGATAGCCGCGTGCTGGTGGTCAAGCTGCGCCGCAACTTCGGCCAGACCTCGGCCCTGGCAGCCGGCTTCGACCACGCATCGGGCGAGTTCATCCTGGCCATGGACGGCGATTTGCAGCACGATCCGAACGATATTCCCGCCTTCATCGAGAAGCTCGAGGAGGGCTATGAGGTGGTGTCTGGCTGGCGCCGCGAGCGGATCGACAACTTCTTCCTGCGGCGCATTCCGTCAAGCTGCGCCAACTGGCTGATGGCAAAGCTTTCCGGCGTGGATATTCACGACTTCGGCACCACGTTCAAGGCTTATCGCCGCGAGGTGATCCAGAATATTCCGCTGTACGGAGAGATGCATCGCTTCATTCCGGCGCTGGCAAGCTGGTATGGCGCGTCGATCTGCGAGATACCCATCAAGAACGTGAATCGCGAGCGGGGCAGGAGCCACTACGGCATCGGGCGCACCTTTCACGTGTTCTTCGACCTGATGACGATTCGCTTTCTGCTGCGCTATATGGGCAGGCCGCTGCACTTCTTCGGCGGCTTCGGCGTTTTGGGAATGATGGCAGGCAGCATTCTTTCCTCAATCCTGCTTGGCATCAAGGTCCTGAACCCCCACGCAAGCTTGATGGATCAGCATGGCCCCATGTTTGTGGTTGCGGCGGTCCTAATCGTAGCCGGCATTCAAATGGTGGCCATCGGGTTGCTGGGTGAGTTGCAGGTACGCCATTATCACGCGGTGCAGAACCGTGCGCCGTATTCCATCGACCGCGTAGTGCGGCTGCCTTCTCCCGAGGAGCAGAGCTTGATGTCGGAAGAGCGAGAGAGCGAGTTCTAGAAGCCGGGAACAGATCTCTGCTAGCTGGCGACCAAAGCCAGCGTCAGCACAGTAATGTCATCTTCCTGACCGAAACATTGCGCTGCTTCGGCAATCAGCCGCGCGGGAAGTAATGTCAAACTCGCAAGGCGCTCAAACCCGTAAAGCTCTCCCGAGGAAGAACGCGCTTCCGGAACACCGTCCGACATCAGAACAAGGCGTTCCCTGCTCGCCAGACGGCCATGCACCAGCTCATAACTCTGGTCCGCAACCAGCCCCAGCGGCAGCGCCGGCGGCGTATCGAGTTCGCGCCCGGATACATACGGTGCGATGTGCCCTGCGTTAGCCAGCGTGTATTCGCCAGTGAGCGAAATCCGAATGCAGCACGCTGTGGTGAAACCAAGCTGCCCTTGCACAATGAGCGCGTTGTTCAGTCCGAAGAGAATATCGCCTGGATCGTGCGAGGTTTCGCTTCTCAGCACGCCGAGGATCATAGCCACCCGCATCGCCGCGGTCAGGCCTTTTCCCGAGACATCCCCCACAACCGCGGTAAGGGAACCGTCGGGCGCTGAGGACACAAAGAAGAAGTCGCCGCCCACCTCGCTGGCGGGCAGATACACCGTCTCCAACTGAAAGCCCGGCGTTGGCCGCGAAGCGCTCTGGAGCAGCAGTTGCTGTACTGTGCTGGCGGCGTGCAACTCCGCCGCGAATGCGGCGCGCGCCCGGGCGGCATCCACCATTTCGGCGCAGAGAATGGAGTTTGCAATGGCGGCGGCCGTTTGCAGAGCGATGGTGTTCAGCAGCTTCAGATTGGCAGCGGAGTAAGATGCCCCGTCCGCCGTGTTAGCCAGAGCGATAACTCCAACCGTGCGCTGCCCGGCGCGAAGAGGCGCGCAGATCAGCGCATTCAGACTGCGCTCCGCATCCTGTGCGCGTGCATCGGACGCGCAGTCGTTGACGATCTCCGCGATTCCACGTTCCAGAATGGAGGCGGCAAATCGCGAGTCAGGCAACAGCGGGCCGGTCATGCTGTCGGAACCGCTCGACGAAGGCCCGAACGACGCGGCATTCGAGAGCGGACCGTCGGCTTTCTCCATCACCAGAATGCCGCCGTGTGTGGCGGGGATTAGCCGCTGCGCCTGCGCAAGCGCGGACTGGCCTACCGTAGACAAATTGAGCATCGCCGCAAGCTGCTCAGAGAGTTGCTCGATCAAGTGAACTTCGCGATAGAGATGAAGAACCTCGGAAGCCAGTGCGCGGCCTTCCGACTCGCGGGCCGCCAAGTGCGTCAGCAGCGAAGCCATTGCGGCAGCTTGATCCGGAATGCCGATCACGAACCCGAGCGTCGTGTCTTCAAATAGCACCGGGACACGGCCAGTTGAGCTATCGACGGGAAGCTCGCCAAACAACAGTTTGCCGGTTGGATCGACGACACCAATGCTGCCGCCGAATGTCCCTCTCAGCGCTGTTAGAGCCGGGTAACTGCCGGACCTGGGGCTGACAAGTGCTCGCAGAGTCACGCTCGCCATAGGCTCACAATCCCGGCGCCGGTAGACCTAACACTGTGCGGGCTTCGGCAACCAGCGCGTCGGGGTCGAACGGCTTGGTCATGTATAAATCCGCGCCCACATCCAGGCCGCGCTGGCGATCGAACTCCTGCCCCTTGGCCGTAAGCAGGATGATGTGAATGTGCTTCAATCCCAATTCATTCTTCACCGCGTTGCAAACATCGAAGCCATTCTTCTTCGGCATCATCACGTCGAGAAAAACCAGGTTCGGCTCTTCCGCGCGGATTGTCTCCAGTGCTTCCTCCCCGTTGGTTGCCGTGTAAAGTTCAACGCCTTCATCCTCGAGCTCCTCCAGGGACTGCTGGATCAGCGTGCGCAAATGGGGTTCATCGTCAACAATCAGTATCTTCATGGTTTTCATTGATAGATAAGAAACAGAACGTTCTCCATGCCTTTCTCGAAGCGCAAAGATCGAACCGCTTCGTTACTGGATAAGATCGAGCTCAGGATAATAATGTCGGGCTTGGAAACAACCGCTCGCGAAACCAGTTCTTTGCCGTTCGATTCCACCACCTCGTATCCGCGCGTTTGCA
>Ga0302267_10000738_pt1 | contig 43477 bp, 12 predicted proteins | sample III_Bog_E1_3_FD_194555 | JGI IMG/M metagenome (GOLD analysis project Ga0302267, IMG submission 194555) | Peat permafrost microbial communities from Stordalen Mire near Abisko, Sweden - III_Bog_E1_3 | ecosystem: Environmental > Terrestrial > Soil > Wetlands > Peat | place: Sweden: Abisko...
TTGCGTGGAGATGTCATTGTCAATGCCCGTGATAGTCGGCGCGTCCAGGGGTGACTGGCCGTGATTGTTGCTCACCGTCTGGAAACCGGAGGTGAGAAACATCGGCAGGTCATACCGGGCTGTCGTCTGCACATAGAATGCGAGCGCATCCAAACCATCCAGGGCGAACTGCAGGGCGGCGTTTTTGGCCGCCGTCGGCAACGTCCCACCGCCCTGAGCCGCCGTGATGGCGGCATCCAGGGAGGCTTTGCGGGTGGTCAGGTCCACGGGCGCCGTCGGATCGGGGGGCACCGGCGGCACGAGGGCGATCGGCGGTTTCGGAAACGCCGCATTGCCCGTCATGCACGCGATGATCCATCCGAGATAGACGGAGACCGCCGTCGCTCCCATTCTTTTATGGGCGAGGCTGACACGATTTACTTTCTTGTTGTTCATAATTTTTAATAGTCATGATTTAATAAGAGTGGGGCATCTGGAGGAAGCCAACCCAGCTTCGCGCTTGACCCCGTCCACTACGCCGGAAACAACTGCAAGTGGTGCGCCGAAAACTACCCGTTAACAACCATTGTAGCTGCGTGCGGGACAGCTACAGGCAGACGCAGAGAAAAACAGCGGTTAAAACCGCCGCCGGGAACCGGCGCGGTGCGCCCAAGCTCCCGGCCCGCCACTGGCCCGCCGGCGGGCAGTAATTTCTGCCAAAGGCGCTGATTTGTGCCGCCGTGCAGCGCTACAAAACCTCTTTGCAGACCGACACCGTCATCTTGCAGACCGACACCGTCATCTTGCAGACCGACACGGTCGCTTTGCAGACCGACACCGTCATCTTGCAGACCGACACGGTCGCTTTGCAGACCGACACAGTCACCTTGCAGACCGACACGGTCGCCTTGCAGACCGACACGGTCACTTTGCAGACCGACACAGTCACCTTGCAGCACTGCAAAGTCACCTTGCAGACCTACACGACGACCTTGCAGACCTGCAAAGCCTCTTTGCAGACCGACACGACGACCTTGCAGCGCTGCAAAGCCACTTTGCAGACCGACACGGTCACTGTGCAGCAGCACACAGAGGTTAATCTGTCCGGTATTTGGACAGACAGCGAAGAAAACTGGACACTTGTTGAAGTGCGGAAGGGCAAATGCGGAACGCGGATTCAATCCATGGCCACACAGATCAACTCTGATGCGTTCCCCAAGTTCTGCAATTTGGTTGCGTCAAACTGCTGTTGCGGCGGTGTTTTTCAAGGCCAGGGCAATTTTTAATTTTTTTTGGCAGGTTTCTTGGGGGCAATGGCGCGTGTCTTAAATGAAGCCCTAATGTTCAACTGCCGCCAAAGCCATCTACGAAGAGATTCTCTCTGTTGCTGGCGTGTGGTCGTTGGGGTTTCTTGAGTGAAGAAATGCCCAGTTCAAGTCAACAGCCTATGCCAACAGCCATGAAACAAACCCCGTCCAGTCAACCCAGCCGATTTTACACCCGCAACCTCAACCCCATGAAAACTCCCATGAAAAAATCAGTCCTAAATCTGTTCGGTGCCCTTGCGTTTGTGGCGCTTTCAACCATCTCCGTCCAGGCCGCCGGGACGGATACCTGGGTCGGTAACACCGACGCGAACTGGAACACGGGCGGCAACTGGACCACCTCCGGCGGCAGCACGCCACCGGCCAGCGGCGATTCGCTGGTGTTTGGCGCGGCGGGGTCATCCGGCACGTCGTTAAACAACAACATCACCAGCCTGTCGGTCAACAAACTCACCTTCAGCAGCGGCGCGAGCTCGTTCACCTTTGGTGGCAATACTTTCACGCTCGGCGGCGGCATTGATGCCAGTGCGCTGACCAGCGGCACCATGACGTTCCCCGCCACGACCACCATCGGGAATGGTTTTCAGAGATGGAACGTCGGGTCGGGCGCCACGCTCGCCTTCGGCCGGCTCGGTTCCGGCGCGGACGCCCAAGACCTATACACCCCAAACGGAGCGGTGACGATTATATCAGGCGCCGGCACTGTTAAAACGACCACTGCCGATGGGTGGGGTTGGCGCGGTGGTGCTGTGAGTGGCACCGGGCCGCTCGGGCCGGGGATGGTGATTGACAATGGCAACAACACCTATGACTGGGCGAGCGTTGGAAACCAAACCTCTGGAACAAGCCGCACGATTGTGGCTGCCACCTACACAACGGCGCCAGGCAGTTCGGACTCGCACAACGTGAAGGTTACTGCCAATACCACCGTGACTGAAAACAACTCATGGGCCTCCCTTTTGGTAACTGGTTCCACCCTGACGGTTAACTTGGGCACAGCGCTTTATCTTGATACGGGTATGATTCTTGAAAATGGCGGCACGGTCGCGGGAAGCGCGCCGGTCAGGTCCGACAACACTGACGGGCTATACATCTATGTGCCCGACACCGGCACGATTAGTTCAGTCATTCAAGATAACGGCGGTGCTAAAAAGCTCTACAAAGCCGGCTTGGGGACTTTGACTTTAAGCGGAGCGAACAGCTATAGCAGCGACACAGTCATTTATGAAGGCACGATCGCGGCGGCGGGGGGCGGGATAGCTGGAACTGCCAGTGCTCATATTTCCAGTGACTTGGGTGATATTGGCTCTGGTCAAAGTCGCAGCATTATCATCAATAACGGCGGCAATCTTAGATTCACTGCTGGCAACGTCTTTGGTTATGATACTGCTACGCTTTCGACAGTTACCCTTGTTGTGAATCAAGGCGGTGTTTTCCAAACTGGACCAACCTCGGGCTCTGGATATTTTAGCAAAATTGGGCCAGTAAATCTTAATGGGGGAACTATCTCAGTCGGAAACGGGGATAACGGATATCACGGGGCTCTGGCCTTGCTTGGGACGGTTACGGTGGGCGGGAGCACACCTTCTACGATCGGAATTCTCTCCGGAGCGTCGACGTATGATGTGGTTAATATTGGCCAAAGCAACCCTGGTATCAGTTCAGGCACTTTTAATGTTGCGGATGTGACGGGCGATTCAGGAGTGGATCTGACTGTTTCCGCGGGACTGGCTAACCAAGCGAATGCAGGCGCGGCCAGTAGCATCACCAAGACTGGCGCCGGCACCATGGCGCTGACGGGCGCGAACACCTACAGCGGCACCACCACCATCAATGCCGGCACGCTGCTGGTTAACAACACGTCGGGCAGTGGCACGGGCAGCGGCTCTGTCGGGGTCAACAATGCCAATACCACGTTGGGTGGATCGGGCACCATCAGCGGGGCGGTGACCATGAATGCGGGAACGATCTTGTCCCCGGGCACCAATTCGACCACGGGCCTGACTTTGACTTGCAATGGCGGCGTCACCTTCTCCGGCGGAGCCAAGGCCGCTTTCGACTTGAGCACATCCGCTTCCGGTGCAAATGACAAGGTTGCCGTGACCGGCACCCTGACCATTGGCAGCGCTGACACCATCACGATCAATCCCATCACCGCCAGCACCCTTGATACGGCGGATTACACTTTGTTCACGGCCACTTCCGTGGCTGGAAGCGGCACGCCCACCTTGGTTTGGGGCACCAGCACACCGGCGAATCCGGGCTATTACAGCATCGTAAAGAATGCCACCACCGTGGTGCTCCATTATGTGGTGCCGGGTGCGCCTCCCACGGTTGGCCCCGTGGTGTTTTCGCCCGTCAGCCCGGTTTATACCGGGACGGTGGTGACGGCGAGTGCGACGGTGAGCAGCGCAGGCACGGGTTTGACCTATCAATGGCAGGGCAGTTCGGATGACAGCACTTGGGCGAACGCTGCCGGCTCTTCCACCTCCGCCACCTACTTGCCAAGCACCTCGGCTTCAGGGACCAACTATTATCGCCTGATTGCGACGGATAGTTATGGGGCCACCACCAATGCGGGTGCAGGTTTGACGGTCATCATTGCACCCACGGTCAATACCGCGGGCGCTGTTCCCAGTTCCTTGGGTCATTATCAGACGACCACCATCACCGTGAATGTGACGCCCGCATCGGGCCAGAGCATTACCAGTGTGACCGTGGGCGTGGATGGATTGGGTGGGGCCGGTGACCCGGTCACGCTGACTAGTCCGGGCGGCAATGGCGCCGGCAACTGGACCGGCACCTTCACGGTGCCTGGCACTTTGGCGCTTGGAAGCTACACCATAAGTGGCGTGGTCAATCAGAATAACACCGGCACTGCGGCCTGGTCGGTGACGGGCATCACGGTGACCAATGCCAATGACGTATGGAACGGCCTCGGGAGCGACAACAAGTGGAGCACCGGTGGAAACTGGGTGTCCGGTGTTCACCTTGGCGCCGGTGACAGCGCGGTAATGGCCGGCACCACGCAAGTGACGAACAATCTGGATTCGAGCCTCAGCATTGGTTCGCTGACCTTCAACAGCAACGCCGGCAGCTTCGACATCACCAATGCCGCCAACACGCTGACCTTGACCGCAGGGGTGACGAATAATTCGATCAACGCGCAGACCTTGGATGTGCCGGTGGCGTTGAGCGCGGTGCAAAACATCAACGTGGCGGCGGGCAACATCGCCATCAACCGTGCGGTTTCCGACTCGGGCGCCGGCCTCACCCTGGTCGGCACCAAGACGCTTACGCTGTCCGGCACGAACACCTACACCGGTGCGACAGTCGTAAATGGTGGCACGCTGCAAATGAACAGCTTCAATTCCTCCTCGGCGTCGGTCACCGTAAATACCGGTGGCACGCTGGCGCTTAATTTCGCGGACGCCTTGGGCTTCACCACCGGCAAAAACGTCCCGACCATCAACAGCGGCGGCACGATTACGAACAGCATGAGCACCAATCGTGTCACCTTGTGGAACGGTCTGACCATGACGGGCGGCACGCTGACGGGCGCCGCCACAGTCAGTGATGGCAACGGTGAGTATTCATTGAGTGGGACGGTTACCGCGACTTCGGACGCGAGCGGCACGGCGGCAACGATCAGCGGCACGCCGATCAGTCTCCAAAACCAGAACGTTGCCAACGGCTCCATCACTTTCAACGTCACCCGCGGCAGTGCGACTCCGGCCTCGGATTTGAACGTATCCGCAAACCTTGTTCCTAATTCAAATGCGGCGAACGTCGGCCTTGCCAAATCAGGCAGCGGCACGCTGACTTTGTCCGCGACCACGAACCAGTTCACCGGGCAATTGCAAGTCACCGGCGGCACGCTGAACTGGAATACCGCCGCCGCGCTCGCGCCCACCAGCACTTATCAGCCGCTTTCCGTCCAGTCCGGCGGCACGCTGGTCGTCAACGGTTACTTGCGTTACTCCAGCGGTGGCTCTGGCAACGTCTATGCCTATTTGAACGTGGGTAACAATGCAGCCGGAGGCATTGGCACCATCACTGTTAACAGCGCTGGCTCCCTGTCGTTCACCAATATGACTAGTGATCCGGGTTCGATCATCGGCCAGCAGGGCACAGGCGGCATCAGCACGCTTACGGTTAACGGCGGTGCTTTCAATTGGGATGGCTCGAGTTCTCTGGCCATCGGGAATGGCAACGGCAGCGGACTTTTGCTGATTACAAATAACGGCACCGTCACGATTCTGGCGGGTGCCTCTGCGGATGACAAGTATGTTGCCTTGGGGCGGAATAGTCTTACTTCCACCGGCACGGTTTATCTGGCCAGCGGCACTCTGGCATCAAGCGATGTCTTCGCTTGCGGAACCGCGACCCCGATTGGAAAGGCATATTTCAATTTTGACGGCGGAACATTAAAGGCGCTGGCCAATCAAACTGACTGGCTCCAATCCGCCACCGTTGGGAATAATAATCCGCTCACCGCCGTGACAATCAAAGCGGGAGGGGCAGTGATTGACGCAAATGGTTTCAATGTGGCCATCAACAATGCCATCGCCAGCGGCGCGGTTTTCGACGGCGGCTTGACGCTCACCAATTCAAGCGGGAGCACGGGAACGCTGACATTGGGCGGCATATGCGCCTATAACGGTTCAACCACGGTGAACGGCGGCATCTTGAAAGTCACTGGCACGGTGCCGACGGCCACGACCGTCAACCCCGGCGGCGCGATTGGCCCGTCCACCGGCACGTTTAGCGCGCTGGTCACGCTCGCGTCGGGAAATTCCGCGATCAATCTTCTGGACAATGCCATCACGACAACGGCTTTTCAAAACGGCCTGACACTGAACAACGGCAACCAGCTTTCCTTTGATTTGAACAGCTCCACTGCGGATCAAATTTCCGTCAGCGGCGGCTCGTTCTTGCACAGCGGCACGGTGACGATCAATTTGAACGCCATCACTTCTTTCACCAGCGGCACCACCTACACTTTGATCACGGACGCCGCCAACGACATCACGACCACCAGCGGTTTCGTGGTGGGCACCACGCCGAGCGGTTACGCTGGCGTGCTCGGCAACAGCGGTGGAGCCTTGACGGTGACGATCACGCAAAACGCGCCGAACGTGGCGTATTGGAAAGGCGGCTTGGACAACAACTGGAACACCGTTTCCGGCGGCAACGCCAACTGGACGACTGACGCGGCCGGCACGGTGAACACCGTTGTGCCGCCGGGGGCGCCGAGTTCAGTGATTTTTGCGGCCACGGGCGCGGGGAATTTCAGCACGGTTCTCGGTGCGAATTTCACCATCAACAACCTGACGCTTTCGACCGCGAACAATGTCACGATTGCCGGAGCCGCCAACAGCTTGACGCTCGCGGCCGGCCTGACGAACGCCAGCACCGCGCTCAACAATTTGATCAGCGTCAGCAACCTGGTTTTGGGCGCCGCCGAAACGGTCGAAAACGATTCGGCCAGCCCGCTTGCCATCAGTTCGCTCATCAGCGGCTCGTCCGGTTTGAACACCGCCGGCGCGGGCGTCATCATTTTGACCAGCACCAACAATAATTACAGCGGCGGCACCACCATCGGCGCCGGCACGCTCCAGGTCGGCGACAAAGTCACCAGCAACGGGGCGATCACCGGACCGGTGACGAACAACGGCGAATTGTTGATTGCCAATCCGGCGGCGCAGACCCTTGCCAGCGCCATCAGCGGCACGGGCGTATTGGGCAAGACCGGCGCCGGCGTGCTGGACCTGCCGAATGCCAACACCTACACGGGCGGCACTGTGGTCAGCAACGGCACGTTGCAGATTGAGAATAACAGCGCGCTGGGAACGGCGAGCGAAAACATGACCACGAGCCCGGTCACCAATAACGGCATCATCAATCTTAACATTGGGGTTGCCGGAACTTACGTCGGCCGCTGGTTCTTCAATCCGCTCGTTGGCAACGGCACGATCAATGTCATTGGGACTTCCAACGTGGAGAGCCGGCTGGATGGCAATATGTCCGGCTTCACCGGCACGATTTTAGTTCCGGCCAGCGTGGCCACTTCCAAGGTGGACATTGAGGGCGATGCCGTCTGGAACAGTGCCGCCACGATCATTGTTTCAAATGGTGGCACCCTGTTTGTGGAAAGCGCCAGCACGACAAACGATTGGGCGGGGCAGGCGGAACAGGTTGCCGCCACCATCTATGTTTCCGGCTCCGGCAACAGCGAGGGTTACGGCGCGTTGCGCGTGGATGACGCGGCCGTCCTCACCGGCAATGTGATCCTGCAGGGCACCACGGTTTATGGCGGCGCTTACGATCACCATGGCAGGAGCGGCATCAGCGGGGTCATATCTGATGGCGGGCTTGGCTACGGGATCAGTTGTGCCAACACAATTAACGGTCAGGCGGAAGAATTCTGGGGGGCGAATACTTACAGTGGTGGCACGGCTTGGACCAATGCCGCTTACACGCTGGTGCTGGGCAACGGTTCGGCGCTCCAGAACAGCACGCTGAACATTGGTCCCGGCCAGTTGTTGTTCGACAGCGTTGTAACCTCCAATGCTTTCGTCTTCGGCGGCCTGTCAGGCACGGCCAATATCACGTTGACCAACGGCACCAGTGCGGTTGCCCTGACCGTCGGCAACAACAACAGCAGCACGGTTTACAACGGCAACCTGTCTGACGCCGGGATGGGCGCGTCACTGACCAAGATCGGCACCGGATCGCTGACGCTTGGCGGGGTGGACAGCTACAGCGGGCTTACGACCATCGCCGGCGGCACGCTGGTGTTGAACACGTCCCAGACCAATGTCACAACCGGAATCGCGGTCAACGACGGCGCGACGCTGACGGTGGAGGTTGCCGGCACGCACCAGCTTGCGCCGGCCAGTTACACGCTGGGCAGCAGCGCCGGCCCGGTGACCAACGGCTTTGCCGGCCTGACCAGCACGACCGTTGCGCCGGTCAATGCCGGTTCAGTCACGCTGAACGGGCAGACCATCGTCAACATCATCGGCGGCAGCTTCACGGGTGGACAAACTTATCCGCTGATCAGTTCCACCGGCATCAGTGGTCCGGGCGGTTTCGCCCTGGGAACCCTGCCGCGCGGCCTGGTTGCCAACCTCGTCACCAACGGCGGAAACACCATTGCCCTGTATGTGACGGGCTATGTGCCGTCGTTTGATGTCTGGACCGGTGCGGTCAACACCAATTGGGACATCAACGGCACTTCGAACTGGCTCGTCAGCGGCGTGACCAACACCTATCTCGAAGGAGACAACACCTGGTTTGACGACACGGCGGTTTCCACCAACGTGTTTGTCACGGTCCCGGTTTCCCCGAACAGCCTGGTCGTCAGCAACAACACCACGACCTATACTTTTGCCGGCAGTGCGATTGGCGGTGCCGCCAGCCTGACAAAACTGGGGACGGGCCTGCTGGTGTTGAATAATACCAATACCTATCTCGGTAACACGGTGATCAGCAACGGCACCGTCCAACTGGGCGGCATCAACGTCATGCCCGGCGGTTCAGGAAAGGGCGATGTCACGCTCAACGGCACATTGGATCTGAACGGCAAGAACGAGACCATCAACGGCCTGTCCGGCAGCGGCACGGTGGACACGGTGGCCGGCGGCACACCGACCTTGACCATCGGCAGCAGCGGCTCCAGTTCCACGTTCAACGGTGTCATTCAAAACTCCGCCGGCACCCTGACCGTGACCAAGAATGGCGCGGGCACGCTGACGCTGGGCGGCAGCAACACCTACTCCGGCGGCACCACCGTCAGCGCCGGCACGCTGCAAGTGGCGAATTCAAACGCCCTCGGCACGGCCGCCGCGACCGTCAACAACGGTGCCATATTGGATTTGAACGGACAAACGATAAGCGAGAATATGAGATTAAATTCCGGTGCGACGCTCATCAACAGCAGCGCCACGGCCGCCACGGTTTCCGGCAACATCACCACGGCAAGCTCCTCGTTCACGGCCATTGGAGGAACTGGCAACATCACCCTCGCCACCATCACGAACGCCAGCAGTGCGCAGTTTGATGTTACGAACCTCAACACTGGCACGGTTGATTTGGCGGGGACAAATGACAACGCTTTCCTGAACATACATGTGGTCAATGGCACGGTGCTGCTGGACAAGCAGAGTGCCGGCAGTGTTCACGCGGCCAGCGCCCTGTTCGTCGAAGGTGGCACGGCAAAACTGGCAGGCAACGGCGGCGATCAGTTGTTTGACGGCAACACGCTGACCATCAACAGCGGAACATTGGACATGAATGGCCGCAATGAAACCGTTGGCAATCTTGTCGGCGCGGGTGGCGTGATTCTCAACAACGCGGCCAGCACCACGGGCACGCTTACTATCGGCGGGTTTAACGCCACCCATGGCGACTTCAAGGGGGTCATTGAAAATGGGGCCGGGGTGGTGGCGCTGACCAAGACCGGCACTGGCGACGCCTATCTGGAAGGGGTGAACACTTACACGGGCAGCACGTTGATCAACGGTGGCATCCTCTATCTGGCCAACAGCGGATCCATCAACAACAGCACCCTCATCAGCATCGCCGGCGGCGCCACCTTGGACGTGGCGCTGGTGGGCAGCGGAACGCTCCCGTTGAGCAGCGGCGAAACCTTGACGGGTGGCGGCACGGTTAACGGCAACGTCACAAGCGCGGCTGGAGCCACCATCAATCCGGGCGGTGGAGTTGCGGTCAGCACCTTGACGGTTTCAAGCGCCACGCTGGGCGGCCTGCTCCTGATGGACCTGGACCGGACCAATACGCCGTCGAATTGCGACCAGTTGGCGGGTTCCATCACTTATGGCGGCACCTTGGTTGCCACCAACATCGGGCAGGACCTGCTGCAGGGTGACACATTCCAGTTGTTCCCCACCGCCGCCATCGGCTTTGCCCAGATCACCCTGCCGGCGACGAATTCCGTCGGATATGTTTACACTTGGTCAAATGGTGTTGCCGTGGACGGTTCCATCTCGGTGCTCGCCGTGAATCCGCCCGTCCTCGTCAGCACGAACGCGTATCTAACGTCGCTGGTGTTCAACCCCACCTTGGGCTTCGCGCCGGCCTTCACGACGAACGGGACTCTCTACTACGAGACGAACGCGTATTTGAGCGCGCCGACGGTGACGGTGACCAATGCGGATGCGACGGCGACGAACACGCTGATTGTGAACGGCGTCTCTTTGGGCATCCTGACCAACGAGACCGCCAGCGTGCCGCTGACCTTGGGCGTCGGCTCGACGAACGTGGTGCAGGTGCAGGTGGTGTCGCAGGATTTGTCGGTGACCAACCTCTATGAGGTGGACGTGACGATGCAGGGGCCGCCGCTCAGCACGAACAACCTGCTGACCTATCTGGCGGTGAATCCGCCGGCTGGGATCCTGTCCGGGTTTGTGTCGAACACAATCACCTATGCGGTTACGAATTACCTGCCGAACAACCCGGTGACGGTGACGGTGACGAATGCGGACACGACGGCGACGAACAGTCTGTTCTTCCAAGGCAGCTATGTGACTGGTCTGGCCGCGACCGGGGCGACGAGCGGGGCGCTGACCCTGAGCCAGGGCTTGACAAACGTGGTGCAGGTGCAGGTGGTGTCCCAGAGTGGCGCGACGAACACCTACACGGTGAACGTGACATTGCAGCCGAGCCAGACGGTGCCGCATTTGACGAATAGCGTGAGCGGTTCGACGTTGACCTTGACGTGGCCGGCGGATCACCAGGGCTATCGGTTGCTGGAGCAGACGAACAACCTGGCGAAGGGCGTCAGCAGCAATACGAACGACTGGATGACGATGCCGGGATCGACGGCGATCACGACAACGAACATTACGATGCCCAAGACGAACCTGAACGAGTATTACCGGCTGATTTATCCGTGACGATTTGACGGGTGCACGGGTTCCCGTCAGGGGTGAGAGCGGGGTGCCGGTTGATTGGGTTCCGGCACCCCGCAATAATTTTGGATAGCGAACATTTAAAAATGAAAAAAAAGACTGAACAAACCCTGGTGAGGCCGGGACGAACCGGGTTCACCCTGATCGAACTGCTGGTGGTTATCGCCATCATCGCCATCCTGGCGGCGCTGCTCCTGCCGGCGTTGGCGCAGGCGAAATTGAAGGCCACGCTGGCAACTTGTTTGAGCAACGAGAAGCAGCTCGGCCTCGCCTTCACGATGTATGCCAACGAAAACAACGACCGGATTGTCAACGCCTGCAGCACCAGCCCGTATCAATGGTCGGAAGCGGGAGCAACGGCCGCCGGCCACGATGCGGACGGCTATTGGGGACCGCCCAACCCGGACCCATACCCCGGCGGCACTCCTTGGTTTAACTCAACAGTGGCTTTGAATGCCATACAATCCAGCCTAAAAACCAATAACTTGCTTTACCAGTATGCCCCCAGCGTGGGGTTATATCACTGCCCGGGTGACGTCCGGCTTAATTTTCCAATCACCCTCGGGCAAAGCCCGGTCAAATGGGCCTACGACAGTTACGCGAAGACAGACAATGTGGGCGGCGAAGGCAAGGGTGGCATTGTGGATTACGTAAAATATACACAGATTCAAAGGCCTACCGACACTTTTACATTTATGGAGCAAGCCGACGATCGCGGGTATAACATTGGTTGCTTCGAATTAGATTGGAATAATGGCAGCATCTCATTTGTTGATATCATTGCCATGTATCATGGCAATGTGAACACCGAAAGTTTCGCGGATGGTCATGCCGAGCATCACAAATGGACGGATCCGACGATAGTTTCCACCGGACAGACGGCCGCCCAGCAGGCCACATTAACTGTTTTTGGCTCCCAACCGGCTTCAGGCACCGTTGATTACAATTACATGAAACAACATTGGTTGTTCCCGGCCAATCCTTGAAGGTTTTCCTTTTAATCGTTGTGCAGCCTTCACCCAATTAAATTAATATGCTTATCAAGGCTGTCGTTATCCCGGTTGGAAATGAAAAGGCGTTTCCGCACCGCACCGAATCGCAGCAATCCATCATGTTTACATGCGCCGTATCCGCCGCTGTTAAAACGATTCTTCTCGGTCTGTTTGCCGGTGGGCTTGGTTACAACTACGACACATCCCCGCTTACGGATTCAAATTTGCAATGACTTTGGATGCCGGGCATGAACCTCGATGATCAGCCACAAATTTCAAACCAAGGAGCGCAACGTCTGCGTCACTCCAGCCAGCGGCTTGAAATCCGTCGGGTTCGCATTGAACTTCCGCGCGGTTGATGTTCGAAGCCGGCTAAAATCCCTGTCCCGTGGCTTGGGCGCGGCTGTTTTTTTGCTGTGGGCCTGCGGTTCCAGTCACGCCGCCTTGCCCGCCGGGTGGGGCGATGTGGATGTGGGTTCCCCGGCCTTCGCGGGTTCAGCCGGTTACGACAGCAACACGGTCTGGACCGTCACCGGCAGCGGCACCGACATCTGGAACAACGGCGATCAATTCAACTATTGCACCAACAGCCTGAACGGCGACGGCATGATCCTAGTGCATGTGCTGGCGCAAACCGGTTCCGATCCGTGGGCACAATCCGGCATCATGTTCCGCGACGGACTGGCGTCCAACGCGCCGCAAGTCTCGCTCATGATCACGCCGGGCAACGGCGTTTCGTTCCGCTACCGCTATACCGCCGGTGGCGTGACTTATCAAGTCAACCAGACCGGGATCAGCGCGCCGACGTGGGTTCGCTTGAGCCGTTCCACGAACACTTTCACCGCCAGCTACAGCAGCAGCGGCACGAGTTGGACGCAACTCGGCACGCCGCAAACCGTTTCCATGAACAGTTCGGTTCTGGCCGGACTCGCCGTCACCGCGCATAACAATACGCTGACGAACGTCGCCACGTTCAACAGTGTGCTGATTGAGGCCGGGCCGCAGGTCACGCCGCCTTCCGATCTCGCGAATGAAATGAAGTGGCAAACGACCTGGCCATTGCCCCAACTCAACGTCGCCACCAACGCGCTCCGGCCGGCGATGGGTTGGAATGCGTGGTTTGTCGTGGCGGGTTTGGGCGCATCCGAAAGCCTTGTTTTTTCCACCGCCGACGCGATGGCGACGAACGGTCTCGGCGCCGCCGGCTACAAATATGTCAACATTGACGGCACTTGGATCGCCACCCCCGGACGCGGCAGCCGCGACGCCAGCGGCCACTTGCTTCCCGAAACCAATACTTATTGGCCGCACGGCATGAAATACGTTTCTGATTACGTTCATGCCAAAGGCTTGTTGATGGGCGGTTACTCCGACATCGGTGCCATCGGTTATGGCATCACGAATTATCAAATTGGCATGTTTGGTTATTACCAGCAGGATGCGGATCAATTCGCCGCGTGGGCATGGGACTACGTCAAGATTGACGATTGTGGGCCCGGAGATTTTTACGCCGCGGCTTATGCCGTCGCCCACAACGCTTCCAGCCGCCCGATGGTTATCAGCCTGTCGTGTCCGCAGACCGACGCGGTGAAATTCGGTCCGCGCATCGCCAACTCCTATCGCGTCAGCACGGACATCAGCCTCATTTACAATGGCTCGGTGACGTGGAGTTCGATTCTCCGCGAATTTGACGTGGATCAGGCGAAGTGGTTCACGCAGGCGCCGGGGCATTGGAACGATCCCGATTTTTGCTGCACCGGCATGTATGGCATCAGCGACCTCGAAGGGCGGACGCATTTCAACATGTGGTGCATCCTCGGCGCGCCGTTGATTCTCGGCACCGATGTCCGCAGCACGGGCGGCGCGCTGCCGCCGCCGATGAGCGGGGCATCGCTCGCCACCTTGACCAACGCCGAAGCCATCGCCATAGATCAGGATACGCTGGGCGCTGTCGGGCGGCCGGTCGCGAACAACGTCTATGCCAAGCCGCTGGGCAGTTATATCTCCGGACAATACGGCGTGCTGTTGCTGAACCGTTCCAGCAGTGTGGCGAACATGACGGTGAACTGGGCGGATGTCGGACTGATGCCCGGTTCAACGGCAACCGTGCGCGATCTCTGGGCGCACGCCGATCTGGGATCCTTCGCCGGCAGTTACACGGCGACGAACATTCCCGCGCACGGCTCGGTGCTGCTCCAGGTGGCTGGCACATTTGATTGGAATCTCCCGCGCACTTACGAGGCCGAGTGGGCTTACAACAGTTTCTCTGGAAATGCTTACTATGTTCCGAACGCATCGAGCTTTTCGGCCAGCGCGTATGTCACCGGCGTCGGCAACGGCCCGGTGAACGCGTTTCAGTTCAACCTGGTTGCTGCGCCGTCGAACGGACTTTATGAGGTGGATGTTTATTATGCCTGCGCCACGGCGCGCACGGCGCAGTTGAGCGTGAACGGCGGTGCCGTCACCAACCTGAATTTCCCCGCCACCGGCGGCGACACGCAGCCGTCGTCCATCACGGCCTATCTTCAACTCGCCGCCGGCAACACCAACACGCTGACGTTTGGCAATGCCACCGGCCTGGCGCCGAACTTCGACAAGATCGTGGTGTCGTCCGGTTCGCCAGCCACACTGACCGCCACCGCCGGTGACGGGGACGTGAACCTGGCGTGGACGGCTTCGGCCAGCAGCACGTCGTTCAACATTTATCGCGGCATGGCTAGTGGCGGCGAAGCCGTGATACCGCTGGCAACCGGTCTGACCGGTAGCGCGTTTGCCGATACCAACGTCGTCAACGGCCAGACTTATTTTTACACCGTTACTGCGATCAATCCCGTGCTCGGCGGCGAAAGCCCGCCATCCGTCGAGGCCAGCGCCAAACCGGTCTACGCCACCACGAGCACGGCGTATCAAACCGCGATGCTCGCCGCCGCGCCCGCAGTTTGGTGGCGGTTTTCCGAGACAAATGGCGCGTTACTATATGATGCCATCGGAAATAAGAACGGCACGAATGCCGGCGCGGCGGTGCTGGGCGCTGCCGGACCGCGTCCGCCTGATTTTCTCGGCTTTGAAATGACTAACACTGCGGCACAATTTGCGAACGGCACGACCAACTCATGGATCAATGTTCCGGCGTTGAACCTGAACACGAACACCGTGACCATCACCGCCTGGATCTATCCGTTCAGCACCATGGCGGATTACGCGGGTGTGTGCTTTTATCGCAGCGGCGGCACGGTGGCGGGAATCAACTACGGCGGGTCGTTTGGTTCCAACACGGGTATGATTGGCTACACTTGGAACAACGATCAAAACACCTGGAACTGGACTTCCGGCCTGACCCCGCCCGCGAATCAATGGTCGTTCGTCGCGCTCGTCGTTCAGCCGGCCAGCGCGACAATGTATTTGGTCACGACGAATGGCCAGCAAAGCGCGACGAATACCTACGCGCATCCCAACCAGGGTTTTTCCGGTGCCGGCACGATTGGCACTGACGCTTACGATGCCACCGGCCGCACGTTCAACGGATTGATTGATGAAGTGGCGGTGTTCAACTACGCGCTGCCGCCGGCGCAAATCCAGTTGCTCTTCGCTAACGGTAGCCAACTCCCGGCGGTGCAGGTCGGCTGTCAGCCCTCCGGCGCAAACCTGAATCTGACCTGGCCGCAAGGCACGTTGCTTCAATCCACAAACCTAGCCGGCCCGTGGTCGCGCGCATCCACTTCGGCCTCGCCGCTGGTCGCGTCGCCCACGAACAATTCCATGTTTTACCGCGTGTTGCTGAAGCAATAGTTGCCACACAAAATTGAATTTTACTGAATGAAATCCACGTTAGCCTTGCTGCTGGTTGTTTTGCCTCTGGTCTTGAATGCGGAATCCGCGCCGCCAAGCCTTGGCGGCACTTGCGTTGCCATGACGCCGCCGATGGGATGGAACAGTTACGATGCCTGGGGCACCAGCATCACCGAGGCGGAGACGCTGGCCAACGCCGCCGCGATGAGTAAATTCCTGCGCCCGCATGGCTGGGAATATGTGGTCATAGATGCGCGCTGGTATGATTCCCTTTCTTCCTTTGATGACCGTGATTTTAACAAGGAGCGTTCCGGGGTCAGGCTCGCCGCCGACGAATTTGGACGGTTGTTGCCGGCCACGAACCGTTTTCCTTCCAGCGTTGGCGGTGTGGGCTTCAAGCCGCTTGCCGACCGGATTCACGCGCTGGGTTTGAAATTTGGTTTTCACATGATGCGCGGCATTCCGCGTCAGGCGGTGCTGGCCAGAACGCCGATTGAAGGCAGCGCCTTCACCGCCGCCGATGCGGGAAATACGAACAGCATTTGCGGCTGGTGCCCGGACATGTTTGGCGTGCGCGACACCGCCGCCGGACAGGCTTGGTATGATTCCATATTCCGGCATTACGCGGCGTGGGGATTGGACTTCATCAAGGTGGACGACCTGTCCGTGCCTTACAGCGCCCATGAGATCGAGATGATCCGCAACGCGATTGACAAGTGCGGCCGCCCGATTGTTTTCAGCACGTCGCCCGGACCGACGGAAGTTCGTTACGCCGAACACATCCGCACCAACGCCAATATGTGGCGCATCTCCGGTGATTTCTGGGATCGTTGGAAAGACCTGAATCACGCGTTCGATCTCATCGCCGCGTGGCAGGGCGTCGGTCGCCCCGGCCACTGGCCGGACGCGGACATGATTCCATTTGGACATATCGGCATCAAATGCACCATCGCCGGCAAGGAGCGCCAGACCCGCTTTACCAGGGACGAACAGCGCACGCTGATGTCGCTGTGGTCGCTGGCATCGTCGCCGCTGATGCTGGGAGCGAACTTGACCGACCTCGATGATTGGACTTTGTCGTTGTTGACCAACGACGAAGTGCTCGCGGTCAATCAAGACGCCTTGGGCCGGCCCGCGCGCTGTGTTCAGCGAAAGGCTGGCGGTGAAATCTGGGTGAAAGAGTTGTCGGGCGGTGCCAAAGCGGTTGGTTTGTTCAATCGCACCGACAAGGCGTTGAAGCTGGATGTGCTCTGGTCGGAGGTGCTCGGCCTCTCCAACAGCCAGCAAGTGCGGGACCTTTGGGCGCACAAGGATTTGGGCAAATCAAAATTATTCAGTGTGGAATTACCTCCGCACGGGAGCACTTTGTTAAGCGTCGTTTCGGCGACAGCTTTGCCTTCACTGCCGCCCATGCCGGCGATTTCCAAGCCGCAGCCTCCGGATAGCGTGCCGATGGGCGCGTTGGCGAATTCGCCCGAAGTAAAATTGGATTTGCCGATTGCGCCAGGACCGTTTGCGCCGACGTGGGCGTCCATCGAGAAAAATTATCCCGGCACGCCGGACTGGCTGCGGCAGGCGAAGTTCGGCATCTGGGTGCATTTCGGCCCGCAGGCCTCCGGCGAGAGCGGTGACTGGTATGCCCGCAAAATGTATGTGCCCGGCACGACGGCTTACAACAATCACCTGAAGAAATACGGTCCGCCGTCCGAATCCGGCTACAAGGAAGTCTTGCGCGATTGGAATCCAGATAAACTCGACCCCGCCAAGTTGACGGAAATTTACAAGGACGCCGGCGCGCGTTTCCTGATGATTCAAGGCGTGCATCACGATAATTTTGATTTGTGGAATTCGCATTACCAGCCGTGGAATGCCGTCAACCTCGGCCCGAAGCGCGATTTGCTCGGTGAATGGGCCAAGGCTTGTCGCGCGGACGGAATGCGTTTTGGGGTCACGTTCCACCACGAATACACCTGGTGGTGGTGGCAGACGGCTTTCGGCGGTGACAAGGACGCCAATTTGACGCTCGCCGACGGCAAGGGCAAATGGTGGGAAGGTCTCGACCCGCGCCGGCTTTACGGCATTGACTTGCGCGAATACAAGGGCGTTACCGCAGCGGCCTATTCGCCGTGGAATCCGCCGCCCGCCGGTATTTTCGTCAACCATCTCGATTACGCCAAATGGTATGCCACGCAATGGGCGTTGCGCATGATGGACGTGGTTGACCAATATAATCCCGATTTCATTTATACCGACGGCACGGACCAGCAGCCGTTCAGCGGCAGCGGCACGGGCACCGGCATCAAGGCCGACGCCATGCAACGCGTGATCGCGGATTTTTACAACACGACTTTGGAACGGCGCGGCAAGGTGGACACATTTAGCATCGTGAAGTTCCGCAAAAAAACCAACGGCACGGTGAACACCGAGGAAGGCGGCATTCCCGGCGGCATCAAGACGGATCAGGCGTGGATCGCTGAGACGCCCGTCGGCGACTGGTTTTATGCACCCGGTTTCACTTACGACTCCAGCATGGTCGTGCGGTATCTGCTGGAGGAGGTTTCGCGTGACGGCAATGTGGCCGTGTGCATCTCGCTCCTGCCGGACGGCTCGCTCGATGACGGCAGCCGGCGGATGCTCAAGCAGGTTGGCGAATGGATGCGGATCAATGGCGAAGGCGTTTACGGCAGCCGCGCCTGGGTGAAATATGGCGAGGGATCACAACATCTTCCCGGCGGCAAACTCGGTTCCTGGCAGGCGAACTATACTTTCAAGCCAGATGATTTCCGGTTCACCGTGGGCACGAATGGCTGTCTTTATGCCTATTGCATGACCGTGCCGGCTCCGGGCGTGCAACTGAAGATCGCCTCGCTTGGCACCGATGCCAAATTGCTGGCAGGAACCATCCAATCAGTCACGCTGCTCGGCTGCACAGAAAAACTGGTCTGGTCGCAGCCGGCGGACGGTTTGGTGATTACTTGTCCCGAACAAATGCCTTTCCAAACGGCTCTGTGTTTCAAGATTGCCCTCTCGCAACCGATAGACAGTTTGGCAGTCAAGGGTGATGGTCATCACCAAATTAATTAAATGAAGCCAGGTCATCAAAAAACTTCCCTCGCAGCGGGCATTCTGTTTTTTCTCGCAGTCATTTCTGCGAATGCCTACACGCTGCCGGATTTGCCGACCATGCCGCTCGTAACCCCGGCAACGGCTAGCTCTTTGCCGATGGGCAACGCCGACAACTTTGCCGAGACCAACATGAATTTCGCCATTGAGACGAACGGGCCGTTCCAACCGACGTGGACGTCCATCGCGGCGAATGTCCCCGGCAACGGCACGCCGGCGTGGCTGCGGCAGGCCAAATTCGGCATCTGGTTTCACTATGGCCCGCAGGCGAATCTCCAGAGCGGCGACTGGTCGGCGCAGCACATGTATCAACCGGGCGCGGCGGCCTATACTTTTCACACCAACAATTTCGGCTACGACGCGACGAATGGTTACAAGGATGTGATTCGCGCGTGGTCGCCGACGAATTACAGCCCCGCCGGCTTGGCGCAGCTTTACTACAATGCCGGCGCGCGGTTCGTGTTGGTGCAGGGCGTGCATCACGACAACTTCGACAACTGGAACTCGCGCTACAATCCGTGGAACATGATGAACTTTGGCGCCAAGCGCGACACGATGGCGGAATGGGCGAACGCGCTGCGCAGTTTGGGAATGCACATGGGCGTGGCGTTCCACCACGAATACAGTTGGTGGTTCACGCAGTCGGATTTCGACAGCGACAGCACCGGGCCGTTTGCCGGCGTGCCTTACGACGCCGTGACCGCCACCAACAGTGCAGGAACGTGGTGGCAGAATTACGACACCCGCCGGCTCTACAACCAGAACATCCAGAAATATCAGGGCGTGGTCAACACCGGCACCAGTTATTTTAATCCCAGTTCCGGCATTTTCACCAACGACCTCGATTACTGCCATTGGTATGCCACGCAATGGGCGCTGCGGATTTTGGACGTGGTGGAAAATTACGATCCCGATTTCATCTACACCGACGGCAACTCCACCCAGCCGTTCAGCGGCTACGCCACCGGCACCGGCTACAAGTGCGACGCGATGGAACGCGTCATCGCGCATTTTTACAACCGCACATTGGAGCGCCACGGCCAGCTTGACACGCTGGCGGTCGTCAAATTTCACAACGGCGACCACATCGGCACGACGTTTGAAGGCGGTTATTCCTCGACCATCAAGGAGGACCAGCCTTGGTTTGCGGAAATGGCCATCGGCGACTGGTTTTGGAAGCCGGGCATTTCCTATGACAACGGCGGAACGATTGTCTGGCGCCTGCTTGAAGCGATTTCGCGCGACGGCGCGATGATGGTGAACATTCCCAACCGCCCGGACGGTTCGCTGGACAGCGGCGCAACCAATATGCTCGTTGGTGTGGGGCAATGGATGGCCATTCACAGCGAAGGTGTTTACGGCAGCCGCGCCTGGGTGACGCCCACCGACGGCAACTTTCGTTTCACTGTCGGCACGAACGGACTGCTCTATGCTTTTTACGAAGGCATTCCGTCGGGCGGAACAATCTTGACCATTCCGTCGCTCGCCAGCACTTCAAGCAATCTGAAGTCGGCAATCACTTCGGTTTCATTGCTCGGCAGCGCCAGCGCGTTGAGTTGGTCGCAGACTTCAACCGGGCTAGTCGTGACGTTGCCGGCGACAATGCCGAGCTTGCCGTCGGGCACGGCGATTGGTTTGAAGATTGGCCCGGCCACGGCTGTTGGCAGCGCCACGCCGGCGAATGTCATTGCTTTACCGGGAACCAATCAAATCAACTTGTCGTGGTATTGCCCGTCAGCCACGGCGACGTTCAATGTGAAACGCTCGCTGACGCACGGTGGTTCATACACGCCCATTGCGACGAACCTCACGGCAATGGCTTTTAACGACACCAATGTTTCGCCCGGCGCGCTTTATTTTTACGTCGTCACCGCCGTGGACGCCGCCGGCGAATCGGTTAATTCCACCGAAGCCTCCGCGTCGCTGGTCGCCGCGCCTTCGACCAACTGGTTGACGGAAGATGTCGGCGTGGTTGCGGCGACGGGTTCTTTTGGTTTGACCAACGGCGTCTTCACCATCCAAGGCTCCGGCGCGGACATCTGGAATTCGGCCGACGGATTTCGTTATGTCTTTCAGTCGCTGGCCGGCGATTGTGCCCTCACGGCGCGCGTGCTGAACCTGCAAAACACCACCGGCTGGGCCAAGGCCGGCGTGATGATCCGTGAAACGCTCGATGCCGCATCACAATATGTCATCAACTTCATCTCGCCGGCGAATGGCACGGCGCTTCAACAGCGCAGCGGCACGGGCGCTTCGGCTTCCGGCGTGAGCAACAGCACCGGCCTGGCCGCGCCGTATTGGGTGCGGCTGGTGCGCAGTGGAAACACGTTCACCTCCTATGTCGCTCCGGACGGCATCAACTGGACGCAGACCGGCACGACCACGGTGAGCATGAATGCCAATGTCTATGTCGGCCTCGCCGTGTGCAGCCACGTTGACGGCACGCTTTGCCAGGCGCAGTTCGACAATGTCTCGTTCTCCACATCTGCCGTTGTCGTCACCTCTCCGTTGCCCGCGTTGATTCACCGATACAGTTTCAACGAAACCAGCGGCACCACCGCGCACGATTCCATTGGCAGTGCCAATGGCACTTTGAGAGGCAGTGCGGCTTTCGACGGCAGCGGCCATGTGGTATTGAATGGCACCAGTGGGACTTACGTCAGTCTGCCAGCCAATCTGCTCGCCGGGTTGTCGAACGTGACGATTGAAGCTTGGGTCACCAATGCTGTTTCGCCTGACAACGTGGAATTATTCTCGTTTGACGATGGCTTGCAGGACGGGGTCGGCGGCGGCTACCTGCGCTATGTGCTGCATGACAGCAGCAACGGCCGCAATTTTTTAGAACTCGCCAGCGGCGGCGGCAGTCCGAAAATCACGGCCAACCCCGGACTTGGCGGGCAATATGTTCATGTCATCTGCGTCTATAATCCGTCTGCCGGCGTGGCGCTCATCTACACCAACGGCGTGCTGGAAGCAAGCCAGGCCGTTTCCACTTCGTTGACCAATGTCAGTCTAAACGCCGCCGCACTGGGAAGATCGCCGTGGAATGGTGATCCGTGGTTGAATGGAGCGATTGACGAGTTTCGCATCTATGCCGGACAACTGTTGCCGGCTGACATCGCCGCCGCGCAAAGTATCGGGCCGGATGTCCTGCTCACGTCCAATGTTTCGCTGGCCGTTTCCCAGGGCAGCGGATCGTTGACTCTAAACTGGCCGGTGGCCGGCTCGGGTTTCACGCTGGTATCCAGTTCCACCTTGGGCGCAAATGCGGTTTGGACTCCGGTCAACCTCACGCCCTCCGTCATCGGCGGGAACAACCAAGTGCCTGTCACCATGACCAATGCAACCTTGTTCTTCCGGTTGCAGAGATAAATTGGGGGTTTATGTTTTAATAAGACTACACCGCGCGTAAACAAAAATCAATTCCGCAACCACACATATAAAAAACAATGAAAAATATTTCCATCAGCCTGCTCGCTGCGGTTGTCCTGGCTATTGCCCCGGCCGCCGACGCCCAGACTTTGCAGACCTATTTCAACTTTACGACCTATGGCACCCAGAGCGGCGGGGCCGCGCTGGCTGATTTGACGGGGCACACGACGGCCACCCTGAATACGGAAGCGCATACCACCTTGACGAGCAGCGGCCTGACCATCAGCAGTGGCGGAGTTTCAACCAACACCGGCGTGACAATAGGCAGTGCGGCCATGAGCGGATTCACCGGAGCCTTCTCGATCCAGCAGTGGGTCACGCTGGCGGCGGTCAATAACAATCAGGTTTTGTTCGGGGCCAATAACGGTGACATTAATTTATACGTCGGCGATGGTATCACCATCAGCACCTTGATCGGTGCGATACGGAGCCAGGCTATCAGCGCTTACGTTGGCGGCAGAACGCCAAGTTATGTTCAAGGTGGCTATGGGGTGGCCGATGGTTCCGGCACGCCTTCCACGGGCACCCTCTATGACGTGATGTTGACCTACGACGGGACATATTTCCGGGAATATGTCAACGGCACTTTGAAAGGCACATTAAATATGCCCACCTTCGGCAGCCTGGCCCAGGCATGCTTGGCCGATAACTGGGGGAACCCGGCCTCGACGGGCAAGGGCGGTTTTGTCATCGGCGGCGCGATGAATGACCCTTTCACCGACGCCACCCTGCCTGAAACCACGAGCGACTTTCTGCTTTACAACGGGGCGTTGAACACCAACCAAATCATCACGCTCCATGCTTTGGGTGCGGGGGCCAGTTTGAGCGCCATCACCAATGTTTTTGCACCGTCCGCCAGTAAAGTTTGGAGCGGCGGCGGCAGTGACAACACCTGGACCAATGTTGCCAACTGGGTGTCGGGCAGCGCGCCAAATGGCGGTGACTTTGTGACGTTCGCGGGGACGACACAGACCAATGTGAACCTGGTCGCCAATTTTAATTTGGGATCGCTTACCTTCAGCAATAATGCCGGCAGTTTCAGCATCACCAACAGCAGTAGCACGCTGACGCTGGCGGGCGGCCTGACGAACAATTCGGCGAACCTGCAAACCGTGGCGGTGCCGGTGGTGTTCAGCGGGGCGCAAACGATCAATGCGGCGGCGGGAAATGTGGCGCTCACCGGCGGAGTTTCCGGCAGCGGATTGACGATTGTGGGCAACGGCCGGATGGTGACGCTTTCGGGGGCGAACACTTACACGGGCAGCGTGGCCATTCAGGGAAGCAGCATTTTAGTCTTGGGGAATACCGCCGCCCAGACCAACTCGGGCGCGGTCACTGGCACTGGCACATTGGTGATGAGCGGGGCGGGCACCTTGGTGCTGGCGGGCACGAACAATTTCACGGGCACGACGACGGTGAGCAACGGCACGCTGCTGGTGACGCAGGTGTCCGGTCAATCGCTGGGCACGAACATCACCGTGGTGGGTGGGGCGACGTTTGGGATCACGGCCTCGGCGGATGCGAGTTATTTGTCGCCGGCAACCATGACGGTTGGAAACGGCGGCGGGGCGACGTTGCAATTTGTAATCGTGGGAACGAACAATGCGCCGCTGAAGCCGGCCACCTTGACGTTGAGCGGGACGACGACGATCAACATCACCCAATGTCCGTATGCGCTGACGAATTTTCCGCTGTTCACCGGTTATACCGCCGGCACGCTGGCGCTCGGATCGCAGCCGGCGGGATGGACGGGACAGTTGACGGTCAGTGGCGGGACGGTTTATTACACCGTTACCAGTCTGGATCCCAATTACAAGCCGTTTGTGCATCCCGGGTGTTTGAGCACGCTGGCGGATTTGCAACGCATGCAGGCAAAGGTGCAGGCCGGGGCGCAGCCGTGGGCTTCGGGCTATGCTGCTTTGGCCAATAACCCCTACTCGGCAAATACCTATGTGGCGTCTCCGCATCCGAATCCTTGTCGTGGCAGCGTTTGCGCCGACCAAGACTACCTGACCATGTGCCGGGATGCGAGCGCCGCCTATCAGGCCGCCTTGCGTTACTGGATCACGGGGGATTCGTCCTATGCCGACTGTGCCATCCGGAACATGGACGGGTATGCGAACACGGTGGTGTCGCTGGAAGGCGATTCCAACGTCTTGCTGATGATGGGTGCCCAAGGATTTCAATGGGCCTGCGCGGCGGAGCTGTTGCGGAATTACCAGCCGTGGATCAACTCGGGCGGCTTTGCGAACTTCCAAAATTTCCTGCTCACGAAGTTTTATATGCAGCCGGATGGAAATGGTTTGAGCTGGTTTTTGCAAAACCACAACGGCACTTGCTGGTCACATTACTGGTTAAACTGGGATTTATTTGCGATTGACGCCGTCGCCGCCATCGGCGTGGTCTGCGACCGGCGCGACATTTACAACCAGGCGATCACCTATTACCAGAGCGGCCCGGGCAACGGCAATGCCCACAATGCCTTGTATTTCATGCATCCGGGCTATCTGGGGCAGAGCCAGGAAATCGGGCGCGATGCCGGGCACTCCTCGGCGGATCCCATTTTGCTGGGGCAATTTTGCGAGGTGGCGTGGAACCAGGGCGACGACATGTATGGCTACAACAACAACACCTGTCTGGCCATCAGCGAATACACGGACAACATGATGACCACGTGGTGGAATACTCCCTGGGTCAACTACGCCGGCTGCGACGCATGGGACGTGCAACCGGCCTATGGCACCCAGTATCGTCCCGGCGCGGATTTGATTTGGAATCATTATGTGAACCGGAAGGGATTGGCGGCCCCCTTCACCATGCCGTGGGCCATCGCGGGGGAGCCGGAAGGCGGCGGCGGCAATTATGGTCAGGTCAGCGGCGGCTTTGATCAAATCGGTTTCACCACGCTCACCCACTCGCTGGACCCGATCACGAACTCGCCGGCGCCGAGCGGGGTGGTGGCGGATGCGCGCAATGCCAACGAGGCGCTGGTGTGGTGGTGGGGCAGCGCCTATGCGACGAGCTACAAGGTCAAGCGGTCCACTTCCATCAACGGGCCGTTCACCCAGGTCGGCACGGTTGCGGGCAATTGGACACTCCTGTTCACGGATTATTGCCTGACGCCGGGAACGACCTATTACTACGTGGTGTCGGCGGTGGTGAATGGCGTGGAGACGACCAACAGCCTGCCGGCGAGCGTGCTGGCGAATCAGCGGTTGACCGGGTGGGTGATCGGCACGTCCGGCTCCGTCACCTACGGCCAGGGGATAGCTCAGCTTTTTGATAACGCGCCCATCACTTTTTTTGACGCCCCCACTGCGAGTGGTTGTTGGGGTGGACTGGATTTGGGTGCCCCGTATGTCATCACCCAGGTGGGCTATTATCCGCGCGCCAATTTTGCCTACCGGATGACGGGCGGCCAGTTTCAGGGTTGCAACGTGGCGGATTTCAGCAGCGGCGTGGTGACGCTTTACACGATTGGCAGCCAGCCGGCGGATGGAACGACGACAGTGCAGACTGTCTCCAATCCAGGTGCGTTCCGGTATGTGCGTTACATCGGGCCGGACAACGGCTATTGCAACGCGGCGGAAATCCAGTTCCAAGGCTATCCGAGTCCGGCGCTGGCGCCATCGGCACCGACGGGCTTGGCGGCCGCACAGGGCAGTGCGCAAGTGGCGCTGACGTGGAACGGATCCGCCGGCGTTACCGGCTTCAACGTGAAACGCGCCGCCACCTCTGGCGGACCTTACACCCAGATCGCGACCAACCTGACTGCCGCCTATTACGTTGACACGAACGTGTTGAATTACACGACGTATTATTATGTGGTCACGGCGATCAATGCGACCGGGGAAAGCGGCAATTCCTCTGAAGTGAGCGCGACGCCGTCGGACATGGCGTTTTACTACAAGTTCGACGAAAGCAGCGGCACGACGGCGGCGGATGCGAGCGGCAACGGAAACATCGCCAGCCTGATGAGCGGGGCCACTTGGACGACCGGCATTCTCAGCAATGCGGTTCATTGCGACGGCACCACCAACGGCTATCTGACCCTGCCGTCGGGAGTGGTCAACGGGATCAGCGATTTCACCGCGTCGGCGTGGGTGAAGACGGATGTGAGTTCGATGTGGGCGCGGGTGTTTGATTTTGGTTCCGGGACCGGCACCTATATGTATCTGGCCCCGCTCAGCGGAACGGGCACGGTGCGCTATGAGATTCTCACCCCGGGCAACAGCGCGCAGCAACTCAACAGTCCATCGGCCATCTCCGTCGGCGCATGGCATCACCTGGCGGTGACGCTGTCGGGCACGACGGGCATCCTGTATGTGGACGGCGTGGCGGTCACGACCAACAGCAGCATGACGCTCAATCCGTCCAGCTTGGGCGGCACCACGCAAAATTACCTCGGCAAATCGCAATTCCCGGATCCGAATCTGACCGGCAGCGTGGATGATTTCCGTTTTTACACCCACGCCCTGAAATCATCGGAAGTTCTCGCCTTGGCGCTGACCCCGTCCATTCCGGGCGGATTGACGGCCGTGCCGGTGCCGGGCAATACGCAAGTGGCATTGAGTTGGAACGCGGTGAGCGGCGCGACGAGTTACAACTTGAAACGCGCGCCGGTGAGCGGCGGAAGTTACACCACCGTGACCAACATCGCGGGAACCAGCTTTACGGACACGGGATTGGTGAACCTGACGACCTATTACTATGTGGTCTCAGCGGTGATGGCCACGGGCGAAACGCCGAATTCGGCGGAAGTGAGCGCCACGCCTTACAACAGCGCGCCGCCGGTGCCGTTGAACCTGACGGCCACGCCGGGGAACGGCCGCGTGACTCTGCGCTGGAACCCCGCCTTGACCGCCAGCGGATACAAGCTCTGGCGCTCGACGACGAGCGGCAGTGGCTATGCGCAGATCGGCAGCCCCTCGGGCACCAGCTACCTTGATTTGGCCGTGACGAACGGGGCGGTTTATTACTACGTCGTATCGGCCACCAACAATCTGGGCGCAAGCGCCACCTCGGCGGAGGCGAACGCCACGCCGCATTTGATCACGGTGGTTTGGAGCGGGGCGCTGGACAGCATTTGGAATTCAACCTCCACCAACTGGCTGGATGGCGGGACGTCCACGCTTTATCAGGATGCGGACACGGTAACGTTTGACGACAGCGCCACCGGGGCTACAACGATCTCGATTCCGGCAGCGGTCACGCCCTTGCGTGTGAACGTCAACAACAATGTGGTGTCTTATGCGATCGGCGGCAGCGCAATTTGCGGAACGGGGAGCTTGGTCAAGTCTGGTTATGGAACCTTGGCCTTGAACAGCGCGAACACCTTTAGCGGCGGCACGACCAACAACGGCGGGGCCATCAATCTGGGCAATGCCGGTGCTTTGGGCACAGGCCCGTTGGTGCTGAACGGTGGCGGGTTGGGGAACCTGGGGCAAATGACCTTTGCCAACAACATCGTCATCGGCGGTGGTGCCAATGCGATTCAACTAGCCAGCGGGAACAACTTGACTTTGACGGGAACGTTATCGGGGAACGGTTCCTTGACGCTGGGCAACGATGGGGACAGCGACTCGCTGTATCTGTCTGGCACCAACACCATGAGCGGCGGCATGGTGCTCGTGGCCGGCAACGCCAACTATGTGCGCTTTGCCTCGCCGGCGGCAGGCAATGCCAACGTGGACTGGCTGTTCCTCAACACGAACGCCTGGCAGACGACGTTTGATTTTGGGAGCGGCACGATTAACTTCGGCTCACTGTCGGGCAACGGGGGCATGCAGGGCAACGTCATCGGTTCAATGAATGTGACCCTGCAGGTGGGCGGCAACAACAATCCGGCGACATTCTCCGGCGTCATCAATGACAATGGCACGGGCACGGGACCGATTGGGCTGACCAAGATCGGCACGGGCATACAGTGGCTGACCGGTGCGTGCGATTATTCCGGCGCGACCGTGGTGACCAACGGCGAGCTGGTGATTTCCACGGCGCTGGCCGGCATGAGCAGTTGCTGGGTGAGCAACGGCGCGACATTGGGCGTGACCAACCTTTCATCCAGTCCGGGCACGATCTCAAACCTGACGCTGGCGGCAGGAAGCACTTTGGAACTAATGAACATGACGAACCAGGCAGTGCCATTCCTGACGGGCAGCAATGTGGTGGTGAGCGGCGTTTGCACGGTGAAGGTTACTCAGGCGGCTTCGACGATTGCGCAGGGCACCTATCCGCTGGTGAACTATGCGGGTCAGTTCCAGGGCAGCTTCGCCAACCTACAGTTGCAGTTGCCATCGGGCATCAGCGGCGTGCTGGTGAGCAATGCCAATCAGATGGCGTTGTCCATCACGACGGTTATCGCGCCGCCGGCCCCGGCGACGCTGACGGCAATTGCCGGCGATACGCAAGTGATGTTGAACTGGAGTTCTGTCTTCAGCGCCACCGGTTATAATATTTGGCGCTCCACGACCAGCGGCAGCGGGTATTCGCTGGTTGGCGGCACCGCCGGCGCCAGCTACACCGACACGGGTTTGGTGAACAATCAGACCTATTATTACGTCGTAACCGCCACCAACATTTCCGGTGCCAGCGGCTATTCCCCTCAAGCCAGCGCCACGCCGCAGATGAGCGCGCTCTGGACGGGCGCGACGAATGCCAACTGGGATTTCACGACCCTCAATTGGTCTCGCAATGGCACCGCCGCCACCTATGCGAACATTGCGACCGCGCGTTTTGACGACACCGCCAAGAGCAACTTCACCATCAATGTGGCGACGACGGTGTCGCCGATGATGATGGTGGTGAGCAACTCGGTTCAAACCTATGCCTTCTCCGGCAGCTCCATTGCGGGCACCGGCAACTTGAGCAAATGGGGTTCCCAACCGCTGACCATGAGCGGCGCGAACACCTACAGCGGCGGAACCACCAATTACTCCGGCAGCATCGTCCTAGGCGCCAGCTCCACCGGCAGTGGCAACAGCGTCACGTCCGGCCCGCTGGGCACCGGAACGGTGACCTTGAGCGGCGGCACGGTGCAAATGAACGCACAAACTTTAGGCAATAATCTTTCCGTCTCATCCAACACCACGACCATCGTAGATAACAGTGTCAACAACGGCACCTTTAGCGGGAATGTGACTGGCAGCGGAACCATCACCATTCAAAACTCCAGCGGCACCAGTCTTTCTGATATTCTTAACGGCGACTGGAGCGGGTTCACGGGCACGGTGAATTATAACGCCTCAGTTGGCATTCGGACCATCAATCTCTTTGCGCAGGCCGCCAGCGGCACCTTTGTGGCGACCAATTCGATCTGGAATCTTACCAGTCCATCGAACACTGGCTCGCGGCTGTCTGCGGGTAACGCCGGCACGACGAACATTCTGCTCGGCGCGCTTTCCGGCCCCAGCGGCTACCTTGATGACAATAATTTTGGGGCCGGCAACCTCCTCACTTTTTACATCGGCTACTTGAACACCAGCACGACGTTTGGGGGAATCGTTGAAAATCAGTATGCCGGCACGACGGCGCTGACGAAGGTCGGCACCGGCACGTTGACGTTGACCGGCGCGAACACCTATACCGGCAGCACGACGGTCAGCAACGGCACGCTGCTCGTCACCACCGTGTCGGCGGCGAAGGGCAACTACACTGTTGCCAACTCCGCGACGTTCGGCGTCACGAACGTGTCGGGTGGTTCGGCACTGGTTTCTAATCTCACCGTCGCGGCCGGTTCAACTCTGAATTTTCAGAATGTCACCAGCACGACCACGCCGTTGATCGCAGCGAGCAACGTCACCGTGAACGGCAGTTGCACCGTGAAGCTCACGGGCGCGAACGGCCTGGTTGCCGGCAACAGTTACCCGCTGGTAAGCTATGCGGGCACATTGAGCGGCAGCTTTGCAAATCTGCAATTGCAGATGCCCTACGGCTGGCGCGGCGTGCTGGCGAATCCCGGCAAACAAATCGTGCTGACGAACGTGGCCGTGGTTTCAACGACGACGCCACAACTGAGCCTTGGAGTAAGCAACAGCCTGATGCAATTCAATTGGCCGTCCGACCATACCGGCTGGCGCTTGCAGGTGCAGGCCAATTCCCCGGGCACCGGTCTCGGCACTAACTGGGTGGACGTGCCGAACACCAGCGCGGTCAACGCCTACACGAACGTAATCAATCCGGCAAACGGCTCGACATTCTACCGCATGGTTTATCCGTAATCTTTAAAAAGCATACCTCCATGCGCTCGTTCGTAACGCTTCGTCTTTCATATTTTCTGTGCGTGCTGGCAATGCTGGCCTCCAGCCCGCCGGCGCAAGCCTTTGACCATCCCGGCGCGCTGCACACGCAGGCGGGTTTCGACCGGATGAAGGCAAAGGTCGTGGCGGGCGCACATCCGTGGATTGACAGCTATAACATCCTCATCAACAATTCCTCGGCGCAGCCCAGCTACACGCCGCACGCGCAGGCGAACTTGCAGCGCTGCAATGGCGGCGGCGCCTGTCTGGCCCTGACAACTACCAGTTTGCTTACCGGGACACGGCGGGAACAACCAAGTGCCTGTCACCATGACCAATGCAACCCTGTTCTTCCGGTTGCAGAGATAGCTTGTGAGGTTATGTTTTAACAAGACCACACCGCGCGTTAACAAAATCAATTTCGCAACCGCACCCATGTAAAAAACCAATGGATAAAATTATTATCAGCCTGTTCGCTGCGGTGCTTCTGGCTCTTGCCCCGGCCGCCGTGGCCCAAAGTTTGCAGACCTATTTCAATTTTACGACCTACGGCACCCAGGGCGGCGGCGCTTCGCTGGCGGATTTGACGGGGCACACGACGGCCACCCTGAATACGGAGGCCCATACGACTTTGACGAGCAGCGGCCTGACCATCAGCAGTGGCGGAATTTCTTTGAACACCGGCGCGACGATCGGCAGTGCGGCCATGAGCGGATTCACCGGAGCCTTCTCGATCCAGCAGTGGGTCACGCTGGCGGCGGTCAATAACAATCAGGTTTTGTTCGGGGCCAATAACGGTGACATTAATTTATACGTCGGCGATGGTATCACCATCAGCACCTTGATCGGTGCGATACGGAGTCAAGCTTTCAGCGCTTATGTTGGCGGCAGAACGCCAAGTTACGTTCAAGGTGGCTATGGTGTGGCCGATGGTTCCGGCACGCCTCCCACAGCCACCCTCTATGACGTGGTGCTGACCTACGACGGAACCTCTTTCCGCGAATATGTCAACGGCACTTTGAAAGGCACCTTAAACATGCCGACCTTCGGCAGCCTGGCCCAGGCCTGCTTGGCCGATAACTGGGGGAACGCGGCCTCGACGGGCAAGGGCGGTTTTGCCATCGGCGGCGGGATGAATGACCCTTTCACCGACACCACCCTGCCTGAAACCACGAGCGACTTCCTGCTTTACAACGGGGCGTTGAGCCAGGCCCAAATCACTTCGATTCACAATCTCGGTGCGGGCGCCAGTTTGAGTGCCATCACCGGTATTTTGGCACCGCCCACCAACAGCGAGGTTTGGGGTGGCGGCGGCAGTGACAACACTTGGACCAATGTTGCCAACTGGACAACAGGGCATCAGCCCAATGTTGGTGACCTGGTGGTGTTCGCAGGCACCACCCAGACCACCGCGAACATGAACACCAATTTCAGCGTTGGTTCGCTGACCTTCTACAGCAGCGCCGGCAATTTCAGCATCACCAACGCCGCCTACACACTGACCCTGACCGGCGGCGTGACGAACGACTCGGCCAACGGGCAGACCATCAACGTGCCGGTCAGCCTGGGCGCAAACTTGGCCATCAATGCGGCGGTCGGGAATTTGACGTTCGGGCAGAACATTACGAACAATGGCAATACCGCCACATTCGCGGGTGCTTACAATGTCACCGTCAATGGCGCGATTACTGGCTCGGCTGGATTGACCCAGTCCGGCACGGGAATCTTGACACTTACGGGCGCAAACAATCTGACCGGCACAACCGTAGTGAGCAATGGAACCGTGACTGTGTGGGGTCCTGCCAGCCAATCGCTGGGTTCAAGCATCGTGGTGAAGGACGGCGCAATCTTGGGCGTGACGGCGTCGGTGGCCACCAACTATTTGTCGCCGAGCAGCCTCGTGGTGGGTGGCAGCAGCGGGGCGACGCTGCAATTTGGCCTGGCCGGCACAAACAGTGCATCGTTGAATCCAAGCAGCCTCACTTTGAACGGTGCCACGACGATCAACATCAGCGGTTGTCCGGCCTTGAACAACAACTACCCGCTGTTCACCGGTTATACCTCCGGAACCCTGGTGCTGGGTTCGCAACCTCCAACTTTGGGTGGCAAACTGACGGTCATCGGCTCCACGGTCTATTATACGCTGACCAATTGGCCGGCCTTTGCGCATCCGAGCGCGCTCCACACGCAGGCGGATTTTGACCGGATGAAGGCGAAGGTCGCGGCGGGCGCGCATCCGTGGATAGATAGCTACAATATTCTCATCAACAACTCGTCCGCGCAGTCGAACTACACGCCGCACGCACAGGCAAACTTGCAGCGCGGCACCGGCAGCGGCTCCTGTCTGGCTGCTGACAATTACCAGTTCGCTTACTGGGACACGGCGGCGGCGTATCAACTGGCGTTGCGCTGGAAGATCACCGGCGACAACAACTACGCCAACGCCGCGATCAACATCTTGAACCAGTGGGCCAACACTTGCACGAACCTTTGCGGTGATCCCAACATCGCTCTGCTGTCCATTTACGGCTACCAGTTCGCCTGCGTCGGGGACATCATGCGCAGCTATACCAACTGGGCGCCGGCGGATGTGACGAGGTATCAAGTTTGGATGGTCAACCTCTGGTATCCTTTGGCTCATCAATTTCTATACTGGCACGAAGGCACCTGTTCCACCTACATTTGGGCGAACTGGGATTTATGCACGTTGGACTCAATGATGGCGATTGGCATTCTTTGTGATGATACCAACATTTACAGCGAGGCGCTGAATTACTTCAAAACCGGCATCGGCAACGGCAACATCGAGCAGACGGTTTACACCATGTTTCCGGGCTATCTGGGACAGGGGCAGGAAGAAGGCCGCGACCAAGGACATTCAGGTTTGGAGGTTTCGTTGCTGGGGGTGTTTTGTTCGATGGCTTACCATCAAGGTGACGACATGTTTGCCTACGAAAACAACCGCGTGCTGTCGTTGTGTGAATACTTTGCCAAATACAATCTCTACAACAACGTGCCGTATCTGTTCTATGACGATTGCAACAACGATCAGGACTGGGGCATTTCTTCCGCCAGTCAGGGCGACATCCGTCCGGCGTGGGATTTGATTTACAACCATTACGTCAACCTGAAGGGCATCGCCGCGCCATGGTCGCAGCAATACGCCGCGCTCGTGCGTCCCGAAGGTGGTGGCGGCAATTACGGCTCGACCAGCGGCGGCTACGACCAGCTTGGGTTCACGACGCTGACATGTTCACTGGATCCGATTGTGATCGGCGCCAACCCGAGCGGCCTGACGGCGGTTTTAAACGGGCCGCAGCAGGTTCAGCTCAACTGGTGGGGCACGGCCAACGCGACGAATTATCTCGTCAAGCGCGCGACGACCAGCGGCGGGCCTTACACCACCATCGCCACCATCACGACCAATTTGCTGACTTACACCGACTCAAGCGTGACGAATGGCGTGACTTATTATTACACCGTCTCGGCGCTGACGCCGCTGGGCGCAAGCGGCAACGGCAACGAGGCCAGCGTGAGCCTGCAACCGCAGTTGGTGGCGTATTACAAATTCAACGAGAGCAGCGGCACGACTGCGGCGGACGCCTCGGGCAATGGCCAGACCGCCACGTTGAACGGCGCGACGTGGACGGCCGGGCACAGTAACAACGCCGTCAGCCTGAGCGGGAGCAGCCAGTATGTGACCCTGCCAAACAACCTCACCACCAACCTGACGGGAGACTTCAGCATCGCGACATGGGTGTATCTGAATGCGACGACCATGTGGACCCGTATTTTCGATTTCGGCGTGGGCAATGTGCCCTCGAGCGGCGCCCCCTCGACACCGGTGCGTTATATGTTTCTGACGCCGCAAGGTGCTTCAGGGGGAATGCGTTTTTCCATCACCACCGGTGGCAACGGAGCCGAGCAGCAAGTCAACGGCGCGAGTGCGTTGCCGGCGTCCGGCTGGCATCACGTCGCTGTCACGCTGGCGGGCACCACGTGCTCGATTTACGTGGACGGTGTGTTGAGCGGAACGGGCACTGTTACCATTACGCCCTCGCAGTTGGGCAGCACGACGCAAAACTGGCTTGGCCGGTCACAATTCTCAAACTACCCGAATAACGACCCGTATCTGAACGGCCGGGTGGACGACTTCCGCATCTACAAAGGCGCGTTGAGCGCGGCGCAGGTCACAGCCTTGGCGGCTTCCTATCCAGCGCAACCGCCCGCGCCAACGAACGTCGTCGCCACGGTGGTTTCGGCGAACCAAATCAATTTCACCTGGTCGCCGAGTTCGGGCGCCACCAATTATTATGTGAAACGCTCGCTTGTCAGTGGCGGGCCTTACATCACGGTTTCCATGCCACTGACGGTGACGAACTTCAGCGACACCGCCTTGGTTGGCGGCACGACCTATTATTACGTCATCACCGCCATCAATGACGGCGGCGCAACCAATTCCGCCGAAGTCAGCGCCACCACATTGTCCGCACCGCCCGCGCCGGCCAGTTTGACGGCGACTGCCGGATTGAGCGGGGCGATCAATTTGTCCTGGCCGGCTAGCGCGGGCGCGACCAGCTACAATATCAAACGCGCAAACGTCAGCGGCGGGCCTTACACCGTCGTTGCCACCGGTGTCACTTCGGCCGGTTATACCAACACCGGCCTGTATGGCCAGGCGACCTATTATTATGTCGTCTCGGCGTCGAATGCGAACGGCGAAAGCGCGAACAGCCCGGAAGCGAGCGCCACGGTGCTGCCGATTCTCTGGCACGCCGGCGCGAACAGCAACTGGGACATCGGCGTGGCAACCAACTGGCTGGCGGGCGGACTGGCCTCGGCCTATCAGGACAGCAGCGCGGTGCAGTTCGACGACAGCGCGCTTTCCACGACGGTCAACCTGGTGGCCAGTGTTTCGCCGTTGAGCGTCACGTTCAGCAACCAGACGCAGAACTACGTGTTCAATACCAGCGGCGGCTTTGGCATCGGCGGGCCGGCGTCATTGACCCTGCTGGGCAGCGGTTCGGTCACACTGAACACGCCGAACACCTTCAGCGGCGGCATCAGCATCGGCGGCAGCGGCACGCTGACGGTTGGCGGCGCGGGCAACCTTGGCGGTGGCAACTACGGCGGAAACATCGCAGACAGTTCGAGCCTCATTTACAGCAGCAGCGCGGCGCAGACCTTGTCGGGACTCATTTACGGCGGGGGCGGCCTGACCAAGAGCGGCACCAACACACTGACGCTCTCCGGCGGGAATTCATATTCCGGCACCACCACGGTGGGCGGCGGCACGTTGGCGGTGCCCGCAGGCGGACGGATCGCCACGGCCAACAGCGGCGGCGGAAATTACATTGTGGTGGGCACCGCCGCCAATTCGAACGCGTTGCTGAACATCACCGGCGGCAACGTGAATTTGTATTCGAGCGGAAGCGCCTGGGCTTCCTACATGCAGGTCGGCAACGGCTCAAGCTGTCGCGGTTTCGTCAACATGACGGCGGGCACGCTCAACCCGCAGGGCCAGTTGAATCTGGGCAACAACGGCAGTTATGGCGCGCTGACGATGAGCGGCGGAGCCTTGACGGTCGGGAGTTATTTTGCCCTGGGTTTCAATCAAGGTGGCACTGGCGGTTACGGGATGTTTAATCAGACCGGCGGTGCGGTGACCCAATCGCAAATCTCTGGCGCGGGCTCGACGCTCGTTGGCTCGGGCAACGGTTCGGTTGGGGTGATGAATTTGAGCGGCGGGACTTTTGATGCGTCCGCCGGCGGCATTTACCTGCCGGAAAATGGGACGAGCACCGGCACGTTAAACATTTCGGGAACCGCTGCGCTGACCGCCGGCAATATCGGCGTGCAAATGGGCAACAGCAGTTCGGCGGTGGCCGGCACAGCGAACCTCCTTGGCGGCACGCTTACGGCAAACTCAATCCAGAGCGCTGGCGGCACGTCGGCCGTGGACTTCAACGGCGGCACACTCAAGGCCGGCACCACGAACGCGGCATTTATGCAAGGATTGAGCTACGCCTATGTCTTTGGCAACGGCGGCACGATTGACAACGGGGGCAACAACATCGCTGTTGCTCAGCCGCTGCTCACGCCTGTCGGTTCGGGCATTGTTGGTGTCACCAATATCTCCGTGGCAAACCAAGGCTCTGGCTATCTCAACGCCCCGATTGTGACCATTTCCGGCGGCACGGTCAGCACTGCGGGCGCGACGGTGATTGCGAACATGGTGGACGACGGCACCGGCAACGGCACATATAAAATCGGCAGCTTCACGGTCACCAGTCCCGGCCTTTACACGGTCGCGCCCACCACGGTCACGCTGACCGGCGGCGGCGCGGGCACGGCCGCAAGCGGTTTTACCATCAACACGAGCGCCAACACTTCCGGCGGCATGACGTTCGCCGGCGCGGGCACGACGACTCTGTCCGGTGTCAACACTTATACCGGCCCGACGACGGTCGCGGGCGGCACGCTGAAACTCAACAATCCCGTATTGCACCTGTCCTTTGACAACACCAACGGCTCGACCGTGATCAACGACGGCACCGCCGGCTCGACGATGAATGGAACTTTAACCGGCACCGCCAGCATTGTCTCCGGTGGCCGGCGCGGCAATGCGCTCCAGATCACCGGCACGGCCAAAAACGCCGGCTACGTCCTGATCACCGGCAGCGGCGGACCGACGATGAATGTGCAATCTGGCGCGGCGTGGACGGTCGCCTACTGGTTGAAGACCACGACGCCCGGAGCCATCACCATGTATCAGGGCAATGGTGGCTGGGACAACACCGGCGGCGCGGACACGTTGGTGTATTGTGGCAATGGCACGCCAGAAGCCCTGGGAAGTTCCACTCACGTCGGCATTGTCAGTTACGGGCGCAATTTTGAAGAAGGCACCGCCACCATCACCGACGGCAACTGGCATTTCATCGTCATGACCTGCAACGGCACCACCAAGGTCAACTATGTGGACGGAGCGATGGATGCCATGCTGCAAAACACCTTGTCCGGCGTGGCCAAGGGAAATCAAATTTGGATCGGCGGCTGTCCGACGGCGATTGGAGACCCGGTGCAAGGTTTGAACGGCGGTCTCATTGACGAGTTTTACATGTTCAATCGCGCCTTGAGCCAGAGCGAGGTGCAGTCGCTGTATAACAACAACAGTCTGAGCGCCCCGGTGTTGCCGGCTGCTTCGCCGGTGTCGGTGGCTTCCGGCGCGACGCTGGACTTGAACGGCTTCAGCTCCACCATCGCCGGGTTGAATGGCTCCGGCACGGTGGATTCGAGCGGCCCCACGGCGGTGGCGACACTCATGGTCAGCAACAGCACCGACGCGGCCTTTGGCGGGGCGGTTCAAGATTCGGGCCTGGCGCTGGCGTTGGTCAAAACCGGCACCGCCGCCCAAAGCTTGAACGGCACGAACACCTACATCGGCCTGACCACCGTCAGCAACGGCACGCTCTTCGTCAACGGCGTGCTCGGCACCAATTCGGTGACGGTCGCCGGCGGCACGCTGGCCGGCGTCGGAAATGTTTTGGGCGCGGTCACGGTGCAATCCGGCGGCACGTTCGCGCCCGGCACAAATGCAATCGGCCAGTTCACCATCAGCAATTCACTCACGCTCGTCGCCGGCAGTGTGACGAAAATCAAAATCAGCAAAACCGGCGGCGTCACGACCAACGACTCCGTTGCCGGGCTGACGAGTCTTTCGTGTGGCGGCACCATCACGGTGACGAACCTTGGCGGCACCGCGCTCGCTGCCGGTGATATGTTCAAGATTTTTTCCGCCGGCAGTTTCGGTGGCACGTTCGCGGTGACAAATCTTCCGCCGCTCGGCAGCAGTCTGGCTTGGAGCAACCGGCTTTCAATTGACGGGACGCTGGCGGTGATCAGCGTCGTCTCGACAACGCCAACAAATCTCTTGTGGAGTGTGAGCGGGACGAATCTCACGCTGTCCTGGCCGTTCGACCACACGGGCTGGCGCTTGTTGATGCAGACAAACAATCTCACAAAGGGCATCAGCATGAACACGAACGACTGGAGCATGGTTGCCAATTCCTCGCAGACGAATCAGATCGTTTTGCCGGTCAACCCTTCGCTGCCGACGGAATTTTACCGGCTGGTTTATCCATGAGCAGGTAATTTACAAACTGGATTTGTAACCACTATGTTAACACAAGAACCTAAATTTGCTAAAGTCGGGGACGCATCTCTGACACGTGAGCAACTGGTCGGGGCATTCGATCTGTGCGTTCGCAAGACGCGTGGCAACATCCAGCGGCTCGCCGACGAGCCGAAGTCAGCGGCGTGGGCCGCGGACGGAAATTACTTTGATTTCAAAGAAGGCTTCTACGAGATCGGGAACTGGACCTCCTCGTTTTTCACCGGCATGGCCTTGCTGGCCTGGCGGGAAACCGAGGATGAATACTTCCTAAATCAAGTTCTGCGTCTCGCGCCACACTACCGCGACAAGGTGTTCACGCACTACATGGACACCCACCACGATCTGGGCTTCCTGTATTCACTTTACTCGGTTGCCTTGTTCAAACTGACCGGTGACAAAACGCATCGCGAAGTGGGGCTGCGTGCCGCCGAGCTGCTGGCACTCCGATTTAATCTCCAAGGCAATTTCATCCGCGCTTGGGGCCGGATGGACGAAATCGAATCACCCATCGTTGGTGGCAGAATGCGGACGGACGACATGGCCATCATTGACTGCCTGATGAACCTGCCACTGTTGTATTGGGCCGCCAATGAAACCGGCAACCGCAAATATCACGACATCGCTGTGCGTCATGCGAACATGTGTCTCAAGTGTTTTGTCCGGCCCGACTATTCAACGAACAACATTTACCGTTTTGATCCGCAAACGTGGCAGCCGTTGGGTGATTCGAACAACACGTATTGGGCGCGCGGTGCCACCTGGGCGATTTATGGCTTTGCGTTGAGTTACAGTTGCACCCGCAACGAGAAATATCTGGAGGCTTCCGTGCAGCTGGCCAAAAAATTCATTGCCAACCTCGATGCGGAAATCATTCCGTGGAACGACTTTCATGAAACGCCGCATCCGGCTCGCGTGCGCGATGCGTCAGCGGGAGCCATTGCCGTCTGTGGCTTTCAAGAATTGGCCAAACACGGCGCGGCCGATTCAGCGATTATGAATGCAAAAGTGGCATTGCTCGGACGGCTTTGTAGCGATGACTATATTGATCTTAACGACGCCTGCTGTGGTGTGCAGAAGCGCGGTCAGGGCGGCAAAAACGGTTACACGTCCTGGGGAGATTATTACCTGATGGAAGCCACCAGCAGGGAACTTATGCAGGGCGTATCTTTCTGGTGATGCACAAGTCCTATGTGTTCATCAAGCGCGAAATTCCAAAGGTTCAGACAAAGTTTCCATGAAGACGACTGTTGTTGCCATGCAGTAAATGGTCTGGCGATATAGTGAAAACCGCCGCGACCGTTATACGGGAATCTTTTACAAACGAGAATAAATGAAACATCTTCATTCAATCGCATCCGGTCTGTTACTTGCCATCCTTGTTGCCGCGATTCAACCGGTAGTTACGGTTCATGCCGCCAATGTGGCGGTGACAGAAACAAACTCCGTCTCGGAATCCGCAGCGGCCCGTGCCGCGCGCATGGCGTGGTGGCGGGAGGCGCGCTTTGGCATGTTCATCCACTTCGGACTCTACGCCATTCCGGGACGCGGCGAATGGGTGCAGTGGAACGAACAAATCCCCGTGAACGAATATGCCAAACTGGCAGATCAATTCACGCTTACCAATTTTAGCGCGGCCGCGTGGGTGGACACCGCAAAGGCCGCCGGCATGAAATACATGGTGCTTACGTCGCGCCACCATGATGGTTTTTGTCTGTTTAATGACGAGGGAAACGAGTTCACGACGGTGGCGGCGGCGGCGCATCGCGATGTCGTGAAGGAATTCGTCGCTGCCGTGCGCCAGGCCGGGCTACATGCCGGGCTTTACTATTCGCCGCTCGACTGGCGTTTTCCCGGCTACATCATGCCGGATTTGCAGCGCCAGAGCGCCGAGGCCATGCGCGAGCAATATCATCGGCAGGTCAAGGAACTGCTTTCCAATTATGGCCCGGTGGATGTGCTATGGTTTGATGGCGGCGAGCAGGATTGGTTGAGTTTTGGCGGCGATTGGAAAGGGGCTGAATGGAAGAAGCGCCCGAAAGACGCTCATTACACGGGCGGGTTCGATTGGCAGCACGATCAAGTTTATGCGATGATTCGGCAGCTTCAGCCTGAAGTGATCATCAACGGCCGCGCCGACATGCCGGAGGATTTTCATTCGCGTGAAGGCGACGGTGCGTTGGGCAGTTTCGACAACCAACATCCGTGGGAGCTTTGCACCACGCTGGCAGGGGCGTGGGGTTACCAGCCGAACCAGACGCCCAAGTCGCTGAAGAATTGCATCCAGTTGCTGGCGAAAGTGGCCGGTCGTGATGGCAATCTCTTACTGAACGTCGGGCCGGCGCCCAATGGCGAGATTGATCCGGCGCAAGTGGTGCGGCTGCGCGAAATCGGCGGCTGGCTCGGGAAGTATGGTGAGAGCATTTATGGCACGCGCGGCGGGCCTTTTCTGCCGGGCGATTACGGCGCATCCACATACCATGAAAAATCCATTTATGTCCACGTCCTGAACTGGCCGGGCGAAAAGCTGTCGCTGCCCGCGATTCCGGCCAAGGTGGTTCGTGCAACAGTGTTGACCGGTGGCGAGGCAAACATTTCCCAGACTGATCGCGGTATTGAGTTGTCTTTGCCGCTAGGTGATCACAGCGACATTGACACGGTGATCGAATTGCAACTCGATCAACCTGCGGGTGCGATTGAACCGGTGGCTGTCAGTGTCCCGCAGAAGTAGTCATCCGGGGGGCGGCGCAAATGACGCAATTGGCGGCGGTGTCGGGCTACTCTGAATTGAACTTCGCGCCGGTGGTGGCGTTAGGCCACTCCGCTTGTGCAAGCTTATTATCGTAAACCACCGTTCCAGCCCGATCATAATTGAAATCCGGTTTGTGTTATCCAATTTATGATTTCAACTTAAGGATTACGGATGCCGGATGAACCGTCGTTTCCAGAGCGGAATTCTGGATTGAATGGGTTCATTCGGCTTGCTCATTTCATTCGCACACAGCTCTCAATCAATGGCCAAAAAGTCGGCGATGAGTTTCTCGCACCCGGCTGGACTGACTACAAAAAGCGCATTCAATCACAAACCTACGATGTGACGCTGCTGCTGCGTAAGGGCGACAATGTCATCGGCGCGGCGCTGGGCGATGGCTGGTATCGCGGTAATGTTGGCATGAGCTGGCGCGGCGTTTATGGCAACACGCTCGCGCTGGTGGCGAAACTACAGGTGACCTACACCGACGATTCCACGGAAAACTTTGTTACCGATGAAAACTGGCGCTCGGCGGACGGGCCGTTTATCCAGGCCGACTTGCAGGACGGCGAAAACTACGATGCCCGCCTTGAACAACCCGGCTGGGATGATGTTAGCTTTGACGCATCGTTGTGGAGACCGGTCACCAGCGCGTCCGACGATTTTACCAAACTCGTGCCACAACCCGACGAACCGGTGCGCGCAACGGAGGTGATCACCTCCAGCACGCGAACTGAGCCTGCTCCGGGCAAATACGTTTACGACCTTGGTCAAAACATGGTCGGCGTCGCACGAGTCAAGTTGACTGGAAAGAAAGGCCAAACAGTTCGCATTCGTTATGCGGAGGAACTCTATCGTTTGGGCGAGAAACACGGCCAACTTTACACGGATAATTTCCGCAAGGCCAAGGTCACTGACACTTACACGTTCGCGCGTAGCGAAACCATCACCTATCAGCCGACCTTCACGCAGCACGGCTTTCGTTACATCGAAATCAGCGGCGTGGACACGCCATCGGCCACCAGCGATGTCCAGGGCATCGTGCTCGGCTCGGATTTGCCGAACATCGGTGACTTGCGCCTCTCCAATCCGATGCTTGATCAACTCGTTCGTAACATCCGCTGGGGTCAGCGCGGCAATTTTGTTTCCATTCCCACCGACACACCGGCGCGCGATGAACGGCTGGGCTGGACGGGCGACATCAGCGTCTTCTCACCGACGGCGTGTCGTTTTCGCGACACCCGTGCCTTCCTCTCAAAATGGATGGACGATATACGAGACGCGCAGAAGCCCGATGGCAACATCCCCGCCGTCGTGCCGCAGCCGCGCCGCGAATTCGATGAGACCGGCGTGGGCTGGTCCGACGCCTTCATCACCGTGCCCTATGCCGTCTGGCACGCCACCGGCGACACGCGCATTGTGCGACGCAACTGGGAGGCGATGAAGCGCTTTTACCGTTTTGTCCACGACAGCGCGACGAAGGACGGCAAACTGCTTGAAGAGGGGCGCAGTTCCTGGTTCTCCGGCGACTGGCTGTCCCTCGAAAACGGCAACTACAAACGCCTCGATGAACACAAAGTCATCGCCACCGCGTATTTCGCCGAGAACACCCGCATGATGGCGGAGATGGCGGCGGCGTTGGGCGAGACAAATCAAGCTGCCGAATGGGCGACGCTGGTTCCGAAAATCCGCGAGGCGTTTGTCGCCGCGTATCGCGAGCCGGACGGCGCGATTTACACCGGC
>Ga0302267_10000743_pt1 | contig 43342 bp, 60 predicted proteins | sample III_Bog_E1_3_FD_194555 | JGI IMG/M metagenome (GOLD analysis project Ga0302267, IMG submission 194555) | Peat permafrost microbial communities from Stordalen Mire near Abisko, Sweden - III_Bog_E1_3 | ecosystem: Environmental > Terrestrial > Soil > Wetlands > Peat | place: Sweden: Abisko...
GGCCCCGCACCTTTAACAACTATGCTCACCGGCTTAGCAAGGCCCAATACACGAAGCTAGTAGGTCTAGACGATGTTGAACCCCGAGGACATCCTACGCATAAGGTCATCTCGCAAGAGTCTTACGCAGCTCGCGCTAGAGTACCACTGCTCGAAGACAGCGATAGCGAACATTAAGAACGGGACGAGTTACAAGGACCCAACGACCTGCCCTACCTGCAAGCGCCCGTACCGAGAGGAGCACACTCATGCCGAAGCTTCCCAAGAACGCCCCGAAGTCCGAGAAGAAGAAAACGATGAAGGACGAGATGCACGAATTCAAAGCAGGTCATTTACATTCGGGTTCCAAGTCCGGGCCGAAGGTCACTGACCCAGCCCAAGCAAAAGCTATCGCCCTCAGTGTCTCCGGTCAATCGAAAAAGAAGAAAAAATAATGGGACTCGACGATGAGTTAGCCCGGATCACGGAGCGGCAGAACGCCGTGAACAAGATCATCGACGCTCCTCCGAGTTCGAAGATCATCGTCATCATCGCTCGTAAGGCGGAGGAGGATGCTGAATTCCTGGAGTACATGGAGGAGATCAAGCAGCAACACCCCGATGCTTACGTAGGTACAGAACTGACGTACGAGTATTACGGCATGGGCGACATGACAAACGGTGAGGCTGCACACATCGCTGCTATGTACATCGCACACCAGACCGACCCGGATTACGACGATGAAGAGACTATCTGACGATGAGGTCCGCGCCATACACAGTAGCAACCGCCCAGTCTTGTACCTAGCGGAGAAGTACAACACAAACAGGAGCACCGTCACCGCTATCAAGCGGGGCACCGCGTACCGACACCTCGGCCTAGGTGCAACGAAGAAGGCACGCGAACGGAAGTTAAAAGATGAGATGCCCCTACTGTCCGTCACCCGACCGAACGTGTTTCCCAACTTCGCAGTCCCCTTCGACCACCCCGACAACAAATTATACAGGAGAGTTAATGGCATACCCGATACGCCCCCTGCGAGATACTGTGATCCTTGCACCTGTGGTCCTTCAGGAAGAAACAAAAGGTGGCGTCATTCTGCCACAGTCGGCTGCCCTTTGGGATGGTACGAAGCGCCACCGCGAGGCTGAGGTTATGGCTACCGGCCCAGGTCTCCGCCTCCCCGACAACACCACCCTCCCCATGTCCGTCCGCGTGGGCGACGTGGTTCTGTTCGACGCCAGTGCAGGCGTTGAGTACGACCGCGAAGGGAAAGTGTTCTGCACCCTGGTCCCTGAGCGGAGCATCGTCGCCGTGGTCCATCGTGCCTCGTGAGCATCTACAAGACTGCAAGTGCGTTACTTGCTTCAGGATTGATACTCAGTGTTGCGGGAAATCTTTTACAACGTGGCCTGCGCTCTCGCGACATCGCAAGTCACGCGGACACGCAGAAAGAAATCCTAACGCTCCGCCGCTTGTACCAAGAGGTAAGGCTGCGAAACGTCGAACTCAAGTTCTTATCGTCCCAGACGGCCTCGGGTATCTTACCTCCACACTCACCACTCCCGAGCGACTCGCAACCGTTAGCCTCGCCGCAATCTCCCGCTTCGCCCAAATCATCAACGACCAGCGCAACTTCCGCGCCCAGCGGTTCTCAAAGCGTGAGCGGTACACCCTGGACCAGCTTATCGCAGGATCAGGTGAGGGAGGTTATCGCGCGACATTACACCTCCCCCCCGACCAGGCCCGAATCATCTACGAACTCGCCAAGACGGTTAACGTGCCAGTGCAAGCCATTCTGCCATTACTCTTGTCGTACGGACTCGAATACCTCGCACGTGAACTACGGGCCACTAAAAATGCACCAACCCCTAAGCAACCCACCCCACTCGTAAGGGAGAATAATGCAGTATCTAGAACTCCCGAAAGCAGAGCGCCAAGCAGCGAACCAGCTCAAGAACTATCGCCCGTTCCAACCCCTCGAAGTGCTGCCGGGGTTCAACGTCCCACACCTCCTGAGGCCGGGGCGGTGCGTAGTCCGAGTGTACTACCCAAACGGTTCGCACCGAAGCGGTTTACTACTGACTGATAAGCGTGAGAAGCTCACCGCACTCGGACACATCATCGCTGTCCATCCGTTCAACGAGCACGGACTAAAGCTTAGCGACTTCATCATCTTCGAGCCCCATCACGAGTATGAACTCGACTACACAGACGATGACGGCGAGTTTGTCCCCTATGTTGTCCTCAACGAGAATGCTATACTCGGAGTTGTACACCCGCCGCCTGTGAGGCTCATCACCCATGCTTGAGCCATCGTTATTCTTCACTGTTATCGCTATCCTCATTGCCCTCGTGTTTATCATCATTACCGATGACACTAACAACTACGATTAGGAGGCCCACATGAACTTGCTCTCTATCTTATCCTCAGTGTACTCAGTGATCCAACCGTTCCTCGGTAGCCCAGCGGGCCAGCGTATCGACGCTGCAGCATCGGCCATCCTCATGGCTTACGTCATGCAGAAGGCATCCGTGGTCATCGACGGATACACCGTCAGCGCCGCGAACACAGGAGGCGTCCCGATCGCGTTCAAGCTCACCGATCTCGGCGTGGCAGTTGCCCATATCGTCGCTGGACAAGAAGGCGACATTACTGTAGGTTCAACCGTCATTTCTATCGTGAAGAACCCTGCTTAATGCAAATCATCCCGGTTAATTACCCCGAGCCGCAGAGTCAGATGACCTTGCGGCTCATCGGTCAAATCACTGACCTAATCATCCACCACTCCGACGGACCGACGATGCAGAGCCCACTCGACATAGACGCCGAGCACCGCGTGCGCGGCATGTGTATGATAGGGTACAACTACATCATCAACGGCGAAGGTCAGGTATACGCAGGCCGTCCGCTCATCTATGTACCGTCAGCCGCGTACGGACGCAACCCGGAGTCGGTCAATGTGTGTGTGCTAGGGGATTTCCAGAGCGACGATCCTGGGTATACCGGCGTACCTACGGGGGCCCAGATTGACGCCCTCATGGCGCTGAGTATCCAACTCCACCACCAGTACAGCACCATTGTTCGAACCATTGGGCATTGCGACGTAGCTACTATGTTCTACCCGAACGACACAGCGGACTATTCTACTGCGTGTCCCGGCGACAAACTGTACCTGCTCCTCCCCACGATCAAGTCAGCGATCACTAAGGCGATGGCCTCCCTGTAAAGGCGTGACTACTTGTTAAAGCTAACGCGCACGAAGTTCGCCCTCGCCCCAACCTGTAAGACAGAAGCCCAGCAGACGTTCTGTAACAACGTCCTAGAGAACACGATCTCCTTCGGTATCGGTTACCCCGGTACCGGGAAGACCCACGGGGCCGCACTAGCGGCTCTCTCTTTACTCCGAGAAGGTAAGGTGTTGAGCATCCTCGTCCTTCGGCCAGCAGTGGCCGTCGGACGTGAGATCGGATACCTCCCCGGCGACGAGCAGGACAAGATAGGTCCGTACAACAGTCACATCTTAGAGATCCTCACAAGCATGGTAGGTGACGAGGACATCATCGACAGCCTCATTGAAGAGGGCGTCATCGCGTTCCGGCACGTTGGGTTCTTGCGCGGTTCGAACTTCAACAATGTCGTAGCTCTCATTGACGAAGCCCAGAACCTTACGAAGGAAGAACTCTACCTCCTGCTCACGCGCATCGGCGACAACAGTAAGCTCGTGTTGATCGGAGATTCGAAGCAGACCGACATCCCGGATTCAGGCCTTGAGGAAGTCATCGGCATGATCGACGATCTCAAGGGAGTATCGGTCACAAGGTTCACAGCAGATGACTGCGTTCGACATGGTATAGTAAAGGAAATCATAAAGCGGTTCTACGAGGACGCATAATGTTCGACCAGTTCAGAGAAGTCCTTCAGGGACTTGAAGAGTTTGGGGATGCTCCGCCGATCGCGGGCGTCCCTATTTTCATTCCTGAAGAACGCCCCCAGTGGCTCTACGACTTCTGTATAGACATTTGTGGACACTATAAACTTCAACCCCAGCCCCACTACGAGATGATTAACTTCATCGAGCGTATCGTGGGGGACTGCCACTTTAACTCGACGGTGGATACCGAAGCGTACATGATGCTCGTGCCCCGGGGTAACTACAAGACCACTATCGCCGCCGAGGATCTCTGCGTCGGCATCCTCACGAAGAACCCTAACGCGCGTATCCTTATCACCTCGAACACAAAAGAACTGGCCGAGGATCGCGTTACCGCTATCAAGAACCACTTTGAGAAGAACGAATCTTTTAAGAAGGAGTACGGCAATGATTGGAAGCCCGCGCATCGTGAAGGCGTCTGGAATAATAATTCAATTCTTATATCGAAACGCACTGAGAATTTCCGTGAGCCTAGTATTATGGCTGCTGCGGTCGGATCCGAGGTCACCGGGAAGCACTTCAATTACATCGTGGCAGACGATCTTGTTGATTTTAGAAACACTCGAAAGAAGGAACAAAGAGATAAGGTCTACGAGTACCTCTCTAACCTCTGGTCACTCCTAGACGGCGGCGGCGTCCTCTTCGTCATCGGCACCCACTGGCATCCCGATGATGCGTACGTGCGCCTGCGTAAGCGCGACAAGAAGCGCGTAGAGGACGGCAAGAAGCCGTTCTACCAGTATTACATCCGCAATTGTTACGACGGTCCTAACGGCCTCTACTTCCCCAAAGAGTACCCGCATGAGCGCCTGGAGTTCATTCGCGAAGAGAACCCGCAGCGTTTCGCATCGAACTACCTAAATCAACCCGTAGCGAATGAAGACCTGGTATTCAAAGAGGAATTCCTCGTCGAGAAAGATTTCGACTACTTCACCCAGGGCGGACGCGGCATCGTGCAGGACGGGAACATGAAGATCCCAGTCGATGCCGTCATGTGTTGGGATACGGCGGGCACGAAACAGAACGTACGGTCGGACTATCACGGGCTTACAATACGCGGCACCGACGTTACGAAGCGTATATGGACCCTCGTCGCCGAACAGAAGAAGGGCACCGTCAGCGAGGTGGTCTCGCGGGTCGTTGCACTCATATCGTTGTACAGGCCCCGTGTACTCATCATTGAGGCCGTCGGTGCGTACGATCACTGGAAAGAGAAGGTCGAGGAGCGGCTCAAAGAGTTCGACATTCGCGTGTCTATCGTCGAGTCCCAGCATCGCGGCATCCCTAAAGAGGAGCGGATCGCCATGCTAGAGCCCAACTGGTCAGCTCGTAAGTGGGTCATCAAGCCCGACCAGGAGGACCTTAAGGGGCAGATTTTCAGCTTTTCAATGGATAACAAGCTAGCACACGATGACATCATTGACTCGTTCGCTATGGGTGAAGGGCAGTACCGAGACCCTGGGGACATGTCGTTCACGTACGAAGAGGACTCGACTGACTACGAATATCTGAATCATCTGCAAGAGCAAGGCGTTCGTACTGGAGGATTCTTTACACGCCGTAGACGATAATGTGATAAAATGTTGACAACTGACGAAAGAGGTGTTTCATGGCTGCTAAGAACTCAAAACCAGACGCACAAGCGACGAGTCTTCCTTCGATCTACAGCGCACTCAGCGGAGGCAAAGATTCAAAGGAGCCTAACAAAGTAACGAAGATCTACAACGACTTGCAAGGTGGAGCGGGTAAAGGCTCGGGCAAGAGCGGCAAAGGCTCAAGCATGGGCACGAACGAAATGGGCCTCCCAAAGAATACCGGCAAGGGCTACGGACAGAAGTAGTATGAAGAAAGATAAAGGTCCCAGCGTTGCCAAGAAAGTCGGCATGAAGATCGACGCACTTGTTGGGAAACACCCGTTAAAGAAAGCCCCCGTGGGCATCGCAAATAAAAAGGGTCCAGATAAGCACGATAAAAAAGAACCGAAGAAACCGCACAAGGGGTAGGGTGATGATAAAGAAAAGTAAGGCACTTGCAGTATTAGGCGCGGTTGCCTTACTGTTTTCTGCTGTCGTTCCTCCGCAGCCTGTTAGAGCGGACTACGCTGTCATACAGAAGCAGCTTGCTATCACGAGCACGACGGTTACGCCCGCTAACGGTCTAACTCTTCTGCCTCTTACGGGTCAAAGCTCGTGTACGGTAGAGATTATAGGCACCGCTGCGGGCACTACTCAGGTCCTACAGAACGGAACGTGGACGAATGTTGATTCCGTACAACCTTCAGGGACCGGGGCTGCTAGTCCAACAGTTAGTGGACCGGGAACCTTCATCGCCAACTGCGGCGGTATGCAAGGGTACCAGTTCGTGCCTACGTCTGTCACTGGGACAGCGACAATCTCCGTCCTCGCAAACGGCGGAGTCAGCCGTATCCTCGGCGCAGGAGTTAACGGCGGTCGCACAATCGTTGCGGGCTCAGGTCCTATCACAGTTACTAATGCGGGCAATACAGCGACAGTAAGCCTTACCGACCCGCTCCCTGTCCTCTACGGAGGTACGGGAGCAACGGCTCTCCCTGCTGGGTGTCTGCAGAGTAACGGCACGGTCGTTACGAGTATAGGCAGTAGCTGCGGCACTGGGTCCGGTACGATCACAGCGGTAACGGGTACGGGGAACATAGACGTAACGGCTGGGGCTACCCCGGTCGTTTCGATTACGAACTCCCCTACATTCACAGGGAATGAAACTTTAGGTATCTCTGGACGGTACTCTGACGGCGGCTCGGGAGCAAGCCTCTTAGATATTAATAATGGGTTAACTGGCGGGTTCACTCAGATCGGTACCTATAATAACAGTGCTAATTTTGTTAATGGTGTAGGCGGGCAGCTCCTCGGCATAGGCCTATCAATGACTGCCCCTGAGGTAGTAATCGACACAGCGGGCGATGTTTCGTCCGCAGGATCATTTTACTCTGCTGCCCTGACTTCTGGGCAGTGCTTAAGCGCCGGTGCTTCCGGTAAGATACAGTCCTCCGGTACAACCTGCGGAGGATCGTTCACGTCGATCACCGGGACCGCCCCTATCACAGTCACCTCAGGCGCTTCCCCCGTCGTATCGTGCTCAACCTGCCTCACCGGCTTGACTGCGGGGAGCAATGTATTCGTCGGTACGGGCCCGAGCCCGGGCGTTGCCGTTACGAACGCGCCTAGCTTCACCGGCCAATTGTCGGCAGCTAACCTTAAAGATACTGCGTTGACCTCAGGGGATTGTCTTACATCCACTGCGGGTGTTATCACCTCAACGTCCACAGCTTGCGCGGGCGGCCCTGTCGGGTCACTTACGGCGGGTAGCAACATAGTGTTAACCTCGCCTAGCCCTAACGTTATCAACGTAGCGGTTACGGCTGCTCCCACATTCAGTAATGTGACAGATTCCGCTCTCACGGCTGGGCATTGCTTACAGGCCTCTACCGGCGGTTTACTTGCTGTTACCGGCGGGGCATGCGCCACTGTAGGTTTGCTTTACGGCAACACGACTGCATCGTTCATTATGCCTGCTGTAGGATCGTCAGTAACTGTTGCTACTAACCTGGCGGCTAGTGCTGACCCCTATATGCCTGTCACTATATCAGACGGGTCTAGTAACGTAGTCTCCGGTGTGTATAGCAACGCAGGCGGCACTTTCACGACGAAAGCAATCATTCTAGGCGCAGCGGGCAACTCTCTAGTGCCAGGGTCGTGGATCTATACGGGCTCAGGGACCTACGGCACAGGCAACGGTACGGTAACTGGCTTAACTGCGGGTAACGATATAGTAGTAGGCACAGGGCCTACTCCCGCTGTAGCAGTAACAAACGCTCCCAGCTTCACCGGCCCGCTGTCAGCACTTACTATAGCGGGAACCGGGCTTACTACGGGCGAGTGTGTGCAGGCATCATCGCTCGGCGTGCTGACCACGCAACCTGGCGGCCCCTGCGTTACGGGCATTGTAGCGGGCGCGAATATTGTTGTCTCCGGCTCAGACCCAACCCCAGGGGTTGCGGTTACTGCAGCGCCTTCGTTTACGAATGAGCAAATCTCGAACCACATTGCTTTAGGTACTGCAGGTACCGACCCCAGCGGGGGCTTAGGGCAAATCATATTCGCGAACGCTTCGGGCTACCAAACACAACTCACCTACATGTTTCCGACCCAATCAGATCCAGTAAACACAATTACTCCAGCTATTATGGGTTGGGGCTCGAATACGACAGCGTTCTTCGCCGAGGATACTAGCGGTAACGTCGGTATTCCCGGCGTAATGCACGCTACTTCGTTTACGGGCGCAGGCACGGGGCTTACTGGCGTCGTTACAACTGTGTCCGGTACGGGCAACACATCTTCGACGGGCGGAACGACGCCTACGGTAAGCATCACGGCAGCACCTTCGTTTAGTCAGGTTTACGACACAGGACTCACGAACGCTACCTGTGTCGCCGTGTCCAGCTCAGGCATTCTCGTGTCAGCCGAAATCCAGTGCCCAGGCTCCAAGGTGAGCGCGTCCTTTGTGATCCCAGCCGTGGGCTCTACCGTAGCAATAACAATAGGCAACGGAAGAACCTGGCCTGTAAACCTTCTCCACGTAAACATTAGCGACGGCACAAACTCTATGGCAGGCGTAATCACTTCAGGGGCTACGTCAACGACCCTCACCGTAGAAAACGTGGGTATGTGGGCTGGGGCCGTAGGCAACACAATGACTACGTCGGCCATTATAGAGCCTGGGTCTGCCTTCGTACCGGCTCCTGTGTTTACAAACATAACAGACTCCTCCCTGCTTCAGAATCGTTGTGTACAGTCCAGCACTTTATTTGCCTTAGGGTCCAGTCCTGCGGGATGCCCTGTGGGAAGGACTAACGCAACTTTCGTTATCCCTGCAGTAGGGGCATCGGTTAGCGTTACCGCTAACGCGAACGCTTACTTCATAACCTATAACAACACCCCCATTGTCATTGTTGACGGCACCAACACTATGAGCGGCCTTGTTACTGCGGGAGCGGGTACGGGTACTATCACAGTCACAAATACCGGCGTAATTGCGGGGGCTGTCGGAAACACAATGGCCTCAGGGGCAATGATGCATCCAGGGCCCGACGGTTCGGCCCTTATAAACAATACCCAAGCCGGGACCCGACTGAACGGCATCCACGTCGAGAGTAACCCCAGCCTATCCGTAGGTACAGCGACTACAGCGACATTCACCTACGGCTCCACATTCGCAGCAGCCCCGACATGCACGGTGTCCACAGTGGGCGCGTTAGCTCCAACAATGAGCCTCAACGCTCCTCCAGGCACCTCAAGCGCCGTAGTCTATAACTCAGGCACATCCGGCACCGCTAGCATCTCCTGCATAGGCTGGTAAGTTATGGCGAACAATAAACAACGTAGTTACGTCACGCACCAACCTGAGCACGATATAGAGTTGCCGAAGCCCAAAGTAGACGATGAGAGATGGACCGGCATCGGTTCAGCTCTATACAACCTCGTTACGCTTACGATAGCTAACAGGTCACGCCTGGACTATCAGCTCGATAAAGGGAACGCATACTACGAGCAACGAGATAACGTCGAAGAAGTGGGTTCGGACATCCCGAACCCCGGCGCTCCTACGACGTTAACGCCTCTAGTAGCCGTAGCAGTGGATGAATTCGCGTCACGTATATCGGGCACGGTACTTGTACCGCGTCCGATCCTCTTTCGCGGCAATGATACCCCAGCGACCGAGAACCAGCACACCGTTGAACAGTTTATGAACAACAAATACAGCGACCTCATGTGGGATGAGCAGGTCGATACGTGCATCCAACTAGCGGGACGTGATGGCACCTCGATCATGCGCGTCACTTGGAAAGAGCACACAACCGAGCGCGTTCACCGCATCCTAGAAGATATGCCCGACGGCACCCAGAAGCGCGTCAGCAAGCGTATTAAGGTCAAACAATACTCAGACGTAGAGTGGAAGCCTATTGAACTACGCGATTTTATCCTCATACCGAACGAAGCACGCTCAGTAGACGAGGCAGACGGCTGCGCTGAGAAGATCTACATGGACGAGAACCTCCTTATGGCAATGGTTGAGGACGGTACACTCGACGGTGACGAGGTAGAGCGCGCTCTCTACTCTGTTAATCCAGGTCAATCGGAACTCTACACCGACCCCCAAGGCGTTCGTACGTACACGCTAAATAATCTCATCGACGTCGGCGACATTTCCGTGTCTACGGTCAACGGTTTGAAGATGAATCGGGGCCCTTTACGCGTCTGGGAGATCCATACCGACCTCTATGACATGGACAATGACGGCGTTTCAGAAGAAAACGTGTTCTGGATACACGATCAGACCCAAATTCTCCTCGGTTGGGCTCCTTACGAGTACGACGGAGGCCGTCCGTACTTCAACTACGCCCCGTGGCCCTATGCGAACCGCGCTTACGGCTCATCAATACCCCTCCGCTTAACTCCGTACCAAGATGAGGCCGATGCACAACAGTTAGCGCGCCTCGAAGCACTGGATCGCATCAATATTCCGGTCTACCAGGTAGATGAGAGCGTCAACATACGCGAATCCGACAAGAAACTCAGTACGCTGAGCATTATGCGCGTGCCGGACGGCTCGAACAACCCGATCAAGCTCATCCAACCGCCGCCATACCCCGAAAACTCCATGCAGGAGCAGCAACAGATCACGCAACAGGCGGATCGTGTTGTCGGGGCACCTATGACGGGCTCGTTCCCAAGCCCAGGGCAAATGCAGGGCGGAGGTGGCTCAGGGCGAGTTAGCGCAAGAGCAGCGCAGACCCAAGCAGCAGCGCAGAGTCAACAGACGAACAAGGTGCTCCAGCGCACACGCCGCTGGATGCTGAAGATGTTCAAGTTCACCCTTCTGCTCTACAAGCAGTATGCTCCGGGTCAGCTCGATGTCATCATGCAAGCCCAAGAAGGCGCACAGAAGATCCAAATCCCGAAGGAGATCCTCTCGCTCGACTACACACTCACGGTAGCGGGCAGCGGCGGTCCTCTCGACAAGGAGAAGAGTCAGGAGACCGCTCAAGGACTGTACCAACAGCTCATGGGCAACCCCCTGGTACAAGGAGATCTCAGCCTGGTGTATAACGTAACAGCATCCCTGCTTGAAGCTCACGACATCCCCGAGGTCACGCGGTACATCGGGACGTTGGATCAGGCGAAGCAGAAGGAACAACAACGGCAACAGGCCCAGCAGATGCAGCAGCAAATGGAAATGCAGAAGCAAGTCCTATCCCATACCGACATAAAAGGGAGCGGCAGTGGACCCCAACAACATCCTCCAGCGGGAGCACCTGCTTGAGATCTTAGAATCAGGGCACATGAGGGAACTCTTCAAGAAGAGTTTCCTCCCTATTTATAAGAAGCAACGTGAAGCCCTACTCACCAACCCGAAACTTGACGATAGTACCCGGCAGGCGTACATTAAGTATGGAGAGTGCCTAAAAGCCACCATACGACAACTCTACGTCGATGCTGGTATAGATACCCCCAAATGGTTCATTGAGGAGTTTGACCTGTGAGCGAAGAAGATTTCAGCCTAGACCTAGGTGATAGCGATAATAACGAAGATGATAATTTCTCACTTGTAATCGCAGAGGACCCCCCAGACGATAAAGCAGAGAACGAAGCGCGGTTCCGTCAGCTTGAGCTAGACAACGCAGCCTTACGGGCACAGCAGAACACACGCTTCGAGCATCAATACGTAGCTCCGGCACCTGCAGTTCAGCATCAGAACTTCGACCGCCGCTCTAAAGCGGAGATTGACGCTGAGATCGCCGCAAACATGGCCCTCAACCCCGCTGACTTCCTCCGTGCGAACAATCAACAGCTCGTGAACGCCGCGCAGGACGAGATGAACCGTCGCTTCAAGCCGATTCAGATTGCTACGGTGAAGCAAGCAATCCACGGCTATGCGAGCCAGAACATCAAGGACCCCGAAGTACGCAAAGAGTTCGACAAGATTATTAAGACGTACACCGAGGACCAACTGGCGAACTTTGACGTGACGAAGATAGACGAAACCTTAGCGTACACTCACAAGTTCGCGAAGGTAGAAGCTCTCGAACGTGGGCATGTACCCGAAGAGCATCGCCGCAGTATCCCGAACTATGGCGGGTCGCGCAGCGGTGGGGCTCCAGCGGGGCACAAACGTCTTACACAAGAAGATCTCAAGCTCACTCCAGCAGAGAAAGAGTACGTGAAGATCCAACGTTCGTTAGGGCAGTCTGACAACGAGAGCTATAAGGACATCCAAAACGAACGCCGTAACCCCAACAAACAAATCACTGTCTCGCATCGTGAGGGTTAATCATGGATCCATTTTCACGTAACTCAGGCCCTTGCGCTATCCCAGGCGGCCATTCCATTTCAATGGAAGAACTCGTCGGTACGAACATTAAATTCGAGGGCATGTACAACCATAGGTCGAAGTTCTCAGATGTAGGTTCTTACCTGAAGAATCCTCAACCGGAGCACATGTACGCATGGCGCGTGTATGACCGCAATCAACGCGGAGGTTTGAAGACCGACGCGAGTCGAGCAGATTCACTCTACAACGAAATGCGTCGAGGCCTGGTACGAGCCGTTGAGGTCGATGAACTCAAAGACGATCACGATCTCCCGTACGACATGCACGCGATTCAGCCACGAGGCCAAGACGGCGATGTCTCGTCAGTAGAGACAATCACCTACCGAGGGATGATGCTGGTTGAACTCAGCGAAGAGGCGTATCATAGTCAGTACCTCTCGCGGATAGCAAAGACGGCCCAGGAACTCTCAGGGCAAGCCTACGCAGAAGCGTTCTCGAACAAAGTACGAGAATCCGGCATTACCCCAGATGACGCTCTCCTCTTCTACAACGACACTGGCGAAGAGAACGGGAAGCTCAAACCGCTCCAATAGAGCACAAGGACCTAGCAAGAGAAGGGCTCACGCAAGTGGCCCTTCTTTCCTTTTGTTGACGTACGCACGAATAAACTGTATCCTTAGGATAACAGTATCTTTACAATTATGAGAGAAGGGAAGCTATGGCGCTTATTTACGCGGCCCCACCACAACTTTACATGCCTGGCGGCACTACGGGTCAGCCGAACATTCGCCAAGCGTCTCCGCTTGTACCTATCGCTGACGGCGCGATTGTCGTTTTCTCTGCAGGCACTCCAGCCGCAGGGTTATTTAACTTAAACAACGACTTCTTGCCCGGCGACACGATCTCCTACTCAATCAATGGCGTAGTCGGCTCTTCGCCGATCGTAGTCACAAGCCTCATCAATGATGCAGTGCTCGCGTTAGTCGCGGACATCAACGCTCACACGGGTACTACCGCAGTAACCGCAACGCAAGAACCGACTCCAGTCGGTTTCGTTATTTTACTGCAAGCGAATACCCCAGGCACCGCTGGCAACTCAATCGCTATCTCGATCACGACCACTTCGGCGGCAGGCACCGTGTCAGCTTCGAACACCACCCTCTTGGGTGGATCGGCTGTCGGACCTTCAGGCCTCTCACCGGCTGCAGCTAACGTTGCCTCCGGCATCGCAGGCGTCGCGGTTATGCAGTCGGTCAAGAACTACGGCGGAAGCATCAATCAGCAGCCCGCACCGACGTTCGCTTTTGGCTTCACACAAGAAGGCGACAACTGGACATTGCCTTTAGATGCCTCGCAAACGATGTATGCATCACTCGGCGGACCTGCGAGCCTCGAAATCAACCTCACTGCGGTCACCGGCTGGATCTCGGGCGGCACGTATCAAGCATACGTGGGCCTTGCAGTCGGTATCAATATCGACCCAGTTACCGGCTTCTACGTCATGGACCCGAATGCCTCCAACAAAGTCGCGACGATTGTTCAAAAGCTGAACGGCCCGAGCGCAGGCGATGTTGGCGACTTAGGCGCTCGCGTCTTAGTTACCTTCTACCCCTCCGTACTGGTCGCTTAGGAGTATCTGAATGTCAAGTATTGTCAATTCATCAACATACCTCCAAGGCGCATCGCTTGTTATTCACAAAGAATACAGCAACAGTGCTTCGGAGAAGACGCTCCAATACAACAAACTGTTCAACAGTTACGAAGGCGATGACGAACGCCGCTTTGTTCAGTTCCTGAACTTAGTCGGGTTCGGCACCTTGTTCCTTCGTCCTGAAGGTCAAGCACCGCATTTCGACACCCCTTCAGAGGGCAACCGTTATCAAGTAACGTACCGCACCTGGGCACTCGGATACCGCGTTACCAAGGAAATGATGCTGGAAGATCCCAAGCGGATCATCAAGCAACTTCCGAAGCAACTGCGCTACTCCAGCGACCAAACGAAGGAACGCCTGTTCTGGTCAATCCTGAACTACGCCTTCAGCGCCGCAGTACCTTACGCAGACGGTCAACCTCTCTGCTCGTACAATCACCCGTTACAAGGCGCAAGCTCAGTACCTGGCGTGAATTCGTACAGCAATTACCTCGGTAACGCTCCATTCACCGTGGAAACGGCTCAAGAAGCTCAATACCTTATGGTCACGATCCCCAATGATCGCGCACTCTTAACCACTCGCCGCCCAGAGCGCCTTGTATACCCGATCGGTATGCATCAAGTCGCACTCGAAGTTACTGGCTCAGGTTATCGCCCAGGCGAGAACACGAACTCAGTTAACGTTGCCGGTGGATCGTTCGACCTCATGCCGACCGACTACCTCAACGCTCCTCTCAATGGACCGTTCCCGTGGTTCGTTGCGGCTCCGATGGGTCAACCCGGAGACCCAGGTCACTCGATGTTCTACAGCATCAAATACGATACCCAAAAATCCAACGTGGACCCATACACCGAATCAATTCTCCACAAGACGGAATTCCGTGAAATCCACGGCGTCGTCGATGCTCGTGGTGTTGTCGGATCGGCAGGCTAAGCCATGCAAAACACAATAGGTAAGAACACTTATCCGCAGGCGGTGGGGTATAATCACCTCATCGCTATCCCTTTCGATACCGTAACGCTAGGGGCAAGCATCGTCCCCTCAACCGTTTCAGCGCGTACTCCACTGGGCCTTAACCTGAAGATCATGTCGGTCTCGTATGTGTTCAGTGGTACCGTCGCAGGTACGACCGCCATGAACATCTCGCTAGGATCAGCGGCTTATGAAACTGCAGGGTCAGCTCCGTTTGTCACGGCTACTTTCGGGGGAACCTGGCTGGTAAACGAGACCTACAACCTGGTTGTAGGCGGAGTTTCTCAGCAGTTCCTTATCACGAGTCGCACAGCAACGGCAACCGCGTACACGGCGAACAACAATCTCATTGCGTCAGACGCAGCAGAGACGATCAACCGCCTGCAACCGTGGGGCCCCGGCTACTACGCATACGCAGACAAACTGATTCTCTACGTCGTAGGGATTAACTACACGACCGCAGGCAACTCCGTTACGTTCTCGCGTACGCTCGGCACTGCCGCAGGTACAGTTACCGTTTCAGGTGCGACATTCTCAGGCGGTACAGCAGGTACATTACCTACGATGCCCGCTCTTGCGAACTCTACTGTATACACCCCAGGTCAGCACATTCCGCCGCTCGCAGCAGTCGGCACAGCGTTATTCCCTGTAGACTTACCGCTCAACGCTATCATCAATCAACCTGGCGTTCTCTATCCGGCGAACCCTATAGCGCAATTTGACGCTATTTGGTCCGCAGGCAGTGAATTAACCCTTCGGTTGAATACGAGTAGCGGCGCAACCGGCAACCTCAAAGTAATCGTTTGGGCAGTCCCGTTTGACGCAAACGAGTTCAGTCCTCAGAGTAAGAATACGTACTTCGTCCCTGCATGGGATATTCTCTAAAGGAGCACCGCCGTGGGGTCAATTCCCGGACGCGTAGGCGTTATTCAGCCGCAGGAATTCACCTTCACTGCGGCAGGCCAAGACAGCGGTCCCGTAGGCGTTTACCCAGGTGGTGGACGCCTTCCTTTCATTCGTCTCTGGCCTTTAGGTTGGGAGAAGTTCTCCTTTCAAGTTATCGGACCCGGTAGCGGGTACGCCATTACCGTTTGGGGTACTTACGACATCGCTACAGCAGAGGGTAACGGATCCGCATGGTTCCAGCTCCCAGGCAATAGCGAAGATTCGACCTCCGCAGGTGGAACCTGGTCGAACCCGCTACTTAGCGATAACCCAAACAACTATGCTCTCGAAGTGAAAGCGAAGCTCCGCGCAGTACGCTTCACTTCAGCAAACTCACTCGGAGCGACGGCTACAGGGAACATGAACGTCCTGTGGACGGTCGGAGGCTAAAAACATGGCAGAAGATTCAATCCAAAAGTCGGTTCAAAATATCAAGGACCCGAATGCACGTAAGTCGGCCTATTACACGCGTCAACGCGAGGCCGCAGAGTACAAAGCAGGCAAGGGCGACCGTGACAGCGCAGGCGTAGCGGCGAAGATCAACTCGAAGTTGGGTAAGGGTGAGAAGACCGATTACTACAATTCCGAGAAGACAATGGGCAAGGGCGGTGCTGACTTCTTCAAGGGTCTAGACAAGGCGAATAGTGCTGCCATTCCGTTTGCGTCTATGGAAGCTACTGGGGCGCGCTCAGGCGGCACGCTTCTGGGTGCCGCAGCTAAGCGTTTCGCACCTAAAGCTGTTCAGGGCGTGGAAGATGCCGCGTCCAAAGTCATCAGCGGCGTGAGCGATAAGGCTTCTAAGTTTATGAAGTCAGGTTCAAAGTCAGTACGCTACGGCGGCGCTAAGGCAGAAGGCGCAGCCGCTAAAGCGGCTTCACGCTCAAAGGGCGCTGTAGCGAAAGACTTCGGCAAAACAGCCGGTAAGACAGCTAGCAAGTCCGAGAGCAAAGCGTACGACCTCAAGGGCGGCGGCACGACGAAAGAAGGCCCTACGGGCTCGCGCTTCAACTCGAACGGCTCACGCAAAGACGCTATGGTCAAGCCTGGACAAAAGGACAAAGTAATGTCCTCAATGCGTGACGTGAAGCCTAGCGCGGCGAAGAAGCCGACTACTATGTCGGCAGGCACTAAGCGTTCAAGCAAAGAGATCGCGAAAGACTTCGGCAAACAGGCGAAGGACAATCGTCCAGCGGCTCCTAGCCGTCCCCGCATGTCCACGAAAGAAGTCGGCCCAACGAGCCGCGTCAGCAAGAGCGATGTTACTCACGGGCGCAAGAAGTCGAGTAAATAATGGCTAACCCAGACATGGTATTGGGCACCCTAGTCGCGGAGGTTCGGGATATTATTTCCGAGCCTTCTCCTGTTCGTTTTAGTCAAGCGTTCATGGCTCGGGCTGCTACTACGGCATGTCAGCAATTAAGCCTCGACATCGACCACCCGTACGGCGAGTATAACTTCGACGTAGGCAGCGGCACGCGTGAGTACCAGCTTCCTGCGATTTCGCGTATACTGAGAATCTACATGGTGGGCCCTGACGGCTCCCAACAACTCTTAATCCCTACGGATGTACCAACATTAAATGGCGAAATCCAAGAGACGTGGGACAACACCTCGTCGTACAACAACACAGGCGTGCCGCAGACTCCCCAATGGCTCGTACAACAAGCGGAAGCGTACCCGGTCATGGACGTCCCGCATGGAGGACGTGTTCCAACTAAAAATTCATGGCATCATAATAGCCGTCCTAGCTACGCTATGCGTGGCGGCTATATCGTCTTCAGCATCCCCCCATTAACGACAACGCCAACGACTGTTGTACGCATGGAGTACGTCGTACAGCATCCTGTTGTCTCGAACCTAAACGATCCAATTTTATTTCCTGCATCATGCAAGATGGCCCTCGTGTGGCACATGGTCTCGCGCTGTTGGATGGCGGACAACCTCGACAAGACGAACGAGGCGATGGCGAACTACAACCGCGAGAAGACGAAGATGAATATGTGGTCAGAAAACCTACAGGGCAGCAAGCTCAAAGGCTTCGTGCCTATCACGCGCAGGAATAGAGGCCGTGGGAACGGCGGGGGTTGGTGGTAAATGTCAAATTCTAACGAATTTTTCCCGTTCTCGGCAGCACCCGGAAACCCCCAACTTGCTTATTTGCCTTATGACCTGGAGATCGAAAAGATCGACCCGGGTATCATTTTATACCCCGACGAGCCTAACGGTGTCCTGACGGTCTTCCGTGAGGTCAACGGCGTGTCATGGTGGGTTGTCAACGCTGACTACAACACCGACGATGCCCAATGGGAGCAATTAGCCCCTGCTAACGCTGCTAACCCGGCGTTTGCTTTGTCGCAGGACTCAGTGGGTAATTTCACACGTTGGGTAGCACTAGCGACGATCATCCCAGGCACCGCCGTCGCATGGCGTCAAGTGACAAATACCGACGTTAACGGTAACGTCACGATCACGCCTGTTACCGCTACAACTTCGGGTCAGATCATCCAGAACCTTATTGAAACATGGAACGCGGGCACGAGCGCGATGATGATCGCCGAGCAAGTCACGATCACCGACATCACATCAGCATCAAGCTCACTCATCGAGAACTTTGTCGTTAACGGCGTACCCGTGTGGTCAGTCCGTAAGGACGGCACGCTCGTCGTGGGTAAGATACCGTACACTGCCCTCGTCATCCCTAACCCGTGGACGATTAACGTCCCAGTTACGTTCACCGACCCGGTGACGATGGATGACGGCCTCAATGTAACTGGAGGCACAACGACCGATAGCCTGGACGTAACGGGCAACGAAGTCGTACACGGAACTCTTCTCGTTGACGGCGAGACTACGGCAGCAGGCGGCCTCGATGTAACGGGCGGCACGCTAGCTTCGTCCGTCCCTGTGTCCTTTACAGACGGGCTTACCGTCACTGGCGGGGAGACCGTTGACACCCTCGATGTGACCGGCAGCGCGACGATCAACGACCCGACTTTCACGGGCACCGTGACAGTCCCCGCAGGCACTATCCCCGTCACGAACATCACCGGATCGGGAGGCATCGTCGTTACCGACTCATCTACGGTATATAACGTAGACGGCAGCGACCTCGTAGAGACGATCACGAATACTGACGGCTCACTGACGCTCTCACGTACCGGACAGACGGTGAACATTAACGCGGGTTCGGTAGCCCCCGTAATACCCGGTTCATGGTTCATCAATACCGAGTTTCATCTTCCCGGCGTGGGTACTGTAAGCGGTGGGGTGTCCTTGGGGCCGCTCCCCGGCACATCGGCACACATATACCGCGTTGTTTACTGGGGAGTAGCTGCACTCAAAGACGGCTCAACCTCAATGAGTGTAACAGGCACCCCGGCAACAGGCGTAACTTGGGACGAGGCTACAGTAACGTATTACAATGGCCTGGCGAACGCCTTTCCATTTATGTACTTCGGTACGGCGGAAGGAGGCACCACTCCGACTGTTGCCTGGGCGGCCTCTTCCGGTGAGTACATATTCCAGACGCCGTTCTTCGCTACGATTGCCGCCGGTATCCAACTCTAATGGCTAGGTACCGCACCCCGGTCAACGACTACGTACAGTCTCTCCTCTCAGTGGGCCCCTTCGGCGGTATAGACCCTACAACTGAGTCATACTACGTCAACCAGACGAATTTCATCGACATGATGAACCTTATCCCGAACGTCGGCTACGGTGGTTACGTCGTTACGCCTGGGCGTCAAATATTCTCGCAAATTCCAAACGTCCTTCCTTATCACATCGTAGCGATGGAGAAGTTCTCCACGCTCACGGTAGAGAACGGTTACATCGTCATATGCGACAACGGCGGCAACGCTGAGATCTATTATTGCGCGAACGGTGCCCAGACGTTCTTGCCTATACCGGCAGGGGCGATGTTCCGTACTCAGTACGTTGTCGATGACATCACGATGACAGCGACGCCCACCATGGCGATCTACGGCAAGTGGATATTCTTGACGAACGGCGTCGATGTGCCCTTGAAAATCGACACGAGTCTCAACGTCTCATACTGGGGCATTGTAGCGGCCACGACGGCCCCTACGGCTATTGCAGGGGCAACGGGCAACCTCACAGGCACTTTCGTCTACACGATAACCTATGCAACCGCTGACCAGGAGAGTGGTCAAGGCTTCAACGCATCCACTGGCCTGGAAGTTATCTCGAACGCTATAACCGTCACGGCTATGATGGTCCTTCTCACCGGCGTACCCACCTCACCTGATCCGCAAGTAACGAAGCGTAACATCTACCGCCTTGGCGGAGGAAACGGGACGTGGAACTATGTGGGAACTATTAACGACAATACTACTACCACATTCACCGATAATGTTGCCGCTGGAAATGTCGGTCAAGTCCTCGTTGTATATCGAGATCCTCCGCTACCGTTCAAGTATATTGTAGAGCACCAGAACTGCATCTTCGGGTTTAGTGCCCCAGGCGAGCCTTCGCTCGTCTACGCGTCGAATTTCGATGAGCCGTGGGGCTTCAGCTTGTCGCTTCAGGTGTGGCCTGTAGGCGACAACTCGTTGACCGACCCCGCCATGGGCATGGGGTCCACCGGCAGCGTCCTTGGTCTTGTGAAGGGGCAAACCCTGTACGGCCTGTACGGTAACAGTGTATCGACGTTCAATGTCCAAGAGATCGCGGGCATCGGCGGCGTGTCAGAGGGCGGCATCCTCGCCGAGTACGGCATGCTCTGGTATCACTCGCGTCAGGGGTTCTATGTCTGGAACGGTAGCGGCGGTCCCACGAACATCTCGGATGGCGGGTTCCAGAAGTCGAACATCAAGAAGTTTCTCGACAACATTGCTGACATAGATCTCGCGCAGTCAGTCACCTGGGCCGACGATCAGATGATCGGCTTGAGTTTCCCGAGCCTCAATGTGTCGTACATATACGATCAGCGGTCAGCAGCCTGGTACCCGATAAGCTGGGCGACTGACGTAGCCGTCTCAGACCCGAACGGGCTCTACCGCCTCCTGGGGCAGAACCTCGAAGCTCCAGGGCAAGTAGACCTCTGGTTCGCGAACGGCGGCGACTTAGGCAACGAGATACTAGCCTGGATCACGAGCGGCATCACGAACTCCGGCGCACCGTTCTCGACGAAGTACTACCGTTACGCTATCGTCGAATGCCAGCCGCAGAACGCTACCCTCGGCTTGCAAGTAATCGTGAACACCGGCCTGAACCAAGAGCAGTTCAACTTCGCAGTGGCGGCCGACAACGGCGGTCCTTCTCAACAGTTCAGCCTCCCGCCCACGCTCAAAGGCTCGACGGTGCAGATCAAGCTCTCGATTATCACGGATCAAGTGATCCATATCCAGAGCGCGTCCGTACATGGCTGGGAGGAGCGCCGTTACAAACTCCCCGACGGGGCGACAGCACGATGACAGCTATCCCTCCGACGCGCAACGTCCAGACCTCCCTAGTTTCGAGCTACACGCCTGGGACAGGGTACGCGCAGCAGTCCAATATCCAGCAGTACGCATTACCGCCTCCGCTCGTACAAAACCCGCCTGTCCTCATAGGGGTCGATTATGTCGTTATGGCCGTCGTGGAAGGGGTCAACCCCCCGATCACGTTTCCCAACTTACCGATTCGCGGTCAAAATAATCCCAATAGCCAGACACAGAATCAGCCTCAAACCCTTGCTATCGCGCAAGGTGATTTGCTCCTGTTTGAAGTGTCCTGCTCAGACGCTCCAGTAACGTCGATAATCCAGAACACGAGTAACCTCCAGATCACTGCCCCCTCGGTCAGTACGGGGACGTATAAAGCGTTTCAGGCCGTTGTCAACTCTGCTACAATACAAACAGTGACCGTGTGGGGACGTTTGTACCTTGCACAAGGAGTAAGTACGTAATGAAACCGAAGAAACCGCCGGGCATCAAAAACCCGAAGCAAGTCGTACAAAAACAAGCCGGTAAACCTATGGGTTTTAACGGTTTTAAAGGTCAGTTGCCTGGGTTCAAGCCCAGCATGCCTCACATGGGCAAAAAGAAAAAGAAGCCAATCTAATGGGCATGATGCCGCCTCAAGGCGGCCAACAGCCTCAAGGGGGCGGTCAGTTACCCCCCCAACTCATGGCAATCATTCAGCACCTCATGCAGCAGAAGCAGGGTGGACAACCCCAACAGGGTCAGCCGCAGCAAGGGCAACCCCAGGGCGGCCCTCCAGGGATGCAGCAGCAACCCCAACAGCAGCCCCCTGCACAGATCGACCCTAAGGCGTTGCAGTCAGTGCTCGCTTGGATACAGCAGACAAAGGGGCAAGCCCAAGGTCAGCCGGTTCCTCAGAGTGCCCAGCAGATGCAAGGCCCGCAACAGATGCAGCAGATGATGCCCGGCCTCACTCAAGCCTTAGGTCAGATGCAGCCCCCGCCGCAACAGATGCAGCAACAGCAAATGCAGCAGGCCCAACAACAGAAGCAGCAGCAAGCCCAACAGCAGCAACAGGGGCCGCAAGCCCTCATGCAGTTCCTTAAGAGTTTGGGGTTACATCTAGGTGGCTAAGGATATTCACTTCGGACAAGTCAGCGACGAAGAAGCGGCACCGTTCGTAGAACAATACTGCCGAGAACACCACTCCCCGTTCGAAGGAGACCCGAACTACGGCCTCCACGTCCTATGGCAAGGATGTTACATCGACGGGGACCTACACGCAGTGGTTGGGTACGTTGAGCTAGGGAAGGCTGCGTACCTTCACGGCATTTACCGCACCGACACAACGAAGGGCCTCCGAGCGATGCTTCTCTTGGAGAAGTTCAGCTACAACCTCGGGATGCAACTCTGGGGCTACATACACATCACCCATACCGACATGGTGAAACGTCGAGTAAAGCAGGGCTGCTTGTTCCACAACACGTCGGGAGAATACCTACTGTTTTCGTACCCATGATACAATAAGAGAGTATTAAGAGGAGAGTTGCTATGGCTTGGATCGCCCCGGCTGCAGGTGCCGCAAGTGGGATATTAGGCGGCATCACAGGCAAGAACCAATCGAACGCTGACAATTCAGCGGCATCGGCTGACTCTGCTCAGATGCAGCAGATTGTCGGCTCTCTTAATAATAACGTCTCAAACCTCACGAACCAGTACAATCAGGACTATTCGAGCATTCTTCCGAGCCTTAGCAGCGGCGAACAGTCGAACTTGACGGCGGCGAATTCTTCGTTGCCTCAGTTGACTTCCGCCCTTGAGCAAGCTGGCCTTGATCCTAGCGTCATCGCCTCAATGACTGGCGTCAATGCTAATCAGGCTGTACAAAACTCAGTTAATTACTTGAGCAACCCGAGTGCTACGAACTTGAACCAGGTAGGTCAGCAGGCATTGCAGACCCTAGGCAACACAGGCGGCACGAACCTCGCTCAAGCGACTCCGCAGGCTGAGCAAGTCTATCAGCAAGAGATGGCTACCGGCCTTTCCCCACAGTATCAACAGAACGCAATCAATCAGGTACAACAGGGCGTCAATCAGAATGAAGCCCAGATCAAGGCGAGCGCGCAACCCGGCACGAATCAAAACGGGCTCCTCCTGGCCGCTCAGAACGCTGGGCTGACTCAACAAGCGAACCTGGCAGGCAACATGGCCGGACAGTCGCAAGCCCTCCAGTCGCAGGGTGCAAACAGCCTCCTCAGTGCCGCTGGCGGCCTCGATACGCAATCACTGAACATGCTGGCGCAACAGCTCAATGCTGCTGGCGTCATTGACTCACAGACGATGAACATGCTCCAGCAGGGTGCTGCGGGCGCGTCGAACTATAATCAGCAGCAGTTCGGGAACACCGCGACTTCAACCGCTGCGGGCAACACGGCGATGGGTCAGGCTCAGAACTTCCTTGGGCAAGGGCAGCAGAATCTAGCCGGTGGATACAGTCAACTTAGCGGTGCTATGGGCGCAGAGAATAGTGCGGCGAACTCGCAGATGTCTGCAGCTAATCAGGCTTCTGCTAACTCAGCGGCGTCATACGGCAGCGCAGCGACGAGCATCGGCAGTATGTTCCCCGCTGCTACTACCGCCGCACAGTCTACGGCAAGTACCCCGGGGAACTACTCCTCGACATCGACAGCAGGTATGCCCCTCGGCCCATCCGCTACGGGCTACTCTCCTTACACAGGGGCAACGACCCCCACAGCAACTACGGGTACACAATCAACGTCGCCGATGTCGTATATTGGGGGTGATACTCTTTCTCAATCGTCGCCTTACTCCTCAGGATCTCCCACGACCCAGATCAACAGCACCCCTTACATGACTCCGCAACTCTTCCAGTCGGTTAACTACAATCCGAACTACATGGCATAGGTGATTTTTGAGATTTGCTTTCTGCTGCACATATACGCCGTCGCTCTGTTGGGCGCGGCGTTTATTACAGGAAAACCACGAGGTACTGGTTTACATGAAGGGCGACCTCACGAACCGCTCCGGTGAAGGTATCGTCCCTGTGACGCACAACCTGGCACAGTGGCTCGCCTGGGGCAATCAGGACCCCTCTACGGTGTACTTCTTCGACATGACCAAGAGTGGCGAGCTAGCCGACCAGTTGCGTAAAGCAGGCAAGAACGTCGTGGGTGCAGGCAAGTTCCAGGATCGTCTTGAGATGGACCGTGGATGGGGTGAGGACATCGCGAAAAGCGTCGGCATCCTGTGTCCCCCAACGAAAGAGTTTTCGACGATCTCGGCAGCTATCGCATGGCTAGAGACGAACCCGAAGCAAGAGCACGGTGACGGTGGGTGGGCGTTCAAGGTGTCCAAGGACATAGGCTGCGATACCACCTTAGTGGCGAAGGACAACGAGCGGCTCATCGACCACATGAAGCACGTCGTACGTCGGAACTCCGATAGCCTGAAGTGCATCATCCAAGAGAAGATCGACGGCGTTGCGGTATCGACAGGGCGCTGGTGGAACGGTTGGTCATGGGTCGGTCCGTACGAAGGCACTATCGAGAACAAGAAGCTTATGAACGACAACCTGGGCCCCTCTACAGGGTGCTCGTTTTGCGTTGTGTGGTTCTATACCGACGATAACCCGAAAATAGCCGAGGACCTTAAGTGGGAGGAGCTAGCAGCGGTATTCCGTAAGAACGATGCTCCTGCCGGACTCTATGACATCAACGCTATCTTAAATGATAAAGGAGCATGGTTCCTTGAATGGACTCCGAGACTTGGCATTGACTCTGAAATCGCTTCTCAGAGAGGCATTAAGTACCTGGGCCAGTTCTTATATAACCTGGTTATGGGGCGTGACGTCGAGGCATTCTTCGATAAAAAGCAGTCCTACTTTGACGTCACACTCAGCGTCCCCCCGTACTTCATCCACGAAGTACAAAAAGGGTACAAATCTCCCGCAGTAGGCGTACCTGTGAAGGGCATCGACGGCCTCACAGACGGGAACTTCGTCATGGGCGGGCTATACTTCGAGCAGGGGTCCGGGTTCCACGTAGGCGAGCCGACGGGGAACCTTGGGTTTCTCGTAGGTTCCGGTACATCCCTTAAAAAAGGGTTTCAAATCCTGTATGATTGGTGTAAAGAGAATCTCGTGATACCGGACTTGCAGTATCGCACCGATGCTGCAGCCGTTCTGCAAAAAGACTTAGACGAGATGAAGAAACACGGCTTCGAGACATCCATCTATTTAAGGAAGTGATTTGTGGCTATACAGTACGTTTCAGACTTAGTGACCTATTCAGAGCCGAGCGATACTCAAACGGACTATGAAGCCACTATCAGTATTTCCTTTTGTGTTGAGAACTCGGACGGCTCGCTCCAGCCTGTAATCGTGTACACACAACAAATTGTGGGCGGTACGAGCGACCTCAATGCTATTGAGTTGTACAACGCTGCTCGCTCGCAAATTAACGATGAGACGCTCCTAGCTTACGCAGCGAGTCTCGTCGTTCCTCCGTCCGGTTCGGGCTCAGGGTCAGGTAGCTCATAATGGGCGGCATGAATAACGGCTACAGCGGTTGGGGCGGCATCTCTGAGGCTATCAATCAGGGCTTACAGTCGCGTCAGGCGAACATTGAGCATCAACAGGACCGTGCCGTCGTTCAGCAAGAGAATCAGGCACGTATCGCACAAGCGAAGCGCGACCAGGCGCAAGCTGGTCTGAAGCAGATTCTGCCTATGGCGTACAACAACGACACCTACAAGAAGGATCCTCGCGTCGTAGCGCAGATCGACTCGTACTACAAAGACCTCGGGATGCCTACCCCACGGCACCCGGACGGCACTATCGACTATGACTCCACGAAGCCCGCTGTGGACCCGAACAGTGACGCCTACCAAAAGGCCGCTGCACTTGCCCCTGGTCCCGCTAAAACCCTAGCGTTCAAGACTCTATCTCAGCAGTTCAGTGGCATCCCTGCCGAGGCTGCGACTACTGACGCCGTGATGTCGCCGAAAGAGTCGGCGATCATTGCGAACATGAATGCTAAGAGCAAAGATCTTGGCATTAAAGAGGATCTAGGGAAGCTCCGCGAGCAAAATAAGACGATCTATCAACAGGCTCAAATGGGCCTTATGGATGCACGCGGACAAAAACTCATGTCCGACATTGCAGGTACACGGGCTTCGATCGCACTTAAGATGGCCGAGACTGCGGCAATCCCACAGAAGATCGCTGTCATGCAGCAGAACGCTAACACGTCGAAGCAGCGCGCCGATCAGATGCTCACCTCTGGCCGCGTCAACCGCTCGATGTGGAATCAGAACATGTCCCAGATGCGTGATATGCAGACCCAGTATCATCAGATGGAGGGTCAGAAGAACGACCTCGAACGCCTCCAGATTCAGTACCAAGGGCAGGGCGTTCCCGACGATGACCCACGCATGACTGCCGTTCAAGATCAGTTGGACGCTATCAACAAAGGCATGGCGGGCGTTAAGCCGGACATCGACAAAATCCAAGACTACTTGAGCAAGAACGTCAACGACATCATCACGAACAACACGATGTCGCAGCAGAGTGGGAAGCCTTCAACAGTTATGAGTAACGAGAAAGCCATAGGTACAGCTCCTGCGGGCGTGGCTCCGGGGTTCTACATGATCCACGGGCGGAAGGTAGAAGTACGCTCTGACGGCTCGTATTACGCAGCGCAATGAGCAACAACGTATCGGCCTCCGACTTTACGCCTATCAAGGCGGATGATTTTAAGCCCGTTTCTACCCCGTCACCTGCTCCCCAAACGGGGGGCGGGTTTTCTGCTTCTGACTTCAAGCCGGTAGCAGCCTCTGACTTCACTCCTGTGAGCGAAACGCCTACTCCGGTATCGACGCCGCATACCCTCGATCAGTACATCCACGAAGCCTCCGGCAAGTACAAGGTCGAAGCGAACGTGCTGCGCGGCATCGGGCTGCAAGAGTCTGGCCTCGGCACGGGCGCGAACTACGACCCCAAGACGGGCCTCGATAAAGACGGCAACAAAGGGCACGGCCCCTGGCAGCTCGACCCCGCAAGCGGCGCATCTCCCGAGGACCTAGCACGTGCTGCGAAGGACCCCCAGTTCGCTGCCGACTATGCTGCGAAGATGCTACAGAGAAACTTAGCAATAACCCACGGAGACCTCGAAGGCGCTCTCGCTATGTACAACGCGGGATCGCCGACCTCGCAGGCTGGGCTCGCGTACGCGAAGCAAGTCATGGCGAAGATGCAGAACCTCGATCCGATGCACCTCGGCCCTATGAAGGTGGACCCGGAGACTAGCGCACGCCTGAACTACTACGGCCAGCACTTCAGCTCAGCCCTGAAGAACAAGAAGGATCCGCTCGTCGCACTCAGTCGCACCCCGGAGTTGCAGCCCTTGACGCAGCTAGAGCATCAGAAGATGTCAGCATGGCAGTGGCTCATGCAGCACTCGTCTGAAGGCATGGGTGATATGCTTGGCGCAGGTATGCGCGAGTCTCAGGCGTTAATGCCTCAAGTTCTGGACCCCGAAGAGTTTCACAAGGCGATTTCAAACTCAGACAAAGCAAAGCAACTCCGTGAGTTTAACGCCCTTGTGTGGCATCCCACTCAGCAGAATCAGGCAAAGGCGCAAGAGAACTTCCGCAAGGCCCTGAACCACGGCGTGAAGTCCATCACCGGCATCGACGAGCTACTTCGCTCGAATTCTGAACTCGACAAAGGCGTCAAAGCGCACGTCTGGAAGCCGTTGATTCCGGCTGCTACCGCGACCGCTCAAACAGCGAACGACTTCATCCAGCAAGCTATGGCTGACCCTTTCACGTATATCGACCTTGGGGGAGATACGGCGGGGCGCATGTTCGGTAAGGCTGCAGCAGCGCAAACCGCTAAAGCTATGCCCTACGTCGAGAAGGCTCTACGCGGCGGAGCGGGGGTAATGCGGGGCATACACAGCATTATGCCGAAAGCTGTGCAGGATGCCTACGGACATCTTCCTGGTTGGATCCAGGGGGCTGAGTCCCTGAGCAAGGACCTCTTCGGCGTTCGCCGTGACTTAGATCAAGCTGGGTTCACACGCGACGGTAAGCGTATCCGCATGTCTATCGAAGCGCGGCACGACGCGAAGTACGTCGATCACCAGAATGCTACCAAGAAGGTTTCTGGGGATGCTGACGCTGCTGCTGCATACGCAGCGGATCACGCTGAGGAGCTAACAAACCTGGCCCCGGACCATACCCCGAAGATCAAATCTAAGTTACATGAGCCCCTGCCTGCCGACCATGAGCATACGGTTAAGCAGTACGAAAACACTGTAGAGCAAGCAAAGGCTAAGCGTGCTGATTACGAAGCAGTCCGTGAGCAGCAAAAGACCGTCCCGCGCACGAAGGCTAACGCCGCACAGCACGAAGCCTTCAAAGCCGTAGCACTAAAACACAAAAACGACTTCAACGTGCTGCGCGATCAAGCTAAGGATCTCCACGGTAAGATTAGTGCTGCGGAGGATGCTGCTCGTGCTGGAATTAGCCGCTCGAAGCCCAAAATGACTCCCATAGCGCAACTGGTTGATAAGGTCAGCGACCCTGCGTTATCCGCCGAAGAACGTGAGCAGACGCTTAATTCAGCATTTAAGGCGCAACGCAACGCGAGCATTGAACAGGACACGATGAAACTTCTCTACGGAAACCCGAAGTACTTCGTGGGGCACTCTAACGACATCAAGAGCCTCAACATGGACCGCGTGTCAGCGACCCATGCGTGGGCGCAGGATCGTCCGAAGCTCATTAAGGTCGCTACCAACGTCGGTAAGCGGGCCATTCTGTATAACTCGCTCCCCCACGGGGGAGTTAACGAAGGCACGCTTACCTTTATGGCCGGTGGTCTTCATGCTGTTGCCGAGGGTCTCGGCGCGATGATTAACCCGGTCAAAGCTGAGCACATTCAGTTCCTCAAAGATTACGGCGCTTTACCGTCACACCTCATCAACGACTTCGGCGGCAAGAAGGGCATCGCTAAGGTTGACGATGCCGTCATGCATTTCAGTCAGAACGTCCTCGAGCATATGGAGATTGGCTGGCGTGTAGGCCTTATGAAGACCTTAGAGCAGACGCTAGGCCCCGCTACGAGCGAGACCGATAAGCTTATGCGCGGCTGGCTCATCAATGACAAAGCTGGCGACTACCGCAACCAGAATGCCTTCGCGCATTTCCTCCAAGGCATCGGGGGTCAATTCGTCGCTTTCCACGCCGGTATCGTACCGAAGGCGTTTATGACCACGCTACTCAAGAACCCTAGCCGCATCAAGACATACCTGCGTCTAGGCGAGGACATCCAGAATGACGCACACATGCACGGAATCACTGATAGCTCACCTATAGCCGAGGGAGCGAAACTCGTTTCACAACTCCCGGCCTTATTGTACGGCGAAGTACCCAGTTATTTCACGGATGTGATGCGCGACTATCAAGACTTCATGCAGCAGGGCACCGACGTAAAGGAGGGTCCCGTAGACCACTGGCTGAAGATCGCCGATCACTACTTCGCCCCGGCGCAAACAGTACACAAGGTCGGGGAGATTATCGGCGGCACGGAGCGGCACGACGGTAAACAATCTACGTTCGAGGAGAAAATGCTAGACACAATTATGTTAGCATTCGGTAAAGAGTACGCGCAGACTCCAGAAGCGAAGCAAAACGCAAAGGACATGAAGTCGCAACGATACATCAACAGAGAGGGCAACTAATGCACGGCACTATTGAAGACAGACTTAGCGCATTAGAAAAGACCGTTAAAGAGGTCGATGATGCCGTGTACGGCCGGTGGGATACACACAACCGCAAGCGTTCAGCGGGTCTCTTAGAGCAGATCACCGCGCTGACGAATATAATGAAGTGGGCGATTGTACCGATGATGGTTGCGAATACGCTGCTTCAATTCGGCCTTAAAGACGCTATCCCGGCAGCAATGAAACTCGTGTCATTAGCCGTCGCGCGTTAGGCGATGGTCCGGGTTCACGCAGGTAAGGTTCTTGCACGTACTACGTAAACGACGCCCTGCGGGTACAGGTCCATACTTCTCTTCGTATAGGTGCTTTGCTGCAGGCACACGCTTACCTTTAACCTCTATGATCGGTGTCTTCTGGTAGTAACCGGACCATTCCCAGCAGCCTCGGTCATCCATCATCGGCTCTACGTTAAAGAACGCAAAAGACCGCTTGTTACGTCGTTGGGGCGTAGGCGGTTTTTTGTATTCACGTACAGACTCCACGGCCAGGAGTAGAGCTAGGGGTTCGTAATCATTATTCCCAATATACAAATCTAAATGCGTGTCGTTACTACGTTCGCCCTTGACGCCAGCATCGTAAGAATACGCCTGGTTGAGGAATTTCGCGTTGCCTGCATTCGACTTTAAATACAACTGATAAATACGCGACTTTACGGCCATGTAAACGAAGTAAGACTCTTTTATATTCTTCGTATTTTCGGGCATAGTCAGGAGAGCTATGACGCCCTCCTGGTAAAGATCGTCGAATGTGTACCCGGGTACGCGGTATTTATTAGCGACGCTTTTTACGAGTTGATAATAGCCTTCAATCGGTCGAGATAATGTGGTCAAGGTGCTGCTCCAAATCAGTTAAGCAAGATATTACCCAGTATTGCCCGCAAGCGTCCTGTACGTGCTCTTGAAAAGTAAGCTGGTTCTTTGTGCAACCGTGGTTCTTAGAGCGGTACGCGAGCGGTGTCTTACACTCAATGGCGATGTAATTGCCGTCGATGATTGCAATGATGTCGGCGATACCGGACTTTCCGTACATAGACACGGGGCTTGAATAAGCGTAACAGAAAGGGACGGCTTTTAACCGCCCCAATACCGCTTTCTTTACCTTAGTCTCTTCGGTAGCTGCCACTACGCGTATTTCGCGGTTGCTGTAGCGGGCTTCGCTTCTGGGGAACCTAGCGGCATGAGGAAGGTTTCGTTGTACGTAACCGTGGTTTCTTCCAGGTCGCCGTGCTCGTTCGGCTTCATACGCTTCACCGGCTTACCGGCGACAACCTTAAAGCGGAAGTTCACACCCTTGAACGCGCGCGCTACTGCGCCACGAATTTCCGGTAAGGTTAATTCTGGGAGATCGTCTGGAAGTTTATCCAGGATGCCCAACGATTTTGCGTCACGCTTGAGTGCGGTGAACCCAGGTGAGAATTCTCCACCCTTTGACGTGTTGTACCATGCGAGGCGGTACGTGACGGTATGCTCCGTGCCTGCGTCAGTGCCTTCCGTTAATTCGATAAGAAGGTAAATAATATCGACTGAATCTTTACCTTGAACCTCTTGAACGCGTGATTCTACGTTAATTACCTTTGACTTGCCGTATTGACCGACCTCTAAACGTCCGCCGAAATCTAACACATCGCTGAGTTTACGTGACATTGTTACTTCTTTCTTGTGTGAGTGTACGGCTAATCGCCGCTTTCGTAGTCGTGGAAATTATTCGCTTCGATGTCGAGCCAGTCCTCGCAATCGCCGCACTTGTCGCATCCGTACGCTGTGCCTTCGTCATATTCTGGGATGTCTTCTTTCAGGAAGTCATCATCGTCTTCCTCCTCGTCATCGCCCAATTCCTAGTCCTTCTGGGTCCAGGTAATGAGATAGAGCGAAGGTCGTTTTCCCAGCCCCAGGGGGAGCGTAGCAGGTTATCCACGCCGGATCGTGCCCCAGAGTTTTTGCCAGTTTTGTCGTACTGGGGCGCGTGATGAGGTCGGGAAGATCGAACGAGTCTTCTAGGTCCATGTGTACCTTGGTGTAATAGTCCTCGGAAGGTTTAATTTGGAGGAGACGCTGACCTACTGCGAGGAGGACGTTCCCTTCTTCATCAGTGACTTCATCATGGTTGATAGCGAGTCGGCAAACCAGGGATGAACTCCCCGTGAGAGACTTGCAGAGGTCGTCGTTGACGTCTGGTATACGGATTTTCGCAGACTTAGGGATGTTGGGATCGTACCCGCTTCGTTCGTGAGCGGTGACGATAATCCGGGCCCCCATTGAACGAAAATTTTTAAGCCGACGCATGATGAGTGCTCCAGCGGCTCCGTAGATGTTACGCGTAACTGCATCAGTGACAAGCCGGTCTTTATCCTTCCAATACGATTTCGTCATATCCGTGCCGAGTTTATAATCGGTGCGCGTCGTATCGGCGAGCATCGAGATGGTGTCGAGAATAACGAGGTCTCCGGGCTCAATATCGGCGAGAAGGTCCTTCGAGATGTTGTCGAACTTTTCGTAGGATCCTACCTCGATCACGGTCAGTGTGTCTTTGTTTTTCGCGATGATCGAGTTAATTGAGTCAGTACCGTTCTGGTCAGAATTGAATAGCCAGGTTCTAGACATAGGTCACCTTTTTACAATCCGCACATTCCTCATAAACGAGTTTTTCTCCGCCCAAATAAATTTTCCAAACGCGGGTACACTTGTGGCGCACTATTTTGAAGTACCAGTTCTTGATTGCATCAAGCATAATCGTGCGTCCTCAGGGCTTCCCAAGACTTTGGAAAAAGCTGACTACATATGCTACCCAAAGATTCAGCGTAGACACTAATTTCATATTGTGCTCCATCCTTCGTACGTTGTTTGTAAATACGCCATGCTGCGTATAGTGACATCGTGCTTATCCAAGTGGTGTAGGTCGCTAATGGCAGTACGTCGCGGGCTTGCTCGGTAGCTACGCCATTCCTCAGTAGGAATGAATAAAGCGTGTGCGCTTGTTTATACGAGTGCTCTACGCGTTCTTTCCAAGCCTCGTTGCCTGTAACGTCCATGAAGCCTTCGCTGCCCTGCTTCTTGTCCTTGGATTGTAACCGAAGCCGATCCGGGATATAGAATTCGGGTTCAATTTTCACGTAGCGTGTAGATTCTGAATTATTGTTGACGCCTACAGAGTGCTTCTCCCACTGGCGCTGCACAGAGATAGGCGCGCGTATACGCACATTCAATACAGCGTGTGCAAACGGGCTCCAATGATGATGCTTAGCCAAATAATCAATGAGCCTAATGTCGCCTGCTGAAAGTTCGGTACTGCGCTTGTCAAAAGACACACGAGCAGCATTAACAACACTGAGATCAGACCCCATGTGGTCCACATATTCTAAATACCCTTTATCTAAGCAGTTAATCTTCTCGTTGAGGATCAAAGATCGTCCCTCTCGTGTTAGGTTTAAAGTTTGTAAATGAAGGTTGTTTCTCGTAATCTTGGTTGCACAAGCCCTTCACGGGGCAGTGTCCGCACGAGTTAAAGTCGAAACCTCGGAGATACGTACGTCTATAGTTCGGGAATTGGCTACGTACTTTCGTTACAATCTCGTCGATTCGGTCTACCGTATCTGCCCACACTTCTTCGAGTTCTGCTCGGGACAACACCGTAACTTGATCGAAATAACACTCTTGAGGTTGCCACACTCCTCCTGCTTTGTCTTTTGGCACTAAGGGGGCAGTGGTGCGTAGGTGTTTGTGGACGAACCGGAATTTCCCCACTTCGGGGAATAACTGCGCGACGGCTGCTAGGTACGTGTTTGTCTGGAAATCTAAGTCGGTATCGAGAGATGGCATTTTCGAAAATGATTTCCAATCCCAAACGTCTACAATTTGTTTTTCGTAATTGCGTGTTATCACGTCGGGCGTGAATGTCAGCTCTACATCCTCGTACACACGCACAGACAGGGTTTGCTCGACGTGCGTGGGTTTCTCTTTGATCGGGTTGTGCTTCAAGTACGTACTGACGAGGACGCCCTCTTCAGTCGTCCAGTCCATTTCGTTAGCATTGCCGGTTAAATACATCTCGAAGTATTTGTGAATGCGTGTACCCTTTTCGAGTGCCTCTCCGTCCGGTTTATCGTCCACAATACCTTTAATGTATTGCAGCTCCCCTTTTTTCTCACAGCGTATAAATGTTTGGAGGGCTGACATCGAAATTGAAATGGGCTTCATAGAGGGTTATTCCTCTGCTCCAGAGCCACTATCCGCACCAGTAGGGCCGATAGCATTTTCGCTGTTAGCTTCTGGGCTTCCGCGAGGTGGCTTAACGCGTCGATTAACGGGTCCTTCTGTTTTTCCTGCGGATTCTGCATGCGTTTTCTCCACGAAGTCGTTCATTTGTGTTTCGAGTTTGGTTAAGAGGCCGTAAAGCTCTAACCCTAAATTTATGGCGGTGAGTAAGTCACGAGCGTCAACGAATGTCGTGCCGCTCCCGCGCATACGCTGACTGACGTTGTGGAGTTTGTCTCGGATTTGGTCGGCTGCTTCCATTGGTAACATTTCCATTCAGGCTTGGCGCGTAGTGGGACGGTGAGATCTATGTTGAATTTCTCTTTCAACGCAATCCGTGGGTACTCCTGCATAATATACATGATATTAGGAAGCGCGTCTTCCATTTCTTGTAAAGACTTAAACTCGAAGGAGAACGAATCATGGACAAAATTCACCAGTGGGTAATCGTGGCGATCTAATTCGACAAGGGTGAGTAATGCAATGTCAGCAGCGAATCCCTGTACTTTAACGTTGACGGCTTCACGAAGCGCATTGCCCTTCTTCTTCCACGACAAAGCCTTAAAGTCTCCGTAATTGCGGCGACGCCCAGTTATAGTTTCAACAAAACTATTTTTCTCTAGTTCAGACTTAGTGAGATTGTAGAAAGGCACAAAACCTGGAAAATTTCGATGCCAGGATTCGTGAATAGAATCGCACACCTGTAAATCAAGGTTAAGTCCATAGCCTGCGGCGAAGTCCTTCATAGTCATTGCGTTACCGCAGAATAGCTGAGAAAAATTCGCAGACTTTGCAGTCTGGCGCTCTTCCTTCGTCACTTCCGATTCTAACTTGCGATAGAACAATGCAGCGAAGTATTGGTGCGGATCCCAGTCGGGGTTCTCCGCGAATCTCTTGAGAATGCCGTCTTCGTTCGCTAGGAAGGCAGCGAGTCGGAATTCGATGGCGTCCCAGTCGATGGTGAGTAGTACGCATCCAGGCGGTGCCGCGAAGAAGTCCTTAAGTTCACGATCCAGGTTCTGCGTATTCTGATTACGTGCAGAGGTGCGGCCAGTAACGGTGGTAATGACGCTAAACTCGGGATGTACTCGACCGTCCCCTTCCAGTACGATGCGTGCATAATTCTCCACGTACGTGTTAAGTCTCTTTGCGAGTCCACGATATTCCAGTACCAGATGAGCGAGGGGATCATCTAAACCCCCTAAGACTTCGGAGGACGTGGAGTAGTTGCCTTTTTCCGACATAGGCAAGCGGTGTCCTCGCTCGGTGAAGTAGGCTCCAAGTTGTTTGGTACTTCCAACATTGAAAGTCTCTCCGACAATCTCTCGAATTTTCCCATTAACCTCCCCAAGTCGTGTATTAGTAGCCTCTCGGACTTGTTCCACTGCTCCTTTTGAAATAAACATTCCGCGATCAGACATGCGACTAAGAGCAATGTGAGCAGGCTTAAGGATATGGTCATAGATAGCAATACGATCACCGAGGATCTCCAATTCTTTTTTGTACAGGTTGTAGGTATGGATTACGTCACGGGCGTTGTACGCAGCGAACTCCGGCGTTCCTAATGGGTGTTCGAACTGGTCTTTCCAGCCTTTGACCCCGAGATGCTTAACAGAAAGTGATTCCAGTCCCTTAGATTGAGTTTCGTCTTCGAGGTACGCGAGTACCATTGTATCTTCTCCCAGTGGGAAATCCTCAACACCCGCAAGTCTTGTGCGAGGTACATCAAAGTTCCACGAGTTGTGCCCGACACTAGTAAAGGAATTCTCCGATAATTTAAGTCGTAGTTTATCAGCAAGCTTAAATGCAGAGGATTTAGTTGGGCGAGAAACGTAACAGAAATTGGCTCCTGCGACGGCACATTGGGTGGCCGTTTCTGTATAAGCCCCTTGTCCATCAATGGTTTCAATATCGTATGAATATACATCGCTATCCGGTAATTCTTGCCCATCCCACCACTCCCACTCAATTACGTCATCTGCTTTTGATTTGTTCGTAAACTTCCGAACGTCTTGAATAATTACTTTCAGATAATTAGGGTTGCCTAGAGCATCGAGGATGCCCCAGGATACTCCGGCGGTTCTTCCGGTAATTCCGTATTCTTTATTTGGAGAGAACTCCTGTCCCCGAGAAGACTTAATATTAGATTTTCGTAGGACACGCTGCGAAGATTCTTTTCCAAGTAAAAGAATAATTTCTTTTTGTTCAAGTAAGCCTTGGAGTATGTGTGTAGGGCGTCTTCCTTGTCCTGTACAGCCCGCAACAGATGCGAAAGTGCAGTCATCTCGCTGGAGTCCAGCGCCCTCAAGAATCTTTGTAAGTACTCTGCCGTATCGTCCTGAGAAGAATGTGTCATTGTAGTCGGCCTCCGTAGGTAGTTCGCTGAGTAGGAAAAGAATAGGGCCGCTGCCCTCGATTAACGGAGCCGTACGCAGGGAACCGCACACCGCGCCGCAGTACTGGCAAATCATTGGGTATCAAGCGCGAATAAAAGGCGGCAGGTAGCATTCCCAAGGTCATCCTCATCAACTTCGTTCCCGGCTAAATAGGAGTAAATGTGCGCGAGCGCATGGTCTAAGTGGTCTCGACGAGATATATTGCGCCAGTTGTCAGCGCCGTATTTTTCACGGCCTGTCTTGAGAATAGCGGCGACTCGCGTAATAGAGCGGGCAGGTACTGCGGTGAACGCCGTTTCGATGCTAGACTGTTTGGGCTTTTCCTTTGCGTATTCACTACATTTATGCGTGCCTATTTCATCGTAGTTGTAAAACACCTTGCTACAATCCAAGCCGGAACATTTAGGAGCATAATTCATTGTTTCTTCCTCCGCTTCGTCCGCATTTTCATTTGATCTAACATCATAATTAGCCCTGGTTCCTCCAGTGCTGCCATTCCGAAGTAAAAGAAAAACTCAACTAATACGGATTTCGATACTCCTACAGCTTTGGCTATGCAACTAATCTGCTCCGATAATTCTTTACTAACCCCTACGCTATGGCCCACTACTTACCCCTCCTGTAGTCCAGCAGCTAATTGCATGCCGGTTGCTAATCCGGTAACAAATTCAGCCGTGAGCCCTACGCGGCCTATTAACCCACTAGTCTGCCCGTCGTTCAAAGGCATCCAAAAGACTTGCGTACTTGGGTCATAAATAACCTCTGAAGCTACGAACACGGGTAGATGTTTTATAGAGTCATTCATGCTTAGCTCCCTTAAACTTCGGTTGGTTGTATTCCGCTCCGAACACAATATCTTTAAGCGTTGCGTTCCGTACAGCAGACGCGAAATCCTGCTTAGTGTCGAGGATCCAGCCCACGTAGTCTTCGATACTATGCTCCATACGATAGTACGTTACGAAGCGGGTTTTTCCAGGGGCGTAGATGCGGTCTCGGGCTTGTAGTTCGACTGCGTAGTCATAGGATTGGCTAACAAACAAAGCAGTTGTCGCTGCCGCAAAGCTAATTCCGATTCCACCTGCCGCAGTGCTGACGATAAAAACAGCAGCTCCTGTGTGTCCAGCGAAGCTAGCAATATCTCGCGCTCGATGCTCTGTAGGAGTGTCTCCAGAAATGCGGTAAACGCTATTACATAGCGATTTGCTTGCGGATTCGTACTGCTCGCCTTCCCATCGGAACTGGTGGAAGATAACGGCTTTTTCGCCTGCCAAAAGAATCGCATCGAGGTCCCCCATAACTGCGTCAATTTTCGACGCGTGTATATATTGTTTGCCTGTCTCAGTGGGCAGGTAGCCCGCGCATAGCTCCCGTAGGCGCAGCATGCGAGTGAGGGTGTGCGTTAGCTCTAAGTCGATCCCGTCGGCTTCAGCATTCAATACCCAGTTCTTATACGCCTCTGTGTAAAGCTTGCGTGTCTTAGCATCCATCGGGATGTGTCGGATGTTCTCTACCCACTGGTCAGCGCCGAACTCGTCCTCGCGACTGTACCGGAGCGTATGCCGGGCGATCATGGCTTGGAACATCTCGGGGTGCCGGAGCCCGATCACGCGGTTGAAGTCCCACGAGTTGAGTATGAAGTGCTTTTGGCGGTGTCCATAGAACGACGTTCCCCAATCTTCGGGGGAGAGGATGCTGTACTGGCCCCAGGCATCTTCGGGGCCGTTGGGGAGTGGCGTACCGGACAGGAGCCGAATGTTCGGGATGTCCTTAGCGAGATAGCGCAGGCAAGCGCCGCGCTGAGAGGTCGGGCTCTTCACTTGGTGTGCTTCGTCGATCACGAGCGCGTCTAGCTTGAGGTCGAGCAGTGCTTTGAGGATGCCCAGGGGGACCTTCGTGCGCCCTTTCTTCCCGAATCCTTTGACGCGATCCGTGTTCACGACGATCACGTACGGTGAAATGGATTCTTTGAGGCCTTCCAGGGCGCTCAAGGCGGTCTTACCCTTCTTATCGACTAAGTACACCACTTTACAGTTAGGACGCGTCAGGGCCAGTTCTCGGGCCCAGTCCGGGCAAACCGTCTTTGGGGATACGACTAACATCCGTTGCGAGCAGATCTGAAACGACCATGTTACTGCGTAACGAGTTTTTCCATACCTCGGACTGGCCTCGATGTAAGCCCTAGGTTTGTCGTTGTGCGTTAGGGCGTCGGCCTGCCATTTACGTAAGGTCATGTTCGCCTCCGGTTCTTGTACGCGATACAGAGTGCTTGCACCCGCCCATGATCGGCATACTTACCGAACTCTTGCTGTAAGATCTCTTTTAGACGTGCCTGTGATATGTTCCGGTACTTATCTAGGAGAGCGTACGCTTTATGCCTCATTGCAGTATAAACTGGGTCGTATTGTCTCTCTTTAGGCATACTTTTCCTTTGATTCCTGATTCTGATTCCCTATAAGATATAGAATCGGAATCATAAGAAGATTAGATAGATGAGAGTGTGTGTGAGGGTTTGAGAAGTTTAGATATATATGATTGAGAGAGTCCTAACTTAGCTGCTATTTGTCTTTGAGTCATGCCCTCTTCGACTAGAAGCTCTATCTTCGTTTTAGTTGCCTCTCTTTCTTGTGCCTCTTCAGCCTCTTTTAAGGTGTCAGAGTCTTTTGTGTAGCCCTGAGTGATGTACGTCTGTCTCACTACACGCTCGCCGCTCTCAGTCTCTTCTAGGATAGTCCTAGAGGTATCGTTGGGGTGCCGAAGTTCTTGAGTAGATCCAACCATGCTGAGCATGTACGGTGGACGGAACAGGTTAGATTTTTCTACGCGGACCATGAGGGGCCCATTAGGCTTACGAGAGAACTCCAAGACATGACGAGCAACATTGAGCATCTCGGTGGAACCTCCAGGAAGGCCCTTCTTGTTAGTATGGAAGATGCCTATTATGAGGCATCCTGTACGTTGGGCAAGCTCAGCAAGCGGTGACAGGGCATTGCGGGCATTTGTAGCCGCGTCAGAGCCCTTGTCGGGAGAGAAGTGATCTTTGATACTGTCGAACCAGATGCACTGCAGTGAATGCTCTTTAATGAGTTCTTCTAGATACTCTATACTAGCGGGCAACTTAATCTGCAACGGCTTACTATGACTGTACAGATACTCCGGGTCGGCATCGGATACTACAGCACAAGCCTTCCAGTATTCAGGAGGATCCTCATGGTTAATGACGAGGAAGTTATGCTGACGTTTTGTTATGAGCCCAGCGAGGTAATGCCCGAAAGAAGATTTACCTGTGCCCCCAGGAGCGTACGCGGTGACTAGGTATCCCCCCATAGGTATAAACCCGTGTATGTACCACGAGAACAGCGGTAACAAGAACGAGCACCCCTTAACGATGCAATCATCACGGTCTGCTGAGTGCAGTACGTCGGCTTCCCATTGATTGAAGTAAGCCTTCGCCTTCTTCGCTAGGTCTTTGTCGGTGTACTCATCATCAGGGTTTTGATTAGACAACATTGATCGACCGGCCTTAAGCATGTCAAACAACGCGGATTCACTAAGCCCATATTTAACGCCGAGGCCCCCCAAAGAGGTGAGGAAATCGTCATGGCTGCCGTTTTGAACTCCATTAAAACCCTCCCGGTTTAGCTTCTCTTCTTTGTCGTTCTTTTTGAGGTAGGGCAAGAGGTGGCGCGGGAAAGGTAACACGGATCCACCTAGATACTCGTAGGTATGCCCGTTAATCGTGCTCCCAGGCCCTACGATGTACCCGTTGGCCTTGAAGTCACCGTAGACCTCACCCTCTTCGTTAACGAGTTTCTGAGTCTTTAAAGAGCTATCGGGGGGAACGGTGAAAAGGTAGTGATACCCCTTACCTGTTTTTTGTCGCCAGTCTCCAGAATTATCTAACACAGTTAAAAGAGATTTCGGGGCTTTCGCAGCATCGTCAATATCAATAACGACGTATTGATCGTTAAGAACAATACCGTAATTCTCTTCGGGTATACCCGTCACGTCTTCGTAACTAAAATATCCGTCCAGTTCTACGGCGTCGAGATAGCCCCTAGGATGCCGCTGGGTATCGGGTTGCTTAGAGTTAGGGGCAAGGTACAGGATCTTATTGGGTTGGAGATTCACAGTATGAAGCCTCTACAGTGTTTGCTTTAATGTATTGGGCCTTATAGTGCCGTTGCTCTTGCATAGCAAGTACGTAGAGGTACAAGAACATGATCGAGATTGCCCCTGCGATAATGCCCTCTGCAATAATCACGATACGTCTTTTTCCTCTCCGCTTTCAGTAACGAAAATAACGTCGTTTATTTGCGTCACACAGTCTCGGCATACGCAGAACGATCCGTGTGAGTAAAAGGGTTCTTCTAGATAATCATCGTAGTTCATGCGATCCCTCGCTTTTTAATTGCATCGAGGACCTTTTGCATGCCTGCGGTGATCCCCCCAGCAGCGTTTACAAAAATCTCTCCCGCTTCTTTCGCAGTAATAGGCTGCGGGATCTCTTTTAACTCGTGTTCGTGCCACTCGTAGATGCTATCGGTGATACTATACCTCGTGTATGTGTGTACGTATGTTACTGTACGTTCCTCGGACGAATTTAGAGTTTTGACTTTATCCCCAACTTTAAACTTGCTCATACTACCCCTCACGCTCCATAATTTCTTCTAAGGTCCACTCTTTGGGTTGATCTTGCATAACTGCCTCGCTTTCTTATGCTTTAACTCTACAACAGATCGTTCGTCAGGGCGTGCTTCGTTACCTACTCTTAACGAATGTATCCTCGTTCTCGCTTCTGCATGTGATAGTCGCAATACGGACCGTACTTTGCGTACTGCTTGCACTTCTCTGGTTTCCCTTTGTATGAACTAATGCCTACACAAAGCGAATGTTCAGTGCGCCTCTCTAGGATAGATCGCTGGGCATCCGTTGGAGGTGGGCGATTAGCGGCCTTGGCGACCGCTGTAGCGCCTTTTACAAGTGACAGCAAGTACTTATGATTCTTAGACGCTTCCGTCTCTCCTAGAGCCTCTAAGATGCCTTTAAAGCAGTCGTAGAGTAGTCCATCTAGTTGGGCTATTGATTCAGGCTTGAGTCTCATTTCAACGCACCCGTATAAATAGCTACCGCGATGTCAATAGCGGCTAGTAGGACTAGTCCTATAGAGATCAAATATGCGGGATAGGCGTATTTAAAGGGTAAAAAACAACCAACGACGGAAGCTGTTAGAGAACTGACGGCAGCAAATACGAAGACGATGAATGTTACTTGGGCGAGCATAAAAACTCCTAAGAATGTGTACAACAGTGATAGATGTACCCTGCTGCTAGTACAGCGAGGCCGAAGCTCAATACGATGAGTCCGATCCCCCAAATGAACCCTGCCAGCTCTGTAGCGAACTCTCCGCCCATTGAGAGGATCCACACAAGGACGATGACGAGGAGAATGTAGCTCACAGTGCGTTCTCTTCTGAGGTCTCAAATGCACTCGTGAGCATGAAGCCGAATAGTCCTACGAGAATTGCTGCCCACCAGTAGTCTGCGAGGAATGTCGTTACGTCAGTCATACTGTCTCCTTCGTGTTAGTGTGTTTCTATTATAAGACAGGACACTAACTAAGACAAGCTATATAAGATAAGCAATAGTTAAGTTCGAGGATCCACTAACTCCAGTGCGTTGATAGCGTCCATAACGTTCAGGTGATAACTCCAACGGGTATTTGCCATGTTGTAAATGACGTGCATACCGTTGAAGTACATCACAATAGCTTTCCCGCTACCGTAGAGGCACACTACGGGGCTCATTGTGCCTCCGTATCGGATAGGGCTTTATTAAGCCCGAATGCGCTCACAACTTCCATGCGATCTTTTCCGTTAGGGTGATCCATCCAATAGGTTGGCAGTTTGTAAACGCTTTCAAGCTTTGCTTCTGATGCGGCGAGTCGCGTAGCGTGTTCATCCATAATGCGTTCGTATTCGTTAATCTGCAATTCACGCGCAATATCTTTTTGCTTGAGATGCGCTTTGAGCCGGGCGATTTCGGCGCGAAACTCTAGATTATCGTGCAGTAGATTGCAAATATCCCGAGTCTCGAATTCTAGGATCCCGTCCCCAAACTCGGCGATCATGCAATCAAGTCGGACATAATCATCATCGCTGACTCGCTTATCCGGCATTTAAACCCTCCCCGAATTGGCGCTCTGCAATAACTAGCGCAAACGCCTCATCCCAAGCATACTCCGCGAATGTCTTTTCTTCGGATTCACTCAAGGCTTGAGCCGATAACCGCGCAATCGTGGCTTGTTGCTGCTCGATGATCTTACGCGCGTCACGGAGGTCAAAAGCAATGGCCTCCTCTTCAGTTCTTGGGTATTTCATTTAATCTCACCTCGCATAGCGGCTAGGGCGGCTTGTAAAATATCGCCGACAATATCTAGCGCGTCGCTATGGCAAACATCGTCAAAGGTTTCCTCAAGCTTTCGCGCGGCAACTTCACGCATAGCCCAAGTAACCTCAAACGTTGCATCACTTGCAGCGGTAGCAGCGGCGGCCATCGCTTCGAGCGCAATTTCGCCAATTGGAAACGGTGCTTCGCTCGCAATCGCTCCCGCTACGCGCT
>Ga0302267_10000745_pt1 | contig 43301 bp, 34 predicted proteins | sample III_Bog_E1_3_FD_194555 | JGI IMG/M metagenome (GOLD analysis project Ga0302267, IMG submission 194555) | Peat permafrost microbial communities from Stordalen Mire near Abisko, Sweden - III_Bog_E1_3 | ecosystem: Environmental > Terrestrial > Soil > Wetlands > Peat | place: Sweden: Abisko...
CGGACAACGCTCCGGGGTCGGCGCAGGCGATCGAGGTAACGCCGGCGAAGCAGATTGTGTGGGCACTGCGCGAGTGGAGCGCACCGAACGCACTGGGGCCGGCGACGTCGATCCAGTTTCTGGACCAGCCGGGGACGGCGGCGGCGGAGGACGTTCACTTCGGCGAGATAAGATAGGCGGCAAATTAACGACTCGGATGGAGTTGTCGCACTCCCAGCAAAATGCGGGGAGTCTTCACTGCGCTCAGAATGACAATATTTATGACTTTTGCGCGATGCGAGCGGAGCCGGTAGAATAAGGCAGGCAGGCCGATGTAGCTCAGTTGGTAGAGCAACGGTTTCGTAAACCGTAGGTCAACGGTTCAACTCCGTTCATCGGCTCCATTTTTTCCAGGCAATCCGGCATTTTGTATCCCTTCCACAGAGCGAGTGCGGAAGGGTGTTTTATTGGTAGGGCGATTGCTGCAAGTTTCTGTTTGGCGGCAACGCCAGGTTTGGCCACGACTGAGGCCTGCTTTATCCGCGGATGAGATGAAGCCGGACAGGAGAGCAACCAGATGAGCGAAGAATCACTGCAAAGTGCAAGCGGCAAGACCTGTCAGGTTTCTGTATCTGGATTCAACCTGATCAATTCCCCGCGTTTGAACAAGGGAACGGCGTTCACCGATCATGAACGCGACATATTTGGATTGCACGGTTTACTGCCGCCACATGTGGGGACTCTCGATGAACAGGTGGAGCGGCGGCTTCAGGCGCTGCGGGACCAACCGGATGCCTTCCATAAATACAGCGTTCTGCGCGACCTGCAGGACATGAACGAGACGCTGTTCTATGCGCTTGTGGTGCGCAATGTCGAGGAGATGCTGCCACTGGTGTACACGCCGACCGTGGGGGAGGGGTGCCAGCGCTTCAGCGAGATATGGAAGAGGCCGCGCGGCCTGTTTCTGAGCTATACAAATTGCGACCGCTTTGAACAGATGCTGAGCCATGCGCGCTACGACAGGGTGAAGTGCATTGTGGTGAGCGATGGGGAACGTATCCTGGGGCTCGGCGACCAGGGAGCCGGAGGAATGGGCATTCCAATCGGGAAGATGGCCCTTTATACGGCGCTGGGCGGGATCCATCCGGAGCATTGCCTTCCGATTCTGCTGGATGTGGGAACGGACAACCAGGAGAGGCTGGATGATCCGCTGTACGTTGGCTGGAGACACCGTCGCATTCGCGGGGAAGAGTACGACATCTTCGTGGAGAACTTTGTGAAGGCCGTGAAGAAGCGATGGCCTCACGTTCTGTTGCAGTGGGAGGACTTTGCGCGGACGAATGCGACCCGGCTACTGGATCGCTACCGAGACCAACTGTGCACATTCAATGACGACATTCAAGGCACTGCGGCGATTGCGGCGGCGACACTGCTGTCGGCAATCAATGTAACGGGCGTGCCGCTGGAGCAACAGAAGATTGTGGTGATGGGATTCGGAACGGCGGGGATTGGGATTGTGAACCTGCTGTTGCAACTGATGCAGGACAAGGGAATCCCAGAGGCAGAGGCACGGCGGTGCATCTACGCGATTGGGCGGTATGGGCTGATTGTGGAGGGTGGCAAGGGAGTGCGGACCGAGCAACTGCCCTACGCGCGAACGGCGGATGAGGTGAAGGACTGGGGACGGACAAACGGGGAGATTGAGCTGCTGGATGTGGTGCGCCATGCGCAACCTACCGTTCTGATTGGAGTCTCCGGGCAAGCGGGAGCGTTCACGGAGGCAGCGGTACGCGAGATGGCGAAACATACGGAGAGGCCGATTGTCTTTCCGCTGTCGAACCCCATCTCGTGCTGCGAAGCGACACCGAAGGACCTGCTGGATTGGACCGAGGGACGAGCGCTGATTGGGACGGGAAGCCCGTTCGGAGCGGTGGAGTTCGGCGGGAAGAAGATGCCCGTCGCGCAGACGAACAACTCGTACATCTTTCCTGGGCTGGGGCTGGGGATTATTGCATCGAAGGCCAAGCGCGTCACCGATGCGATGATTTTGGCCGCGGCCAAGGAGCTGGCACGGCTGGTGCCTACGGCGACGGACAAGACGGCGAAGCTGCTGCCTTCGATTGCGGATGCTCGGAAGCTGAGCCGCTCGATTGCAGCGGCCGTGGGGCGGCAGGCGATGCGCGATGGAGAGGCCCAGGTGGGCGATGAGGCGAGCCTGGAGCGGGAGATCGAGGCGAACATATGGGAGCCGGTGTATATCCCGTATGAGCGGTGCCAGTTTTAGAGCATTTTCACAGTATCTGTGGTGTCGGAAAGATCATTCGATGTGGTTTTCTTTGAGAGAAAACCACGCATACTTCTTTCGCTCCACTCTGCACCAGCTGTGAAAATGCTAGTTGCCGGAGTAGTAGCCGTCGCGGGTCTGGATGAAGAGGTCCCTGGGGCTGGACTTGGAGAGCGAGAGGACGATGCGGTGGTAGCCGTCGGAGGCGGACTCCTTGTCTGGGGTGTAGCCGAGGCGGTACTGGGCGCGGAGCTCTTGGGCGATCTGTTTGTAGATGTCGGCGACGGTCTCTTTTTTGCTGACCTCGAAGAGGCTTCCTCCGGTCTCGTCGGCCATGCGCTGGAGGATTTTTTTGCCGTCGATGTTGGTTGGGAGACCTTCAGGCTGACGGCCCTGACCACCTCCGCCGCCTCTGCCACCTGGGTAGCCACCGCCTCCGCCGGGATAACCACCACCGCCTCCACGGCCACCGGGAAAGCCTCCCCCACCCTGGCGGCCTTGATTCTGATTGAATCCGCCGGAGGTTTCGCGGCCCTTGAAGTAGATGGCGTAGACGATGGTGTCGGCGCGCTGGGCGGCCTCGATGGAGGAGGCGAGCGACTCCTTGCTGCCGCTATCCACGCCGTCGGAGAGGATGACGATGGCCTTGCGGCCGGTCTGCTTGGCCATCAACTCGTCGGAGGCGAGGAAGAGGGCATCGTAGAGGGTGGTTCCGGCGCGGCGCGTGCGGGTGGAGCTGTCGCCGGAGTTGGAGCCGGAGGATGAGCTGGTGTTATCGGCGTCGCCGCCGGAGGCCGGGGTTTCGAGTTGCTTGAGGCCGGCCTGGAGCCTGGGCTTGGAGCCGGTGACGTCCTGCAGGAGGTCGGTCTGGCGGGCGAACTGGACGATGAAGGCCTTGTCGCGGCTGGAGATGGTGTCGTCGAGGAAGGCGAAGCTGGCGGTGCGCTCTTCGTCAATCGCGTCGCGCTGGCTGAGGCTGACATCGACCAGAAGACCGAGGGTGAGGGGGAGATCGGTGTCGAGATTGAAATAGCGGATGGATTGGGGTTTACCGTCGATCTGGAGGGCGAAGTTGTCCTTGGCGAGATTTTGGACGAGGGCACCTTTTTTATCGTGAACTACGACGGGGATGTTGACCAGGCGCGCATCGACGTTGAGGGTGGGAGCGGTGGAAGCCGGGGTTTGCTCGGCGGCGGTTGCTGCAGGTGCTTGAGCGGCAGTTCCGGGTGGTTGCGCCAGCAGAGGCGCAGCATTGGCTGCGGTTAGATGCAGCAGGGCGGCAAAGAGGGCAGCACGAGCGATTCCCATAGAACTCATAACTATCACGATAGACGGAGATGGGGGCGAACAGTTGCTTTGGACGGCAATATTTCGAGGGGGTGGGATGCTGTCCGGCGTATGTTGACGGGACTACGAGACGCACCCCAGTTTTCTCCATGTGCCGATCAGCGGACTGAACAGGAACCGCTGCTGGTGAGCTGCGTATGCGATTGTGACCGTGCGCCCGAGGTTACTGAGGTTACTCAATAGTTGTAGTCTAGTTACCTTATGGGTAGTTTATTTTTTTTCGCCCGATGCTAGCCTTGCTTTACGTTCGATTGTGCGAAATTCTTAAACACCAAGGTGAGACGCTGAGTCAGTCAGGTCGCCGAGGTGTCATGGAAGGCAAACCGTTTTGATGAAGCTACGGGGCAAAAAAACACGGCGTATACGACTGACTGCTTTTGCGGTTGGGCTTGTGGCGCTGATCGTGATGGTGTGGAGACTTGCAGAGGCAGGTCGCTCTTCCGTGTCACTGACTCTGGCAAATGGCTTCACCTGGGGAACGGCGGTGCTGGCGAGCGTTGTCATTCTGCTGGTGTGGCGTGAGCGGAACCGGGGTGGGGGCTATATCGAGACCAGTGAGAAGAATGCCCGGTTTATCGCGGCGGCCGAGTCCAGCCCGGATGCATTTTCGATATTGGATTCAGTGCGGAACAAGGCGGGCGAGATAGTGGGCCTGCGTTACCGGTATGTAAACGGCCATGCAGAGAAGCTGTTGCAGAAGCCGCGCATCGAGCTGTTGGACCATGACCTGTGCGAGGTTTTTCCGGCGGACAGCACGGGCGAACTCTTCGAAAGATATCGCAAAGTGGTGCTTACGGGAGAGCCCCTGTGCGAGGACATTTCGGTCCCTCTGGACGATGGCGGGGAGAGGTGGCTTCGGCGACGGATTAACAAGCTTGACGATGGGGTGGCAGTTACCGTCAGCGATGTGACCGAAGTCAAGAAAAATGAAGAGCGCTTTCGAAGTCTATCGAACTTCAGCAACTCGGTCTTCGACACGGCCCCGTTCAGCATTATCGAGACTGACCTGAACGGTGTGATTCGCGCGATGAACGGGGCGGCCGAAAAGCTGACGGGCTATTCACGCGAGGAAATGGTGGGCAAGGTCGCGATCACCACGCTGCACGAGCCCACGGAGTTAACTCCGCAGGCCTGCGAGACCACTGAGCAGGATGGCCCAGCGCTGGAGGGCTTTGCGCTGCTCACGGCTAAGGCCGCTCAGGGAGAGGTTGAAGAGCGGGATTGGACGTACATACAGCGTGACGGTACGACGTTGCCGGTCCATGTCGCGGTGACGTCGGTGCGCGACGGGGCTGGCGAGATCAGCGGATTCATCACCATTTCGTCGGACATCACGGAGCGGAAGCAGTTGATGATGTACCTGAAGCATATGGCCTCGCACGACCAGTTGACTGGCCTGCCGGGACGTCCGTTGCTGCGCGAGCGCATCGGGGAGGCGATCGAGAAGGCGTCGCTGCACGGGCGCAAGGCGGCGGTGTTTGTGGTGGATCTGGACCACTTCAAGTGGATGAACGACTCGCTGGGACACAAGGCCGGGGACGAGGTGCTGGTGGGAATGGCCGAACGGATGCAGCAATCGCTGCGGCGGTCAGACACGCTGGGACGGCTGGGCGGAGACGAATTCGTCATCGTGATGCCGCTCATTGCAGACATGGAAGATGTGGAGCGATGCGCGCAGCGGCTGGTGGACCTGATCGCGAGTACCGCGCAGGTGGGCGAAATGGAGGTCAACCTTACGGCCAGCGTCGGAGTGTGCGTGTATCCGGACTTTGCGGGGGATGTGGACACCATGCTGGAACGCGCCGACGCGGCGACGTATGTGGCGAAGGCGAATGGCCGGAACCAGTACCAGATGTTCGCCGACGCGATGCTGAAGCAGTCTCAGGACCGCATGTCGATGGATGCCGCACTGCGTCACGCGCTGGTGCGCGATGAGTTGTTCATGCACTATCAGCCGCTGGTGTCTCTGACGACGGGCCGGGTGGTTGGCATGGAGTCGCTGCTGAGGTGGCGCCATCCCAAGCTGGGCATGCTCTCGCCCTCGATCTTCATTCCGCTGGCGGAAGAGACCGGGCTGATTGTTTCCATCGGCGAGTGGGTGATGAAGCAGTCATGCAAAGAGGCGAAGGCGATCTGTGACGATCTGGGGATGGACCTCTCGGTGTCGGTGAACCTGTCACCGCGTCAGTTTGAGCAGAGCAATCTGCTGCAGGTGATCGGCGAGGCGCTGGAGAGTAGCGGACTGCCCGCGAAGCGTCTTCAGGTGGAGTTGACGGAGAGAATCCTGATGGTGAACACGGCGACGACCCTGGAGAAGCTGCAACAGATCCGCAAGCTTGGCGCGCGGGTTGCGATCGACGACTTTGGCACGGGCTTCTGCAGCTTCTCCTATCTTCTGCAGTACCCTGTGGACCGGCTGAAGATCGACCAGAGCTTTATCCTGAAGGCTGTCTCGGAGCCGAACGCGGCGACGGTTGTGCGGGCGATCCTGTCGATGTCTCACCACCTTGGCATCAAGGTGACGGCCGAGGGCGTGGAGACGACGGACCACCTGAAAATTTTGTCGCGGCGCAACTGCGATGAGGCCCAGGGGTTCTACTTTTCGCGCGCTGTGTCGGCAGGGGATTTCGCGGCGGTGGTGAAATCGATCCATCGTATATACGACGAACGCAAGCTGGCCGAAGAGTCGCAGTTTGCATCGACCGAGGCAGGGCTGGAGCAGTACGAAAACTGACCATGGGCTGGATCGGTCCGTTGCCTGAGCGAGAATGAAAGAGTGAGCCCACATCCAGAGAGCCTGGATGTGGGCTCACTGTTTTGTGCGCTTCGCTAGCGGCGGTTGTCGGTGGCGGGCTCGGGGTGGATGAGGAGGCGGTCGACCTCGGGCGCGTCGAGTTTGAATGCGCCTTCCAGGGCGGACATGACGGCGTGGACGCGAGCCATGGGAAGGCCGTCGGGCAGTGTGCAGTGGCACGAGACCTGGGTGTACTCGGCATGGGTGCTGGGAATGCGGTCGGTGTGCGGGCCGCGGCGGGTGACGTAGACCTCGTGGATGTCGAGGACCTCGGGAAAGGCGGCGGCGACGCTGCGCAGGCGAAGCTCGAGGTCGCGGTCGCGCTCCTGCGAGGCAGGGCGCTCGATGGTGGCCGGTTCGCTCTCGATGTGGGTGAGGATGGAGGTGATGGCGGGGACCTCTCGGCGCATCTCGGCCTCCAGCGAGGTGACCAGGTCATGGGCTTTGAGCAGCGGCATGGTCTCGTCGACCTCGAGATGCTGCTCGATGTGCAGGCGGGGATGGCGGTGGTCGTGCTGCTGGCCGCTGAGTTGCTGGACGCTGATCTCGTGGATGGCGAGGTTGCGGCGGGCGGCGACGGCGCGGATGCGGTCGTGGACGCTCTCGGCAAGCGAGGCGGTGGGGACGGTGTGGACGACGACGTCGGCGGCGGGCAGATGGCGCTGTACGGCCAGCGTGGCGGCCTTTGTGAGCTGCTCGGAGCGCTGGAAGGTGAGGTTGCGCGGCAGGCCGAGAGTGACGTCGGCGAAGTAGTTGTAGCCGGAACGGCGGGTGCGCAGGCGTTCGACCGAGAGTACGCCAGGAATGGCTGTGAGGTCGTGCAGGAGATTCTGGCGGAGCTGGTCTTTTGCCTGAGCGGAGGACTGGAGCTGGCCGTTGGTGGGATCGGTGGTGGGGGTGGCGTCTAGGAGTGTGTCGATGGTTTGATGAGCAAGACGCCAACTGACGCGCAGGATGACGCAGGCGACGACCAGAGCGGCGATGGGGTCGGCAAACTCCAGCCAGGGACGGGCCAGGCGCTCGCCGGCGTAGGTGGCCGCGATGCCGATGAGGACTGCGAACGAGGCCCACATGTCCGTGGCGAAGTGGACTGAGTCGGCGGCGAGCGCGTCGGAGTGATGCTGGCGCGCGACGCGGGCGAGAGTGCGCGAGCGGGTGAAATCGACCGCGATGGAGACGAGCAACACGGCGAAGGGCCAGAGCGAGGGCTTCAGTGCGAGATGGTTGCGGCTGACGATGCGGCCAATGGCCTCGCGGACGATCCAGGCGCAGGAGGCGAGCATGATGCCCGTCTCGACGAAGGCGGCCAGGGATTCGACCTTGCCGTGGCCGTAGTTGTGGACGTCGTCGGCGGGGCGGTCGGAGACCTGAACGGAGAAGAGAGTGATAGTGGAGGCGATCAGATCGATGCCGGAGTGCGCCGCCTCCGACAACATCCCGAGTGAGCCGGTGAGCAGGCCGGTGATCAGCTTGAGCAGCGAGACGAGGGCCGCTGCGACGACGGAAAAGATCGCGGCGGCGCGCTTGGCGGCGTGAGATTCCGGCCTGGGAGCGGAAGCGGCGTTCGTCGGGCTGACCGGAATGGGCATGGAAGAGATGCTACAGGGTTGGACGGGGTGCTTGCACGAGGATTACGGCTTGGAGGCGCGGTAGAGGCCAGCGATGCCGAAGGTGTAGGGGGTCCAGGTGGGTGCGGTGAAGCCGGCGGCGGAGATCAGCTCGATCATGCGCGGCGGGGTGGGGAAGCGGGCGACGGATTCGGGGAGGTAGGTGTAGGCGGCGGCGTCGCGGGAGATGAGACGGCCGAGGAGCGGGAGTACGCGCTTGAAGTAGAGATTGTAGAGCGCGCCCATGAGGCCGGTGGGCTGGTTGAAGTCGAGAATTGCGATCTGGCCCGAGGGACGGAGGACGCGGTGCAGCTCGGCGAGGCCTTCGGGGTAGCTGGCGAGGTTGCGGAAGCCGAAGGCGCAGGTGACGAGGTCGATGGATGCGTCGGCGAAGGGGAGATGGAGAGCGTCGGCCTCGATGGCGCGGATGTTGCGGCCGGCGAACTTGGGTTGGGCGAGTGCGAGCATGTTGCGGGAGAAGTCGACGGCAAGAATGGGAGAAGGTTGCTGGTTGTTGGTTGCTGGTTGTTGGTTAAGTGCGCGTGGGCGGAGCTTGTCGAGGGCGAGGGTCATGTCGCCGGTGCCGCAGCATAGGTCGAGGACGACGGCTTCGGGACGGGCGAGGATCGGGCGCACGGCGCGCGCGGTGCGCCGCCACCAGAGGCGGTCGATGCCGGCGGAGAGGAGGTGGTTGAGGAGGTCGTAGCGCGGGGCGATGGCGTCGAACATCTGCTGGATGCTCTGGGCTGCAGCGGCGGGGTCGGAGACGCCGGTGGGGCGGGCGCCGGGGGTGGGGGTGGCCTGAGATTCAGTTATCACAAGAGATATGTTAGTCGTATTGGTGATTTTGATATGAGATTCTCGAAGAGGTGTATAACGGGACTATTCTTTCAGACGTGAACTTGGCGTGAACAAGTAGTTTTTATGGGGAACGAGACATGAACCGGTATATGTTCGGCTTTTTTGCTGTCGCTACGGTTTCCGTTTCGTTGCTAACCATCGGCCACGCACAAGACACGCAAGCTCCAAAGACGGTTCATGCACCCGACACTACAGCCGCGCCTGATGATTCAGTGTCGCTTCTTCCACTGGCAGACCCCGCAACTCCCGATCAGATTCGCGAATACCTACGTCTTTCCGGAGAGCTAGTCTCCTTCCGAGCTAGATGGATTGCGGCGGTTGATAAGAATCGTTCGATTGGCGCTCCCTATTGGCCAGAGGCATTCTGGACTGACCTCAAAGCTGAGATGCAGAAAACCGATCTCATGCCGATGTACATTATCCTTTACCAGCATGAAATCTCACGAGAACTTATGCAGAGAGTTCTTGACGCTTATAAGCGGTTCGGGGCTGATCATTTTACAGAATCGCTTGAGTGCATTGAGCTTGGCGGGGCTGAATTATCGATGAAAGCCGACGCGGACAAGTTGACACTTGCGAAAACGCTGGAGATCACAAAAAATGTTTACGCGATCTATAAACCGGAGATCGAAGCGGCTCGTATGCGCTATATGGCCGCGCAATCAACTATCCCCCCCACTGTCCAACCCGTAGAACCTCCGGCAACGCAGCCCACGCAACAACCCGCGCTGGCCTCACCAGCCAGTACACCCACCGAACCACCCAGCCCCAACCCCAACACATCAGGTACGCATCAGGGCGGCGTTACCGGGCCGAAAATATTCTACCAGCCCGAACCGCAATTCAGTGAAATTGCGCGACAACAGAAGATCAACGGGACTGTGACCGTGTCCATTATCGTAGATGCGCAGGGAAACCCGCAGAATGCCCACGTCGTTCACTCTATCGCAGACACAGTCGATTCGAAGCACCGTGATGCCGCGCTCACACTCGATCAAGCTGCTATAGACACCGTGAGGAAATATAAATTTACACCCGCCATGCTAGATGGCAGACCCGTCGCCGTCTATCTGAACGTCGCGGTCAATTTTCAAATCAACTAAGCTCAAGTCAAAAGCAGAGTCCTCCGCTTCGCTGCGGAATCACAAGCAAAAGGCTACATCTGCTGCATGGTGGTGAACATGGCTTGGGTGGCGGCGAGGAGTTCGGCGTCGGTGACGTTGTGGGCGACTTCGGTGCGTCCGATGGCGGTGGCGAGGACGAAGGCGCGGCGGCCACTGCGCTTCTTCTTGTCGGCGCTGGTGAGGGCGACGAGCCGGGCGGCGGAGGCTTGAGGCGTGGCGGCGATCTTGAACGGCGGGATGGGGCCGTAGCGCAGGATGAGGTTGGCCATGCGGGCAAACTCCTCCGGGGTGATGAGAGCGCGGTTGAGCGAGAGGTGCAGCGCGGCGATGCTGCCCCAGGCGACCGCTTCGCCGTGGAGGAGCTTGCGGTAGTGGGTGGCCGCCTCGATGGCGTGGCCGATGGTGTGACCGAAGTTGAGGACCATGCGCAGGCCGGACTCCTTCTCGTCCTGGCTGACGACCTCGGCCTTGACGCGGACGCTGGCGGTGACGACCTTTTGCAGGGCGGCGGGGTCTCCAGACAAGATGGCGTCGCCGTTCTTCTCCATGAAGCGGAAGAGGGCTGGGTCGCGGATGATGGCGGACTTAATGGCCTCTTGCAGGCCGGCGCGGAGTTCGGCGGCGGGGAGGGTGCGGAGAAGGTCGATGTCGCTGAAGACGGCGAGGGGGTGGTGGAAGGCGCCGATGAGGTTCTTGCCGGCGAGGAGGTTGACGCCGGTCTTGCCGCCGAGGGAGGAATCGACCTGCGCGAGGAGCGTGGTGGGCAGGCCAACGTAGCGGATGCCGCGCATGTAGATGGCGGCGAGGAAGCCGGTGACGTCGCCGATGACGCCGCCGCCAAAGGCGAGAAGGATGGAGTCGCGGTCGGCCCCGGCGAGGGCTAGCTGCTGGGCGAGGGACTCGACTGTGGCCAGGCGCTTGTGCGATTCGCCGGAGGGGAGAAAGAGCACGGTGGGCTGCTGGGCTTCAGATTTTGGAAAGCTGGCGAGGAATGCTTTGTGCCAGAGCGCCCAGATGGCGGGCGAGGTGACGACGAAGAGGCGCGGGGTCTTCCTCGGCGTGAGCTTGCGCAGGCGCAGATAGAGCGTGCGCATCAGGCCGGGGGCGATGGTGACGGAGTAGGCGGCGGAGGCGGTGGTGACGCGAATGGTGGACACGGGACAATGGTATCGCAGCGGGTAAGGGCAAGGGCGGCATTTGTGGGAGAAATGTGCGGGCGGTATGGGCTGGACGAGCTTCGTCGGGATTCTTCGCTGCGCTCAGAATGACAGCTTCATCCTTGATAGGGACGACAGCTTCATTGGTGGGTCGAAGAGATGCAGTGGTAGCCTTGAAGGATGCGTGGTGTGGATTTTTTGGTTGTTGGCGGAGGGATTGCCGGGTTGCGCGCGGCGGTGGGGCTGGCTGAGGCGGGCAGCGTTCTGTTGGTGACGAAGGAGAGCCTGAAGGAATCGAATACGGCGTATGCGCAGGGCGGGATCGCCGTGGCGATGGGCGGCGCGGAGGACGTGGCGCTGCATCTGGCGGACACGGTTGCGGCTGGCGATGGGTTGGTGAACGCCGAGGCTGCGGCCGTGTTGGTGGAGGAGGGGCCGGGGCGCGTGGATGAGCTGCTGCGGTGGGGCACTGGGTTCGACCGGCATCCGGCCAGGGAGGGTGCGGCTCGGGCGGGCGAGTTGATGAAGACGCGTGAGGGAGCGCACAGCCTTCCGCGGATTCTTCATGCCAATGGGGATGCGACGGGACGGGAGATTGTGGAATCGCTGCTGCGGCATGTGCGTAGGTTGCAGCGCGTGGAGCTGATGGAGTGGGCCGCGACGGTGGACCTGATTCTGGAAGGCGGGCGCGTGGTGGGGGCAACGCTGCTGAATGCGGATGGGGAATTGATCGAGGTTCGGGCACGGGCTGTGCTGCTGGCCAGCGGCGGCGCGGGGCAGGTCTACAGCGAGACGACCAACCCGGCGGTGGCTACGGGCGACGGGATTGCAATGGCGTATCGGGCGGGGGCGGAGCTGATGGACATGGAGTTCTTTCAGTTCCATCCGACGGCATTCGCACTGGAGGGCGCGCCGAGATTTTTGATGAGCGAGTCCCTGCGCGGCGAGGGCGCGTGGCTGGTGAACGAGCGCGGAGAGCGGTTTATGCAGCGCTACCACAAAGGGCTGGAGCTGGCTCCACGGGACGTGGTAGCTCGTGCGATCGGGCGCGAGGAGATGGAGGGTGCGGTCTATCTCGACATGCGCGAGGCGGGGAAGATCGTCGATCTAAAGGCGCGATTTCCGGGGATTTCTGAATTTCTGGCTGGGTATGGGCTGGAGCTGGGGCGGGACCGGATTCCGGTGCGGCCGGCTGCGCACTATTTGATGGGCGGGATCAGGACAGACGCGCATGGGCGGAGTTCACTGGCGGGTTTGTATGCCGCAGGCGAGGCGGCTTGTACCGGAGTGCATGGGGCGAACCGGCTGGCCAGCAACTCGCTGCTGGAGGGGCTGGTCTTTGGCGCGCTGGCGGCGGAGGCGATGGCTGGGGACGATGTTCAAGGTTCCAGGTACGGGGTTCAAGAAGGTGCGGAAGTGGATGACGGGTTGGGCGGCGATGTGGAGGGCTGGATTGCAGAGCTGCAGGTGTTGATGTGGCGGGACGCTGGTCTGCTGCGGGATGAGGCGGGGTTGCGGCGGGCGCAGGCCGGACTGGCGGCACTGCGGGCTAAGGGGCCGCGCGGGTTGACCCGGCGGGCTCTGGAGGCGCGCAACCTGCTTGCGGTGGCGGAGGCGTTGGTGCAGGCGGCGTTGGGCAGGGAAGAGAGCCGGGGAGCTCACTATCGGGTGGATTATCCAAGGCGGAATGTAGTTGCCCGGCACTCGGTTGTGCGGCGGGGCGAGCTACGGTTTATCGCGTAGTAGCGCGTGGGGCACAAAGCGATGCGGCGAGGGTGAGGGCGAGCAGGGCGAGGATGACGCTCAGAGACGCGAGGGGGCCGATCTCGATCCAGTGGGCGGCGAGCATCTTGAAGGCGGCGAAGGCCAGCACTGTGGCCAGGCCGTAGTGCAGAAAGCGCAGGCGGGAGAGCGCGCCAATCAAGAGGAAATACAGCGAGCGGAGCCCCATGACGGCCATGATGTTGGAGGTGTAGGCGAGGAAGGCGTGGCGCGTGATGGAGAGGACGGCGGGGATCGAGTCGAGGGCGAAGACTACGTCGCAGAACTCGATGGCGATGAGAGCGAGCAGCAGGAGGGTCGCGGTGGGGCGGCCATTCTCGCGGACGAGGAAGCGGTCCTGGCGCGGGCTGACGGGGTGCAGGCGTGTAAGCCAGGTGAGCCAGCGGGGTGCAGTGGCAGGCTGGGACTTATCTTCGGGGATTAGAAGGCGGACGGCGGCGACGAGCAGAATTGCTGCGAAGAGGTAGGTTACTGCCTGGAAGTGGGCGAGGAGGGTTAGGCCTCCGGCGATGAAGAGGCCGCGCAGAAGGATTGCGCCGGCGACTCCCCAGAAGAGGACTTTGGGCTGATGGGCGGGAGTGATCTGGAAGAGGCGGAAGAGGAGAAGGAAGACGAAGAGGTTGTCGATGGAGAGCGACTCCTCGATGGTGTATCCGGCGAGGTACTGCACGCTGGCGGCGGGGCCGAGCGATTGATGGATGAAGGCGGCGAAGGCGAGGGCGGCGGCGATCCAAAGGGCAGCGGCGGCGAGGGCGGTGTGGTGAGGAGAGCGGGCGAGGCGCGACTGGCGGCGGGCGTAGAGAAGCTCGGTGGCAAGGAGGAGCAGGAGGGCGAGGTGGAAGCCGATCCAGTAGGAGATGGGCGCGGGGGGCACGATTCGATGCTATCGCGGATTGCGGGTCGAAAGGCAAATACGAATATCCTGCCCTTCGGCTGCGCTCAGTGCAGAATGACGACCTGCGTAGATTCGGCGGGTCAGCGCTGGTTGATGAGGCGGATGGATTCCATGAAGAGGTCGGATGAGATTTGCAGCGACTGCGGACTGATCTTGTCGATAGTGTCCTCGGCGGTGTGGTGGTAGCCGTCAGGAGTGGAGAAGGTGTGCGGGCCGTAGTCCACGTCAATGACGTCGAGCGAGGGAATGCCTCGCTGGAGGAATGGCAGGTGGTCGTCTTCCTCGGATCCCTCGGTCTTGAAGACGTTGGCGGAGTGATGGGTGTTGGCGGCGGCCTGGCGGAGAACGGCGCGCAGCCAGGGGGTGGATTGCGTCTCTTCGAGGATGTTGAGGTCGCGGTCGCCGATCATGTCGGCGACGAGCAGGGCCTTGATGCGGCGGGCTGTGCCGTCGGTGTACCACTTGGCGGCGAGGTGACGCGTGCCGTAGAGGGAGTCGGAGTCGCTCCAGGAGCGGACCGCCTCTTCTCCGTCGTCGAAGACCAGCCAGATGGAGTAGCCCTCGGGCGGGTGCGCGCGGAAGTACTGGCCGAGCGCGATGAGGAGTGATGTGGTGCAGGCCCCGTCGTTGGCTCCCACGAAGGCGATGTCCTTGAGCGGGTAGTTGGTCTCGTAGTGGCTGGCGAGGACGATGACTCCGTCTTTCTTGCCGGGGAAGCGGACGATGAAGTTGCGCATGGTCTGCGGGCCGGCGGGAGTGCTGGCGGTGAACTGGTCGGTCTCGAAGTTGCCCTTGGCGGCTTCGGGCTTGAAGTGGTTCTTGATGAAGTTCTCCGCGGCGAGGTGGCCGGGAGAGCCATTGAATCGCTTGGGCGCGACGTTGAGGAATTGCTGGGTGAGGGCGTAGATGGATTGGCCGGTGGGCTGCTGGGCACGCGCGGGGGGTGTGGAGAGAAGAGCAAATACGAGCAATAGCAAAAACAAAATGCGGGGGTCCCTCCACTGCGCAACGGACGATGAACATGTCCGTTGCTCCGGTCGGGATGACGAAGGTTGAGAATGGATCAAAATGCTCGTCATGCGGCGGTCTTTTCCTTGTGCTTGCGGTGGTCGGGATGGACGAAGTAGGCAACCCCTACGCCGAGGAAGTAGAGAGCCAGCATGGGGCTGGCGAAGAGGCACATGCTGAAGGGGTCCGGCATGGGGCAGATGATGGCGGCGACAATAAAGATGGCGAGGACGGCGTAGCGAAAGTGGCGCAGCAGAAATTTGGCGTCGACGATGCCGAAGAGCGCGAGGAAAAAGATCAGGATGGGCAGCTCAAAACATATGCCCAGGCCGAGGATGACGGCGAGGAAGAAGCCGGTGTAGTCGTCGATGGTGATCATGTGGCTGAAGTTCTTGCCGAAGTCCATGACCAGGATCTTGATGGCGCCAGGCAGAACATAGCGATAGCCAAACCATGTGCCGGCAAGGAAGAGGCCGACCGTGGCGCCCATGAAGGGGGTGACATACTTCCTCTCATTGGAGTACATACCGGGCGAGATAAAGAGCCAGACCTGGTAGAGGACGAAGGGGCTGGCCAGGATGGCTCCGGCGACGGCGGAGGTTTTGAGGATCAGGTTAAGCGCGTCGGTTGGGTGCGTCATGGTCATACGCAGGCCAACGTCGACGAGCGGCTTCTGGATGATGGCGATCAGGGTGTTGTGGAAGCCATACGCAAGGGCAAAGCCTGCAAGCAGGTAGGCGAGAGAGCGCAGAATGCGCTTGCGCAGCTCTTCCAGGTGCTCCATCAGGCTCATGCCGGGCAGTTCTGCGCGGTCGGAGAGGGCTGCGCGGGCGCGGTCGATGGGGTTGAGATCAGCCATTGAGCGCCTCGGCTTGGTGCGCCGCGGGTTCGTGGGCAGGGGGTTCGAGGCTAGGCTGGGCGGACTTGGCCGGGAGGTCTTCGGGGAACGGGAGTTGCGCGGAGGTTGCGATAGGCAGGCCGGTTGACGGAGGCAGAATGCTCAACTCACCGGAGGTTGCGATGGGGAGTGGAGCGGGGGCCGTCTCCGGCATGGATTCGGGGGTTGATTCGCTGGCCAGATCGGAGATGGATTCGTCTGAGGACTCAAGCGGCTTCTGGTGCGCGGAATCGAGCGGATCGAGCGGATATTGGGACTCGGCATCGAACGCGGAATCGAGCGAAGGCTGGTTCTTAGTCGCGTACGCGGAATCGGCATCGACGGTTTGAGCGGAATCGTTGGAGGCTTCGATGGCTGGGGTTGCGGGCGCGGCGGCTTCGGTAGCGGCGATTTGCTTCTGGCGGTCGGCCTGCTCGGAGAGGCGCAACTCGTCCTCCATCTGGGTGCGAAACTCGTTGGAGGCGCGGCGGAAGTCGGCCATCAGCTTGCCGAACTGGCGCGCCAGTTCGGGCAGCTTCTTCGGTCCGAAGAGCAGCAGGACGAGGAGGATGAGGACTGCGCTGTCCGGAAAGCTTGGCATAGGCGTCTCTATGATACGGCTTGAGCGGTGAGGGAAACAAATGTACTCAGCAATGAGCAACGGCAAAAGCAGATTCCTTCGCCGCGCTACGGAATGACAAACAAGATGGGGACAACAAATAGGAGGGGAATGACAAGCAACCTGCGGGAAGGACGAGTCGTATGCGAGGCCGGTTTCGTCTAAAATGGAGAAGACGCGGCCTCACGTGGCGCGCTCGTACGAAATGGGCGGCAACACCCCCGCGGATTGGGTGACGACTCAGCAGCTTTGGGTCGGCACAGTGAGTCCGCTGCACGCCTGGGTTAGAAGTGCTTTCAACATCCCCGTTTCGCGGTACAACCACACTCTGTGTTGAACAGGTGCGGACGTGCTGGCGAGACTGAAGGCGGATTATTGTGAACGGACTGTTATTGGACGAGGCACCGCTGCAGGCTGTGGGCGAGGAGTGTTCGCTGGACCACTACCTGGCGCAGCCGGATGAGTCGATGGATGCACGCATCCAGGCGGCACGGGAGAAGCTGGGCGCGGAGGCGGTCATACTGGGACACCACTATCAGCGCGACGAGGTGATCCGCTATGCCGACTTTACGGGCGATAGCTACAAGCTCTCAAAAGCGGCTGCGGAGTCGAACGCGCGGTATATGGTCTTCTGCGGTGTGCACTTTATGGCGGAGACGGCGGACATACTGGCGCAACCGTGGCAGAAGGTGGTTCTGCCCGACCTGAACGCGGGCTGCTCAATGGCCGATATGGCGGAGATCGGGCAGGTGGAGGACTGCTGGGAGTCGCTGGAGCGGCTGCGGGTGACGGCAGGCGAGGGAATTCTGCCGCTGACCTATGTGAACTCGGCGGCGGAGATCAAAGCGTTCTGCGGCGAGCGGGGCGGGCTGGCGTGTACCTCGTCGAATGCGAGAGCGGCGTTTGAGTGGGCGTTTGCACGCGTGGGAAAGGTGCTGTTCCTGCCCGACCAGCACCTGGGACGGAACACGGCGTTCGCAATGGGGGTTCCGCTGAACGAGATGGTGGTGTGGGACCCGTACCAGATCAATGGAGGCGTGTCGCCGGAGCGGCTGCGAGCGGCCAGGATCATCCTGTGGAAGGGACACTGCAGCGTGCATCAGCGGTTTCTGCCGGAGCATGTGGACCGGGTCCGCCGTGAGGAGCCGGGAATGCAGGTGGTGGTGCATCCGGAGTGCCGCTGGGAGGTCTGCCAGAAGGCGGACGCGACGGGCTCGACCGAACGCATCATCCAGTTGATCGAGCAGGCACCGCGGGGCGCGAGCTTTGCGGTAGGCACGGAGATCCATCTGGTGAATCGGCTGGCCGAGCGCTTTCGGCCGCTGGGCAAGCGGGTGATTACGCTGGATGAGTCGGGGTGCCTGTGCACGACGATGTATCGCATCTCGCCGCAGCATCTTGCGTGGACGCTGGAGAATCTAATCGACGGACGCGTGGTGAATCGCATCCAAGTAAACAGCGATGTGAAGCACTGGGCGCGCGTGTCGCTGGACCGAATGCTGGAGATCAAACATTGAGCAGGACATTCACATTGAACGAGGCGCAAACTCTGCTGCCTGTGGTGGAGGCTTTGTTGCGCAGGGCACAGATAGCTGGAACGCATGCAGGCGAGTTGGAGCGGGAGATGCAGGAGCTGAGTCAGAGAATCTTCATGGCTGGCGGAATGTATGTGGATGTGGCCCAGGCGGCGCGGCGACGCGCTGAGCGCGAGAAGGCCTTGCAGGAGGCCCATGACACGCTGGCTGAGATGGAAGAGATCGGAGTGCAGGTAAAGGACCTGGAGAAGGGGCTGCTGGACTTTCCCTCGGTGATGGAGGGCCAGGACGTGCTGCTGTGCTGGATGCTGGGCGAAAAGGAGATCGGCTACTGGCATACAGCGGAGGATGGTTTTGCCGGACGCAAGCCACTGGACGCGCGGCATGGCAAGACGGATGGGGAACGGCTGAACTAGAGAGGGTTGTTAGAGGAACAGCAAAGACGAAATCGAGGTGATGTATGTCAGACGAATCAATGTGCCCGATGTCGAACGGTGACCGCAAATCCACATTGGCCGGGACCCAAACGAACGCAGACTGGTGGCCCAATCAACTGAACCTGAAGCCCCTGCACCAGCACTGCCCACTGTCCAACCCCATGGGCGAGGCGTTCAATTACGCTGAGGAGTTCAAAAGCCTCGACCTGGATGCGGTGATCCAGGACCTTCGTGCCTTGATGACGACCTCGCAGGAGTGGTGGCCTGCGGACTACGGCCACTATGGGCCGTTCTTCATCCGTATGGCGTGGCATAGCGCAGGCACATACCGTATCGCCGACGGCCGCGGCGGCGCGGGTTCTGGGTCGCAGCGATTTGCTCCCCTCAACAGTTGGCCGGACAACGTGAGCCTCGACAAGGCGCGCCGGTTAATCTGGCCGATCAAACAGAAGTACGGCCGGAAGATATCCTGGGCCGACCTGATGATTCTCGCTGGTAATGTGGCGCTGGAGTCGATGGGACTCAAGACCTTTGGCTTCGGCGGTGGACGCGAAGACATCTGGGAACCGGAAGAAAACATTTACTGGGGACCTGAGGGCAAGTGGCTGGCAGACGAACGCTACAGCGGTGACCGCGAGCTCGATAATCCGCTTGGCGCAGTTCAAATGGGCCTGATCTATGTGAATCCGGAAGGCCCCAATGGCAAGCCGGATCCAGTCGCCGCGGCTCGGGACATTCGAGAGACGTTTGCTCGCATGGCGATGAATGACGAGGAGACAGTTGCCCTCATCGCCGGCGGACACACCTTCGGCAAAGCTCATGGTGCTGCCGATCCCAACAAATATGTCGGCCCCGAACCCGAGGGCGCTGCCATCGAAGAGCAAGGTCTGGGCTGGAAAAACAGCTTTGGCACCGGCAAAGGCGTCGATACGATCAGCAGCGGGTTGGAGGGTGCATGGACCAAGAACCCGGTGAAGTGGGACAACAACTACCTGGAAAACCTGTTCGGCTATGAATGGGAACTCACGAAGAGCCCTGCCGGTGCTCACCAATGGACGCCCAAGGACGCATCGGCAGCGGGTACCGTGCCGGATGCTCACAACCCTAAGAAGAAGCACGCGCCCATCATGTTCACGACGGACCTCTCTCTAAGAGTGGATCCGATCTACGAAAAGATATCCAGGCGCTTCCTCGCCAATCCGCAGGAGCTGGCCGACGCCTTCGCCAAAGCCTGGTTCAAGCTGACGCATCGCGACATGGGGCCGCTCTCGCGGTATCATGGCCCGCTCGTTCCCGCGGAGCCGCTGCTGTGGCAGGACCCCACTCCCGCAGTGGATCATGAATTGATCGAGGAGCAAGATATTGCTGCCCTGAAGGCCAAGATACTTGCATCCGGAATTTCCATCTCCCAACTAGTCACGACTGCCTGGGCGTCGGCTGCTACGTTCCGCGGCAGCGACAAGCGTGGCGGAGCGAACGGTGCGCGCATTCGCCTGGCGCCGCAGAAGGATTGGGAAGTGAACCAGCCGGCCGAACTGGCGAAGGTCCTTCAGACGCTGGAAGCGATCCAGAAGAATTTCAATAGCGCGCAGCCCGGTGGGAAGAAGGTCTCGCTTGCTGACCTGATTGTTCTGGGCGGCTGCACAGCCGTCGAGAAAGCCGCAAAGAAGGCCGGCCAAGATGTGAAGGTCCCATTCTCGCCAGGCCGCACGGATGCGTCGCAGGAGCAGACAGATGTGCATTCCTTTGCCGTACTGGAGCCGACCGCAGACGGATTCCGCAACTACATTCGGAAGGGACGCGAGGAATCCGCGGCTGAGCTGCTGGTGGATCGGGCGAGCCTGTTGACCCTGACCGTTCCCGAGATGACGGTCCTGATCGGTGGCATGCGCGCCCTGAATGCAAACTTTGGGCAGTCCGAACATGGCGTTTTCACAAAGCGGCCCGAAACCTTGACCAATGATTTCTTCGTGAATCTCCTCGACATGAACACGAAGTGGCAGAAGTCCGCTACATCTGCAGGCGTGTTGGAGGGGCGCGATCGGGCGACCGGCGATCTCAAGTGGTCGGGCACCGTAGTCGATCTCATCTTCGGTTCGAACTCCCAGCTCCGAGCCCTCGCGGAAGTTTATGCGTGCGGCGACTCGCAGCAGGCGTTCGTGCGTGACTTCGTGGCAGCCTGGAGCAAGGTGATGAACCTCGATCGCTTCGACCTCGCGTGATCTCAGAAGGAAGGAGAGAGCGGTCCAGCGATGGGCCGCTTTTTTGTGGGTTCCAGGCAGCAGAGGTGGGTGCTGTTTGGACGGGAGTAGAGTCAAATGAAGAGGAACGTGAGAGGAATGGAACGATGATGGGTTTGCTTCGGCGAGTGGCGGCTGTGTTGGGCCTGACGGCCCTCTGTTGGACGACAGGATGCGCCGGGTTCTGGGTTGCAGTGGGGAACTCGGGCGGCAGCACTACCACTCCGACGAACGATTATGTATATGTTGCGAACGCGACGACGGAGACGGTGAGCGGATTTGCGGTGGGCACGGGTACGCTGACGTCGGTGACGGGTACGTCTTACTCCCTGGGGTTTCCTCCTACGGCGGTAGCGGTGAATCCCGCCGACTCGATCCTGTTTGTCGGAAGCAACACCGCGATCTATGCGTTTGCGATCAATTCCAGTACTGGAGCGCTGAGCGTGCTGAACGGCGGCGGCGCCGTGGGATATGCGTATGTGGCGTCGATGGACATTTCGCCCGATGGAAACTGGCTGATCGCGCTGGACCAGAACAATCTTACTCTGGATGAGTTTCTGATCAACTCCAGTACCGGCGTGCTGACGGCGTACAACCCGACCTACTACCCAGTGCCGTCGGGTGCGACTGTCGTCGCGCATGGGGTGAAGTTTGCGCCGAGCGGCAACTATCTGTTCCTTGCGCTGGGTACCGCGGGCGATGTGGTGTATACCTTCGATACTGCCTTGACGTCGGGGGCGTTAACCACCCCCCTGTCGCTCTCGCTGGGATCGGCATCGACCAATAGCGACAACGCGCTGGCGGTGAGCCCGGACAGCACGCTTCTCTTCATCGCGAGGAGTGGCCCCGGAGGCGGGCTGGCTGCGTACACAATCGGTTCGGGCGGATCACTGGCGCAGGTGAGCGGGTCCCCGTTTTCGGCGGGGGCGCTGCCGTTCTCGGTGGCGGTCAACGCCGCTGGCACGGATGTGTATGTGGCGAACCGGACGGACGGCACAATTTCCGGGTTCAGCATTGCCAGCAGCAGTGGCGTACTGACAGCATTGAGCGGGTCTCCCTATCAGAGTGGGAGTGCGGTGACAGCTCTGGCGGTGGATAACAGTGGGGATTATCTGCTGGCCGCGGCCAATGGCGGATCGCCCGACCTGACCATGTACAGCTACGATCCGACGATAGCGGGGAAGCTCGATTTTTCCACGTCGATTGCGACGGGGACGGACCCGACCGGGCCGGTTGCGCTGGCGACGACCCACTGAGGTCAAGGAAAAGGCCCACATCCCGCTCAGGGATGTGGGCCTTTCCAGTCTTAATTGGGTCCGACCGAAGACTCCGTGGAGTCATGTGAACGGCAGGGGTTAGGTGACGTTGATGTTGCCGGCGACACCGATCGGGAAGAAGCCGCCCTCGTAGGTGCTTATAGCCGTATTGCCATAGAGGACTCCAAGAACCTGCGAGAAGGTCCGTGCGTAGGCAAATCCGGCCGGGCTGGTGCTGGATGCGTTGCTTGAGCCGGGGGTGGCGAAGAACCCCTGATACTCAGCAGGGGAGCTGGTTGGGTCTGGCACTGGGCCAGCTGCGGCGAGGGCCGCGGTACCGGGGTCGTATGGCACAACCTCGTAGGGATCCGTCGTGGCGATTGTGGCTGTGATAAAGCCCGATGCAGTGGCAGGTTGCGAGATCGTGATGGAGCCCAGCCCAATGGTAAGAGCCTCGGTCGTGGCACTGCTCAGCGCGGTTAGAGTGGGACTGGTCAGGACCGTTCCTCCGCTGTAGATTGGCTCCATGGCGGGACTGGTGACGGTCGTTTGTGCGGGACTGGTGACGAACTGTGCCGTGGTTACGGTCTGTCCGCCGGCGATGGAGTAGGTGGCGTTCTGCGACATCGTGATCGTGTTGGTGCCAATCGCCGTGATGACTGCGTTGTTAGGAATGCCGGATGCACCAACGAGCGGCTGTCCGACCGCCAGGCCAGCAGTAGTCGATACATTAATGAGTATGGGGCTGCCGGAGACCTGGTCGCACAAGAATGAGGCAACAGGAGTCGTTGCGGTGGCGGTGTTCGACATCGTAACCGTGAATGGCGCCGCAGTGCCAAGCACCGTAATGACCGTACCTGCGGGGATGCCGGTTCCAGAGATGGGCTGTCCGACCACCAGACCCGATACACTACCACCGGCCGAAACCTGCACATTCGTGAGCAGGTTGCTGCCGGATGTAGCGAGGGCATTGAATATGATGGGACAGACAAAGTTTGTTGCCGTGGTGATTGTCACTGCCGTTCCAGCGGCAGTGGCGTTCGCCGACATCGTGACTGTGTTAGTGCCAACCGCCGTGATGACTGTGTTGGCAGGAATGCCGGTTCCGAGGAGGGCCTGACCGACCGCCAATCCGGCAACGCTCGATACAGCCGTGAGTACATTGCTGGCGGAGGTGGTGGTGCCTTTGAAGGAGGCTGGCGTCAGAGTTGCGGTGGCGTTCTGCGATATTGCAACAACCGTGGCCAGTGCGCTGACTGCCTCTACCGATGTGATGGTGGCAGTGGCGTTTGCCGACATTGCAACATACGTGGACACTGCGCTGACTGTCTCTGCCGATGTGATGGTGGCAGTGGCGTTCGCCGACATCGTGACTGTGTTAGTGCCAATCGCCGTGATGACTGTGTTGGCAGGAATTCCGGTTCCGGTGAGGGCCTGTCCGGCAGCCAATCCGGTAGTGCTCGATACACTCGTGAGCACGTTGCTGCCGTTGGCGGTGATGGCATTGAATGTGAATGTAACTGGTGTTGGAAACGCCGTGATGACTGTGTTGGCAGGAATGCCAGTCCCGGTGATGGTCTGTCCGACCATCAATTCGGCAAGGCTCGATACACTTGCGAGCACGTTGCTGCCGGAGGTGGTGAGGGCATTGAATGAAACTGCTAGTGGAAACGCCGCGATGGTCGTTCCTGTTGGGATGCCGGCTCCAGCGACGGGCTGCCCGACCACCAATCCGGAAGTGCTCGATACACTTGTGAGCAAGTTGCTGCCGGAGGTGGTGAGAGCTGTGAATATGGTTCCTGCTGAGTTATAGAAGGCGGGTCCCGACATGGTAATTGAGAAGGGCGCCGTGGTGCCGAGCGCCGTGATGGTCGCTCCTGCGGGGATATTGGCTCCTGTGATGGGTTGCCCAATAAGCAATCCGTTGGTGCTTTGTATATTTGTGAGGATATTGCTGCCGGACGTCGCGGTGCCAGTGGTTGAGACTGTGTTGGAGGCGCTGGCGTTCGCCGACATCGTGACCGTGTTTGTGGCGAGGGAGAGCGTCTTGATGGTTGTTCCCACAGCGATGCCAACACCGGCGGTAAGAGGCTGCCCAACCACCAATCCGGTGGTTGTGCTGGCCACATTCGTGATGTTTGCGCTGCCGCTGGTGACGATGCCATTGAATGTAACTATGTTTGTGGTTGGGCTGGAGGCGGAGGCGGGCCCAGACAACGTGAGATTGCTGCCGATGTTCGTGATGGTCGTCCCTGCGGTGATGCCGGTTCCGGTGACGACCTGTCCGGTCGCCACACCGGAGGTGCTCCCCACTGGCGTGATGGTTGAGCTGCCGCTGTTGAGGACGCCGGTGAATGTGACCAAGGGCGTGGCGTTGGCAGCCTGCGACATTGTGATTGTGGTGCCACTGGCCGCAACGATTGTCGTAGCGGGACTGGTGGGGATGCCGCTTCCGGTGATGGCCTGTCCGACAATAAGCCCGGAGATGCTCGAAACTCCCGTGATGGTAGAGCTGCCGGAGGTGCTGTAGCCTGTTGGTGCAACCGATGTTTGTAAAGTGGTCTTTTGCGAGATCGTGATCGTGTTGGAGGTGATCCCCGCGATGGTCGTGGAGGCGGGAATGCCGGTTCCAGAGATGGGCTGTCCGAGCAGCAGCCCGGTGACGCTCGACACTCCTGTGATGGTCGAGCTGCCGGTGACGACGATGCCGGTGGGCGTGGCATTTGCAGCGGCGGTAATCGCCGTGACCACAGAACCCTGTGGAATCCCGATGCCAGTGATGATGTCGCCTGGGACGGCCTTTGTCGAGGTGAGTACACTGAATATATTGGGGCTGCCCGACGTGGTTACGACCTGGAATGAGCTTTGGTACAGCGTTCCTTGATACGGCGCGTTGTTCTGGATGCTGGCAAGGCGCAGCGCAGCGGCATGGCAGCCGTCGACGGACAGAATCTGCGCGGCGATGGCGAGGTTGCTTCCAGTGAGATAAGTAAGTGCGCCCGCGAAGGCTGTGACGCTGACGTCTTCCAACATCCGCGCCTGGGCGATGGCCTGAACCGCGGTGAGCGTCATCGTGGCCGAAGGGGCCGCGAAGGTTGTGTTGGCGGCGGACGTTCCCGCCAGGTTAATAAGCGGCCTGCTAACGGCTGCGTTTCCGATGATATTGCGCAGATCGACAAGTTGATTCAGCTCATCGTAGTACATCTCGTTGAACATGTCGTTGATCTGCGATGAGAAGGTTGTGACCTGGGAGGGCACGTTGTATATCTGGTTGCTTCCCAGCGTGACGTAGGAGGAGGCTGGGAGGTCGACGCCCTGCGTGATGTAGGAATAGAACGTCGCCTTGAGATACTTGATATTGAGCAGGAAGTTGAGAACGTCGACCTGCAGGAAGCCGTTGGGCGTGGGTTGCTGAGCGTGTGCATCCCGACGCGTTACCAATCCTGTGCCAGCAGCGACGCCTGCCGCTCCGAGGGCAGCCATGAAGTGTCTGCGATTCAGGGCGACTTTGGATACGATGTTCTTGAGCTTCTCGACCGATGCCGTGGGATCGAGGACTTCGATGTCATTGCTGCTGGCCATTTCGTTGGCCTCCTTGTCAGTAGACTTGCGATGTGTGCGAAGAGATTGGGTCATAATGGAATGCGGTCAGCGTGTCGAGATCAGGTTCGAGTGCGTCCTTCCAGTGCTTAGGAGGTTGTGATGTTGCCGTTCACTCCGTTGGGGAAGAAGCCTCCCGAGAAGGAGCCGTGAGGTGCAGGCGCTATGTTGCTGGCGCCGTAAAGAACCTGGAGAACCTGCTGGATAGTGCGGGCGTATCCGATCCCGGTAGTTGTGTTGGTCGACGCTACCGCTCCGCCGGAGGTGGGGAAGAAACCACCGCTGGCGGTTGGACCGGCGGCTCCGAGACCTGCGGTACCCAGATCGGTTGGCGGAACATCGTACCCCAGGCCATCTGTTAAGGGAAGGTAGGTGGCGATGGCGGGGGTCAGGGTGCTGTACTGGATGCTGATCAGGCGCAGCGCACCGGAATGGAAGCTTTCGGCGCCTAGGATTTGCCCGAGATAGGTGGTGTTGCTGGAGGAGAGCCCCGTGATCGCGCCTGCGTATGCGGTGACTCCCAGGTCTTTCAGCAGCCTTGCAATCGAGAGGGCATTGGTTGCCGTGATCGTGCCGAAGGCGGCGAGATTGATCGCCGGCCTGGGAACGGCCGCGGAGCCGAGGATGCTGCGCAGGTAGGACACATGGTTCAACTCGTCAAAATAGATCTCGTTGAGCAGATCGAGGGTCTGCTGTGTCAACGGCGCAACAACAGCCAGAGCTGCGGGCGCACCGGTGATGGCACCACTGTTTGCCGTGACCGAGGCTGACAGGTCTTTGCCCGTGGTGAGGTAAGCAAACAAGGTGGCTTGGAGGTACTCAATGTTGAGTACAAAGTTGAGAGTATCAGTCTGGCCCGCACCAAGAGCGGCGATAGGGCTGGAAGCGTTGTTGGCGCAACCCGACAATAATCCAGCGCTTGCTGCGGCACCAGTGATGCCGAGGGCTGTGATGAAGCGCCTGCGATTCACTGCGCGATCTGCCGCGATCTTGTTGAGCTTGTCGACCGTTGCCGCAGGGTCGAGGATTGCGATTTCATTACTGGCCATTGTGTGGGCCTCCTTACCAGTTGACGAGTGATGTGGCCGATCCGATTGCGCGATGGACGGAGTTGGATTCAGGGTGTCGCTTAAGATGGTTTCCTGTATTGGTTTTGTTTCCGTACGCAACTGTATGCGCAAGAGGGCACTTCGCGCAAGACTCTAATTTAGGGGTTGGAATGCGAAGTTGCAACAGGAGACGATTTAGCCGTGGACGGAGCGGCAAAAAACTGCCAGGAGTGGGTATTTTTATGGGGAAAATGCCATTTTCCGATCTGGCGCCCCGCTCCGGCCGGGAGAAGTGCCCACGAAGGGGATTTTGCCCTGTATGCTGGAAAATGTGCCGGACAAAATTTTCACTCGTTCTCTGCGACCTTCTTCCCGGATGCTGCCGGTTTCTGGATTTTGCCTCAAGGGACCATCTCGCTGTGCCAGATGGCCTGGTTTCGCGGTGTCCCTCTTCGCATCTGTGCTGTGGTTTGCGATGTTGAGCGGGTGCTCGCATCTGCGGCCGGGGCCGGCGGGCGGATCGGTGTACGTGACGGCCAAGCAGACCTATCTTCGCGACCGCGTGGCTGCCGTCTCCAACCGCACCGCGACTGTGGAGAACGGCCAGCGGCTCGACGTGCTGGAGCACGGACGGCGCTTCTACCGCGTGAAGACCGAGAAGGGTGAGATGGGCTGGATCGACGAGAAGGCCGTGGCGACGCAGGCGGTCTTCGATGAGTTCAAGGCCCTGGCGGAGACGCACAAGAACGATCCGTCGGTGGCCTCGGCGGTGGTGCGCGACGACGTGAACCTGCACCTGAGGCCGGGCCGGGCAACCGAGACTTTCTACCGGCTGGCGGAGGGAGACAAGCTGCAACTGATCGAGCGGGCGACTCTGCCCAAGCCGGTGGCGCCGGGTGTGGCCCCCGTGAAGGCGGTGGATACGCAGGGAGTTGAGGCAGCGCCACCGATTGCCATGGAGGACTGGTGGCTGGCGCGCGATGCGAAAGGACGCGCGGGATGGCTGCTCTCGCACTATGTGGATGTGGATGCGCCCGACTCGGTGGCAAAGTACTCGGAAGGACAGCGGATCGTGGGTGCGTATGTGCTGGCCACGGTGCATGACGACGGCGCTCCGCAGGACATCAAGGACATCCCGATCTATCTGACGGTTCTGTCACCTTATACAGCGGGGCTTCCGTACGACTTCGACCAGGTGCGGGTGTTTACCTGGAACCTGAAGATGCATCGCTACGAGACGGCGTACCGCGAGAAAAATATTGAGGGGTATCTGCCGGTGACGATCAAGAGCAGCGTGGACCCGTACGGCAAGTCTGCGACCGCGCAGATGGCGCTGCCGACGTTCACCTACAAGGCGCTGGCGGCGGACGCGGGCGCGGTGGTTCCCGATGCGGCGACCGGAATGGTGACGCCGGGGCGGACCATCGAGAAGACCTATCGGCTGGAGGGGAACCTTGTGCGGCGGATCGCGGCGCCGGGGAGCAAGGACGAGCCGGAGGCGCATCCCGTGGCCGAGGTGAAGAAGACCAGCAAGGGCAAGAAGCGGTAGGACTGAGTCCGCCGTTAGCTGCTTTACTCAATTCGACTTTCTAGGGAACGTCAAAGCCGCACATGGGCCAGCAGGTATACGGCACCGCCATGACGACATATTCTCCAGGTGCGGCATGCACCGGGAGCTTTGGCGTACAGTCGGTTTCCGGAATGAAACCGTGTGTCGTAATTTCGTCCAGCGACACATATTGAAGGTTCGCCGACTTCAACGTGGATTGAATGCCTATCAACTTGCATAGCCGATAGCGGATTCTTATGTTGTCGACTCTGCCCTCCCTGAATCCCGCTACAACCTGGACCTTTGTTGCCAGCGGTGGGAGATCGATCAAGCCGATTCCATGCTTATCGAGGGAGATGTTAACCCATTCCTCGCCTTTTACCTGCACCCCTGCTACTCCTTTGCGGAGCGAAGGGTCATCTCGCCAGAAAGAAACTGTGACGTCCTTTTTCGCCAACGGCTTTCCCGTTTTGCCGTTGACCAATCGGATCGTCATCGTCTGCGCCGGAGCGAGAGAATCAAGCGACAGGACGCATAGAAGAAGCAGCAGGAGGATCGGATAGCGACGAGAACACGCGATCATCAGTCACCTTCCTGTTTGTCAGGCTAGCACCGGCGCACGGCGACTGCTGTAGCGCGTTAGTTGTAAAAGGTGCGGATGGCGGCGACTACGGTTTGCTGTTCGTCGTCGCGCAGTTCGGGATAGAGGGGCAGGGCGAGGACTTCGGCGGCGGCAAGTTCGGCCTGGGGGAAGTCTCCCAGTTTGTAGCCGAGGTCGCGGAGCGCGGCTTGCAGATGGATGGGAACCGGGTAATATATCTCGCTGCCGATCTGTTGGGCGGCGAGGTGGGCGCGCAGGGCGTCGCGGCGCGGGGCGCGGATGACGTACTGATGGAAGACCGGCGTGGCGCGTGGGTTGGTGCAGGGCAGGACGATGCCGTCTGATGTGGAGCCGCCCGCGATGTTGGCTTCGCGGAAGAGCTGGTCGTAGCGGGCTGCGCGGTCGCGGCGCTGCTGGTTCCACCGCGGGAGATAGCGGAGCTTGACGTTGAGGACGGCGGCTTGCAGTTCGTCGAGGCGGGAGTTGCAGCCGACCTCGTCGTGGTAGTAGCGGCGAGTCATGCCGTGTGCGTGGAGGGAGCGGGCGCGGCGGTCGATCTCAGCGTTCGAGGTGGTGACGAGGCCCGCGTCTCCGAAGGCGGCCAGGTTTTTTGTGGGATAGAAGCTGAAGGCTGCCGCGTCGCCGAGGGAACCGGCGGGACGGGCTGGCTGGCCGGGCGTGGACCACATTGCCCCGAATGCCTGGGCGGCGTCTTCAATGAGGAGTAGGCCGGGGTGGTCGCGCTGTAATGCAGTAAAGCCGTCCCAGTCGGCGCACTGGCCGTAGAGGTGGACGGGGAGAATGGCTTTGACGTTCTGACCGGCGTGGCTGCGCAGGACTTCGGCGACCGACTGCGGCGAGAGGTTGAAGGTGCGGGGATCGATGTCGGCGAAGAGAGGAAGTGCCCCGGCGCGCAGGATGGAACTGGCCGTGGCGAAGAAGCTGAAGGGGGTGGTAACGACGGCGTCAGGTTGGGCGTTGGAGCGAGTGGCGTCGGTACTGTCGCCGATGCCGCAGGCGGCCAGCGCCAGCCAGAGGGCGTCGGTGCCGCTGGCGCAGCCGATGGCGAAGCGCACGGCGCAGGCGTTGGCTGCGGCCTTCTCGAAGGCCTCGACCTGCGGGCCGAGGATGAAGTGCTGCGAGTCGCAGACTTTCGCAATGGCGACGAGGATCTCCTGCCGCAGCGGGGCAAACTGGCGGGAGAAGTCGAGCATGGGGACGGGTTGCGGAACGGATTTGGACACTGTTGTCATGGTACATCGCTGGACGGCTGAGTCCATTTCCCTCGGCAATACCTCTAACTCGTTGCATCTAATAAAGAAGAGAACTGAATCAATAACAATTTCGCACGGTGGAACGCTCCGGACGCAAATGCGTGGGTGAACGAGAAAAGCCGCTAGTGTTGATAATCGCGATTAAGGCCTGTATTGTGAAAGTCTTGGTTGTTGCATTTGGAGCAACTCTGCTGTGGGGACTGAACTTGGCGAGGCACGATAGAGCGCAGCGTTCCTTTTACTTTTTTACTTTTCTCACGAGAAACCAACTCGTTCGCACGAGAAACCAACTCAAAGGAGATCGGCACTCATGGAATTAAAGCCGGCACAGAATATTCAGGATACGTTTCTCAATACGGTCCGCAAAGATAAGAGCCCGATCACCATCTACCTGGTGAGCGGCGTTAAGCTGACCGGCAAGATCCGGTCCTTCGACAAGTTCTCGGTGCTGCTGGAGAACAACGCGCAGGAGCAGTTGATCTTCAAGCACGCGATCTCGACCGTGGTGAGCGGCCGGGTTGTCGGACACGCAGACAGCCAGCTAGCGGGTAAGCCGGAGCCGCGGACGCAGAACGGGATGGCTGGAGCCACGGCTGCGGGCGCGGTACTGGACGGGACTGCGGGCTAGCGGGCGATTGATATTCCAAACCTGAAGGCCACATTCATGAAGGCAACGCTGGTTGCGACCAGACCGGACGCGGTATGGCCAGGAGGCCGCAGGTGAGCCTTGTGGACGAGGCGGCGGCGGCCCACGCTGCCGCGGCCCAGAGGCAAGCGGCGGCAAGCGAACTCGCCGTGCTGGTTGCGGTGGAGTTTACCGGGCAGAGACGGAGATTGACCGCGGCGGCGAGGCTGGCCCGGGATGCGGCAGCGGTTGGGCCGGTCGCGGACGAAGAGTCTTCCAACGCAATCGAGGGGCCTTCCGCGACGGAGGGGGAAGGCCATCGCGGCGGGGTTAGTGACCTCGACTTTGACGCATCTCTGGCGGAGTTCAAAGAGCTGGCGCAGAGCGCTGGCGCGCAGATTGCGGCGACGCTGGTGCAGCGCCGCGCCAAGCCGGATGCGGCGACCCTGGTAGGGCAGGGAAAGCTGGAAGAGATTGTGGGCGTGGCAGCTTCGACCGGCGCAAGTGTAGTGCTCTTCGACCACGATCTGACGCCCTCGCAGTTGCGCAATCTCGATGCAAAACTGCCGTGCCGCGTGATCGACCGGACGCAGCTAATTTTGGACATTTTTGCGCGACACGCGCGCACCCGTGAGGGCCAGTTGCAGGTGGAACTGGCGCAGTTGGAGTATCAGTTGCCCCGGCTTGCAGGGCGGGGCAAGGCGATGAGCCAACTGGGCGGCGGGATCGGGACGCGCGGGCCGGGAGAGACACAGCTCGAGACGGACCGGCGCAAGATCAACCTGCGCATCGACCATGTGAAGGAGCAGTTGGAATCGGTGCGGCGGATTCGCCGCCAGCAGCGGCAGCGGCGCGAGGCTGTGCCGGTGCCAGTGGTCGCGCTGGTGGGATATACCAACGCAGGCAAGAGCACGCTCTTCAATGCGCTGACCGAGGCTGGAGTGCTGGAATCGTCGAAGATGTTTGCCACGCTCGATCCCAAGCTGAAGCAGTTGCAGTTGCCCAGCCGGCGAAAGATCCTGCTCTCGGACACGGTCGGCTTTATCCGCAACCTGCCGCACACTCTGGTGACCAGCTTCCGCGCGACGCTGGAAGAAGTGGAGCGGGCTGAGGCGCTGCTCCATGTGCGCGACGCATCCAGCGCGATGGTCGACGAGCAGAAGGTGCAGGTAGAGCGGGTGCTGGGCGAACTGGATGTGAAGGGCAAGCCGGTCATCGAGGTGATGAACAAGATCGACCTGTTGCCGCCAGAGGAGCGCGCCCGACTCGCAGGCGGTCAGCAGCGGGGCGGGCCGATTGCAGTCTCGGGGCTGATGAAGATGGGGCTGAATGAACTGCTCACGGCCATCGACGAGGCTCTGCTGGTGGATCCGCTGGTGGAGGCGAGCTTCTGTGTGCCGCAGTCGGAGGGCGCATTGCTGGCCGCGCTGGAGGCGGGCGCTGTGGTGCGGGAGAAGAGTTTCGAGGGGAACCTGGTGTTTCTTACAGCGCGTGGCCCCGCGTCGCTGATAGATCGCTATCGGCGTTTTCGCGAGAAGAATTGAAGCGGTTGCACGGTGTCAGTTGCAGGTTGTGAGCTGTGATCGGCGGGCAGTGAAGGCGGGGTTAAACAGAACAGGCCGCCTGTCGGGGAGCGGAGGTGGTGTCCCCATGCACGCGACCTGTACGACCCAGGACATAGGGTCTTGGTGGTATTTAAAGTCTAGGCTTCTTTGCGCGATTGTCAAAGGCTATTATTTTGCCGGAAGCCGCGCTGCACAATGCGCTATTATCGCACCAAATAACCGATTATCGCACGAATAAGGTTTGACACTCCCATCCTCGCTTTGTTAGAAATAGTTGTACTCAACGCATGCAAGGGCGCGTGCTTCCATGCGTTTCAAAGGGGTTTTGCAGCCCTACGCCTGTTTCAATCATGGATCAAATATTGAATCAACTCGGTGAACTTGTGCTCGGATCTGTGCCGACGATGGTTCTGTTCCTGCTACTGGTTATTGCCTATGGATTGCTTGTCCGGCGGCCTCTGGACCGCGTGCTGGCCGAACGGCGGGCACGCACGACCGGAGCGGTGGAGCAGGCGAGAGGTGCGATCTCCGCGGCCGAGGCCAAAACGGCGGAGTACGAAGACAGTCTGCGCAGGGCCAGGGCGGAGATCCTTGCCGAGCGCGAGGATAGGTTGAAGCTGTGGAGCGCAGAGCGCGACCAGGCTTTGGCTGCGGCGCGCGCGGCGACCGCGGAGAAGGTGAAGGCGGCGAAAGGCGAGATTGAACAGAGCGTGGCCATCGCGCAACTGCAGATCGAAGGGATGAGTGCGGAGTTGAGCGAACAGATTGTGCGAGCGGTGATGCCGGCCGGGACGCGACCGGAGGCTGCGCAGTGAAGGGTTTATTGCGGCGGAGTGTGCTGGGTGGGTTGATGCTGGCTTTGGTGCTGGGGATTGGATTGCATCTGCGTGAGGCGCGGGTGCTGGCTCAGGCAACCACTGGCGTAGCACAGACGACCGGGTCCACGAGCGCTTCCGATGCGCAGTCGCCGGAGAAGAACAACCAGCAGGAGCAGAACGAAAACGACAAGTATCTCAAGTCGGCCTCCGTGGTATGGCTGGCCAAGAAGTTGGGCATCAGCACAGACCTGGCCTCTACTTTGTCTGAGCTGGGAAACTTTGTGCTGCTCGCGCTTGGTGTTGCGTGGCTGGTGGTGAAGTTTTTGCCGAAGGCCATTCGCGACCGGAATACAACGATCCAGAAGAGCTTGGTGGATGCGCGGACGGCGACCGAAGAGGCGCGTGAGCGGTTGAGCGGCGTGGAAGAGCGGCTGGGCAAGCTGGACGGCGAGATTGCCGCGATGCGAGTGCTGGCGGAGCAGGATTCGGCCAAGGCTGCGCAGCGCATCAAGGCCACGGTCGAGGACGAGAAGGTCAGGATTCTGGCGGCTGCGGAGCAGGAGATAACGGTTGCGACCAGCCACGCGCAGAAGCAACTGCAGCAGTACGCGGCGGGACTGGCGATCGAGCACGCGGCGCACAAGCTGGTGGTCTCGGCGGAGACGGACCGGCTGCTGGTGCAGGGTTTCGCCGAGCGGCTGACGGGCGACGATCCGAAGAAGGGACAGAACTAGTGGCCAGCTCCGCTCCACGATATGCGCGCGCCTTTGCCGAGGTTGTCGAGTCGGACCGGCTGGATGCAAGTGAGGTCGAGCGGCAGATGCGAGACTTCTCGGAGACGCTGGCGGGCAGCAACGAGCTGCGCGAGGTTCTGGAGAACCCATCGATCGAGATGGCCGGCAAACTGAGGGTCCTGGATGGGATTGCGACACGCATTGTGATGTTCTTCCAGGTTAGGAACTTCATTGCGGTGATTGTGGAGCACCATCGTCTGGCTGAGCTGGACGAGATTCTCACCGAGTACAAGCTGGTGGTGGACGAGCACGCGGGCGCAACCGAGGCGCGGATCACCAGCGCGCATCCGATGAACGCGGAGGACCGCGCGCAGTTGGAGGAGCAGATCGCAAAGCTGGCCGGTGCGCGAGTTCGCGCCAGATACGCGGAGGACGCCTCGCTGCTTGGCGGTGCGGTGGTGGAGATCGGTTCGACCGTCTACGACGGATCGGTGCGCGCCCAGTTGCAGCAGCTCAAGCAGAGGCTGGTGAACGCATAGGATTGCAAGGATTGTATGGGGTGTTCGGAGTTTTCGCAGGACGCAGGATTTGAGTTGAGATTGAAAGCGGGATACAGCGCTGGATTGAGGGCAGGGAAGACATGGCAAAGATCAACGCGGACGAGATAACCGAGCTGCTCCGCCAGCAGATTGAGAACTACGAACAGAAGATCCAGGTGGACCAGGTCGGGACGGTGATCTCGCTGGGCGACGGAATTGCGCGCGTGCATGGGCTGGACAAGGTGATGGCAGGCGAGCTGATCGAGTTCCCCCACGGCGTGGCCGGTTTGGCGATGAACCTGGATGAGTCCGAGGTGGGCGCCGTGCTGATGGGCGACTACACGCAGGTCAAAGAAGGCGACGAGGTAAAGCGCACGGGCACGATCATGTCGGTGCCAGTGGGCGAGGCGCTGATCGGACGCGTGGTCGATGCGCTTGGTGCGCCGATCGACGACAAGGGACCGATCGTCACCGAGCATCGGCTGCCGATGGAGCGCATTGCTCCGGGCGTGGTCGATCGCCAGGGCGTGCGCGAGGCGATGGCGACGGGGATCAAGGCAATCGATACGATGATCCCGATCGGACGCGGGCAGCGCGAACTGCTGATCGGCGACCGTCAGACGGGCAAGACCGCGATCGCGTTGGACACCATCATCAACTCGGCGGGGAAAAATTTGATCTGCATCTACTGCGCGATCGGGCAGAAGCGGTCTTCGGTGGCGCAGCTTGTGAAGACGCTGGAAGAGCATGGCGCGATGGCCTACACCATCATCGTTGCGGCGACCGCGTCCGAGCCCGCGCCGATGCAGTATCTTGCTCCGTTCGCAGCGTGTGCGATGGGTGAGTTCTTCCGCGACTCGGCGCGGCACGCGCTGGTGATCTACGACGATCTCTCCAAGCACGCGGTAAGCTACCGCGAGATTTCCTTGCTGCTGCGCCGTCCGCCGGGCCGCGAGGCGTATCCCGGCGATGTCTTCTATCTGCACTCGCGCCTTCTGGAGCGGGCTTCGAAGCTCTCCGACAAGCTGGGCGGGGGAAGTCTGACCGCGCTGCCGATCATCGAGACGCAGGCGGGCGACGTTTCGGCGTACATTCCGACCAACGTTATTTCGATTACTGACGGACAGATATTCCTTGAGACCGATCTCTTCAACTCCGGCGTGCGTCCGGCGGTGAACGTGGGGCTCTCGGTCTCGCGCGTGGGCTTTGCCGCGGCCATCAAAGCCACCAAGCAGGTGGGTTCGACGTTGAAGCTGGACCTGGCGCAGTACCGCGAGCTGGCGGCGTTCTCGCAGTTCGGCTCTGACCTGGACAAGGTCACGCTACAGCAGTTGAACCGCGGCGCGCGACTCACCGAGTTGCTGAAGCAGCCACAGTTTCAGCCGTTGACGGTGGAGAAGCAGGTTGCGATTCTCTTTGCCGGAGTGAACGGCCTGCTCGACGACGTCGAGGTCGCCGACCTGCGCGCGTTTGAGGACGGCTTCTATCCCTATCTGGAGAACTCCGCGCCGACGATTCTGACGGACATTGCCACCAAGAAGGCGCTCGACGACGACATCAAGAAGCGTCTGACGGATGCGGTCAATGACTTTAAGGGATCGTTTCTGGCAAATCTGAAGGACAAGAAAGAAGCGAGCGAGAAAGAGCTGGCGGCGGCAAAGTAAACCATGGCGAATGTACTCGATCTTCGGCGCCGCATCCGCAGTGTGAAGAACACGCGGCAGATCACCAAGGCCATGAAGATGGTCTCGGCGGCGAAGCTGCGGCGCGCGCAGGACCGCGCGATGAAGGCGCGTCCGTATGCGCGGATGCTGGCCAATGTGCTGGTGTCACTGGTGCGCCGTACCGACCTCTACAACGAGCAGACGGGCGAGATTCTGCATCCGCTGCTGATCGAGCGCGCGGAGAAAAACGTGCTTGCGATTGTGGTCGCGGGCGACAAGGGATTTGCCGGTGCGTTCAACGCGAACATCGGCAAGGCGGCGCAGCGGTTCATCGACGAGCGGCGCGCGCTGGGCCAGACGATCGACCTGGAGCCGGTGGGCAAGAAGGCGATCGCGCTCTACAAGAAGAAGATTGCTGCGGCGAACTACGAGAAGACCGAGCAGCACTACGACAACGACCTCTCGACCCACTACGATACGGTGCGCCATCGCGCGCAGCCGGTCGAGGTGGTGGCGGAACATGCGGGGCTGTTGCTGCGTGTTGACTACAACGATGTGCTGCAGATGGTCAACTCCATCGTCGAGCGCTACGAGCGGGCGGAGATCGATTCGGTATATGTGGTCTACAACGAGTTCAAGAGCGTGATAGCGCAGCGCCTGGTGGTGGAGAAGCTGTTGCCGATTCGCAAGCTGGGCGCACAGGAGATTACCGCGGCCGAAGAGATGACCGAGGAGCAGCGAGAGGCGGCGGCGCGCGCTGCGCAGTCCTCCGGCGTTTCGGTCTTCGCGGCGGACGATGCGGCCGCCGAGTCGGAGGCGAAGAAGTTTGGCACCGCCGAGGTGGATTACATCTACGACCAGGCGCCGGAGCAGTTGTTCCGCAACCTGATGCCGCAGTATGTGTCCACGCAGATCTTTCACGCGCTGCTGGAGTCGGCAGCCGCGGAGCATGCGGCGCGCATGACGGCGACCGATGCGGCAAGCAAGAACGCAGAGGACTTGATCGACAGCTTGAGCCTTACCATGAACCGCCTGCGTCAGGCGGCGATTACCAAGGAAATTATCGAGATTGTAAGCGGCGCTGCGGCGCTGTAGTTCGCGGAAGAACATTAGGAACGAAGAGACTATGGCTGAGAATATTGGACGTGTAATTTCGATCAGCGGGCCGGCCGTTGATGTGCAGTTCGAAGAGAAGACGATGCCGCCGATCTATCAGGCGCTGCGCATCGTCAGCGATGGCTTCGATGTGCCGAAGCCGATGAGCGTGATCGTCGAGGTGGAACAGCATCTGGGCGAGGGACGCGTGCGCTGCATCGCGATGGTGCCGACCGATGGCCTGGTGCGCGGGATGCAGGCCATCGACACGGGCGCGGGGATTACGATTCCAGTGGGCCGCGGAACTCTGGGTCGCGTGATGAACGTGCTGGGCGATCCGGTGGACGAGCTTGGGCCAATCACATCCGAGTTTCATATGCCGATCCATCGCCAGGCTCCGGCGTTCGATGAACAGTCGACGAGCGAGGAGATGTTCGAGACCGGGATCAAGGTCATTGACCTGATCCAGCCGTTCCTGAAGGGCGGAAAGATCGGCCTCTTCGGCGGCGCGGGCGTTGGCAAGACGGTCATCATCCAGGAGCTGATCAACAACGTCGCCAGCAACCATGGCGGCTTCTCGGTCTTCGCCGGCGTGGGCGAGCGGACGCGCGAGGGCAACGATCTGTGGGTCGAGTTCCAGGAGTCGGGCGTCATCAACCTCAAGGAGTTTTCCAAGAGCAAGGCGACGCTGATCTATGGCCAGATGACCGAGCCTCCGGGGGCGCGCTTGCGCGTCGCTCTCACCGGGCTGACCGTTGCCGAGCACTTCCGCGACTACGAGGGCGCGGACACGCTGCTCTTCATCGACAACATCTTCCGTTTCACGCAGGCTGGCTCCGAGGTCTCCACGCTGCTTGGCCGTATGCCCTCGGCTGTGGGTTATCAGCCGAACCTGGCCACTGAGATGGGCGAGCTGCAGGAGCGCATCACTTCAACCAAGAAAGGCTCGGTGACATCGGTGCAGGCGGTCTATGTGCCTGCCGACGATTTGACCGATCCGGCACCGGCGACGACCTTCGCCCATCTGGACGCGACGACTGTTCTCTCGCGGCCACTGTCGGAGCTGGGAATCTATCCGGCGGTCGATCCGCTGGCCTCGACCTCGCGGATTCTTTCGCCGCGCATCGTCGGGCAGGAACACTACGACGTGGCGCAGGGCGTGAAGAAGATTCTACAGCGCTACAAGGACCTGCAGGACATCATCGCGATTCTGGGCATCGACGAGCTCTCCGAAGAGGACAAGACGACCGTGGCGCGCGCTCGCAAGGTGCAGCGGTTCCTCTCGCAGCCCTTCCACGTTGCCGAGGTCTTCACTGGCATCCCCGGCGCGTATGTCAAGGTCGCGGAGACAGTGCGCAGCTTCCGCGAGATCATCGAAGGCAAGCACGATGCGATTCCAGAGCAGGCGTTCTATCTGAAGGGCAGCATCGAAGACGTGCTTGCGGCGGCTGAGAAGATGAAGCAGACGGCTTGAAGACGGTTGCTGGTTGCTGGTTGTTGGTTGTTGGTTGAAGGACGCTATGGCAGAAGCGGTTGCAAATTCGGGGTTGTTGGCGGTACGGCTGGTGAGCCCGGACCGGCTGCTGCTGGATGCCACGGCGGAGTCGGTGGAACTGCCGTCCAGCTCGGGCTATCTGGAGGCGCTCTACGGCGCTGCGCCGCTGCTGGCGGAGCTGGGCGCGGGCGAGGTGCGGCTGCACGGCGGCACCTCGGGCGACCAGAAGTTCTTCGTCGCGTGGGGATTCGTCGAGGTGCTTCCCGAGCGGGTGACGATTCTGGCCGAGACGGCGATGCATCCCAACGAGATCGACACAGCCGAAGCCCAACAGGAACTGGCACTGGGCGAGAAGATGTGGAACGAGGCGGGCGACGACGGCTCGAAGTACGACTACGCCAACGCCATGACTCGGCAAGCAGAAGAAAAGCTGGCCTCGGGCAAGGGCGAGAGCGTCTAGGCTGGTTCTCTGCTTTCGTTCTTCATTCGCCATCAAATGGGGCACCCCCCCCTCCCCCCTCCCGGGGGTATCTTGCGGAGAAGTGGCCTGGTTACTGTGGGTTAACTGGGGGATGTGTCTGCAAAGTAGTCGATTCATTTGGTTTATAGCTAGATTCTTCATTCCATTGAGTTTCTGTATGGGCTGACCATGGCCAACTGGAGTGCGTAGACCATCTTGCCGGCCTGCGCGGGGCGTAGCTGGCCGGTGCGGAGCGCGGAGACGACCATCGCGAGCGCGTGCTGGATGGAGCGCGCGTTGCGCAGGGGATGGAGGACGTGCGGGTTGAGGGTCGGCCCCGAGTCGATGGTGGACTTGCGGCGGGTGGGGTGCAGCTTCTTGTGGAAGTAGCAGAAGCGGCTGTCGCCACAGGCTGGCGACTGGCAGAGGCGACCGGTGGTCATGGTGTGACGGCAGAGCGGGAACTGGGATTTTCTCGTGTTCATGGGACTCCTTGGTGCGACTTGGTTAAATAGCGAGGGCCGCAAGTTGCGTTCGCTGGTGGCGGACGGCTTGCGGCCCTTCTGATTTAATCTCTACTACTATTCTACCGGATTGAGTAAAACTAGTATGCCAACTATTTTGACTTTATTTTTGCGTGGAAGTGGTTTGGTTTGTTGGATTTGATGTTTTGGGGGCGTTTCGAGCCCCTTGACAAGGTTTGGGCGGGAGCGGTTCGCTTCACGAATGCCCACTCATGCGATGAAGCCGCATGAATGAGGTACCGGCTGAATTGGGCGCCCAGTTGTCCCAGTAGTAGTATTCTGGGAACGCTGAGGAAGCGAAAGTATGAATTCCGCCATTGCTGCACGCCAATCCGATTTGGTGAAGCTCTGCCGGGAGTTTCACGTCCAGCGCCTTGATCTCTTCGGATCGGGCCTGAGCGCCGCCTTCGATCCCGAACTCAGCGATCTCGATTTTCTGGTGGAGTTCGAGCCCCTGTCCGTGGGCGACTATGCGACCGCCTTTTTCGGTTTCAAAGAGGCTCTGGAGCGGCTCTTTGGGCTGTCCGTGGACCTGGTTGTTGCCTCGGCCATCCGAAACCCGTACTTCCTGCAGAGCGTGGAGCAGGGCAAGGCCCTTCTTTATGCGGCTTGAAGCGCGGAAGTATCTTTACGACATTCAGGAGGCGGCTGCGCTCGCCGCCCAGTTCACCGCCGGCAAAGATTTCGCGGAATACTAGGGAACCCCATGCTGCGGCTTGCCGTCGAGCGCGCCTTTGCCATCATTGGCGAAGCCCTTGCGCAACTCGCGCGCCTGGATGCCGCACTCACCGCCCGGATCACCGAGTTTCACAGCATCATTGCCTTCCGCAACATTCTGGTTCACGCCTACGCGCAGGTGGATGACAGGATTGTCTGGGGAATCGTCCAAACGAAACTGCCAGTTCTGATTCGCGAAGTAGCTGCGCTGATGGCTGAGGGGGATTAACCATAAAGGGGGCTGTTCCCCATTCATCGGGGCCATCTCACGATGAGAGGGTTCAGGTTCGCGACGCGCCAAGGCTGGAGTATCGCAGACCCGTAGACACATTGACCCCACCCATGCGCAAACAACGCGCATGGATGGAGTACCCAAGATGATTTTGTGGATGCGGCACGCGGTCTTTCCTTATTTCTGCATTCCAGAGTCCGCCGCTGGCGCGGCGGGCGGTTTATGCAGCAGCTCGATCACGGTCTGGTACAGCTTGTTGCGCATCTCGAAGCGGTCTTTGGCGCGCGTGACATAGCGCACCAGGATGTCGATGCCAGAAGCTGCTGGGCGCAGGTTCACCAACGGCGCGGCCGAGAGCTGCCCCAGCACATGCTGCCTGGAGACGCCCTTCCACTCCTTCTCCGCCAGCATCGCGTCCTTCTCGGTCTGCTGTAGCACTGCCTTGTGGATTGCCTCGATGGTCTGGTACGATCCCTCGCCCGGCGGCACATTCACGCTGATCTCGTCCCACATCCACTGGCCGGTGGTGGAGAAGTTGAAGAACTGGCCGGTGACCGCAAAGCTGTTGAGGAACCTGGCGCGGCGCCCGGTGGGATGTCCCTTGTCCGTGCCATTGCCCGTCTCCAGCAGCGTGGTGCGGAAGAGCCCGACCTCGACGACCTCGCCTGCCACGCCGTTGATCTCCACCCAGTCGCCCACGCGGATGCCGTTGCGGCCCATCAGCATAAACCAGCCGAAGAAGGCCAGGATGAAGTTTTGAAAGACGACGGTCAGGCCCGCAACACACAGTCCCAGGATGGTCGGCATCTGGCTGGGCGCGCCGAAGACGAACAGCAGCACCAGAAGCAGAGTCAGCACCTCGATAGCCAGGCTGGCAACCGTGCGCAATGTATGCACGCTGCGCGCGTCCACAACGGCGCGGTCCACGGCGCGATCCAGCAAGGCCTGCACCAGCCACCAGACCAGCACCGCGCCCAGTAGAAGCGCCGCAATGCCGGCCATCGACTGCAGGATAAGGTGCCGCACAATGCGGTGCTGCAAGCAGACCTGCGCACTCCACTTCTCATAGACCGCGGAGAGCAGCTTGTCGGTGTCCAGCCTGTCTTGCAGGATTGAGTGGACCTGCGCCAGCTCATGCACGCGCGCCATTCTGGCCAGCTTGCCCTTGGCGCCGGAGCCGCCCACGGTTGCATTCGACTGCGCAGCGCCGTTGGCCGCCGCGCCCGCACTCTCATCCCCAATCGTTGTCGCAGCCACTTTCGACTGCTCATGCAGCGCCTCGTATTGCGCTGTCAACGACGCGACGTCCGCATCCGTCTGCGCCCGAGCCTGCTCGATCGAATCCCGGCGGCTTCGTTGATCGAGCCACGCGTCAATCCGCCTGGCCAGCGTTGCAAAGCGCTTCTGCGAGATGACGGCGGGCTCGCCCTGGCTATTGGCCTGCGAGTCGTACTTCTGCATGGACGCCTCGCGTGCCGCCAACTCCTGCTGAATCTGGGCGCGCTTGTCCCCGCTCGCCCGCTGCAGGTCTTCGCTGGCGTCGTTGCTCTCATCGGTGTCGATCTGCAGGCGCGCCTTGGCTACATCCTGATCGTCGCCCAGCGAAGCCGCGGGCGTGCCTCCCCGCTTGGCCGCCGCCGCGACCTGCGCGTTCAGGGCATCCACCGCCGCCTGATCGTCCTTTACCTGCGCGGCCAGGGCGTTCACCTTCTGCTGAATATCGAGCGCCGGCCCGGAGAGCACCGTTACCTCCATCTCCGCCTGACGCAACGCCAGGGCAAACGCCTGGTCCACCTCGTGGTCCGCCAGACGCTCCGCCTCCCGCGCAAACTGCTTCTCCTCCGACGACACGGCCAGAGCGGACAAGGCCGACGCCGTCTGCCACGGTTGCTGATCCACCAGTCCCTGCTGGACACTCTGACGCGGACGGCCCGACATCGCTCCCTGCGTCAGATAACTCGCCGCCAGGCAAACCACCAGAACAGCCGCGAATGCAGCCACCAACACCAGCCGTCGCTTGCTCTTCTTGGCACGGGTGATTTCTATAAGGACCTTCTCGACATCGCTCATGATTTCAAGCTACCTCTTTCCCGCTTGTCCGACAAAGGCGGGTTCTATTGGATGCGGGAGAGCCAGCGCATGAGGCCGGAGGCGGGGAGTTCGGGGGCGAGGAAGAGGGTGCGGTCGCCGGCGACTTCGCCAGCGACGAGGCGTCCGCTGCGCACCGCGCTCTCCATGGTGGAGGGCCAGCCGGTGGCGGTCCAGTCTCCGGCGACGTAGAGGCGCGGGTAGGGGGTGGTCTGCGGCGGGCGGAAGGCGTCGAGGCCGGGCGTGACGGAGAAGGTGGCGCGGGCCTCCTTGAGCACGGCGGACTTCAGCAGGCGGGCCTGGCGCACGGCGGGGAGGAAGAGCTCGAGTTCGCGCAGGGCGGAGGCGAGGATGCGCTCGCGCGAGAGGGCGATCTCCGGCCACGAGGCGCTGATGACCAGCTCCAGGTAGCTGCCGCGCGACGGCTCCCATCCGCGGATACGCGACTTGGCGAAGAGCCACTGGATGCGCGTGTCGAGCAGGACGGCGTGGTCGAGGTTGGCGACCTCGCGGTCGTACCAGAGATGGATGGTGGTGATGGGCGCGGCGACGAAGCGGTCGAACGCGAAGGGCTTGTATGCGCCGGGTTGCGCGCCTGCGCCGGCGAGCGTGTTCATCAGGCGCTCGGTGTGGCGAATGCCGGTGGCCAGCACGACCGCGCCGGTCTCAAACTCAGCCTCTCCGGTGCGAATCTTCCATCGGCCCTGGGGCGTGCGCGCGATTGCGTCGACGCCGGAGTTCAGGCGGAGATCGACGCCGAGGCGGCGCGCCAGCTTCACGACTGGCTCGAAGAACTCGGTGAGCGGCTTGGTGGGAATGCCCAGCCGACCGGCCTGCGGCGAACGCAGAAATGACTCGTGAAAGATCTTG
>Ga0302267_10000746_pt1 | contig 43294 bp, 42 predicted proteins | sample III_Bog_E1_3_FD_194555 | JGI IMG/M metagenome (GOLD analysis project Ga0302267, IMG submission 194555) | Peat permafrost microbial communities from Stordalen Mire near Abisko, Sweden - III_Bog_E1_3 | ecosystem: Environmental > Terrestrial > Soil > Wetlands > Peat | place: Sweden: Abisko...
ACACGGCTACCCTCATGGGGTCGCTCCGCGACGGGCCACAACTATTGACAAAGAATGCAACTGCTTGCGATTCAATATGTTGCGAATATGGTTCTCCAGCGGAATGCGCTAGCGCATCGCCGCCAGACATTCCCGGGCCTGCCGGCGCAGTTCCTCGCGTTCGGCGGGGGACAAGCCCCGGGGATCAAACCGATACCGGTAATGCAGATTCAGCAATTGCCGGAGCGGTTCCCGGAGTCCGGCCAGGGCCGGGGCGGTGGCGGCTTGTTTCAGCCAGTCCGACTGCGATTGACCCGGCCGCCGGAAGCAGCCCTGCGCGGCGAGCTTTTTTTCGAGGAGATAGAATTCGGAGTCCAATCCGGGCCAGACCGTCCGGGCGGCGGATTGGCCGGCGGCCAAAGCCTTGTGTTCGCGGCGATGAAAGATGATTTGGTAGAGGAAATAGGCGAGCACCGGCACGAGGCCCAGCAACAGGTAGGGCCGCAGATGACTCTGGCCCCAGCGGAATTTGGCGAATTGATAACTGAGCCAGGAAAAGAAATCCCGGAGGGACTGCCAGCGGGAGGCGCGGCTTTCTTCGGCGGCAATCCAAGAGCCCGGGGTGGTGTCCATCGTCCGCCAAAGGCGGCGGTCGGCATCCCAGACGAGACACCACGCATGGGCGTCGCGCTCGCGGACGACAAATTCGTGACCGGCGGGTTCATGCACCACATAGCCGACGGCGTAGCGGGCGGGAATGCCCAGTTCGCGGAGGAGCAGAACCGCAGCCGTGGCAAAATATTCACAGTGGCCGGCATGAGTATGGAGCAGAAAGGTGGCGAGGGCCGTTTCATTTGTGCCGGCGGATTTGGGCGGCTCCTGCCAGAGGGTGTAGGTGTAATTGGCCGCAAAATACCGCCGGACGGCCTGGAGTTTTTTCTCAACCCCCAAACCGGCCAGCGGCAGCGAGCCGATCACCTGATCCAGCGCCGGCTTCTCCGCCACGGGCACGAAGAGATCTTCACTGAGGGCGGTCGGTGAGTTGGTGCCCGGCGGGGTGTCCACGGCCCCGTCCGAGCCAAAACTGGCGTTGAACATGACCAGACCGGGACCATCGGCCAACACGTCGCCGACGCTGTTGGCCTGAAGCGATACGGCGTAGAGCTGTTCCAAACGATCGCAGTCCACGGGCAGCGGCAGCAACCCGCTCGGGGTGCCGGCGGTTTTGTCGTAGGCGTTCAGATAGCACGCGATATGGACCTGGGAATGATTATTCCGACCGGGCTGCAAAGGCCAGCGCTCACTGTCGGGGGGGGTCTCATGAACCTCGGTAAAATCATTGCGCGGCCCGCCGACCGTCCAGGACGAACCCACGCGATTGGCTTGGTAGTTTCGATACGTGGCTTCCCGCAGATAAGTGGGCACATTGGCCCCGTTGACCGGCGCCACCCGCAGGACAATTTGCGAGGACATCTGCCGCCGGCCAATTTGTCCGAGGGTCGTCCGACTTTGGCCGGGGTCGGTGTTCTGCCGGATCATGCCCTCGAGCCATTTGGGATTATAATTGGTCACGAAATCCGTGAGCCGGCCAAGATGAATGAGCCCGTGCTGCCCGAAGAAGCCGCCGGCAATCACGACCGCCAGCAGGATGACCCAAATCTTGCGCGTGAAGCTCTGCGGCCGTTGGGACCACAACGCCCAGGCGATCAGCCCGCACGCCCCCCAAAAGAAGGAGGCGTCCTCACTGGCGTGGGCGCTGGCGGAATACAGGCACAGCACGAAATACGGCCAGGTGGCGTTGAAGTGATACACCCGGGGCGCCGGCCGGTGCCGTTTCAACGCCCGATGGCGCTGGTAACGCAAATACGCCCACACCGTGTCCAGCGGGAATTCCGTGCGGGAACTGAACGCCTGCGCGGCGGCGAAAGAAAAATACACCATCGGCAGCCAGCGAATCAGGGAAATGGCGGCCAGGGTGCTCGCGTCCCCGGCCAGCCGGGTGTTTTGCAAATTCGGCTGCGAGAATAATTTGCCAAAATCGGTGGGACCTTCATTGTTGGTGAAGGCGAAAATCACGGCGGCCAGGCCGAGGAGGGTGCAGAAATTGCAAAAGCGGATGATGTCCGTATCGCTCAGCTCCCACCGGGCCTTGAAAAATCGCGGGCCTTCCAGAATCACCGCCATCCCGGCGGCCTCCGGCAGAAAACCGGATTGCCAACCCCAAAACAGAACCACGGCGGCCATGAGGAACGGGGGGGTTCTCATAGCTTTTGCAACCCCGCTTCAATCTCCCCCAGCACGAGGACGTGAAACGAATCGTGGTTCCCCGGCGATGGCCCCGGGTCGAGGGGACGCCGGGGCGGCTCCGCCACCAGCACCAGCACCATGACGGGAACGCCCGTGGCGCGGAGCTTTTCCACCAACCGCCGGCGCACTTCGTCCCAAGCCAGAAAAATGCAAATGCAATTGCTGACCACCGCCGCATGCTTCAGCACCATCGCCTCCAAAGCCGCGAAGCGCCGGTCGTTGCCGGCGCGCACCGAGGCCAGAATCTCGAGCATTTGATCCGCCTGCGCCAGACCGCGACCCGCCGTGAAGCAATAGGCATCCTCCCCCACAAACAAAAGGTCCAGCAGCGATTCCTGGGATGGAATGGTGCAGGCAAACGAAGCCGCCACCGAGACGGCCTCCTCGAATAATTCACTGTCCGGCACGCCGCTGAACGTGTCCAGCACCAGGGCGTGCCGCACAAAAAATTCGTCCTCGAACTCCTTCACAATCGGTTTGCCGGTCCGGGCCCAACTGCGCCAGTGAATATGGCGGAGGGGATCGCCGCGGCGATAATCCCGCAGGGACACAAACTCGTCGCTCTGCCCCACCTGCGCGGCCAGGGCCACCCCGCCATCGTGGTATTTCAGGGTGCCCGGCAGCGCCACCGGCGGCAGCGGATAGCGCTTGGGCAACACCACCATTTTACCCGGATGGCGGATGCGGACAAACCCCCAGAGCAACCCGAACGGATCGGCCCGGGCCACCGTCGAGCCGGTGAAGTTCAAAATTCCGCGCCGCAACGGGGTGATTTCCACCAGCGCCTCGACTTCCCGCCCGGGGGGCAGCTCCGGCAGGGCCCCCGGGCGGACGCGGGCCATGGTGCGCGCCACCACCCGCAGCCGGTTGCCCGGCCAGAATGAACGCACCGCCTGCGCCTCCGCCTGTTTCAACGCCAGCCATTCGGCAAAGCTCGGGCGCGGATCGGCCAGGTCTTCCAGCAGCGAAAGATCCCGCTCGATTTTATCCGTCAGGTTTTTCACCACCACCCGGCAATGAAAGGCCTGCCCCACCGTCCCGAACCGGGGCAGGCTGCGTTTGGCCGCCACTTTGGCACGAAAGAAAAAACTCGCAATGACCGCCGAAACCCACAGAAACAAGAGGAGCGAGAAGGCTTGATACGACACCATTTTATCGCGGTCAACGCCCATCAACAGGGTGAGAAAGAGACACCCCAGCAGCACCCAGCCCGCCCGCGTCAAACGCCGCCGGGAGGTGGATTGCAGCCAACTCAGCCACCGGTGGTGACGATAAATTTGGCGCCAAATCCAGGTCATTATCGTCAGTTCAGGCGGGGACGGGAACGGTTTTCAAAACGGTCTCCACCACACTCTGCGCGCTCACGCCCGAAAAGCGCGCCTGGGGTTCCATCACCAGGCGGTGGGTGATCACCGTCACGGCCAGTTCTTGGATTTGCTCCGGCGTGACAAAATCCAGCCCGTCCAACAAGGCCAGCGCCTGGGCCGCCTTCATCAGGGCGATGGACGCCCGCGGACTGGCCCCCAACTGCACCCCGGGGGCCTTCCGGGTGGCGGCCACCAGATCCACCACGTAACGCTTCAGTTCATCACTGATTGGCAACGATTGCACCGCCTGCTTGAGCCGCAACACATCCGCCAGCGTGACGCAGGCCTGCAACCCCTCCAGCGGATGCTGATGCTGTTGCGCCGCCAGGATGGCCACCTCCGCCGCCGGCTCCACGTAACCCAGCAGGAAACGCATCGCGAACCGGTCCATTTGCGCCTCGGGCAGCGGGTAGGTGCCGCGAAACTCCACCGGATTTTCCGTGGCGATCACAAAAAACAAATCGGACAGCTTCCGCAGTTCCCCGTCCATGCTCACCTGGCTTTCGCCCATCGCCTCCAACAGCGCGGATTGCGTGCGGGGCGAGGCGCGGTTGATTTCATCGGCCAGCAGGATGTTCGTGAAAATGGGCCCCTCGTGAAAATGAAAAACCTGGTCGCGCTGGTTGAAAATCGAGACCCCGAGAATGTCCGAAGGCAGGAGGTCCGGGGTGAACTGGATGCGTTTGAACGAAGCGTCAATCGAGCGGGCCAGGGCTTTGGCCAGCGTGGTTTTGCCCGTGCCGGGAAAATCTTCCAGCAGCACATGGCCCCCGCTGGCCAGCGCCGCCAACAGTTTGCGCGTGGGCCCCGTTTGCCCTTGGATCACCCGGGCGATGTTACCGGAAATCTTACGCCCCACTTCGCGGGCCTCGGCGATGGAATCAGGATTCATGTCGCCCCATGATTAAAGTTTTAGGCCCGGTTGGCAATCATAACCCGGATCGGATCCATCATCCCCGTCCGGTGTAATCGGAATTCATCAGGTCAATTCACGACGAATCCACCGGTGCCGGCCTGATTCCCAAAAGGTGCCGGCTTTTGCAAGCAATGGGCCGCTGAGAGCCTGTCTGAAAATTCAAAGGGGGCCTCCGTTCAATTTTCAGACAGGCTCTGAGAAATTAGGGGTTGCTTTGGGGATTCTGCTTGAATTGGGAGCCGTCCAAATGCAGAATCATTCCGCCGCCTCGGACGCCGAACAAACATCGAAAATGAACACGTTGCCTCAAGCCTCAAGCCCCAAGCCCCAAGCCTCTTTTTGGTGTTCTTTGCGGTTAATCCCCTCACCTTTTATTTCCGCCCTGGTCCGCCGTAGTTTTAACGAAGGCGGATTCCCGCTTTTCGTCTTGCTCCTGTTTCTCGGGGCCATGTTCTGGGCGAAGCGGGAGGATCCGTTTTCCCGCCGGTGGTTCACGCTCAAGACGACGGAAACGGGGTCGTTCCATGGTGTCGCCGTATTGCCCAAACCCCTGCGGCGGGTTCCCGTGGTGGTCTATGCGCACGGCTCCGGCGGCAGTCTGATGACCGATGGCAATGATTTACGGCAGATGGCGGAAATGGGTCTGGCGACGGTGAGTTTGGATTATGACGAGACCAACGCGACGACCTTCAATGCCCAATGGACGGCCTTGTTGCAGTATTTGGGCCGGCAACCGTGGGCCGATACCAACGCGATGGCGTGGGTCGGTTTCAGCCTCGGGGCTGAACGGACGCTGGCATTTGCCCAAAGTAGCAGCGGCGTCCCGCCGCTCCGCCCCCAATTCCTCGTCCAAATCAGCGGTGCCGGACTTCCCCCCGCCCCGCGCCCCCCGACTCCAGACGCCAGACCCCAGACGCCAGACCCTCAATTCCATTGCCCGGTGCTGTTGATCCACGGCGACCAAGATGAAATCTTCCCCGTCGCCGACACCCGGCGACTGGCGGACTGCTGGCAAAGCAACGGCGTTCCCGTAACTTTGCAGATCTTGGCGGGCCTGTCCCATAACTTGGACCCGGAGCGCGGGATGGTTTTTCGCCGGGTCGGGGAAGCGTGCCTGACGCATTTGGCCGGCCCGGAGGTCTGGCGGCAGTATCATTCGATTGCGCAATGGCAGGCGGAAGCACCGGGGTTGGGCTGGTTTTGGCTGCCGGCGCTGGCTTGGGGCCTGGGTTGTCTGCACTGGCGGCGATGTCAGCGGCGGGCACTGGCCCCGGCCCCCGGCTCGCCGCCGGCAGATGCGGCGCGGTCGGCGGAATTGCCGGCAACAATCGCCCCGGAAACCTTGGGGCGGAAGTGGGGCCGACTGGGGGGCGCCGCCCTGCCCTGGGTGGCGGCAATCCTCGCCGTGGCGGCCGCAGCCGATACCGCCCTGCACCTGGCCCCGCCGCATTTTCCGGTCAGCCCCCGCACACTGGATCTGGCCCGGCGGTTTTTGGTGCAGCCCAAGGAACGCGCGGATTTCGAAGCCCTCGCAGGGCAACCGGTTTGGTCCGGGGAACCGTTGCGCGTGCTGTTGGACCATGTGGAATTGGCGGTTTATAACCGCGAATTGATCAACTGGACGTTGAGTGACGACCTCTACCGGGGCTATGTGCTGACACCGGTGATTGCGGGTCGCGGGGAACGGGGGGGTGAAGCCCTGGATTGGCGGCGGCCGTTGTGGGAGGAGTTTTATCCGCGCATCCGGCATGAATCGTCGCCGGCGGAGGCGGCCCGGATTGTGGCGCGCCATTTGCACGAACGCGTGACGGTGGCCGTCCTGCCGGAAGCGCCGCACACCGTGCCCGACATCTGGCGGCGGCAAATCACCGATACCAACGGCTTTGAAATCCTGTCCGTGGCGGCGCTCCGCTCCGTGGGTGTGCCGGCCCGCCTGAACGAACGGGGCCGGGCGCAATTTTGGGACGGGGACCATTGGACGGACTGAACCGTAGCGCCGGAAAAAACCCCAAAAAACGCTTGAACCTCATCCCCGACTGTGGTTCGCTGACAGAGATGTCATTGAAAAGAGCATTCACCCTGATTGAATTGCTCGCGGTGACCGCCATTATAACCATTTTGACGGCCATCCTGATGCCCGTTGTCTCCAAAGGGAAGATCGCCGCTCAGCGCACCGCCTGTCTTTCCAACCTGCAACAATTGAACTTGGGTTGCAAAATGTATACGGACGACAATGGCGGTCAACTGGTCTCCAGTTGGTCGGCGGGTTCCGGCGCCAATGCGGTGAATCCCTATTGCTGGTGTCCCGGTTGGGCCTCGGCGCTGGCCCCGGCAACCACCAACGCGCCGGAGCCGCTCTTCACTTGCACCAATCTCAACGCCTTGCAACAGGGAAAAATCTGGCCGTATGTGGAATCCGCCGCCGTTTATCGGTGCCCCGCCGATTGGCGGGATGTCGGGGGCCAGCCGGTGGTGCGCAGTTTTTCCATGAATTCGTGGATGAACGGCTGCACGGATGGCGACCCGACGGGTTACTCCACCTTTGATACGCCGCCGAACGATCTGACGCTCACTTACACCCTCTTCCGCCGCGAGGGCCAGATCCTGCATCCCGATCAAGTCTGGCGCTTGATCGAGGAGGATGCCAGCACGATCGGCGACTCAATGTTTTTGGTGGACATGGGGGGAATGAACCAGGCGCCGAGTCTGCCCTCCACCCGCCACGCCAACACCTTCGCCCTGACCTTCGTGGATGGCCACGGGGCCAATGTCGCGTTCCAAGCCCCCCCCGCCCAATGGAATACGGGCGGAACCTGTGGTCCGGACCCGGACTGGGTTAACCTGAAAGCCATCACCACCTTTACCAACAAGAACGCCAGCATCGAAGGACTGACGCATCCGGGCAATTGACCGGTGACAGCGGGCGGCGTTTTTCCTTTTGCAATCCCATGGTCACTGGCAACCTTTCCCCGTGGGCATCTCGCTGCGGCAATTTGAACAAATGAAGGAACGCCTGGACGGCGCGCCGACAACGCGTCCGGCGGAATTCCAGGTGTCCGGGCGGACGTCCGCCCGGGCGGCGGCGGTCATTCTGGGGGTGGATCCGTCGCTGCGGGGGACGGGTTATGGCATCATCGCCCCGGGGCGGCCGGCCACGAAAACGCTGGCGCAGGGAACGATCCACTGCCCGGCCGCCTGGGAACGCTCGCGCTGCCTGTTGAAGATTTCGGAGACGCTGCGGACGGTCATTGCCGAACATCATCCGACGGTCTGCGTGATCGAGGGAATCTTCTTCGTGCAAAACCTCAAGACCGCCCTCATCATGGGCGAGGCCCGCGGCGCGGCGCTGGCGGTGATTGCGGAAGCGGGCCTGGATATTTATGAAATCGCCACGCGCAAGGTGAAACAGGCCATCGTCGGTTACGGGGCCGCCCAAAAATCCGCCGTGGCCACCATGGTGCAGCGCCTGCTCAACCTGTCCGAACGGCCCGAGCCCGACGCCGCCGACGCGCTGGCGCTGGCGCTGACGCACGCGCGGGAAACCTCGCGTTACCAACTGACACCGCTGAAAAAAATCTAGTTCATGATCACCTTTCTCCAAGGCAAACTCGTGGAAGCGCTGCCCACCCAGGTGGTGGTGGAGGTCAACGGTCTCGGCTATGAGGTGTTGATCCCGCTGTCCTCGTTCGACCCATTGCCGACGGTTGGCCAGCCCGTGAAACTGCTCACCCAACTGGTCATCCGCGAGGATGCGCACTTGCTCTACGGCTTCATGTCGGAGGCGGAGCGGAACCTGTTCCGGCTGCTCATCCACACGGTTTCCGGCATCGGCCCCAAAACCGCCCTCAACATCCTCAGCGGCATTTCCGTGACCGCCTTTCGCGGCGCCGTGGCGGGCGGCGATGTGAAGGCGCTCTCCCAAATCTCGGGCGTGGGCAAAAAAACCGCCGAGCGCATCGTCGTGGAACTGCGCGACAAGGTCGGCGTGGCCGGCGCCTGGGAGGCCGCCAGCGCCAAACACGGTCTCCCGCCCGAAGATCAAAAACTCAACGACGCCGTCCTCGCGTTGATGGCGCTCGGCTTCAAACAAATCGAGGCCCATGATGCCATCCGCGCGGCCCAGGCCATGCTCGGCCCCCAGGCGACGGTGGAGGAGTTGGTGCGGGCCGGTCTGAAAAAAGGAGGCTGATGCCCGCAAGCCCTTCCCCCACCGTGACCCGTAAAATCAAATCCAGCGGCGTGGTGATCCCCCACCGGGCCGGCTGGCCGCAACGGCTGTTGGCGGCGCTGATCTACGCGGTCGTCCAAACCGTCGCCGCCACCCTGCGGTTCAAACTCGAGGACCGCTCGGGGTTTTTTCATGGCGCGCCCCGGGAACAAATGATCTTTGCCCTCTGGCACAACCGGCTGGCCTTGTCGGCCATCTTATACCGGCGCTATGTCTTGTGCCATAAACGCGAACGGCGGATTGCCGGCATGGTCAGCGCCAGCCGCGACGGCGGGTTGCTGTCCGAAATTTTTGCGCGCTTTGGGATCGAGCCGGTGCGGGGTTCCTCGAGCCGGCGCGGCCCGCAGGCTCTGCGGGAGATGGTTTCCCGGGCGGAGGCCGGCTACGACCTGGCCATCACCCCGGACGGCCCCCGCGGTCCGTGTTATACAGTACAGGAAGGCGTGATCGCCACCGCCCAACTGACCGGCCTGGCCATCGTGCCGGTGAGTTACCAACTCAACTGGAAAATCCGGTTGAAGAGCTGGGACCGGTTTCAAATCCCCCTGCCGTTTGCCCGCTGCCGGGTCACCGTGGGCCAGCCCGTGCGGGTGGGGCGGGACGCTACCGAACCGGAGCGCGAACAATTGCGCCAACAGCTCGAAACTGAATTGCGGGCCATTTCCCGCGATTGACTTTGCGGGTATCAAAGTTTAAAGGTAGGGGGATGACTGTGGAAATTCCAGAGACGATTGGGCGGCTGCTCCCCCTTGAGCCGACGCAACGGCTGCGCAGTGTCATGGAAGGCTTGGTGTTGGGAGCCTACACCCAGGGTCTCATCACCCGCGGACGCGCCTGCGAATTGCTGGGCCTTAATTATTGGGACGGAGAAAAGTTTTTTTCCGGTCGCGGATTGTTTGTGAACTACGATTTGAGCGAGTTTCAACACGACTTGGGAAACTGATTTATGGCTGTTGTCGTGTCGGACACCACGCCGCTGCATTACCTCATTCTGCCGGGTCAGGATTCCATCCTGCAAAAATTATTCGAGCGGGTTATTGTGCCGCCGGCCGTGTTGGAAGAACTCGGCCATCCGGCTGCGCCTCCGGCCGTTTCAGCGTGGGCCAAATCCCGGCCGGACTGGGTGACGGTTCAATCGCCGGCATTTATTCCAACACGATTCGATAATTTGGACTTTGGCGAACGGCAGGCCCTGGCGCTGGCGAAAGAAATTCAGGCTGATTTTGTGTTGCTGGACGACAAGGTGGCCCGCCGGTTTGCCGAACGCGAAGCGCTCCAGGTCAAAGGCACGCTGGGCATAGTCGCCGACGCCGCCAAAGCCGGCCTGCTGAATTTTCGTGAGACGGTGGAAACCTTGCAACAAACCACAATGCACTTGGAACCGCATTTGGCTGAGCGCATCATTGCGGAATATGAAAAAAGGCCGGGGGGCGTGCCATCTCGACAAGCCCAGCCATGATCGCCCGGGTCAGCCTTGAAATCGCCCTGCGCCGGGAGTTTGATTATCTCATTCCCCCGGAACTCGTGGGCCGGGTCGAGGTCGGCAGCCGGGTGCAGGTCCCGTTTGGGGCGCGCAAAATTCCCGGCTGTGTCACCGCGCTGGCGGAGGAATCCGCCCACGCCAACCTCAAGCCCATCCTCAAGGTCATCGGCACACAATCCCTCGTCACGCCGAAAATCCTGCAACTGGCGCGCTGGATCGGGGAATACTATTGTTGCGCGCCCGAGACGGCGCTCAAATCGGTCCTGCCCGAGGCCGTGCGCGCCGAGGAAGCCGGCTGGCGCGAGCGCTTGTTTGTCCGGGCGCTGGCCGTGAACGGCGAGCCGCCCAAGCTGTCTCCGCGCCAGCAGGCCGTGTGGAAGATTCTCGTTGAACACCGCGAACTACCCATGGCCGAACTTCTGGCCCGGGCGGAAACCACCGCCGCCACCGTGCGCAAATTAGAGGACCGGGGGCTGGTCGAGGTGGCCGCGCAAATTTCCGAACGCGATCCCTATGCGCGCGAACAAATCCTGCCAACCCAGTCCATCGTGTTGAATCCGGCGCAGGCGGCGGCGCTGGCGAAAATCACCGCCGCCATGGACGCCCCGCCGCCCGCCGAACCGGCCGCCAAAGCCGCCCACACCGCCTTTCTGTTGCACGGGGTCACCGGCAGCGGCAAGACGGAGATTTATTTGCAGGCGCTGGCGCACGCCCTGAAACAGGGCCGGGGCGCGATTGTGCTGGTGCCGGAAATTGCCCTTACGCCGCAGACGGTCGAACGCTTCAAGGCCCGGTTCAGTTCCGGTCCGCTGCAAACGTTGGTCGCCGTGCTGCATTCGCATTTGTCCGCCGGGGAACGGCATGATGAATGGCACAAAATCCGCCAGGGCCGCGCGCGGATTGTGATCGGCGCGCGCTCCGCCATTTTCGCGCCGGTGGACCCGCTGGGCCTCGTCATCGTGGATGAGGAACACGAGCAGACCTACAAACAGGAGGAAGCCCCGCGCTATCACGCCCGTGACGTCGCCATCGTGCGCGCCCGGATGGAAAACGCCGTCGTGGTCTTGGGCTCGGCCACGCCCTCGCTCGAGAGTTACCATAATTGTAAAACCGGGAAATATGCGCTGCTCGAACTGCCCGAGCGCGTGGATGATCAGAAAATGCCCCATGTGCGGGTGGTGGACATGCGCCAGGCCGCGCATCAGGAAAAGGGCATCCCCATTTTTTCCCCGCAATTGAAGGAGGCCATCCAGCAGCGGTTGGAACGGAAGGAGCAGACCATTCTCTTTCTCAACCGCCGGGGTTACTCCACCGCCCTGCAATGCCCCCAGTGCGGTTATGTGGCTGAATGCCCCAATTGCAGCGTCTCGCTCACCTACCACCGCACCGAACAAAAACTCTGCTGTCACATTTGCAACCACGTCGCGCCCGTCCCCAAAGTCTGTCCCGGGGAAAAATGCGGCAACCCCGCCATCCGCTTTTCCGGCACCGGCACGCAAAAGGTCGAGGAGGCCATCCGCAAATTATTCCCGCACGCGCGCTGCCACCGCATGGATGCCGACACCATGAAGCGCAAGGATGATTACCGCCGCATCCTCGGCGATTTTCGCGCCGGCAAAATTGACATTCTGGTCGGCACGCAGATGATCGCCAAGGGATTGCATTTTCCCAACGTCACGCTCGTCGGCATCATCTACGCCGATTCGGCCCTCCACCAGCCCGACTTTCGCGCCGGCGAACGCACGTTCCAACTCCTCACCCAGGTCGCCGGTCGCGCCGGCCGCGGCGATGTCGAGGGCGAGGTCTTCGTCCAGGCCTTCACCCCGTTTCATCCCGCCATTCAATACGCCCGCCGCCACGATTTCCAGGGGTTTTACGAACAGGAAATGGAGTTTCGGGAACAATTAAAATACCCGCCCGCCAGCCGCGTGGCCCTGCTGACCCTCAAAGGCCGCAACGAGGACAAGGTAAAATTCTCCGCCGACCATCTGAAACGCGAGTTGGAAAAAATCACCGGGAAAACCGCCGCCCCCGGCGGACCGCCGTCGGCCTTCCCCGATTTGATCATTGCCGGCCCCGCCCCCGCCCCGCTGCTCAAGGCCGAAACGTATTACCGTTACCAGATCATGCTGCGCACCCGGGCCATGAGCAAACTCAGCCAGGCCCTGGCCAAAATGGTGGCGGCGCTCACCCTGCCCGAAGAAGTCACCCTGACCGTGGATATTGATCCGGTAAATTTATCGTAGAGTCGGTCTGGCCTTGGAAAGGGGACCTTTCCAAGGCCAGACCGACTCAGGTTTCGCTTTGCCAGCGGCAGAACAATCCTCCAAGTATTAGGAGCCAGAAAGGAATGACAAAAAACGGGTGGCGACTCAAATTATTCTGCGGACTTCAAATAGCTGATGCCCGTCATCGTCAACCGCGGCAGCACCTTCGGCATGTCATTTTTGCCCACGACGATGACCGTGGTTCGGCCCAGCGCCACCTGATAGCGGTCGGTGATTTCATACTTTTCGCCGTCGGCCATCCTGATTAAAAAAGGAATGCCTTCATTGATCGCCGTCTGAATTCTGGCTCTCGTCACCAGTTTTAATTTATGCGGAAATTGGTTTTAATCACCCCCAAAGTCTTGATTTCGGCCAGCCGCATCACCAACCATTTATTGTCAGCATTTGCCAATAGATTATCTTGACCGCATGGGTTACAAGCGCACCGATTACTACGAAACCATCATTCAGCGGCACATTCGGACGGGGCGGGCCTCGAACAAAAGCGAGGTCATTCACCAAGCGCTGGCCTTGCTGGACGCCGTCACCCGTGGCCAGGGGCCGGTGGGGACGGGCTTCCGCAATGTGGCTGAGCTGGAGTCCCTGCTGTTGCAGTCCGGCCCGGCCCGGCCCATGACCCCTGAACGCAAGTCCCGCACCCATGGAAATTTACGGCCATGACCAAACGGTGGAAACTTGAGCGTTTTATAAAAGGCCCGTCACGCGCCGCCGACTTGAAGGTTGATACTTGAAATTTCCTTGGATTTTTGACTTTGAACTTTGGATTTTCCAGCCTCCGCATCCTCCGCTTATCCAATGGTCTTAATTCCCCTTTGCCACAGATCAAAATGGTATAGGGCGACGACCACCAGCGAATGCTGGATTTTTTCTTCGGCCACGAGTTTGGGCACTTCCGCCACCGGCACCAAGCGGGTCGCCAGGTCTTCGCCGGAGTCCATTTCCAGATCGTGCTTCAGGTGGCAGTTTTCAATCAGCACCGTGTAACAAATATTCGTCAAAATCGCCGGGTTGGCGTGGACGCGGCCGAGCAACCGGGCCGGGCCGCCCTCGTAGCCGGTCTCCTCGCGCAATTCCCGCACGGCGGTCCCCACCGGGTCGGTTTCGCCGGGGTCCATCATGCCGCCGGGCACTTCGAGTTCCACCCTGTTGGAGCCGTGCCGGTATTGCTCCACCATCACCAATTCCCGGTCCGGCGTGACGGCGATCACATTCACCCAAGGCACGCTGTCGAGCACAAAAAAATCATGCTCCCGCCCCGTGCGCGGGGAAATTTTGACGTCCGACCGCAGTTTGAAAATGCGGAAATCGCCAATCTGAGTCGAACGAATCGTGGGCCAGGGTTTGATCATAAATGAAGCCTCACTTGCCCTGCGCCGCCCAGCCCTGCTTCATCAGGTTGAGCAGGTGGACCAGCGCCTCGTCGTAGGGCCGGCCCTTGGCCTCGGCCAGTTGCCGGGCGCGCTTGTCCAATTGCGCGGCCATCTCCGGCGACTTGTCCGCCGGACAGCCCATGGCGGTCAACAGTTGGGCCAGTTGGGTGTTATCCACAAGCAACCCGGCGGGTCAGGCCTGCGACACGATGCGGATGCTGGTCACCCCCACGCGCGAGGTTGGTTTGCTCGGTTCGCCGGAGCCGCTGCGGGTGCAGGGCGTGTTCGCCAGCTTCGTCAGCACGTCGTCGCCCTTGATCACTTTGCCAAACGCGGTGTATTGGCGGTCCAGAAACTTGGCGTCGCCGTCGCAGATGAAGAACTGGCTGCCGGCGGAATCCGGGTCCGAACTGCGCGCCATGGAAATCACGCCGCGCTGATGCGAACGCTCGTTGAACTCGGCTTTGATTTGGTAGCCGGGACCGCCCGTGCCCCACTGCGCTTCCTTTTTGGCGTCCTTGGTGAGCGGATCGCCGCCCTGGATCATGAAGCCCTTGATGATGCGGTGGAAGGCCGTGCCATCATAAAAGTTTTTGTTGGCCAGGTTTTTGAAATTCTCGACGGTTTTGGGCGCGACGTCCGGCCAGAATTCCAAGGTCAATTCGCCTTCGGTGGTGGTGATAACGGCTACTTCGCTCATAGATATAATGGGGTTGGAAATTATTTTACACTGTCGGCCGGGACGATCTTGATGCTGATGATATTGATCCGCTTGATGGGCCGGTCCGGGGCTTCCGTGGGGGTGGTGGCGATTTTATCGAGGACGTCAAAGCCCTTGATGAGATTGCCAAACACGGTGTATTGATGGTCCAGAAAGCCGGCGTCGCCGTGGCAGATGAAGAACTGGCTGCCGGCGGAATTGGGGTCGTTGGAACGCGCCATGGACAGAATGCCCCGGGCATGGTGCTTGGCATTAAACTCGGCGTTCACCGTCCAACCCGGACCGCCCATGCCCCAGGAGCCCTTGTTGGAATCGTCCTTGGTGTTGGGGTCGCCGCCCTGGATCATGAACCCGGGGATGACGCGGTGAAAGGCCGTGCCGTCATAAAAGCCCGACCGGGCGAGCTTCTTGAAATTGGCGACGTGGTTGGGCGCGACGTCCGGATAAAACTCCACCACCATCACGCCTTCACTCGTGGTGATCACGCCGACTTCCGGGGCGGCGGCCGGCGTGGTGGCGGCGGCATTGGTGGCCGGCGCGGGCGGCGGCGTGGGGGTTTGCTGGGCGCAACCGGTCATGACGGCGACAAACAATCCAAAGGCACTGGCTAAAAAAAATGTTTTCATGGGCGCAAATATTTCCAGACCCGCCGGCAAATGTCACGGCGGAATTTTCCGCCCCGAGACCGGGCGGGTGATGACCGTCGGCAGAGGGCCGGTTATGTGCTTTACAGCATCGGCCCCGACCGGAAAGATGACGGCGGCCGGCGGATGACGGGAAGCATCGGCGACATGGTCTTCGCCGTCATCGCGCCGCCGGAGTGAGAATTGACAACCAAACCCTGAAGCTTTTCAGCGGCTCGATGGCCACTTGCCTGGCGGCGGGGCTGCCGCCGCAAAAATCGCTGGAACTGAGCGCGGCGCGCACGTCCTCACGTGCGCTGCGGGCGGTGGTGACAGTCGCGCAAAAGCGCTGCGATGCGGGCCTGCCCCTTTCAGAAGCGCTGGCGCCGGCAGCCCGGCTTTTTCCGCGCCATTTCCTGCCGGTGCTCCACGCGGGCGAAACCAGCGGCCGGCAGGCGGAGGCGTTTCAGTTGATATACCAGCACAGCCTCCGCATCGGCCCCTCGCTGCGGGTGGTGCGCAACACCTGGCTTTATCCGCTCGTCTGCATCGGCATTGGCTGGGTGCTGCGGATCGCCATTTTCGTGTATTTCGGCAAATACCACGCCGCCATGAGGTTCGTGGCCACCCTTTTGGGAACCGTCCTGCCGCCCGCGCTGGGCGGGTGGCTGCTGTTCCGGCTGCCGCCGGTGAAACGGACCGTGGATTTCGTCCTGCTGCAAATCCCGCTGCTCCGCGAAACCGAACTGCGGCTGTCGCTCGTCCTGTTTTTTTCCACGTTCCGATTGGCTTACGAAGGCGGCGGCTTGGGCGTGGTTCGCATTTTTGATCTGGCGCTGGCGACCGTACGCAATGACGCGATCCGACGGGATTTGCTGGCGGTTCGCGCCGTCTTGGAACAGCACGGCACCGTGGAAGACGCTTTCGAGCAGTCCGCCTTGCTGGAGGATGAATTCAAGGGGCTGATCCTCACCGGAGCGCTCAGCGGGCAATTGGACGAAGGCCTCATGCGGATCGTGGAACAGGCCACCTGGCAACTCGATTTGTCGCTGCGGATTTTCAATCAAATCTTCCAGCGTGTGGTGGTTTTCTGCGTGGTCATGTCCCTCATTGAAACGGTGCTCATTTGCATTCTGTAAATTCCTGAGGCTCACCGGTCGGGTTACACCCCATCGCCCCCGACCATGGTTTGGGCATAATTTCGGGCATGGATCATAAAATGTGGCTCATTGAACTGGAGGTGGCGGCCTGCCTGGCGGCGATGGCCCTCGTTGCCTTCACTTTAATGGTGGGGTATGCGCTGTGGCGGTATCTGGCCGGGAGATGAATGACGCAGCGGTCCACTCACCCTGAGGGGGTTGGTTCGGACAGGCACGCGTTTTTGAACTCGACGACGTGTCGTCTCATCCAAAAGCGGCGACGTGTCGCCGCACTCCAAAGGGCGCCCACAACTCCGGGCGGTGGCCCTCCCAATTTCTCCTTTCTGCTTTCGTCTCCGGCGGCTATTTTAACCGCATGTCTAGCAAGTCCAATTCAGAAGCGGCCCGGGGGTTCGGGGAGATCATCGGTCTGCTGCTGCTCCTCCTGGCGGGGCTGCTGTTCATCGCCCAGATTTCTTTCGACGCCCATGATCTGGCCTTTCTCCATTTCCCCCCCGATCCCACCACCCACAACTGGATCGGACCGTTCGGCGCGGATCTGGCCTACGACACCTTTTTTGTGTTCGGCCTGGCCGCCTACGCGCTCCCCTACCTGATCGCGGCTTTTGGGGTCGGCCATCTTTCCCGCTTCCTGACCGGTTTCCGGGAACGGCGGCTGTGGTTCAGCCTCTGGGCGGCGCTCTTCATTTTCTCGCTCGCCGGATTGTTGGACCGGATGGATGCCCCCCTGCATTCGTTCACCCGCATCATTGGCACCCCCAACGCCGGCGGTTGGCTGGGCATGACCACGTGGAAATACGGCTTCTGGAACTTTGGACGGATCGGGGCCACGGCCATTTACGCCACGCTTATTTTAATCAGCCTCCTCTTCCTGACCAACTTCCGCCTCAGCCAGTGGCTGCAGGTCTTTTTCCCCAAACGGGATGAACTGGGCGCCGCCGGCAAAAGCCCGGATGAAGCCGCCCTGGCCCGCCGCGCCCGCGAGTTGGAAAAACAATCCAAGAAACTCCAGGAGCAAGTGGATAAAGCCACCGGCCCCGTCGTTCCCAGCGGCTTGGGCGCGGACATGCAACCCGTGCCCGAACCCACCGTGCGCGACCTGAGCGTGCCCCAAATCAAACCCGCCACCGCCCCCGGCCGCGGCAAAAAAAACGCCCCGAACGAACCCCCGGAAACCGCCGTCCCAGCCGAGGCCGCCGCCGTTCCCAACCGCAAACCCGGAGCCGCCTCCACGGCGGATATTCTGGGCCAAAACAATCAGCTTACCGGCGAACCCGCCACCGCTGCACCAACCCCGGCGGAACCCGTTGCCAAACCCGTTGAGCCGGAGAATTCCGCCCCCAAAGTGGATGAATCCAAAGCCGAAGAGGTGCCCACCCCGGCCGAAGCGGTCGTGCCGGCCCCGCGCCCCAAGCCGTTGCCCAAGCGCCCCAAACCCATCACCGTGGCGCAAACCCCCATGATCGGCAATTACAAGCTGCCCCCCATGGATTTTCTCTCACACCCGGACACCACCCTCAAGCCCACTGAATCCAAGGAGGAATTGATGGCCAACGCCCGGCTCATGCAGCAGACGCTCGCCCAGTTTGACATCGAGGTGGCTTTGGGCGACATCACCAAGGGCCCCACCATCACCCGGTATGAGATGCACCCGGCCCCCGGCGTGAAACTCGAACGCATCGCCGCCCTCTCCAACAACATCGCCGCCGTCCTCAAGGCCGAGCGCATCAACATCCTCGCCCCCGTCCCGGGCAAAAGCTCCGTCGGCATCGAAGTTCCCAACGCCATCAAAACCAAGGTCATCATGCGCGACCTGCTCGAATCCGAGGAATGGCGCAACACCAAGGCCCGCATTCCGCTGGCCCTGGGCAAGGACGTTTACGGCCAGCCCATCATCGCCGACTTGGGCGACATGCCCCATCTGCTCATTGCCGGCAGCACGGGCTCCGGCAAATCCGTTTGCATCAACTCCATCATCGCCTCCCTGCTCTACCGGTTTTCCCCGGACCAGTTGCGCTTTGTCATGATTGACCCCAAGGTGGTCGAATTGCAGCAATACAACACGCTGCCGCACCTCGTCGTGCCGGTCGTCAACGATCCCAAGAAAGTCATCCTCGCCCTGCGCTGGGTGGTCAATGAAATGGAAAAGCGCTACCAGATCTTCGCCCGCGTCGGCGTCCGCAACATCAAGTCGTTCAACGAACGCCCCAAAAACAAACTCGCGCCTCCGCGCGAACCGGAACTGCCCCTCATGGCCAAAAAGGAGAAAGTCGAGCCCGGGGCCGAGGGCTTCGCCGTGGAGGTGGACGAGCAAATCGTCGTCCCGCGCGAGGAGGACATCGTCATCCCCGAGAAACTCAGTTACATTGTCGTGATCATTGATGAGCTGGCCGACCTCATGCTCGTGGCCCCGGCCGACGTCGAAATGGCCATCGCCCGCATCACGCAAATGGCGCGCGCCGCCGGCATCCATTGCATCGTGGCCACGCAGCGCCCCAGTGTGGACGTCATCACCGGCGTCATTAAATCCAACATTCCCGCCCGCATCGCCTTTCAGGTGGCCGCCGCGGTGGATTCCCGCACCATCCTCGATGCCAAGGGGGCCGACAAACTGCTCGGCAAGGGCGACATGCTCTACCTGCCGCCCGGCTCCGCCAAATTGATCCGCGCCCAGGGGGCCCTCATCACCGACCAGGAAATCCAGAGCGCGGTGGACTTCATCGCCGCCCAGGGCAAACCGAGCTACGAAGTCGAGATCCACAAACAACTCTCCAAGGCCGCCAGCAGCCTCGGCGACGAAAGCGGCATTGACGAGGACGAGGACATCATCGAGCAATGCATTGAAGTCATCCGCAGCGAACAAAAGGCCAGCGTCTCGCTGCTGCAACGCCGGCTGCGGCTGGGCTACGGCCGCGCCGCGCGCATCATGGACGAGCTGGAGAACCGCGGCATCGTCGGCCCCAGCAACGGCGCCGAACCCCGGGACATCCTCATTGACTTGGACGGCGAAGGTCACGATGGCGCGCCGCCGCAGGAGGAGTGAACTTGGTTTAAATTGAAATAACGACTTTTCTGGTCGTTGAATGGGCGGCCCCAGTTAAAAATATTACGGGGAATGGTGGTGATTACCGTTAAATTGCGTTAAGGCGCGTTAAATACTGTTAAATTTAGCCTTGGTTAACTTGGTTTGAACTTGTGACGCCGGCTGATTTGACTCCAAGTGGATGCGTTCGCCAGCCAGGGCGAGATGCGGCGACCCTACGGTCTTGAAAGGCTTGACTGGCCTTGACCGGGCTTGACCCGGTGGGCCGGGGGCTGAGTTTGGACAGAATGACAGAATGGTCAGAATGAACCCTAGGGACAAAATGACACAACCCCGCTGTTCTCCACTTCAAAGGTATTATGGGATCATAATCCCCGGCAGCTTCCAGATGCTTCAATTTAATATGTCAAAGAGCGTTCGCGTTCGCCAAAGCTATGGCGGACAAGTCGGCGCGACAAGGCCGCCGGGGAGAAGGGGGTGCCCAGCTTGAAATCGTGCTGGCAACCGATTCGTCACCCTCCTCAACCATGCTCGGAGCGATTGGCAAAAATTATGCCAATTCAACTCACATACCTAATATCGGCTAGAAACTTTGTTTGTCAAATCGGAATGTGGGCGGGAATTTGACGGGGTGTCTCCCGATTTCGTTGGCAAGGTGGGGTGGGAGCCAGATTGACGGACGGCCTGCCGATTTGGAAATCGGCGATACAGCAGACTTGGAAGTCTGCGGCACAAGTAATCCGTCATCAACTTCGGGATGCACCGAGTTGAACCAGCGCAGGTCTGAATGATCAGGCCCATTTCGACGCGCTGCGGCAGAGGACTGCCCCGCCCCGGGTTGGGCAACACGCCTTCACGTCGGTTGCCCGAATCGCGCTGCTCCACGCGGACGGTCCCACCCCTCCGCCATCCCGGCAAGTCCGTCGCGACCCATTATGAAACGCACAGGGGAGCGAGAATGCGGCCGGCTTCCTCCAGCAGCGCCGTTTCCCCGGGCGTGTATTCATACTCGCGCTGGGTGCCGATGCCGAGGGTGCCCACGATAACGCCGTCCTGACGCACGGGCACGCACAAGGCCCCCCCCACGCCGGTCTCCCGGGCGCCGGGCCGGGCCACCCCGCCGGTGTCCGTCTGCAAATTGCAAATCGTCACTGGTTTGGCCTGGGCGACGACCTGACCGGCAATGCCTTTGCCCACCGGAATCGTTTTGACGAGGTCGAGCAACTGCGGCGGCAGACCCTTTTGGGCCAGCAGATGCAGTGTTTGCCCGTCGGCCGCCAGACGGTGAAGGGTGGCCGTCTCCGAATGAAAATGCGCCAGCACGGCGTCCAGCGCACCGGCCAGCACGGTTTCCCGGCCGCCACCGGCTTGTACTTTCCCGGTCAGGAGGGCGGTCAGGGCGGCGGGCGCATTTTCATCCTTTTCCGTCCCCGAACGGTAATGGATGACCCGGACTTTTTCGAGGGTCACCAAGCCGCCGCCGATCATTTCATTGAGTTGCGGGAGGAAGGCATTGATCTTTTCCTCCGTATCCACAATTTCAATGACGAGGGGCAAATCCATGGACAACTGCAAAATGTTGGTGGTGTGCAGGCGGCTGGATTTGCCGTAGCCCATCGGGCCGCGCAGAACGGTGGCCCCGGCCAGCTTCGCCTCGCGGGCGGCCAGCACCAGGGCTTCGTAGAGCGGCTTATGCCGCCAATGGTCACTTTCGCCGATGTAAATCCGCAGCAGCGCGGCTTGATTGGGAATTTGCATGTCAGTGGCCTTTCATTGAATTGAACATCGCCCCCAAAACGTAACCCAGCCAGACGGCGACCAGACAGAGGACCACGGACAAGATCACGTTGCCGCCGGCGTAAAGCCACTGGCCGCCCTGTGCCCGTTTCAAGGTTTCCAGACTAAAGGAGGAAAAAGTGGTGTAGCCGCCGCAGATGCCGATCATGAAGAACTGCCGGAAAGCCGGCGCCGCCAAGGCGCGCCCGCCAGAATCATTCAAAGCGGCAAACACGCCAATGATGAATGAGCCGGTCACATTAATAACCAGGGTACCCCACGGAAACTCGGAGCCAAAGCGATTCGCCACCCAGCCGGAAAGCCAGAAGCGGCCCAAACTGCCCAGAGCCCCCCCCACCGCCACGCAAAAATATGCGAACATGGCCACAGCTTAGCGGCAGTGACCCCGGATTTCAACCCATTCGGAAACGATTAGGTTATTTGAACTTGATGTGAATCTCGATCAGGCCGCGGCTGTCACCACATTTGAACCCCACCAGAATGATTTCCACGCCCGGCTTGGCGTTAATGGCAAAGGAACTGCCGCGAATGACGGCCGGCGTGGTCAGCAGACAGGTGGCCCCGGCATCACACAGCCAGGATTTCAGACCGCCGCCGATCATGTTGGTGACTTCGCCCACCACATCGTTGATTTCCGCATCCCCGGTGATTTCTTCCGGGGCCATGCCCAGCATCGCGGCCGTCGCCTGAAGGGCAAACTCCGAGGTGATGTGCAAATACACCGAGCCGGTCACCGTTTCGCCGGCCACGCCCACGGTCCCGCTGACGCGTTCGCCGGTAAACTGATGCGTGTCAAATTCGGGGCCGGGTTCGGCCTTCAGTGACAGCATCGTCTCAAAGACCTCACTGAGATGCGAGGAAACGTATCCGCGAACATCGGTAGCTAAAATAATATTGTTCATGTTTGCCGTCGGCGCCGGTTCATCGAAGTTGATTCAACCGTTCCGCTGTCCCCGCGATGAACGCCGGTTAGTCATCGGCGCTTTTTTTTGAAAGTGAAGGAGTTTTTCAGAAAATTAAATGTAACAACCGTAACCGAAATGTCACATTTGCGGGATTTCCAAGGCGGCGGGAATCCTCCTTAATACGCGCCATGGATCATGTTATCGGCTCATTAAGCACCCTGCAATGGGTGGGTCTCTTCCTCGCGCTGGGGTTGGCGCTGGCGTTTGAATTCGTCAATGGCTTCCATGATACGGCCAACGCGGTGGCCACGGTCATCTACACCAACAGCCTGCCGCCGTGGATCGCGGTGATTTGGTCGGGGCTTTGCAATCTCGCCGGGGTGCTGACGTCCACGGGCGCGGTGGCGTTCGGGGTGATCAGCCTGCTGCCGGTGGAACTGGTCATCAACGTCGGTTCCGGGGCGGGCTTTGCGATGGTGTTTGCCCTGCTGATTTCCGCCATCATCTGGAACCTGGGCACGTGGTATCTGGGGCTGCCGGCCTCCAGTTCGCACAGTTTGATCGGTTCGATCATGGGGGTGGGGATCATGAATTCGCTGTTGAATTCGGGCGGCATTCTGGGCGGGGTGAATTGGGCGCAGGCGCAGAAGGTCGGCCTGACGCTGCTCATCTCGCCGCTGGTCGGCTTCGTCGGCACGGCCATCCTGTTCCTGCTGGCCAAGGCGTTGATCCGCAAGCCGGAACTGTTTGTCGCCCCGGAACCGAAAAAAGCGCCGCCGTGGTGGATTCGCGGCATTCTTTGGTTCACCTGCACGGGCGTGAGCTTTGCGCATGGTTCCAATGACGGCCAGAAGGGCATGGGCTTGTTGATGCTCGTGCTGGTGGGCATTGTGCCCGGCATGTATGCGCTCGATCTCTCCACCCCGGAGACTTCGTTGAACCATCTGACGGCGATGAGCCAGAAAGTCGCGGTCATTCTGGAGCACCGCGAGCCCGGCCCGGTGCCTGTCGCCACCGGGGCGTCCAAGACTCTGGACGACTACCTGAAGACCGGCGGCGCCTTTTCGGAAACCGTCTTCCCGGCCCTGGCCGAAAAGAATCAGGAAATCGCCGCGATGTTGACGAATCAAACGTCGCTGACCCGGTTGCCCGAGGGACAGCGCGGCGCCCTGCGCACCGCCATCTATTATACGACCGAAACCATCGGCAAGTTGGGCAAGAGCGGCAAGCTTTCCCCCGCCGAGCAGGTGACGCTGACGGCTTATAAAAGCGCGCTCGAAAAAACGACGAAATTCATCCCCATCTGGGTGAAATTCGCCGTGGCGTTCGCCCTCGGGCTGGGCACGATGATCGGTTGGAAACGCATCGTGGTCACCGTGGGGGAAAAGATCGGCAAGAGTCACCTGACCTACGCGCAGGGCGCCTCGGCCGAATTGGTGGCGATGATCACCATTGAAATGGCGGACCGCTTTGGTCTGCCGGTCAGCACCACCCACGTGCTTTCCTCCGGCGTGGCGGGCGCGATGGCCGCCAACCGCTCCGGCCTGCAGACCGCCACCCTCCGCAACCTCCTGCTCGCCTGGGTGCTCACCCTGCCGGTCTGCGTTTTCCTCGGAGCGATGTTCTTTGCCGGCGGCCTGCTGCTGGTGGGACGCCTTTTCGGCGGGCACTAACCGACTAATTCCCCGGGCTGACGGCCCCGCGTTTCAAGTTTTGAAAGACCGCCAGCCGGATTTGCAGGTTCGCCGCGATCTGCCGGATCTTCTCCGCCTGCGCCACCTGCACCTGGGCGAGGTTCTTTTGCGCGGCGGCCAGCTCGGCCGGGGCACCGGCGGTCTGCGCCTGAATCACCCGTTGCTGGGCGGTGTTCATGGCCGTTTCCATTTCCGTCCCGGCGTCACCGCATTCCTTCAAGAATTCCGCATGGAAAATCTGGTTCGCCGTTGCCACCGAAGTGCCCGGCACATCCGGGATGAGCCGGTGGATGGACGCGACGATTTCCGGGCTGGGCCGGGCGATTTCCGGGGCCGGTTTGGGCGCGGGAGGCGGCGTGGCAACCCGCACGAGGGCGCGGACCAGGTCGAATTCCAGCGCCGGTTCCCAATCCGGATCGAGCCGCGCGAAGGTCTCCCGGTTCGTGCCGCTGAGCATCGTCAGGCCGAGGAAACTGGCCGCGCCCTGGTCCAGATCAAACGCCTGAATACCGTCCGCCGTGGCGGCACTGGTGTCGGCGGGAGTCTCCAGCCGGGTCACCTGCACTTTGCCGCCGCTGGCGGTTTGCACGGCGTCCAGCAATAGCGCCACCCGCCCGGCGTAGGCCGGCAGCGTGGCGTCGCCGTTGGCGGGCAACACGGAATAAAAGTGGAGGGTCACCGGGGCCGCCAGGGCGCCCAGCCGGTTTTGGCTGACAGCGGCAAGGGTGAGGGTCGCCGGAGGGGGCGGCTGGTGGTGAAACCAGAGTCCGGTGAGCGCCACGCCCAACAGAAAGAACAGGCCGGGCAGCAGGAGGGGACGGCGGTAGGGGACGGGCGACACAACGGGACGATTTGCGGGGGTGGGGGGCATGGGATGGAGGGGTTATTTGGGATTGGCACCGGGGGCCGGCGCGGTTTCAAAATGGATGACGGTTTCATCCGGTTTGGCGTAGCCGAGTTTTTCCCGGGTCAACCGCTCCACGGTTTTGGGGTCATTGCGCAGGATGGCGATTTCGTTCGACAATTCCAAGGTGCGCTTTTCCTCGGCCTTGATTTGCTCGTCCATCGTCAGAATTTCCCGGCGCATGCGCTCATTTTCCTGAATGAGCGGACGGTAACACATGAAAATGAGGAGCAAAATGGCGATCACCACCAGTCCGACGACCAGTTTTGTCAGCTTGCTCCAGATGCCCAGATCAACGTTCACCCACCGAGTAAAACACGCCCCCGTCACGGGTGAAAGCGGATTCGCTCGGGGAAGCTCCAAACGAACAAGCAAGCTGGTTTAGCATGGTTTAACCTATTAACCTTTTTACCCGTAATACAAGGTAGATGCTGACGCGTTCATGCGTTATCCTAAAGTCATAATACGCATTGTTCTGCCAACAGTCAATATCTAAATAGCATATTAATGCCTGAATCCTTGACGAAAGGGGAAATGGCCGAAAGCCGGGGAAACCCAATTTTTCGCGCAGAGCGGGGACGCCCTGTGGGTGCTGATGCAGGAAGAAACTTTCCTCAGATGGGCGACTGAGAATTGGATCGGGCTTTCAGCCCTTGGTTATTCTTTGGGCATGGAACCTGGGGCGCGGGCCCCAGGCTGGTATAAAGTCGGGCCTTTGGCCCTAAACGCAACCGGCTACCCATCAACACGTTCCAAAGATGTTTCTTAAGAGCGCGCGGAGTGAGGCTGAAAAACGGAAAGCGGGCTGCACGTTTAAACCAGCTCGTAAGACGTGAACGTTTTGACAGAATAACAGAATGGACAGGATGGAAAACCCCGAGCGTCCCAGGGCTGGCCGCGAAGGCGCGGCCGGCAACGCCCGGGGCGGGTGTGCTCCCCCATTGCCCGTAGAAGACGAGGTGACGAGGCTCTGAATAATCCGCCCCCCACCCCAAACCGCGCTTTCTTCCTTGCTTTCCCCCGCCCACCGGGGCTTATTGGGAATCAAGAACACGGTTCCATGGACTCCAGGGTGACAATCAATCACAGGGATGCCAGCCGACGACGGGAACGCCCGCCGCGCTTTGCTTTCGCCTTCATTCCCGCCCCCGGCAGAGGGCTGGCGGCGGCGACTCGAATCCAGCGTGACGGGGAAAATTCAATTCCCCAAAAGTACATCAGACATATTTTGTGAACTACCCATTGCAATCTGTCCAGCCAGGGGATATGGTGAGGACGTGCTGAATGACAATTCTCAAATGTTTTGCCATACCCGGGATGAAGCTGTGGTTTTGGCCGAACGACCATGAGCCGGCTCACTTCCACGCCAAGCGAGGCGGAGAATGGGAATACAAGATTCGCTTTTTGGAAAATGAAGCGATGATGTTTGAGAAGGTTTGGTCGAAAACAAAGAAAACGGAAATATCCCGGCAGGAAAGAAGCCAAATAGTCGAAATGGTCACCAACCATCGCGCGACGATTTACAAAGAATGGGAGAAAATCCACCCATGAGCAACGAAACCTTTAAAGTCTGTGTCGCCAAGCACGGTCGCACCGCTGCCGCGCTGGAGGCGTTGATTGAACAGAATCCCCCTTATGCGGATTGGCTAAAGGCGGCCGTGAACCGCCGATTTTCGCGGCATCAGGGCGACATTTCTCAACTTTGGATCACCGCAGCTCAGGATTTGGATGCGACTTTCGCGAAACGTTTCCGCGAACAGGCCACCCAGGAGTCTCGTCTGCTCATCATGAACGGCGTGGGCGAGCGGCAATCGGCCGACAGCCTTTTGGCAAGGATAATGGAATTGCAAATTCGATCCTCGCACCGCATTTATGTGGCCGAGGAGCCCGTTTCTGGCAAACACGCACCGGGGGGCCATCTGGCCGCGTTACTGCAACGGCTGGCCGCCACAGCCAATGCGCGTGACGATTCCCCGCGAATTTTCAATGCGTGCATTGTTGCCGGGGTTTTGAATGTAATTTCCCCGCATTTTCAACGACTGGGAGTTCCGCTCTCACAGATACCCGCGCTGGCAGGACAGGATCCGGAAAAGACGGCCTCATTCGAGATCGACGAGGACGGCTCCTTTATTTATTGGCCAAAATTGGGTGTTCATCTGGGCTGGGAACAATTGGAGCAAATCGTCAATCCAACGGCCACCCTCAAGGCGAAGCAGAAGTCCGCTGATTTCAATATCCGTTATGGGAAAGCGGTTCAGAAAGTTCGAGCCGAAGCCGGCTTGAAGCCGAAGGCAATCGAGCTGAGTGAGAAGCAGCTTTCAAGAATTGAAAAAGGCGAATGCCGTTTAACTTCCAACGCGGCGGAAGCCTTGGCGAAAGCGCACGGGTTCACGACCAACGCCTATTTACAAAAGCTGGCGGAAGCCTTGCCAGGCTGAGAGGTTAATCATTCGCGGTTGCGTCCAGAGGCCCTGCGTCCAAGGGCTGGCTGGGAAGGCGCGGCCAGTAACGCCCGGGGCGGGAGTGGCCCCGAATTGACCGTAGAAGACGAGGTGACGAGGCTCTGAATAATCCGCCCCCCACCCCAAACCGCGCGCCCCAAGCGCCGAGTAGCGTTTTTGTTCTTGCTTTGCCCAAGTGAAAAACAGGGAAGCTTTGCCTCCGGGAACAGGAATAGGCCCGATGATCATGCCCGACCGGATGGGGTTAACTAATGCGGCGCTGCCGAGACGCCGCTACGATGCATTTCGATGCGCGGCGGCGGGGTCGGGTGTGTGAGTCTTTTGGGTGCCGGATTTGTATCCGTTTTAGTCAGAGCCCCGTCACCTCGGCTGCTACGAGGGCAGAGGGCATGGGGGTTGAGGGGTGAAGCGATGAAGCGTGGCGACGGCGGATTCCCGCTATTGCCAAGCCGAGGTTCGGCCCGCTTTGGCGTAAGGGATTGCCTCGACGGCGGAAAAGGGTTAAAGGTGGGGGGTGCTTTCATCTTTGGAAAATGACATTTTAACGGCGTTGGTGGCGCTGGAGCTGGCCGTCAAATCCATGGCGGCGGCGAATCCCAAACCGGATTTGCGGCCGCTGTTTTTGCAACTGGACCGGTTGACCGCCCAATTGCCGCCGCAAACCGACCCGCAGTTGCTGCATTATCTGCACAAGAAGAGCTACGAAAAAGCCCGGTTGTTTCTCCAGGGCCGGGATGCGGAGAATCAATTTGGCAACTGCCGCCATGTGGCGTGAGTCCGCGCGTTGTTTGCATGTTCGATGACACCATCGCCGCCATCGCCACGCCGCTCGGTCAGGGGGGGCTGGCCGTGGTGCGCGTTTCCGGTCCGCAGGCGCTGGTGATCGCCGACCGGAGTTTTGCGCCGACCGGGGCGAGTTCCCTCAAACCGTCGGCCGCCCCGACGCACACGATTCAGTATGGCCGCATCGTCCGGCGGGGGCAGACGGTGGATGAAGTGCTGGTGGCGGTGCTGCGCGCCCCGCGCACTTTCACCCGTGAGGACACGGTGGAGATTTCCTGTCACGGGGGGCTGTTGCCCGCCAAACTGGTGCTGGACACGCTGTTGGAAAACGGTGCGCGGCCGGCCGAGCCGGGCGAATTCACCCGGCGCGCCTTCCTGAACGGCCGGCTGGACCTGGCCCAGGCCGAAGCGGTCGTGGACTTGATTCATTCCCGCACGGAACTGGCCCTGGCCGCCGCCAATGAACAACTGGCCGGCAAATTGTCCCGGCGCATCAATGAGTTGCGCGACGAAATGATCCGCACCCTCGCGCATGTCGAGGCGCACATTGATTTCCCCGACGAGGATATTTCGCCGGACACCCGCGCCCAATTGATCCAGCGTTTGGAACGGGGCGGGGCGTTCATGGAGGAACTGCTGCGCACGGCCAATGAAGGCCGGATTCTCCGGCACGGCATCCGGGGGGCGATCATCGGCCGGCCCAACGCCGGTAAATCCAGCCTCCTCAATCAGTTGCTCGGTCATGACCGGGCGATAGTCTCGCCCATCGCCGGCACCACCCGCGACACCATTGAGGAAACCGCCAGCCTGCGCGGCCTGCCCGTGGTGTTCATTGACACCGCCGGCTTGCGCGAAGCGCGGGATGAAATCGAGGGCGAAGGCATCCGCCGCAGCCGGGAATCGCTCGCGCGCGCGGAATTCATCCTGCACGTCCTGGATGCCGGGGAACCGCTCACCCCCGCCGATGAAGCCCATTTCGCGGAGTTTGCGGATAAAAAGCGGATTCTGGTGCTCAACAAAATGGATTTGCCCCGCCGCCTGGAACTCCCCGACGGCGGACATGCCCACCTCCCGTCGAGTGTCCCCCGGGTGGAAATTTGCTGCGCCACGGGTCAGGGAATGGAAGCGCTCAAGGATGCCATACGGGCGCTGGTCTGGTCCGGCGGCATCCGGGCGGAAATGTTGGAGGTGATGATCAATTCCCGCCATCAGGAAGCCCTGGGCCGCGCGCGCATTGCCACGCAACGCACAGTGGAGGTGCTGCGGGCGGATGCGACCCTGGAACTGGCCGCCGCGGAACTGCGGATTGCCGTCAATGCGGTCGGCGAGATCGTCGGCAAAACCACCACGGAAGACCTGCTCGATTCCATCTTCAGCCAGTTTTGCCTGGGCAAGTAGTCACTCCTTCACCATGACGATGGCGTCGCGGTCGGGCGGCGTCAGATGTATGACCTCCCCGGCGGCCGCCGGACGGGAGTAAAGTTGCGCGGGCACCAGCATTAAATCATTGTCGCGCCAGACCAAATCCGGCGTCGCCACGGCTTGGAAGCCGGCGCTGGTCAAAAAGGCCGGGGCGTCCGCGCCCTGCGTGGCCATGACATAAACGGTGGCCGACCGCGCGACTTTGAAGGTCAAATCGGTTTCCTGGCCCGGCTTGGTCACCCGGCGCAGGGCGATCCATTTGGCCCCCTGCACCGCCGCGGGCAGCGTGTCAAAGGAATTGTCCGCCGTGGAATCGAGGTCATCATAGACGGGCCATTGCGCCTGCACCGGCAGGTCCATGAAGCAGGCGGGATTGTTGGGGTTGGAGGTTTTCAAATCCGTGACCAGCGGGTCCGGCACCGGCTGTTCCGGCAACCCGTTCGCGCCGTAAAAATAGATCACCGCCGCATCGCCATGGCCCGCGCCATCCGTCACCGCGACGGTGTTCTTGCCGGTGTGGAGCGGGGTTTTCCAGTAAAACACGTTGTCCACGCGATGCCCGTTGGCCTGGGTGTATTGGCCGTTGTCGAGGGTCGGGAGCGTTTCGCCGTTGATTGTCAGCGCCAGCTTCGCGGCGCTGCTGTAAGCTTTGATGCCATTGTCCGCCGCGCCGGTGCGGAGGAAATAGCGTTGCGAGGTCAAATGCACCGTCGGTTCCGCGGGTCGGAGAAAACAGCGGTAGAGGTAATAGATGTCCTTTTTGTCCCCGGCATAAGTGAGCAAGCCCTTGGTGTTCCAGCCAATCGGCGACTTGTATTTCACGTCCGTAAAATCCCGCATCGCCCACCAGGTGAACATCCCGAGCGAGCCGTCGTTGTCACGGATGCACGCTTGGAAGCGCGCCTCGGCGATCAACTGCTGGTATTCTTCGGGCTCATAATGGTTGACCTTGACGGCCGCTGCGGAGTAGTCGCAGTGCGTCGTCGTCACGCCGCCCGCGCCGGCTTCGGTGACATATCCCTGGCGGGCAAAATTCCAGAAGTTTGTGTCCCGGCCATACCAGCCGGGATACGAATTGATGCCGTGAAAATCCGCGTTGGTGCATTTCATGTTGGCCACCACCACCGGGCGCGTGGGATCCAGCGCCTTGACCACCGGCACCTCGCGCTGCGCCACATCCGCCCCCGCCTCGTTGCCGACCGACCAGACGGCGATGGCCGGATGGTTGTAATTCTGTTTCACCAGTTCCGTGGTGATGCGGTCGGCCGTTGCGCCGGGCAAATCCTGTTTCTCGGCGTTGCTGTGGCCGTTTTCCGCCCAGCAGAGAATGCCCTGCTGATCGCACAAATCATATTCCAACTGCGCGTGCGGATAATGCGGCAGCCGCACCCAGTTGACGCCCAGGTCTTTCATGAGCGCGTAATTGGCGCGGAAATCGTCATCGGACATGGCGGCCGCCTTGGACTCGATTTCCTGATGCAGGTCGGCACCCGCCAGGATGATCGGTTGGCCGTTCAACGTCGCGCGGCCCGTGGCGACGTCGAAGACCAAATTGCGAAAGCCCGTGGGCTGGGTGACCTCATCCACCACCCGGCCGGCGCGCACAATCCCGACCCGCACATGATAGACATTCGGCGTGGCGGGCGACCACAACCGGGGTTGATCCAGGCTCCCGTTCAAATCCACCGCGGTCGTTTGATTGGCCGGCACGGCGGCCGTTTCCGTGAAGGTCTTCACCGGCGCGCCTTCGGGGTCCAGCAGCGTGGCGCGGACGTCCGCGTTTTGGGCCTCCGCCGAGGCGTTGCGCAGCAGCACTTGCACCGCCAGATCGGCCCGGTCGGCGGAAACATTTTTCGGCGTGATATACACCCCGGGCGAGGCGTAATCGGCGGGGTCGATGTGCAGCGGATCGGTGGCCACCAACCAGACTTTGCGGTAAAGGCCGCCCCAGACCGTATAGAGCCGGTCATGGCTGGGCAGACAATCCGCGTAATCCTTTGGATCATCATCCACCCGCACCGCCAGGGTGTTGGCACCGGGATGCAGGGCGGCCGTGGCGTCAAACACAAACCGCGTGTAAGCCCCGCGATGCTGCCCCAGATGCCGGCCGTTGACATACACATCGGCAATCGTCGCCGCCCCCTCAAACACCAGGTAGAGGCGCCGGCCGGAAAGCCCGGGGGCGACCGTCAAATCGCGGCGATACCAGCCCTGCAGAACATCCTTGAAATGCGCCCGGGTCCGAAACACATGCGGCACGGTCACCGACTCCCATGCCGCCGCGTCATAAGCCGCCGACCCAAGCTCGGGTAACGGGGCGTTGCTGACCGCCCCGGCAAACTGCCAGGGGGCGTCGGACAAGAGTTGCTGCTGACGGACGGTTTCGGCACCGGTGACGGTGAGCGCCAGGCCGGCCAGGGCGAACCCCGCCAGCGCGATTGAACAGAGATCATTTTTCATGCTTGGAACCCAAATGTTGAATGCCGGGATTTTGTGGAATTATTTTGATTACGCCAGCTTTTTTGGTTCCGACACTTTTTGGGGCTTGCCTCCCGGGTGCTGCGCCCGCAAAATCACCCTCGTTCCACCCGCAGATTTACCATGAAATCAAAGACCTTATCCGCCTGTCTGCTGGCTTGTGCCCTCGGGATTCCCGCCGGTTTCGCCCGCGCAGAAGGAGCCATCCCGCATTTGGAAAAAAGGGATGGCATGACCAAACTCATTGTGGATGACCGGCCGTTCATCTGCGTGGCCGGCGAACTGGCCAACTCCAGCGCCTCGGATCGCGAGACCATGAAGGCGGCGTGGCCACGCCTGGCCGCCATGAACCTCAACACGATTCTCACCGTCGTCTCCTGGGATTTCATCGAGCCCGAGGAGGGCCGGTTTGATTACTCGATGATTGATTATCAAATCGAGGCCGCCCGCGCCAACCAACTGCGGTTGATCGTCCTCTGGATGGGGAGTTGGAAGAACGGGATGTCCACCTATCCCCCGCGCTGGGTGAAAGCGGATCAAGCGCGCTTCCCGCGCGCGGTCACGGCCGACGGCCATTCCGTGGAGGTGCTCTCGACGCTGGGCGCCGCCAGCCGCCAGGCCGACGCCAAAGCCTTTGCCGCGCTCATGCGGCATATCCGCCAGGTGGACGATCAAGCGCACACGGTGATTGCGGTGCAGGTGGAGAATGAAGTGGGCCTGATTGGCAGCACGCGCGACCACAGCCCCGCCGCCGAGGCCGCCTTTGCCGGCCCGGTGCCGCGGGCGTTGACCGATTATCTGAAGCGCCATCAGGACGACCTGCTCCCGGAATTGGAAAAAATCTGGCTGGCCGCCGGCGGCAAAACCAGCGGCACCTGGGAGGAAGTCTTCGGCAAAAACATCCCCTTCCCCTCCGGCCCCAAGTTCGATGGCGACCGACCCGCCCGGGGGCCCGGCGAGGAACTGTTCAGCCATACCGACGAGATTTTCATGGCGTGGAATTATGCGCATTACATCGGCTATGTGGCCGCGCAGGGGAAGAAGGAGTATCCGCTGCCCATGTATTGCAACGCGTGGCTGGTCAATCCCGGGGATCGCGGGCCGGGCGACTATCCCAGCGGCGGACCGGAACCGCTGGTGCATGATATTTGGCGCGCCGGCGCGCCGGCGGTTGACATCCTGGCCCCGGACATTTATCAGCCCGATTATGTCGGCATCCTGAAGACCTTCGCCCGCCACGGCAACCCGGCCTTCAATCCCGAGGCCCGGCAGTATGCCAACAATCTCTGGAACGCCTTCACCCAGGCCAACGCCCTCTGTTACTCGCACATGGGCATAGACAATTTCAACAATTGGTTCCCGGACCGGCCGTTCGCGCGCATGGTGAGTTTCACCGGCCAGCTCTCCGGTGCGCTGGCCGAGGCCCAGGGCCAGCCGGAGGCGATCCAGTTGATCACCCTCGCGCCGGGGGAGAATCCGGGCAAAGTGGCCATGGGCGGCTATACGTTTGATTTCACCGGCGCCCCCCGCAGCCGGGCCCGGGTGGCCGAGGAACCCGCCGACGGCACGGACACGAACGCCTTCCTGGACCGCCCCTATGTGCTGATTCTCCACACCGCGCCCGACGAATACTACTTTGCGACCGATGGCAATTTCCCCTTCCGGGTCTCCCCGAATCCGCCCGGCACCAACATCGCTTCGGCGGCGACGATTGATCGCGGCTATTTTAAAAACGGCCGGTGGGTGCCGGCGCACCGCCTCAGCGGCGATGATCTGTTGACCAGCGGCGATTTGTCCGGGGCCGCCGCCAACCACCAGTCCGGCAGCGTCATTCCGCTGGGTTCGCGCGGCCGCTGGAACATCCCCTGGGCGCCGGTCGGCGGCATTTCCACCACGCCGACGTTCTGGCGCGTGGTGTTCTATCAATATCACTGAGACCCGGAGGCCGGGGGGAACGGCGCTTCCATACACATTATGAAAAATGAACGGCGACGGGTGGGTAAAACGAGCGGTTTGCGCGCTTGCGCGCGCGGGCTCCTGATGCTGGCCGGCCTGCTGGCCGCCCTGGCGGAACCCGCCCGCGCGGGGATTTTCGGCGGGCCGGACCATCCGCTTCCCCAGTTGGTGAAGCAAGACGGTCGTTATGCGTTATTCGTGGAGGGAGCGCCCTTTCTGGTGCTCGGGGTGCAATGCCACAATTCGAGTGCGTGGCCGGCCATGCTGCCCAAGGTCTGGCCGGGCATTGAATATGTGCATGCCAACACGCTCGAAATCCCGGTTTACTGGGAGCAGTTCGAGCCGGCGCCGGGCCGGTTCGACTTTTCCAACGTGGACATCCTCCTCCAGCAGGCCCGGGCGCACCAAGTCCGGCTGGTGTTGCTGTGGTTCGCCACTTGGAAGAACGGCAGCGCGCATTATCTGCCGTTGTGGGCGAAAGATCAGCCGGATCAATTTCCCCGCATGATCGGCCGCAACGGTCGCCCCGTGGATTCGCCCTCACCCCACGCCCCGGCGGCGCTCGCGGCGGACGCCCACGCCTTTGCCGCGCTCATGCATCATCTCAAACAGGTGGATGGGCGGCGCACGGTCATCATGGTGCAGGTGGAGAATGAAGCCGGCACTTGGGGCGGGGTGCGTGATTTTTCGCCCGCCGCCGAAAAACTGTTCGCGCAACCCGTGCCGGCGGAACTGTTGACCGCGCTCGGTCGGACGGCGGCCGCCGGGGGGGATTGGCCGACGGTCTTCGGCACCAACGCCGACGAATATTTTCACGCCTGGTCGGTCGCCAGTTTCATCGGGCGGGTGGCCGCCGCCGGCAAAGCCGAGTATCCCCTGCCCATGTATGTTAATGCGGCCTTGCGTGATCCCCTGACTCCGGGCCCGGCCGGCACGTATGAAAGTGGCGGCCCGACGGACAACGTGCTGGAGATCTGGAAGGCCGCAGCGCCCGCCCTCGACATGCTGTGCCCCGACATTTACCAAAACGACAGCGCCCGTTACCGCCGGGCGCTGGAACTCTACGCGCGCCCGGATAACGCGCTGTTTGTGCCCGAGACCGGCGGCACCGGCCTCAACGCGCGCTACTGCTTCGCCGCGCTGGGACTGGGCGCCATCGGCTGGTGTCCCTTTGGCATTGATTACTCGAGCTATTCACCGGAACCCCAGGGCGCGCCCCGGATGACCGAGGCATCGCTGGCCCCGATTGCGCTCAGTTTCAAGTTGCTCGAACCCATGATGCGGGAAGCCGCCCGGCTGAATTTTGAGGGGAAGCTCCAGGCTCTGGCCGAGGAACCGGGGCATGCCCGGCAGACACTGGATTTTGGCCATTGGCTGGCCGTGGTGACGTTTGGGGCCGGCGGACGGAACAACAGCACCAACGGCAACGCCACGCCCGTCGGTCGCGTCCTGGTGGCGAAGCTGGGGGAGAATCAATTTCTGGTGACCGGCGATCGGTGCAAGGTGGAGTTCAAGCCGGTGGACGGCCGGAAACGCGATTTCAGGCGCGTCGAAGAGGGCGCTTATGGGGACGGCGTTTTTCACCCCATCCGCATCTGGAACGGCGACGAAACCGATTACGGCCTCAGTTTCTTTTCGGCCCCGCAACTGCTGCGCGTGGCGCTGGGGGAATATTGACCAAGTTCAACCCCGGCCGGCGCACTTCGGGGTGCGCCGGCCGGGATGACAATAAAGCTGATGTTGAAACCTGCGGGCGGCCGCAGGATTATTCAGCGGCCGCTTTTTTCTTCTTGCCCAAACCCAGTTTCAAGGAAGTGGCGGTGAGTTTGCCATCCGCCGTTTTTTTGTAGGCCCCGGTCACATTGTCACCGACCTTGAAATCCGCCAGGGTGGCGGGAACGGCATTGGTGGAAATTTTCGTGGTGGAGGTAATGCTCAGGTCGAGGGTGCCCACGGTGAAGGTGCCCGCCGCCGCATCCAGGGCCGACAATTTGCCATGGAAAGGCAGCGCGCCATTCTTTTTCTTTTGCACGGTCGGTGCGGCCGCAGCCGGGGCATTGGTGCTGGTGTCTTGCGCCCGGGACCACACGGGGGTGGCGATCAAAGCCGCCGCCAGCAGACTGAGCGTTGTGAATTTAATGAAGTGTTTCATGGGATTCATGTATTTTAAGGTGGATCAGATATTGCGTTGTCAGGGAAAAAGACGATGTAAATTCAAAATGGTTTCAATAAATCCGGGAATTGTGCGGTCTACCAAGCGCCTTCGGTCAAGTCCAGGGTGATATTCCGGGCCAGATCATCCGCCAACAGGGACAGGGCCTGGCGATCGGCGCTGCCCAGATCGGTGCCGACATTCAGGAGGGTGAAACCCGTGATGTCTTTCTCCAGCACCACCTTGCCGGATCCGCTTTCGCGGGCCACCACATGGGCCACCAACCCCACCCGGTAATTCACCGCCGTGGCGACATCCGTGTTCAAAAAGCTCAACCCCTCCCGGTAATAACGCTTAAGGGTGCCCGTCAGCACCACATCACTGCCCCCCCGGCTGACGAGGTGGAACGTCCCATCCGTTTGAATGCGCTCCCGCAACGCCTGCGTGACGGCATCCCCCAGCCGGGGCTGCAGGGTCTGGTTGTTGAAGGGGAAAATCTCGATGGATTTTTCCCCGGCCGTGGTGCCGTTGACGGGTCCCAGGTGGTAACCCGCGCAGCCGGATAACAGGAGCACCGCCAAACCAAGGGTTGAAACAATGGCGCAACGCATTTAATTGCCCATGGAATGCAGCCGCGGTTTGAGGATTTCAATGTGCTGCCGGGCCAGGGAGGCATAGGTTGAATTCGGATCCAGTTGCAATACTTCGTTGTAATAGACCACCGCGCCGGCCCAGCGTTTGGTTTTCTCGTAATATTGGGCGATCTTGTAATTCCCGCGCACCTGTTCGATCTTCATTTGAGCGATGGCCTGTTCCGCCTCCCCCACCCGTTTGTCGTCCGGATAAAAAGTCATGAAATCCGTGTAGGTGGCAATCGCCTTGCCGGCCGTGCTTTGATCGTATTCAGCGGTGACCGCCTGTTTCTGATACGCCCGCGCCTCGCGATAGAGGGCGTCGGCGGCGATCAGCGGCTGGTCGTGGTAACGGTCGGCGGCGGTTTCATAGGCCTTTTCCGCCGCATCATAGTCCTTCTGTTTTTCCCGGGCCGCGCCGATGTTCATTTGGGCGTGGGGCGCCACGTCGCTGTAAGGACCATTGTTGACGATGGTGTCGTAAAGCTTGGCGGTTTGATCCATGGAGGGATAAAGGGGGATCGTATTCCACAACCGGAACCATTCACCGCCGAGGAAGCGGTTGGCGATGCCAAACTGCCGCCAGAGAATGTCATTGAAACTTTCGCTGCGGGGATATTTTTTAATGATGTTCTGGTAGGCGTTAAAGGCGGCCTCATCGCGCCCGCTGGTCTCCAGGCAGCGGCCCACGAGATATTCCGCGCGCGGGGCGTAATCGGATAAGGGCCAGATGCGCAGCACGCGGTGGGCCGCCCGCAGGGCCGTGGCATAATCCTTGTTCTGGAAGGCCTGGTCGGCCACGTCCAACTGCTCCTTGGCCCGCGTGCGCTGCCATCTGGCCTGCTGCCCCGCGGTTTCATAATACCACCCCTCACCGGGGACATACGTCAACGGTGCCGGCGCCCGGAACGGCCACCCGGCCATGAGCGCAATCAACAGGATTATCCAGCCAAACCGGCGATTCATAAGAGGACGGTAACCAGCCAAAATCGGCAAGTCAAGACAGCCACGCCGATTTCACCCACGGTATACCACAATCACCCCGTAATCGGTGAGCGTTTTTTGCGAGGCCACGTCATAATAATTGTAGCCGACGGTGTGGATGGCCATCAGACTGGGCTCGCCGATCTCCTTCAAAAACTTGGACACCACTTCGTCAAAATGATCGTGCCCGGATTCAATGCAACTGGCCCGGCGGATGGTGCGGATGCGCACCTGCTTGTCCCCCACCACGCGCGCCCCCAGGGGTGGATTGGTCTTGGCAATGAGGGGTTCCGAGGGCGAGTTGTGGACCGGCACTTTCAAATGCTTCTCCACTTTGGCCGCCGCCGAGGCTGAAATCGGACTGGCGGTCAGATTGGGCACCGCCAGTTCCTTGGAATCCGGCGCTTTCGGGGGGGCGGCGGGAATGGTGATGGTGTCGCCGCACGAAGGACATTCAATCTCCGTGCCGGCGCCCGAGCTGTCCACCGCCAGTTCCTGGTTGCAATTGGGGCAATCGAAAATAATGTCCATAAAAACCGGGTTGATTCAATTCGCCCGCTAACAGTAACTCCGCCGCCCCGGGCAAAACCAGAAAAAAATATCGGAAATTCCCGGGCTCCGGCCCCGTTATTCCCACTCAATCGTCCCGGGCGGCTTGCTCGTGATGTCCAGCACGCAGCGGTTGACACCCTTGACCTCGTTGATGATGCGGCCCGCCAGTTTCTCCAGCAGATCGTAGGGCAATTTCACCCAGTCGGCCGTCATCCCGTCCTGCGATTCCACCGCCCGGATGGCGATGGTGTAATCATACGTCCGTTCATCACCCATCACCCCCACGCTGCGGATGGGCAGCAACACCGCGAAACTCTGCCAAATCTTGTAATACAGCCCGCTCAATTTCATCTCCTCCACCACAATCGCATCCGCCTTGCGCAGAATCTCGCAGCGCGCCGGGGTGACCTCGCCCAGAATCCGCACCGCCAGCCCGGGCCCCGGAAACGGCTGGCGCCAGACGATCTCCTTGGGCAATCCCAGTTCCAGCCCCAATTGCCGGACCTCGTCCTTGAACAGGCATTTCAACGGTTCCACCAGCGCGAACTTCAGCTTTTTGGGCAGCCCGCCCACATTATGATGACTCTTGATGAGCGCCGCCGGATTGCCCGCGATGGGGATGGATTCAATGACGTCCGGGTAGAGTGTGCCTTGGGCCAGAAACTTCGCCTTGCCCGCCCGCCGGGTCGCGCTTTGAAACACTTCGATGAAGGTGCGGCCGATGATTTTGCGTTTCCGCTCGGGATCCGTGACGCCCCGGAGTTTTTTCAGAAAGAGCGCCGAGGCGTTTTCGTATTGCAACTTCATCTTGAAATGGCGGCCGAACACCTCGCGCACCACGTCCGCCTCCCGCGCCCGCAGCAACCCGTTGTTGACGAAGATGCAGGTCAACTGATCCCCGATGGCCTTGTGCAGCAGCGCCGCCGCCACACTGGAATCCACCCCGCCGCTCAGCCCCAGGATCACTTCGGCCGAGCCCACCTGCGCGCGGATTTCCTCCACCGCCTGTTCCGCGTAATGCCGCATCGTCCAGCTTTGGCCGCAACCGCAAATCCCGTGGACAAAATTCGTGAGGATCTCCCGGCCGCGCGGCGTGTGCACCACTTCCGGATGGAATTGCAGGCCGAAAAATTTCTTCGCCCGGTTTTCAATCGCCGCATACTCGGAATTCTCCGTCACCGCGACGGATTTGAACCCGCGCGGCAGCCGGGTCAGTTTGTCCCCGTGGGAATTCCACACCTGCAACGACTCGGGCAGTTTCGCAAACAGGGCGCACGCGCCGTCCTTCACCGTGAGGGTGCCCTTGCCGTATTCCCGCTTGAGCCCCTTCTCCACGTTGCCCCCCAGGAACTTGGCCAGCAACTGCACCCCGTAACAAATGCCCAGCACCGGCAGCCCCAGTTCAAAAATCGCCGGGTCCGGCAGCGGCGCCCCCGGGGCATAAACGCTCGACGGACCGCCCGATAAGATGATGCCCCTCGGCTGGAGCCGCGCGATTTCCACCGCCGGCGTGTTATAATGCAGAATCGTGGAATAGACGCTGCACTCCCGGACCCGCCGGGCGATCACCTGCGTGTATTGCGACCCAAAATCCAAAATGACAATCTGTTCGTTCATGAATGCAAAAATAAACTCCCAATATTCCGGCCCATAAACGGATTTGCGAGCCAAAAATGCCAAAATGTCAGCCGCCACTCTGATCTTGCCAAAATCGCCGGACCGGATACGATGCACGACCATGGATTTGCAGGTATGAAATTTGGGACGCCAAAACGAGCGTTGTCGCCGCCACCCGAAATCGTGGGTAAACCCGAAACCCTCTCCGGACTGGTCCGGCTGGTTTCGCAGCAGAACGCCAATCTTGCGGAAATCGCCCGGGCGATCTACTCCATCCCGGCCCTCCACGCCGACCTGCTCCGCATCGCCCATGCCGAGAGCCTGGCCGAGGCCGAATTCGTCGTGGAAACCGTGGAGGACGCCCTGCTCCGCTATGGCCTCGGCTGCGTCGTCGTACTGGTCATGCGGACCCCCATCGCCGAGGCGCTCGTCAAAACCTTCCAGACCATGTTCTCGCTCCGCCTCGTCAGCATGGATCCCCAACTCGCCCTGCCCCTGAAAGGGGAACACCTGCTTTGCTCCATCAGCTTTACCGGCCGCACCTCGGGCTTCATTTTTCTGCGGCTGAGCTATGATTCCGGCCATGGCATCCTCGGGACGCCGGCCGGGGGACTCATGGACGCCACCCGCCAGATGTTGAATATCATGACCGGCAATTTCAAATCCAACCTCCGCGCCGCCGGGCTCGAATACAAATTGGGCGCGCCCAAAGTCCACAGCGTCAGCCATTTCTCCCTGCCCGTCAAACGTGATGGCACCACCAGCATCGAACACATGGCCTTTCGCGATGGCGACATCCAGCTCTTTCTGGATGTCACCGCCAATGCGTGGCATGAGGAATAGCGCGGGATTTCCCCCGCCGCCGGGAGCGGGGCCGGCCGGATGATGTCTTTTTGACAACCACCTCCCGATTGTATATAAAACCGCCATGGCCACGTTTAAACGGACTCCCAATCAAACCCTCGTCGCTTTCGCCTGTCACCGCGAACTCCTCCGCAGCCTGGATGCCGCCCGCGCCCAGACCGGACTGGACCGCAGCCATTTCATCCGCCAGGCCGTTTGCGCGGAACTCCAGCGGCAGGGAGTGCGGGTGCCGAACGATTGGGCGCTGGCACCCGATCGCGCCAAAAAGGTCCGGTATGAACCGGAACCGCCCCCCCGGGCGAAGACGGCCGCGCCAGCATCCCGCGCCCGCCGGCGTTGAGGAGTTTGCAACTCAATAAATCGGCCGCTGGCTCCGTGCGAACACCGTCGGTTGGGGCGTGGGCGCACCCACCCGGTTGATCAGCAGATTATCGAAATACGCCGGGTTGCGCGTCTTGGTGGTGCTGCCGGTCAACAGCCCGGCCATGCCCCGCCCATATAAACTGTTCGTCACCGACAAGACCGCCGCGCCGTCCACCAACCCCGTGAGGTGGTTCCCGTTCATTTGCAATTTCAAGTTGTGCCAGGAACCGGCGGCCGGGGGGGGCACCGTGCCGGCGGCGAGTTCCCGGCCATTGCCCGCGCCTTTTTCCTGCGTTGCGGCATACAGGGCGCATCCGCCGTCCGCCGCCAGCCGCAGATAATATCCCTTGGGCACGCAGCCGTAGCCGCTGCCCACGTCGTTCACCCGGCCCATCACCCCCGCCCAGCCCCCGTGGTCCAGGCAAATGTCCGCGCTGACTTCATAATCCGTCCAGTTTTGATCCCCCAGAATCGTGTAGGGCAGCCATTCCGGCGCCCAGCTTTGCGCCGGCCGATCCAGCACCTGGCGCAGACCCATCCCCGTTTTGTCCGGCCGGGCGGCGATTTCAAACACACTCGCAATGTCCGCCGTGTAATGCGGCAGCCAGCCCCAGCGCTGCGGCGATTTATACTCGTCAAACGTCTCGTAATACGGAAACGGAAAATCCTGCGCCGCCGGCACGTTGTCAAACGAACCCTTCTGCTGACCCGTGGTCGTGGAAATGGAATAAATCGCCTGCGGCTCCAGCGCCACCGTGAAGCGCCCCGCCACCGGCGTCACGTCCGCCTGCCGGACAAACTGCCCGTTGGCGTCGCTATACCAAACGCAGAGTTGGTGCCGCGCCAGGCCGCCGCCGATCTGGAAGGTCACCATCTGGACATTCGTCGCGTTCTTCGTCTCCGCGATCACACTGTAATCCCCGCCCGGGGATTTGAGTGTCACCAGCGTGCCGCCGCCCGTCAGGCGGCCGCATCCGCCGTTGAGATACTCCCAGCCGATTTGCGAGAACTGGCCGTAATGCGCGTAGCCCCACAGCACCTCCCGGGTGTGGTAACTCCCGCTCCACGGCGAATTCGCCATCATCACCGCCGGCGTTTCCGGGTAGGATTCCATCGGATACACCGACCCCACCAGATACCAGTTCACAATCTTGGTCACCCCGCTCTTGAGGAAATTCTCGTTGAACGCCTGCACCAGGCTGATTTCACAGTCGAAACCCTGCTTATACACATGCTCCTCCGAATTCCAGATCGGCTTGCCCAGCCGGTCGGCCAGTTCGCGCACCGCCGGCGGGGTGGGGCTGTCCCCCATCGTATGATTGCTCAGCACCGCCACCGCCCGGCGCAACTCCGGGTCCGTCTCCATGTCCTTCACCCAGTCGAATTTCTTTTTATCCCAGTTGTCGAAGCCGTGGATGCGCACGCCGGTCAGGCCGGCGGCGTCGAGCGAGGCGCGGAATTTCTTGGCGAAATCCTCGCTCACCCCCTTTTCATTGCGGCAGCCGATCGCGTCCAGTTGCAGGCCATACACCGACTTCAGCCCCTGGATCCACTTCACATAATAATCGCACATGTCCTGCGACCAGAATTCCCCGTTGCCCACCCAGGCCGGACAGCCCCACGCGCAGGCGTCCAGCGAGAGGCGCGGATTCCGCTTTTTGGCCTCGCTCATGAGCCACCATTCGTAGCCGCGATGGTAATTCAGGTCGTCCCGCGTGTGCATGTGGCTCGGCTCGGCCCCCTGCGTGGAATTGCCGTCGCCCGGCACCTCCACCAGCAGGGCGCTCAGCGACGCGCCGAACTTGGGCTTGAACAGCAAATCCAGCACCTGGTTGCGCTGGCGCTCGGGATAATCCTTCAGCAGCACCGAGGTCGCCCCGCCACCGCTGACCGCGCCAATGCCGTCGAAGCGCCGGCCCCCGGCATCGCCGTTCAATTCAAACGTTTGATCCGCCAACACCGGCAGGAGCAGGCCCGCAAACAGGCCAAAGGATAAAAGAGAGATGCGCATAAAATTGTGAACCCTCATACAACCATGCAACCAGGGGGATGTCAATCCGGGGTGCGGGACCGCGCTCCTACCGGTTTGCAATCGGGGCAGCAAGCTGCGCCCGCGGCCCCAGCGTGGTCCCACTAATGCATAGCGACGATTCATTGGGTGATTAAAGAAAGGTCCGGACGAGGGGGGATAAATTACAAAATTACGAAATCCAACCCGCAAACTCCCCGAACGCCGGCCGGTTG
>Ga0302267_10000747_pt1 | contig 43252 bp, 42 predicted proteins | sample III_Bog_E1_3_FD_194555 | JGI IMG/M metagenome (GOLD analysis project Ga0302267, IMG submission 194555) | Peat permafrost microbial communities from Stordalen Mire near Abisko, Sweden - III_Bog_E1_3 | ecosystem: Environmental > Terrestrial > Soil > Wetlands > Peat | place: Sweden: Abisko...
GGTGGAAGAACTGACGCAGATCAGGGCGGAGCGGTTTGCGCTGATGGAAGAGCTGGCCAGGTTGCCGAAGGACATGGTGTTCTTTACGCAGATGACGATGGAGGCAGGCGAAGACCCCATCTACCTGGATGCGATGAAGAAGGCCAATATCAAGGGAGCACTGGTGGGCGTGGAAGCGGTGACGCCTGAGGGGCTCAAGGCAGTATTCAAGGATTGGAACTATTCCGGCGAAGCCTTGGCCAAGCAGTTGCAGACGTTCAAGAAGCACGGTGTGCATGTACTGGGGTCGTTCATCTTTGGTCTGCCGTCTGACCGGGAGGAAACTTTCACGGCAACGGTGGAGATGGCGATCAAGGCGGGCGTTACGTTTGCGCAGTTTGTGATGATGACGCCGTTCCCAGGGACTGTGGACTTTAACAAGTGGGAGAAGGAGCAGTCAGTAAGTCCGACGCTTGTGGACGGAGTACCGATTACGCGGTACTGGCTGATCCCGACGGCGGTGCGGCCGAAGATGTTTACACCGCATCCGACGATGGGTTCCGAAGAGATCAAGATGCGGACGCAGGCGGTATGGGACCGGTTCTATAACTGGGGCGCGATTTGGGAGCGCTCGGCTTGCACGCCGAATCTGAAGTCTCGGATCGCGTTCATGTTTCTTTCGAAGCTTTACCGCCAGATGTATGCGGGGACGGGGATTTCTACCGACAGCGCGCGGCGTGAAAAGAGCAAGAAGTGGGCGAAGTGGACGGCCAAGCAGTGCAAGAAGCTGTTCAAGGCGACACCGATGCCGGAGTTGGCGGGACCGGTGTGGGATTTGGGAATTCCGAAGCTGGGACAGGCGGCGTTTGCTGGAGATGGTCCTGAGACTTCGGGGCCGTTCATTGTGATTTCGAAGAAGTAAATCATTGCTGCAAGATGGAGCTTGGTACTGCAGTGCATTTTGCAGCGCGTGGACTGTGCATTGGCTCGCGTGGTTTAATTGACGATTCTCAGGTAGGGGAGCTGTCATGCGAGTCGCACGTGGATTAGAGCTGTTCTCCAGTTCATTTAGCATCGCCAAATTCCTCCGGTGTGACTTTTTCTTGAGGAAAAAGCCACTTAGCGGTGACGTTTCCCTCTGCACCAACTGGAGAACCGTTCTATCTGGCCCGGTTCTGGGCATTCTCTCTTTCGTTATTGTGATGGTGCTGGTGGGTTGCGGTTCGAGTGCGCCGGCTGCGCTCACCACGCTTAGTGTGACGCCAGGCGCTTCTACAGTGGTGGTGCCGCAGGATGGAACGCCGGTAACGCTCGCGTTGACGATTAGCCCGCTCGACTCCACAGTGTCTGTGACGGTTTCCGGTCTGCCTGCGGGGATTGCACAACAGTACTCGACCACCAGCAGTGCGCCCTTGGGGAGCCCGACGTTTGTAGGCAGCGCGTCTGCTGCTGCGGGAAGTTATCCGGCGGTTGTGACCGTGAGTGAAGGTGGGCAGACTGCAACGGCGAATATCACAGTGGTAAGCGCGGTGGTGGCGAAGGTTGGGAATGCGCAGGATACTTCGCTGGGCGTGAATGGTGTGCTGAAGCAATTCATGTCGACATCGTTCCAAGTGGCGGAGTGGGACGGGAATTTTTTCGGGACGGGTGCGGCGGCGCGTGAGACGACGATGAATGCGCTGGGGCCGCAGCATATTCGGTTGCAGTCGGTGAGCCAGGGCGTGGCGATGTCGACCAATACCGGGACGGCGAGCGACTGGGACTTTACGATTCTGGATCGGACGGTGCAGCCGGTGCTTGCGTCGGCGGATCATAGCCCGGAGTTTCAGATTGCGACGGCGCCGGCGTGGATGTGTTTGAGCAATGGGCAACTGGATGTGGCGAATCACGTGCATGACTTCGCGACTTATGCGGCAAACCTGGTGCGCTATTACAACAAGGGCGGATTCAATTGGGGCGGGACGCACTTTCAATCGCCGAGTAACTCGCCCGTAACATGGTGGGGTATCTTCAATGAGCCAAATGGCAATGGGATAACTGCCGCTCAGTACGTGACCATCTATAACACGGTGGTTCCCGCGATGCTGGCCGTGGATCCGACGATCAAGCTATCGGCGATTGAGTATTCGGATTATGGGCTGGGTACGGGCGATGGGGGCGATCCGATGACTTATCTGCCAACGGTGCTTGCGCCTGCGAATGCCGGCGGCGTGAATGCGCAGGTGGATATTGTTTCCACGCATTTTTACAGCACCTGCAACCAGTCGGATACGGACGCGACGCTTATGAGTACGGTGCCGGGATTTGCGGCAAACGTGAGCTATTTCTACAAGGAATTGCAGACGCGGCCGGACCTGAAGGATGTGCCGGTGTGGGTAACAGAGAACAACGTGAATGCCGATTATGAGGGTGCGAACGGCATGAGCACTTGTAATCCGAACCAGGTGTTTGTGGACGACCATCGGGGAACGAGTGCGTTTTTTGCGGCGTGGCGGCCGTATGTATTTTCGCAACTGGGCAAGGTGGGGAACCAGGCTCTCTATCACTGGTCGTACGACGCCGATCAACAATATGGCGAGGTGGACGGGAGCGGGAACACTTACTTGAGTTACTGGGTGGATCAGACGCTGAAGTCTCTTTATCCTTCGACGCTGAGTTCGCCGGGGCCTGAGATATTGCAGTTAACTGCGACGGATTCAACCACCGTGGAGACGTTGGCGACGGAGAATGCGGACGGGTCGGTGGTGGTGATGGTGGATGACCGCGCAGTGGCTTCGCCGACGGATAACAATGGGAGCGGATCGGCGCGGACGGTGGTGGTGGATTTGTCAGGGCTGGGGAGTTTCACATCGGCGAGTCTGTTGACGATTGATGCGGCTACAAGCGCTAGTACGGGGCCGGTGGCGGCCGCGCTTACGCCGGCTGCGCGGATGACCGTGAGCTTGCCGGGGTATGGGACGGCTTGGCTGGTGTTGAAGCCGTAAAACAGATTACAGGTCACAGATTTCAGTTCTCAGTTGCGGCTCCGCGAAGAATGGGTGCGTCATTTTTTGCTATTGAAGGCTGGAAGCTAACTGCGGGTGGCGGAGACAATGTAGTATGCCATGGGTCCGATGGGGTAGCCGACGAACGGGAGCAGAATTGGTGCGAGGAGGTTGTTCCAGCGGGCGCGCGTCATTTTGCGATGGCCGAAGATAACATCAGTCAGCAGGAATTTGAGTGTGACCCACGGGACGTGGAAGACGGACGGTGTTACACGGGCCTGCACCTGCTCCACGGCAATATCGCTGAAGCCGATGCGCTGGAGTTCACCGGTGAAGTCTTCGATTTGACCGAGGGCGTCAATCGCCCAGCAATCACAAAGCGTTCGACAGATCCGTTGCTGCGGACCGCGGAATTGTCCGGGTCCAAGAAAGCCGTCGGCTACAACGATGCGGCCACCGGGACGCAGGATGCGATGTGCTTCGCGGAGGAATGCGGATTTGTTGGCACCTCGGGCATAGCAACTGCTTTCGAGTGCATAGAGGGCATCGAAGCTGGCGGAAGGAAAGCTGGTGTGCTCGTAGTCGCCAAGCGAAATTTGGATGCGCGCGGCGCCAGGGCTGGACTGGTTGAGTGCGCAACCATGCTCAAGCTGCCAGGGGACGAGGGTGATGCCGTGGAGATCGGCTGTGGGGTGAGACCTGGCGATGCTTCGCAGGGTTGCGCCGAGGCCACAACCCATGTCGAGAATACGTGCCGAGCCATTTGATGGGAGATGAAGGCGGCTGACGATCTCCTGGTTCATCTGCTCCAGCATTGCCTCGCGACGAAAGGGGTTGATGCCCCAGCGGAAGAAGCCGAAGTGCATATTGAAGTGAGGACTCCACGCGGCGTAGTCGGGACCGGCCTCCTGGTAGTAGCGCTGGAAACTGGCGCGATCATCTGCGGCATGTGCGAGCGGGATGGCGAGAGTGGTGGGCATCAGTCGAGCCTCCTGTGGCGGGGTTTGGGGAGGATGCGGGTGATTCCGCTGCCGATGCGGAGAAGGGAACGAAGGCTGTCGGGCGGCAGCTTCTTGATCTGGCTGTACCAGCCGAGGAGGTCTTCAAGAAATACCTGCATGGCGCCGATGCGAGCGGCGATTGCCGGCTGTGCGGGGCGTTCTGACTTGGCATCGAGGGCGCAACGGCGCAGCATGGTCAGGGTGGGAAAGATTTCGCGCTCGACGCGCTGCTCGACGACGGTGAGGAAGAGCGTCCAGACGTCGGCGGAGGTTTGGAAGAAGTCGCGGCGGTCGCCCATGCGGCTGTCGGTTTGGACGAGGTTCCAGTTTTGCAACTCTTTGAGGCTGGTGCTGACGTTAGAGCGGGCGACGGAGAGGGTCTCTGCGATTTCCTCAGCGGTGAGGGGTTCGGGAGAGAGGTAGAGGAGGGCGTGGACCTGGGCGACGGTGCGGTTTACGCCCCAGCGGGTGCCCATTTCTCCCCAGTGGAGGATGAATTGGCGGGAGGAGTCGGAGAGTGTCATGTGTCGAGTATATCAGTAATTTCTGTTGTGACAGAAATTACTGATACTGTAGAAGAGGTTTGATATTTTGCGGAATTCCGAATAGAAAGCGATGCCGAATGACGGCAATTCTTATGAGGGTTGTGGTTTTCCTGGCTGGGGCCCAAGAGCGGGATCTGGGACTTCGGCTCGGCGTGTGTGTTGACGATTGATGTTGCTGCGAGCGCGAGTACGGGGCCGGTGGCGGCGAGCGTCGCGCCAGCTGAGCGAATGACAGTAAGTTTGCCGGGCTATGGGTCGGGTTGGTTGGTGTTGAAACCGTAAGACGGCTTCTCGGAAGGTGTATTCCTTCCCGAGTTTCAAGAGCGAGACTTGTGGCACCCGGCGGAAACCACTTTAACCAGGAGGAGGGAGCGTGGAATGTGGAGTGAGAAGATAAGCTCTCGTTTGATTATCCTTCGTGGCCGAGCCTACGATCTGGCCCCGTTCGTTGATATCCGTTGCCGTCGTTAGAATCCAGCCGTTTGGGCTGTTGCCCACGATGTGGCCATTGAGGTCTGTGGCCTGCGTGAGCTTGTTGGCAGTCTGGTATTGGTAGAAAAAGGCGACAGTGCTTTCGTCGGAGTCACCCGTACCGACAACGGTGCCAAGGTTATTGATGGCATTTGCAATGCCGGGGGAAAAGCCGTTGCTCTCGCCGAAGTACGGTACCAGGAAATACTGCATGTGCGGATTTGGCACGGTGCAATCGACGAACGCCGGGAAGCCCCCGATGTAAAACTGTCCCACCGCAATTTTGTTGCTATTGATATCGTTGAGCCTGCCGGGGCCGACGCTGACAGTGGCTTTGCCACCTCCGCTTGCCGGGGCGAAGGCTGCCAGGTCGCCGGATTGACCGACAACGTCCCCAAGATCGTTGATTCCGTAGCCGGCAAAGTCTTGCTGTCCCGTAAGCGGCTCAATGGTTTCAGGATTCGTGGAGCTTTGTTTCTTCGCCCAGTTGAATAGCTGATTTCCGGAGACAATTTGCGACTTGTTGTTGATGGCCGCCGCCCCGGAAATGATTTGAAGTGGCACGGTGGCGCCTTGCTTCGGTAGATTTCCCGGGGTATTGATGTTCAAGAGTTCACTGCCAGGGATGATGTCGCCAGTATCGTCGATTGCGACGAGATTCGGCGGGCCTGCCATGTCGTACTCCGTGAACGTCTGAACCGCATAGTCGTTTAAAGGTGTCCACCACGAACCGACTGAGGGGTTATTCATACCGTTAGGGTAGGTGAGTCCGACAACCCAGCCTTGGTCGTTGATTCCATTTGCCTGGCCTCCCTCGCCCGGTAGAATTTGCAGCGTATAGAGCGGCCCATAGTCGTGCCTTTTCGGCATAGCGTTCCTCCTTTTGTCAGCCCGTGTGTCTGTTCTCGATCCAGAAGCCGCAAGGTTTTTTCAGGTTTCTGGCAGGTCGGGCAATCAATCCTCTGATCGGCGTCTCAGGTGAGCTCTTATCGAGTGAGCTGGCCGATTGCGCGGCCACTTGAAGGATAATGGCAATCCTACCTTACCTCTTTTAATGGCGAAAGAGTATTTTTGCAAAATTATGCAGTTAGCAAATCCAGGAAGATTCCATCAAAGAATTGTCAGGACGTTTCGACGGGCGAGAGAGGGATGGTGAACATTCAAGATCGATCGGAGGTTTCTAAAATCTATCGAAGTGTTCAGAGAAAAAGCTGATGGGCAGTGCTCCTAAAATCCAGCCCCCGCTCCCATCTCGGTTTCAAGCTCCGCACGTGCGCATGAATGCGAACCACCTGCGCGAGGAAAAGGCCAAATTCTGCGAAAAAGGTTCAATTGTTTGGTTGGGCTTCATGCTTAAAGCGGCAATTCTAGCTGCCGTTTGCAACGAATTTTTCAAGTTTATGTGTATTCGTATGCGCTCGCTCCGCGCGATCTTAGCGCACTGCACCCAATGAATTGTGAATGCAATTTTACATTGATGTGGAGGGCCGTTGAACGGATTCGCGGGGGATGTTGGATACTAGAGATAGCTTGATTGGGGGTCTCTTAGGAATATGGCGAAGTGTTCGAATGATGGATTGATGGGTGCGGCGGTAACGGGGAAGCCGGTGACGGAGTGCCAGGATCTGAACGAGGTATTTATGTCCTCTCTTCCGGCGTTCGGCGGGGCTTACCTGCGGCGCGTTTATGACGCGATGCGGGCGGTGATTGAGAAGCGGATTCCGCTGGTGATTACGTGTGCCGGGCCGATTACTGTTTCCGATCAGCACCGTGCGTGGCTGATTCCTCTGATCAAGGCTGCGAACACGGCGTACATCACGGTGACGGACGCGATCTGCTATCACGACGGGCACGATTGCCTGCGGAAGACGACGGAGCGGCCGATTCGCGAGGTGGATATGTGGGGCGACGATGGGGCGTTGCGTGAGGGCGGCGTGATCCGTGTTGCCGATACCGGATTCGATGAACAGGTGCTGTTCGACCAGGACGCTGTGGCGACCGAGATATTGCAGAGGCCCGAGTTTCAGAAGAAGATGACGACTACCGAGCGGAATTATCTGCTGGGCAAACAATTTGGCCTGCGAGAAAAGGCGCTGGGGATTGCGCCGGGACTGATGAGCACGTGCGCCGAGCTTGAATTGCCGGTGTTTATTGGAGCGCCGGCGGATGGCAGCCTGTTTCTGAATTCAGTGAAGCTGTGGACGCTGGCGCGAATGGGCAGGATCAAATATGGCTTCGAATACGATCTTCACGAGGACGTTTTCGAAAGCTGCGCGTACCATCATTGGGGATTGTTCGACTCGGATGCGAAGTCGTTTGCGATTCTGATCCTGGGCGGGGGCGTGCCGAAGAATTATTCATTGCAACCGGAGCCGACGCTGTCGCAGATTTTCTTCCTTGGGGACATCCGCGGTTATGACTACGACGTACAGATTGTTTCCTCTCCTGTGACCGATGGAAGTTTGTCGTCGTGTCCGCCGGCGGAGGCGGTGTCGTGGGGCAAGGTGAATCCTGATACTTACACAACGCAGACGGTGAGCATGCAGGGCGACTACTCGTCGTACATGCCGTTTATTGTGCGGGCGCTGGTAGGCAAGGAGCTGCTTCACAACCCGCCGGAACCGCTACGCCTGTATGTGCAGCGAGACGCGCTTAAGGACAAGCTGTTGGCGAAGATTGGAAACGATGAGGAAGCCATGAAGCAGATCATGGAGACACTTTCGCTTCCATCGGTGTTGAAGATTTAGCAGTGCCCCATTCTGAGTGGCCACTTCTTCGAGGACGCCGGCGCTGTTGATTGCGTCGGCGTTGCTGCCGAGGAGGGCGCGCGACGATTTCTTTGTAACGTGAGCCAGATCACTTTGGCGAGTTAGAAATAACTAAGTATTTCGAAATTACATCGTGAGCCAGATCACTTGTTCAACTTAGATGTAGATAGTGAATGAAGATATTCACAGTGAGCCAGATCACCTAGTTTACTTAGCGCCTGTGGGCCGCCTGGTAAGTGGTGTGATGCTTCTCCCATAGCATGGGAGTAAATGTTCATATTTGCATCAGTCCTGTGAACTGTGTCACATACGCGGAGATAGCTAGCGGCATATCACATGTATCTGTGTGTATCGGCCGTTGAACGGCCCACGGAGCAGAACGATGAACAAGAAATTCAGAAATGCAGCTTTCATTCTTCTAGCCATTTCTTTTACGGGAAGCGCCTTTGCGCAGGTTCCCGGTGCAGACACCTTCAAAGCGAAGTGCGCTATGTGCCATGGAGCGGATGGACTGGCGACGACACCGACGGCGAAGAACTTTAAGGTGGTGTCATTCAAGGACCCGTCGCAAGTGAAGCTGACCGACGCGCAACTGACCGCGGCGACCATGAGCGGCAAAGGCAAGATGCCGGCCTATAAAGACAAGCTGACCGATGCGCAGATCAAGGATGTGATCGGCTATATCCGCACGCTGCAGAAGTAGAACGCATCAGATGCCTGACCGTGCAGCGTGAACCAGGAGAAGGAGGGTAAAAGCCCTGCTTCCCCGCACCTGGAAACGGCAGGGACAAGAGCATTTTCCGAATGAATGTTGGCCTTTGAGCGAGCTCCTGGTCTACAGCAATTTAAGAAGATGCGATTACCGGAGACCAGATGAAAGTAGTTTGCTCCATTATGCCGAAGTTCCTGGTGTTCATTTTGCTTGCGGTTGCGGGGCCGGGTCTGGCGTTTGCGCAGACGGATTGCATTGCGTGTCATGGGGATGCGGGGATGCAGGACGGCGCGGGACACAGCGTGAGCGTGGATGCTCAGAGGTTTCATTCGAGTATTCACGGCAGCCTGGAATGCAGCAACTGTCACACGACGATCAAGGAATATCCTCACCCGGAAAAGGTGACACCGGTGGCGTGTATCACATGCCATGCCGATGAAGCGGCGGGGCTGGTGGGAAGCGTGCATGAGGATGGGAAAGATCACCCCTGTACGAGCTGCCACGGGGATGCGCACGCGATTGTTGCCAAGAGCGACCCAAAGTCGGCCGTATATCCATTAAATATTCCGAAGACCTGCGGGCAGTGTCACGGCACGGAGGGGATGGCGAAGAAGCATGGCCTCGCGAGCGTGTATCCGCTCTACATCGATTCGATTCACGGATTCGCGCTGAGCAAGGAAGGGCTGCTGGTGGCAGCGAATTGCCAGACCTGCCATGGGTCGCACCACATACTGCGGCATACTGATCCGCTGAGCGCCACATATAAGAGCAACATCCCGGACACCTGCGGAAAGTGTCATGCGGGGATTGCGACGGATTACGCGGAGGGTGTGCACGGGAAGGCAATTGCCGCTGGCAAGAAGGATGCGCCGGTTTGTTCGGACTGCCACACGGCCCATGCCATTCTGCAGCCGACGGAGTCTGAGTTCCGCTCGCAATCGACGCCGATTTGCGGGTCATGCCACAAGGAAAAATTCTCAACGTACCGAGATACGTTCCACTCGCAGCTTGGATCGTTGGGCGGCTATGTGGAGACGGCGCGTTGCTGGGACTGCCACGGAGCACACGAGATCCTGCCGGCGTCGGATCCGCGCTCGCCTGTAAATAAGGCAAACCTGGTGAAGACTTGCGGACGGTGCCATGCGGGCGCGAACGAAAGCTTTGTTCAATATCAACCACACGCGAACGCGCATAACCGCAAGCTGAATCCAGCGCTTTATTACATTGGGCTGTTCATGAATCTGCTGCTGGTAAGCGTGCTGACATTCTTCTTGATTCATACGATTCTGTGGCTGATTCGTCAGCGTCTGGAACAGGTGAAGAGAAAGTCGACTGAAGGAGGGAATCATGCCTGATCTGGAGCAAACGATAGTGGTACCTGCGGAGAAGCAGCGCTTTTTTACGCGCTTCACGGCGGCACAGAGATACATGCACGGGGTGTTGTTCAGCTCATTTCTTGGATTGGCGGCGACAGGACTTCCGATGCGGTTCAGCCAGAGTTTCTGGGCGCGCAAGTTTGCATCGGCGGTGGGCGGGTTCGGCGCGATCATCTTCTTCCATAAGCTTTGCGCGCTGGTGTTGACGGTTGCGTTTCTCATTCATCTGAAAAATATTTTCACGCGCGGGATTGTGAATCGCGAGAAGGGAATCTTCTGGGGGCCGAACTCGATGGTGGCCAACTGGAAGGACGTGAAGGACCTGGTAAACCATATGCGCTGGTTTGTGGGCCTGGGCAAACGGCCGACGTTCGGGCGCTACGCGTACTGGGAGAAGTTCGACTACTGGGCGGTGTTCTGGGGAATGCTGATCATAGGGTTCTCAGGATATGCTATGTGGTTTGCGCCGTTCTTTGCGCGGTTCCTTCCTGGATGGGCACTGAATGCGGTGCTGGTGGTGCACAGCGAAGAAGGATTGCTGGCGATTCTGTTTATCTTCTCGATCCACTTCGTGAATACGCATTTGCGGCCTGATACATTCCCGATGGACATGGTGATTTTTACCGGAGTCGAGAGCGAAGAGGAGTTCAAGCACAAGCGGCCGGAGGAATTTGAGGCGCTTGCGAAGCAGGGCAATCTGGAAGCGCGATTGGGGCCAGCGCCGGCGACGTGGTGGATCAATTTTGCGCGGGTGATTGGATTTACGGCGATTCTGATTGGACTGACCTTGCTGGTACTGACGTTGAGCGCTTATTTCAGTTGATGTAAGAAAGTTCAAACGCGACGATGCGATTGCAACGACGAAGATGTGTGCTTAGACAAGCGGCCCATTCTCATCCGAGAATGGGCCGTTTGCTCTTTGGAGTCTCTCGGTTGGTAGCCACTTAGCGGGGCGGTGTGCGCGGTGATGCATGTGGTTGTGACTGCAGTCACTGCGGTCGAAGTTCAAGAAGCATCTCCTCGATGGCGTGAAAGTTTCTGGATGTTTCATTGTCGCTATTGTTGCTGCCGCGTTATTGTGCCGGGCATCTTCCTTAGGTGCCGAGCAGAAGTTGAATGACAAAGATTGTCTTGGCTGCCACGCGAGTCCAGCACTGACAACGCAGGTGAATGGCAAGACGATCAGCGTCTATGTGGACCCAGCGAAATTGAAGCATTCGATCCATGGGGCAGGGTTCGGCGGGGCCGGGTTTTCTTGCGTGGATTGCCACAAGGATGTGAAGAGTTACATACACGAGACTCCGCCGCAGAAGATCACATGCGCTGGGTGTCATGCCGATGCGCAGGAAGCCTACTCGCACAGCCTGCATGCGAAGCCGGTGAAGGTGGGGGGTGCGTCGGCGGCGAATTGCCAAGATTGTCATGGCGGGGCGCATGAGGTAGTGAGCGCGGACGATGCCCAGTCGCCAGTAAGCCATAAAAACATTCCCTATACATGCGGGCGGTGTCACGGGCAGAAGTTTTTGATGGAAGGCGCGGGACAGAGCTCGCAGGCGTTTGCGTCGTACCAAGAGAGCGTGCACGGGCTGGCCACGGAAAATGGATCGAAGAAGGCGGCGGTGTGCACGGACTGCCATGGCGCGCACGAGATACTGCCGGCGAACGATGCGAAGTCGCCGATCTACAAATTCAATGTTCCGTCAACCTGTGGCAAGTGCCACGCGGCGGTCGATGCGACGTTCATGCAGAGCATTCATGGGCAGGGAATTTCCAAGGGTAACGGTCTTTCGCCGGTGTGCACGGACTGCCACGGGATCCACACGATTAAGTCGCATGCGAATGCGAACTCACCTGCCGCGGAGCAGAATGTTTCGCGAGATATTTGCGCGCGTTGCCACGAGGGCGTGCGGCTGAGCCAGGAGTTCGGCGTGCCGGGAAACCGCGTCACGTCGTACTTCGATAGCTATCATGGGCTGGCGGCGCGGGGCGGTTCAATGTTGGCGGCCAACTGCTCAAGTTGCCATGGCGTGCACAACATTCTGCCTTCGAGCGATCCGAATTCGACGATCAACAAGGCGAATCTGGATGCGACGTGCGGCAAGTGCCACAAGGGTGTGACGCAGAGGTTTACGCTGACGCGGGTGCACTTTGAAGACGGCGGTTACGCCAACGATATTGGGCCGGTGGTGGTGCGCTGGGTGAGGTGGATTTACATCCTGTTGATCATTGCTGTGATCGGCGCGATGTTCATGCACAACGCGATTATCTGGCGGAGCAAGGCAGTGGCGCGGCGCCGGATGATGAACCCGAGCATGACGCGCATGACGACGAGCCAGCGATGGCAGCACCTGATTCTGCTGACGAGCTTCATCGTGCTGGTGATCACGGGGTTTGCGCTGAAGTTTCCCAACTCATGGTTTGCGGAGTTGCTGGGGATGAGCGAGCGGCTGCGGAGTGTCACGCATCGCGTGGCCGGTGTGATTCTGATTGCAGCGGGCGTTTATCACGTGTTCTACCTGATGGCGACGCGCGAGGGACGGAAGCTGGTGTGGGATTTCGCACCGCGACCGAAGGATGCGTTCGACGCATTCGGCACAATGCGCTATTACCTTGGGCTGAGCAGGGTGAAGCCGCGGTTTGGACGATTCAACTACGCGGAGAAGGCCGAATATTGGGCGCTGGTGTGGGGTACGGCGCTGATGTCTGTGACCGGTGTGATGTTGTGGGCCAAGGTGTGGGTGGGCAACATTCTGGCGCGGTGGTGGGTAGATGTGGCGACAGCAGTGCACTTCTACGAGGCGATCCTTGCGACGCTGGCGATCGTGGTTTGGCATTTCTACCAGGTGTTTTTCGATCCGGATGTGTATCCGATGAACTGGGCCTGGTGGGACGGGAAGATGCCGGTGGAACAGTATAAGCACGAGCACGGGCTGGATACGGAGGGGCTGGAGGCGGCTGAACGAGAGGGGAAAGGCAGCGGTTCCGGCGGCGAGAAAGGCGACGGTCCGGGTGGCCGGCTGCCATAGAAGCGACGCGTCATGGAGGGTGATGCGCGGCGGCGCATGATGGGAGCGCTGCCACGCTGAGTAAGAGGTCAGACGCGGAATTCGTCGGGGCGCCAAGTCTTGATGCGTTCCTTGATTTGCTTGCGGGTCAGGTTCTGCTCGAGGGCTTCCTTGGCCAACGCGACAACTTCGTCGTCGGAGGCAAAGCGGAGGCCGATCAACTGACCTTCGGTTAGCTTGTAGATCTGCGCGTGCCATTCGGCGGGAGCCAGTGCCTGGAGGCGGAGACGCTCTTCAAGACGAATGACGCGGTCCTGCACCTTGAGGGCATAGGTGCGTATTTTGAGGACGGGGATCCAGATGGCGATGGAAAGAATCACGAGCCATCCGGTGAAGAGATTCCAATCCCTATATGCAAAAAGTCCCGCCATATAGAGATTGACTGCCAAGACAGTGCCAAGAACCATGTGATACGGCGGATCAATGCGGCCATGGTTCTTAAAGTTTTGCGGTTTGGTTGTGCTCATTGAAAGTTCTCGATTTTCTTCGGCCTAGGGATCTGCCCGGAGAGACTGCGTCTGCGCAGTTCCGATGCCAGCTGCGACGGGGGCCTGAATGTCCGCGCTGGAAAAATCTTGCGGTAGGCGGCTGGATGTTGTCAATGCGGTTCGAATTTCTGTGGACGGTTATGCGACCTCAGCGTTGTGAAAGCAGTGATAATCTGTTTCGACACGCTGCGGAGCTGCGGAGGCGGCAAACCTCAGGTCCGCGAGGAGGCGACCGTGGCTGTATCCATCATACAAATTGGGCTTCCTCTGGATCATCCATCGATTCCGGCAGGGGAGCGCGAGAAGGTGACGAAAAGGCTGAGTGACCTGAAGGATCGGATGACACGCGCCGGTTACAAATACGAAATCACCCACGTCTCCCCAGAGGTTGGCCTCGAAGGGTTCAAACGTCAATTAGAAACGCAGGCTTGCGACGGTGTTCTGATCGGAGGTGGAGTTGCCGGGAACGAGGCGATGTCGTATTTCATGGAACAAATCATCGATGTAACTCATGAAGTGGCTCCCAAAGCGAAGATCATGTTTTACAACCATTCGGTGGACGTGCGTGTGGTTGTTGAGCGCTGGTTTGCTCCCCGCTCTGACTAATCGCCTGGTTTTTTTGCACAAGGTTTTTCTGAGAGAGGTAGACGATGCCACGTATCGCAAAACCGAAACAGAAGACTCCGCACGGGTTTGTTGTAGAAGCGCTAATGCCCTTGAATCCCGAGGTGCGGCGCATGTTTTCCGGGTTCGCCGTTTACCTGGACAACCGCATTGTCTGCATGCTGCGGGAAAGTGCGAAACAGCCGCGAGACAACGGCATGTGGCTTGTGCTTTCGGATGGCACTGACCCGGCGGATCGTGGGCTGCGCCGGGAGTTTCCTTCGCTCCGTCCGATCGAGTTGCTGGGAGGGAAGATCGGCCATTGGCTGCTGATTCCGAGTGACAGCGAGGAGTTCGAGGCAGAGGCACTGCATGCGTGCGAGCTGATGCTGCGGCATGATGCTCGAATCGGACGGGTTCCCCAATCGAGAAGATAGTCGAGGATTTAAGGGCGTGTGGCGCTGACTTGCTTTCATGTTCCCTGTACGAATTACACGGTTGTTAAAACTTTCGCATAACCTCGAATCGAACCGGAACAAGAACAACACGACAAGCGGCTTGGGCATCTTAGCAAGGAAGGAGTTTTCGATGAAAAAACTACACACAATTTTAGCGCTGACAATCCTTTCCACAAGCCTTATGGGCGGAGCAGCATTTGCCCAGGACCATCATGACAACCACGCGTATGTTGAACACAAGGAATGGAAGCGAGGCGCAGTCATCAAGCACGAAGACTGGGAGCGCGCCGAACACGTGGATTGGCACCAATATCACCTTAACGCTCCGCCGGCGGGTTACGAATGGCGGCTGGTTGATGGCCAATACGTTTTGGTGAACAGTTCAAACTTTCAGATCCGCACCATCGTACGCGTCCAGTAAGGCGCGAATTCGCAGCCGTTCAGGCCACGTGCTGATTTGAAGTGGTGGATGAAAAACAACCCTGTGGACAGGTCATCGTTTGCGGGGTTGTTTTTTGGGGCGTGGAATTGAGTGAGGCTCAAAAAATGCTGGTCCGGAGAGGTCGAGCTGTGTGTCAGTGCGTTGCTCCTTCGGATGTCTTCGCTGGCGCGCGAAGTAGAGGCGTGTGCCTGGTCTTGATGGCAGCGCCAAGACATGCCGCAGGAATCATGAGGATGATCCCCGTGATAAAGACCCATCGGGGCGCCGGGTGGGCTTCATGAAAAGGCGCTGCCATCATTACATACAGCGTGAACGCCACTTCAATAGCGCCCATAATTGCCGCGAGAGTAAGCCGGGAGCGGCGTGCGATCGATGCTGTGACGTAGCCGCCGACCATGATAGCGAACGTTGTATAGGCCACCATGAATAGCCTGGCAGGAAGACTCATCGCGAGGGCGGCGGAGTCTGGCAGCGCTGCTGGAAAGAGGTGCAGGAGGAGCGGATCGGCTGCTGCTTCAATTGCGAACGAAATGATGGTGAGCGCTAAAAGTCCCGCGACTACCGCCAGAATGCTGCGAATCATTGGATCTCCTTGTGATTTTGTCTAAGTCGTCGGGGTTAATGGCTTGCTCTTGCGGGCTACTTTCTGCACGGGCAAATACAAGTCTGTCCGATTGAGCACTGAGTCCTTGTCCTCGTGGACTCCCCTAGCGATGGCGAGGGCTGGGTCGGTTCGAAAGGCATACTTTGCTGACGCGCGAACGGCATCGGCTACATGGCGGAAGCCCTGGATGAGTGTTGAGTATGGACCGATGTGTTCGGCCACGGCGTATTGGCCGCCCGCGAACTCCATACATCGAATTGTTCGCGTTCCTTTGGCGGCTGTGTCGATAGGAATACAGGCATCGGTTCGTTGCGCTGCTGGTGGCGTGACGGTTGGATCATCGTGATAGAAACTGAACGGTATTGGCCGGTATGGAAGGTTGTGGCGCGTGGCCCAATCGACCAAGGTGTTCCAGATTCGATCGTCTTTGGTGAAGGCCGCGGGAATGTCGGAATAGGCTCCCACATGCAGGATGGAGAGGAGGTGCATGGGGCGCAGCGATTCGAATTTGACTTCAGAAAGAGAGCAACCATCGCCGCGGAATGAGCGGTTCGCCTGGAGCCGCCGAATTTGCAGCACCTTGGCGTTCTTGCGGCAATCGCGCGGCGAGATGCCAAAGCAACGGCGGAAAGCGCGCGTGAAGGTTTCATGATTTGTGAAGCCGACCGAGAGACAAATATCAAAGATGGGTTCATCCGTGATTTGCAGCTTATAAGCGGCCTTTTCAAGGCGCAACCGCTCAACATATTTCTTCGGCGTTTCACCTACAGCATTAGAAAACATGCGTTGGAAGTGAAACGGGGAGTAGCCATATTTGGAAGCAAGCGACTGCAGATCCAGATCCCGATCCAGTTTCTGCTGGATCTCAATGAGCAGTGGAATCATCTCCTGGAACGAGTTTCGGGACGCGACGCCAGAGCCCATGCGACTGAGTTTACCGAAGTCTGTTCAGGATTCTTGACGTTTCTTGCGATTTGGAAATTCGGGACGACCTAGAACCGCGAGGCTGACGGATGGTGGTTGACTCTGTTAGTTTTTGCTTTCCGGAATTGAGCGGGTGCTTGGCGTGCGGAAGCGTTTCGGACATTTTGTACCTGGTGAGGATCTGACGTGAATCTGCGAGTTGTTCTGGTGGTTGGGCTGTTGTCAGGCGCGATGGCGAAGGCTGAAGTTACGTTGCCGAAGATTTTGTCGAGTCACATGGTGGTGCAGCGGGATTTGCCGGTGCATGTGTGGGGATGGGCGTCGGCGGGCGAAGAGGTGAGTGTGACTTTTCGTGGCGAGACGCGCACGACGAGGGCTGAGAAGCTTGGCCGGTGGAGTTTGTACCTGAAGCCGGGAGCGGCGGGTGGTCCGTTTGAATTGACGGTGAAGGGTGTGCCGGCTACACAGGCTGCGGGCGGTGATGCAGCGGCTCCTGTTTCGACTGACTCGATCACGCTGGACGATGTGCTGGTGGGGGACGTGTGGGTGGCGTCGGGGCAATCGAACATGGAGTTTTCGATGGGCGGAGGATTTGGCGGGGCGGACACGGCTGCGCAGGATCTGCCCAAGGCGGGTGTTTCAAACATTCGGATGCTGATTGTGAAGAGGCTGGCAAGCGAGTATCCGAAGGACGATATCGACACCGATATTTGGCCGGGATGGACGGCATCGACGCCCGAGACGGCGAAGAATTTTTCCGCAGTGGCGTGGTATTTTGCACGGGAGATTGAGCAGCGGGAGCATGTGCCGGTGGGGGTAATCGACTCGACATGGGGCGGGACGGTGGCCGACACGTGGACGCGCATGGCGGCGCTGGGCGAGAATGGCGCGCTGGCTCCTGTGTTTACGCAATGGGGCAAGATGACGGAGCGCGAGGAGAATGAGTTGCTGCGCGGCAAGGATGAACAGCGGCAACGCGATGAGGCGAAGGCGCAGGGGAAGCCGGCACCGCAGTTTCCGTGGCATCCGCAACTGACGAGCTGGGGGCCGGGGATGCTGTGGAATGGGATGATTGCGCCGTTGACGCCATTTCCGATTCGCGGGGTGATCTGGTACCAGGGCGAGAGCAACAGCGCGATGGCGCGGGCCCCGCTCTACAAGCAGGTGTTCAGCACCATGATCGAGGACTGGCGGCACGAGTGGGGCGTTGGTGATTTTCCATTCCTGTATGTGCAGATTTCGGCTTTCAAATCGAACGACACGGAGAACTGGGCGGAGCTGCGGGAACAGCAGTTGAAGACGCTGGAACTGCGGAATACGGCGATGGCTGTGACCATCGACATTGGGAATCCGGACGATGTGCATCCAAAAGACAAGGTGGATGTGGGGCACAGGCTGGCGCTGGCGGCGCGGGCGATTGCATATGGGGAAGACATTAACTATTCGGGACCAGTCTTCAGGCAGGCTACGCCGGAAGGGAACGCGATCCGGGTGTGGTTTGATCATCATGCCAAGGGGTTGATGGCCAAGGGCGGCGCGCTGACGGGGTTTGAAGTTGCGGGTGCGGATGGGAAGTTTGTACCGGCGACTGCGACGATTGACGGGAACGAAGTGGTGGTGACGAGCGATGCCGTCGCGGAGCCCCGCTTTGTACGCTATGGATGGGCGAATAGTCCGCAGTGCAATTTGTTTAACGGGGAAGGGCTGCCGGCTTCGCCGTTTACGTCGGCGGAGTGATAAAAGCAGGGATCAGGGACCAGGGATCAGGGACCCGGGACCAGGGATCAGGGAACGGGGAACAGGGACTTAGGGACTGGATTGGGAACTGGTCAGGAGATGGCTTCAGCGAGCCACGAGCCGCCCCATACGGCGATGAGGCCGAGGATCAGGCTTCCGCCGGCATAGATGGCGGCGAGAAGGAAAGCGCCTGAGCGCAGTGTGGTGAGCGTCTCCCATTCATAGGTGGAGAAGGTGGAGTAGGCGCCGATGAAGCCGATGGGAATGAGATATCTCAATGCGGGATTCATGTCGGCGCGGCGGCTCATGTAGGTGAGCGAGAAGCCGATGATGATGCATGCCGTGATGTTGACGATCAGCGTGCCGTAGGGGAAGCGGATTCCCATGCGTCCGGCGATGGTGGAACCGACCCAGTAGCGTGCGATGGAGCCGAGCGCGCCGCCGATGGCGATGAGCAGGTATTTCTGCAAGGCTTACTCCTCTTTCAGTACCGCGGCAAACAGGTGTGCATTGAAGCATAAGAAACGTTGAACGAGAGCAACGGATTTCTCGCTGTTGCCGGTTCGGTTTGCATCACTCAAATTGTATTTTGGGGATCGTGCCGGGAATGGACTACCCGACAGGATACCCTGCCAGGAGTCATCAGCTGGCATTGCCCGAAACGGCGCAGCCAGCGGTTGACGGCGAACTCCATCGCCACAACGATTGATTTGATTACACGATGCGGCGGGGCCTTGTGTCAACCACCTGCGGTTGCGCGCAGGAATTGTCGATTGTAGAACTGAAGCGCTTGCAGAAGATGTGAGCGGAAGAGAGTGCCGCACACGGAACATGCCGGCTAGCGAGCGCCGCGCCTGGTGGTTCGCGAGGATCGGCCGAGTGCCGCAGCTTTCTCGGCAACCCAGAGTTTGATGAGGGACTGGTAGGGAACATCCAGTTTGCGAGCATGATTGCGGATGGTATTCAGAACATCTTCCGGCATACGGAGGGAGATGGTCTCCGTAGAGGGGCGCAGTTTAGGGAAGGTGAGCAGCTTGGCCTGGGTCCAGTCGACGTACTCGGTGCTGTCGTTCCCTGGCGACTCCCAGAATGCGCGCTCCTCGGCTTCGCTGGAGAACTTAGGGATTGGCTTGGATGGCTTGCTCATGGATGGCTCTCTCCTTCCGGCTCATGGCTCGGGCCGATACGGGACGAATCAAGGTTCTACTTGCGCGTTCGGTGAATGTCACATGCAGGCGGCGATCGAGGTCAGAGCGGCCGAGAGCGTGAAACCGTGGTTCCTGCTGGCTATGTTTCCGATCTTCGGCAATAATAAGCGGTGCATTCAGGAAGACTTGTTCCACTTCCGCCTTGGAGACGCCGTGTTTTTCATTCTTGCGCGCGTTGCCTTCGTCCCAGTCAAACCCGGTGTAAGGCATGAACAACCTCTGTATATGTCAGCAATATACCACGAAGTATGCCCGCTTGCGAGTTGGCCCGTTCCGCTGGGAGGCAAGATCTCCGATTTTGTCGTCAACGAGGATTCGGCACGGACTCGACTATTCGCTCTATAATCCCGCGAGTGGGATGGGGGCTTGAAAATGAATCGACATAAATTGGCGGGTGGCGTTGCGGTTGCGTTTCTGGGGATGATGACTGCGTGGAGTGCGGCGGCTCAGCAAATGACGCCGAAGCTTCAGAATGCGATCGGGCATTGGCAGGTGATGAATAGCGATGGTAGTCCCGGAGGCAAGGTGGATACCTACCTGGTGAACGGAAGACTGTTTGGCAAGATCACTGAGCTGCGGCCGGGGCGGACACCCAACACGGTGTGCGACAAGTGCAGCGGCGAGTACAAGAATCAACTTGTTTTGGGAATGGTTGTGGTGCGCGATTTTCATCCCGATGGAGATGACTGGGTGGACGGAACCGTTGTGGACCCGGACAACGGAAAGGAATACAAGGGCAAGATTTGGGCTGAGGGGAACGACAACCTCAAAATGCGCGGTTATATTGGGATTTCGCTGCTGGGGCGGACGGAAGGCTGGGTGCGGATTCACACTGCAGCTGGCCAGTCGCACTGAGTTTGTTTTTGCCGCGCTTGTAATGGTGCGGTGGGGAAGAGGAGGCCGTGATGATTTTCGGGGCGCACGTGATTGTCTACAGCAGGGACGCCGAGGCGGACCGGGCGTTTTTGCGCGATGTTCTGGAATTCAAGCATGTGGACGCGGGTCATGGATGGCTGATTTTTGCGCTTCCGCCGGCGGAGGTCGCGGTGCACCCGGCGGAGACAAATGGGGCGCATGAACTTTACTTTCTCTGCGACGACCTGAAGGCGGAGATGGAGACATTGGCGGAGAAAGGCGTGCATTGTTCGGAGGTGCAGGAGCAGCGGTGGGGGTCGATTACGAAGATGGAGTTGCCGGGCGGCGGGGAAGTCGGTCTGTATCAGCCAAGGCATAAGACGGCGCTGAGTCTGGGGTGAGTGCGCGATTCGTATTGACCTTCAGAGTCTTGCGAAATAGACTCGGTAACTCGCGAGGTTTCAATGAAAGTTAGCAAGACTTCCCCCTTGTTTGCCATGGTTTGCGCGGCCATTTTGCTCACGGTAAAGCTGCCGGCTCAGGCGAAGAGCGGTTCAGACGAAACGAACCTGTTGTCATGGGGCGCGGGTGCGCTGGTGGTGGTGGCTCCGGTGTCTTATTCCGACACGGGTGACTGGTCGCCTGAGGCGTTGCTGGATGAGCTTCCGACCACGGGCTGGGCTACCCGGGATGGTGATTTAACGCCCAAAGTCTTTGTATTTGAGCTGGCGGATAAGAGCCAGATCACGAGTCTGGGCTTTGATACGGCGCATGTGGAGAACCCGGAGCGCGGAGCCAAGAATTTAAAGGTGGAGATCGCCGACACCAAGGATGGCGCGTATACGTTGATCGCGACGCCGACACTGGAAAAGGTGAAGGATCATCAAAAGTTCGTGCTGAAGGCGCCGGCGACGGGGCGGTACCTGCGGCTGACGGCATTGAATAACTGGGGCGATCCGAAGTACATGGAGATCATGAATATCTTCGCCTATGGAAAACCCCTGGTGAAGCGGCCGCTTCCGGATAACTCAGGCACGTTCAGTTCGAGTTATGGGAACTTCCGCATGTTGCAGACGGGGTCCGCGGTAAATGGCTGCTATGAGTACAAAAACGGACTGATTGAAAACGGTGGATTCGAGGGTAGAGTTTTGCGGTTTACCTGGACGGAGGGCGACATGCCAAGTCCACGGCATGGCGGCCCGGCGATGTTGATTTTCGCTGACGATGGGCAGTCATTTACGGGATATTGGTGGCACGAGGGAGCAACAAATGGGGCTCCAGGAAGATGGGACGGAAAGCGAGTGTCGAAGGCGGTCGGCTCCTGTCCGCATTGGAAGCCGGGGGTCGGGAACAACGTCGTGGATCAACTGAAGAGCGAGGGACGCGCGCGCCTCTATGGGATTTTATTCGATACAGATTCAGATCATTTGAGGGATGAGTCGAAGCCGACGCTGGACTCGCTGATTGCTGCGGCCAAAGCGCAGCCAACGTGGAGCTTTGGGATTGAAGGGCACACGGATAATGTGGGCGGGGACGCGCACAACCAGGCGCTGTCTGAGAAGCGGGCTGCTTCAGTGAAGGCGTACCTGGTGGCCGCTGGGGTGGCTGCGGGGAGGCTGACTACGCAGGGATTCGGAGCGACGAAGCCGGTGGCGAGCAACGATACGGAACTGGGTCGATCGCAGAATCGGCGAGTGGAGATTGTGAAGAAGTAAGCACCTGAAACGCAAAAGCTCACGAGGATTCCATGAAAATAATCAAAGCTTCCCACTGGATTGCCGTGCTTTGTGCGGCTCTTTTGCTCACGGTGAAACTGCCTGCACAAACGAAGAGTGGTTCAGACGAAACGAATCTTTTGTCGTGGGGCGCTGGCGCGGTGGTGGTGGGCATACCGACATCCTTCTCTGAACACGGCCAGTGGTCGGCTGAAGTTTTGCTGGATGAACTGCCGGCGACGGGATGGGCGACGAAGAAAGGTGACGTGACGCCGAAGGTCTTTGTCTTTGAGCTCTCGGACATGAGCCAGATCACGAGCGTGGGTTTTAATACGGCCAGGGTTGAGGGGCCGGGGATGGGAGCCAAGAATGTGAAGGTGGAGATCTCGAACACCATCAACGGCCCTTATAGCGTGATTGCGACGCCGACGCTGGAGAGGTCGAAGGACCACCAAAGGTTTGCGCTGAAGACGCCGGCGACCGGGCGCTATCTGCGGATGACGGTTGAGGACAATTGGGGCGACCCACAGTACATCGAGATCATGGATGTGTTCGCGTATGGCAAAGTGGTGTCGCGACGGCCGTTGCCGGATAACTCGGGTGTGTTCAATTCGAGCTGTTGCAACCTGTTCCACATGCAGCAACAGGGTTCGGCGGTGAATGGCTGCTATGAGTACAAGTACGGGCTCATTGAAAACGGGGGATTCGAGGGGCGTGTATTACGGTTCAATTGGTCGGAAGCCGATGACAAGGGTGTGCGTCAAAGCGGTCCGGCGATGTTGATTTTCGCCGACGATGGGCAGTCATTCACTGGCTATTGGTGGTGGCCGCAGGATGCCGGCAAAAGCCCATCCGGAAGATGGGACGGGAAGCGCGTTTCAAAGGTGGTTGGATCTTGCCCTCATTGGAAGCCGGGTGTTGGGAATGTTGTGGTGGATCAGTTGAAGAGCGAGGGACGTGCGCGGCTTTACGGCATTCTGTTCGATACGGATTCAGACCATTTGAAGGATGAATCGAAGCCGACGCTTGACTCGCTGATAGCGGCTGCAAAGGCGCAGCCGGCGTGGAGCTTTGGGATTGAAGGGTACACGGATAATGTGGGCGGCGATGCACATAATCAAACGCTGTCAGAAAAGCGCGCAGCGTCAGTGAAGGCGTACCTGGTGGCTGCGGGGGTGGCTTCGACGCGGCTGACGACGCAGGGATTCGGGGCGACGAAGCCGGTGGCGAGCAACGATACGGAGCTTGGAAAATCGCAGAACCGGCGCGTGGAGATTGTGAAGAAGTAAGCTCCTGCGGTGGAGCAGATGGTCGCAGGTGGCAGGAGGCTTGATCCCTCCCACTCATCGAGCAAAACACGCTCGATGAATGGGGCACAGTGTTTCAAATGCCGGGCTAGCGGGCGTCGGGATGCTTCTGGCGCCAGTCGCGGTATTCTCTCTGCTCGTCTGCGGTCCGCTGAGCGAGTTCCTTGTGTTCGCGGCGCGTTTCAGCCTCCCAGCGGCTATAAACTGCGGACTCACTTGGCGCTGGCTCGGTCGCGGGTTGGGCAGCAGCAGGTTGGGATTCGTCGCGGCGATCATCGTGGTGGTGATCCCGGCAGCCGGTGGTCAAAGCTGTGGCGGCCAATGTGGCGCCCAAAAAGTACAAGGGGAGTTTTCTCGAGAGCATTGTTTTCCTTTCACTAGAACCTTGGAGAATCTAACAGGTTGGATGCAGAGACTAGGCAGCTCCGTTGCGTCTGGTGGTGCGGATGCGGCGGATTTCTTCCATGCGCTGGGCTAGAAGCTTTTCGCGGCCTTCCTGCGTGGGCTGATAGTAGCTGCGGCCTTTGAGGGAATCGGGGAGGCAATCCATGTCCGCCACGCGGCCCTCTTCGTCGTGGGCGTAGAGGTAGCCTTTGCCGTAGTCGAGTTCCTTCATCAGCTTGGTGGGCGCATTGCGCAGATGCATCGGAACCGGCTCCTGACGGGTGTGTTCGATTTCGGACTGGACTGCGGCGTAGGCGGTGTAGACGGAGTTCGACTTGGGGGCGAGCGCAAGGTAGACGACGGCTTCGGCGAGGGCGAGGTCGCCTTCGGGAGAGCCGAGGAACTCCATTGCCTGCTTGGCGCTGAGGCAGAGGTTGAGGGCTTCGGGCGCGGCCAGGCCGATGTCTTCGACAGCCATGCGGACGACGCGGCGGGCGAGATACAGCGGCTCCTCGCCGGCGGCAAACATGCGGGCGAGCCAGTAGAGCGAGGCATCGGGATCGCTGTTGCGGACGCTCTTGTGCAGCGCGGAGATGAGGTTGTAGTGCTCTTCGCCGGATTTGTCGTACATGAGGACGCGCTGCTGGACGGCTTCAACGGCGATGGGGCGGTCGATTTGTTTTGGGCCTTCATTTGCCAGTTGTGCGGCGACTTCGAGGGTGTTGTAGGCGCTGCGGCAATCTCCGCTGGAGTAGCTGGCAATTAGCTGAAGGGCATCGTCGTCCGCGGTGATCTCCTGGGCGCCGAGGCCTCGTTCGCGGTCTTCAAGGGCGCGGCGGAGCAGAGCGGTGATGCGCTCTTCGCTGAGGGGTTGGAGCACGTAGACGCGGCAGCGTGAGAGTAGGGCGGAGATGATTTCGAAGGAGGGATTTTCTGTGGTTGCTCCGATGAGGCGGATGGTTCCGCGTTCGACGTAGGGAAGGAAGGCGTCCTGCTGGGCCTTGTTGAAGCGGTGAATCTCATCAACGAACAAGATCGTGCGCGAGTGCATCTGGGACGCCTGCGCGGCGGTGGTCATGACCTGCTTGATTTCTTTGATGCCGCTCATGACGGCGGAGAACTCGATGAAGCTGGCCTTGGTGGTTTCCGCAATGATTTTGGCGAGGGTGGTTTTGCCGACGCCGGGCGGGCCCCAGAGGATCATTGAGCCGGAATCGTCGTGTTCGATCTGGACGCGGAGGGGTTTGCCGGGACCGAGAAGGTGATCCTGGCCGCTGTATTCCTCGAGGGTGCGGGGGCGCATGCGTTCGGCCAGGGGGGCGGTGCGGGGTGTGCCGGATGGGCCTTCGGGCTGGCCGTCAAAGAGACTCATCTTGGGCCTCGTTGACGAGAGGCTTCGTAGAGCAGGATGCTGGTGGCGATGGCGGCGTTGAGGCTTTCGACGGGGCCGGGGCAGGGGATGGTAATGGCGCCGTCGGCCATGGCGGAAATTGGTTTGGGGACGCCATTGCCTTCATTGCCGATGAGAATTGCAACGGGGCCTGTGAGGTCTGTGAGATTGGCCGGTTCGGCGCCCACTGCTGTGGTGGCGAAGATGCGCAGGCCCGCTTCGCGCAGGCGGGCGATGGAGTTGATGGCAGTGGCGGCGAGGACCGGGAGGCGGAAGACGCTGCCGGCGGAAGCCCGGACGGCTTTGGGGTTCCAGGCGCTGACGGTGCCGGGGAGGGTGAGGATGCCAGCGGCTCCAAAGGCTTCGGCGGAGCGGAGGATGGTGCCGAGGTTGCCAGGATCCTGAATCCCGGCGAGGACCAGGACAAGGGGTGCGGTGGTATGCAGGCTGCCGAGGAGGTTGTCCCAGGTCCACTCCGGTGGTTCGACAAGGGCGGCGATGGGTTGGGGGGATTCGGTGGTGAGTGCGGAGTCGAGCAGTTCGCTGGGAAGCAGGACAATTTCGGCCTGTGGGGGGAGAGTGAAGGATTCGAGGAGGCGCTCGGCACCCTGAGCGACAAAGACGCAATCCACAGCGAGACCTGCGCGCAGGGCCTCCTGAAGCAAGTTAGGGCCTTCGATGCCGGCCAGATGAGGTGCACCGCTGCGAGGGTCACGGGCGGGGTTGGCCAGCGCCTTGCGGAGCTGCTTGAGGCGGGCGTTCTGCTTACTCTGTACAATGCGAAGAGGCATGATTGAGAAACCGTTGAAACCCTTAGCCGATTCTAAGCCGTTTGGATGCCGGGCGCAGGTGAGGTGACGGTCGCGACTTGCACCATGGCAGGTGCTGTGTTAGTTTCCGTCTTTGTGGCTACTGTATTCCCGGAATTGAGGTAGAGCTTCTTGTCCGCGGAGATCTTGCGCGTCCATCCCGATGAACCCCAACCAGACCGGATTGACTATATTGTCTCCTGTCTGCGAAAGGGCGACGTAATTGCGCTGCCTACCGATACTTTCTACGGGCTGGCAGTTGACCCGGTGAACCTGCATGCCGTGGAGCAGATTTACAAAATCAAGACCCGGCAGAAGCATAAGCCGCTTTCCCTGCTGATTTCCGGGCTGGCGCAGGCATATACGCTGGCGCGCGACACCGATCCAATGCTGGATAAGCTGGCGGACCGTTTCTGGCCGGGACCGTTGACGATTATTGTGCGGGCGGGAACCAAGCTGCCTTTGCGGTCGACGGCGAACACGGGAAACGTGGCGCTGAGGGTGCCGGATGCGGCGATTCCGAGGGCGGTGGTGGAGCGGTTTGGGCTGCCGATTACGGCGACCTCGGCCAATCTGCAGGGAGCTCAGGAATGTACGCATGCGGCGTGCGTACGGGATCAGATCGGCGATCGCATTCCCCTGATTATCGATGGCGGGCCTACGGGGCATGCTCTGCCGACGACGATTGTGGACCTGTCACTGGGACCGGGTCGCTGGGAGATTCTGCGCGAGGGCGCGATTCCGACACACGAAATTGCGATGGTGCTGCAAAGATAAAAATGCAGGGAACAGGGATTAGGGAACAGGACACGGGGCATGCGTGATTCTTCAGCTTCTGTGGCTAGGAGCAGCCTCTTCGCGCCTGAATTTTCCGGATTCAAGCGAACCAGTTCGTTGCCAATCTTTTGATCCCTGATCCCTAATCCCTAATCCGTGTTCCCTGCTTTTGAAAGGTTTCGATGACGCGCAAGGCCAAGCCAAGACGACGCAACTGGCGCATTCGTGCGGCGCTGGTTGTGTTGCTGGCACTGGTTGCTGGGGCTGCTGGTTGGAGTTGGTGGGTTTACGCGCAGATTGAAGTCTACGCCGGGCAGGATCAGGCTGCGCAGTCGGATGCGATCGGGGTTTTTGGCGCGGCGGAGTATGACGGCAAGCCGTCGCCGGTGTATCGAGCGAGGTTGGACCATGCGCTGGCGCTCTACGGACGCGGAATTGCGCCGCTGATTATCACATTGGGCGGAGCGGGCGGGGACGACTACTCGGAAGGCGCAGTGGGGCGCGAATACCTGATGGGGCAAGGCGTGCCGGAAGAGGCGATTATTGCCGAGACGGTGAGCCGGAATACCGAGGACTCGGCACGGCGCATTGCGGTAATCGCGCGGGCCAACGGGCTGAAGCGGCTGGTGATTGTGAGCGATGGGACGCATCTTTTCAGGATTCACGCGATTTGCGCGGCGGACGGGCTGGATGTGCTGACTTCTCCGCGGCCGCGGGTGGCTGTGGAGGGTGGTACCGACGAGCTGGAGCGGGTTTCGCACGAGATTTTGAGTTATACGGCTTGGCGGCTGCATCTGCATTAGGTTCGAGCGGAGTTGGCGTTGTTAGCGGGGTTCGCGGAGTTAGTCCCCAAGAGCGCGAACGAACTGCTTTCTCTTGTGTCATACTCTTTGCACATGTTGAAGCGACCCACAATTCTGCTGCTGGCCGCGGTGATTACACTGGGTGCGGCGTTTGCTGTGCCGAGCGTGTCAGCAGATCGCGGCGCGGAAGTTTGCGCGATTGTGCGCCTTGCGGCACAGCAATGCGAGCGGCAGGAAATTGGTTTGGCGGCGCGCGGGAATGCTGACGTTGCTTCCGCTCCGGTTTGCTTTCACTATAAGAAGGCGCATCTGGTACGGGCCGTTGAATGGCCGGTACGTTATCAGCGTCCTCCTACAACCTCCTCTCTTAGCTAAATCCGGGTTTTGAAATCCAAGAAACTTATAACCTGCCGGATAGGAGAGTGCCTCAGTGCGCGATTTCCTGAGAAATCTGTTTGTGCGGAGTGGTTCGCCTTCGCATCGTCGAGAAGTGATTGAAGAGGTTAATGCGCGGCGGCAAAAGCTGCGGAGGATGACCGAGAGTGCATTGCAGGACGCTGCGCATGAGGCGCGGGAACTGCTGGAAACGGTTTCCGTTGCGGCGGTGGCCGCGGAGCGATTGCTGGGCCTCGAGATGTTCGATGAGCAGCTTCATGGCTCGCTGGCGCTGGCCGATGGACGGATTGCCGAGATGCAGACCGGAGAAGGGAAGACGCTGGCCGCGGTTCCGTCGATTGCGTGGTATGCGAAGACGGGCAACGGGGTTCACGTGATGACGGTGAACGATTACCTGGCGCGGCGCGATGCGGAATGGATGGGGCCGATCTTCAAATTTCTCGGGCTGACGGTGGGTTGCATTCAGCAGGGGATGAGCGGCGAGGAACGCAAGCAGGCTTATAACTGCGATGTAACGTACTCGACGGCGAATGAGATTGGATTCGACTTTCTTCGCGATGAGATTGCGCTCTATCCACACGACCAAGTGCATCGGCCAATCGCAGCGGCGGTGATTGATGAGGCCGATTCGATTCTGATTGACGAGGCGCGGATTCCGCTGGTGCTTGCGGGCGGCGAAGGCGGAGATGCTGCACTGGCTTACCGGGTGGATGCGGTGACGCGACGATTGCAGCGGAATGCGCATTATGTGCTGGATCAGTTTGGGCGGAGTGTTTCGTTGACGGACGCGGGGATTCATGCGGTGGAGCGGGCGTTCGGCTGCCGGAACTTGTTCGACGAAAGGCATCTGGGTTTGTTTACGGCGGTTCAGGATTCGCTGCATGCGCATGCGTTGCTAAGGCGCGACGTGGATTATTTGGTGAAGGACGGCGTCATCGAATCCGTGGACGAGTTCAAGGGGCGGGTGGTGGCGGACAGGCGATGGCCTGCCGGATTGCATTCCGCAGTGGAAGCAAAGGAGGGAGTTGCGGCGAAGACGCAGGGCAGGATTCTTGGATCGATCACGATGCAGAATCTGATTGCGCTGTATCCGCATGTGTGCGGGATGACGGGTACTGCCGCGACGCAGGCGGGGGAGTTTCGGGCGATCTACAGGATGGAAGTGGAGGTGATTGCGACCCACCGGCCGGTGATTCGGGAGGACCTTGCGGATCGGCTTTATCAGACGAAGAAGGAGAAGGAGCAGGCAGTGCATGAGGAGATTCTTCGCGTGCATGAGACGGGACGGCCGGTGCTGATTGGGACGGCGAGCGTGGAGGAATCGGAACGGCTGAGTGTGGCGCTGGGAGCGGTGCCTCATGCAGTGTTGAATGCGCGGAATGAAGAGGAAGAGGCTGCGATTATTGCGCGGGCAGGCGAGCGGGGCGCGGTGACTGTGTCGACGAACATGGCGGGACGCGGAGTGGACATCCGGCTTGGGGAGGGCGTGGCGGAGCTGGGAGGGCTGCACGTGGTGGGCGTGAATCGGCATGAGAGTCGGCGCATCGACCATCAGTTGCGTGGGCGGGCGGGGCGTCAGGGTGATCCGGGCAGCTCGCAATTCTTTGTTTCGCTCGAGGACGATCTGCTGGTGAAGTATGGCGTGGATGAATTGAATTCGCCGGATGCGCCAGCGCGGATTCAGAGGAAGATTGAGACGCAGAATCTGCAGATTCGGGAGTTTCTGCGCAAGTACGAGGGGGTTGTGGAAGGGCAGCGGCAAAGAGTGCAGGAGCGGCGGCAGGCGATTTTGACGGGAGAGACGCCGTGCGCGTCGGAACTGGAAAGGCTGGTGACGCTGACGACGATCGACGAACTTTGGTCGGATCATCTGGCGGGTGTTTCGGGACTGCGCGAGGCGACGCAGTGGACTTCGTGGGCGAATCACAATCCGTTGCATGAATACCTGAAGGACATTGACGATATGTTTCGGACGATGGAGGCGTTGGTGGAGGAAGAGATCCCGAAACGCGTTGCGCTGGCCGAGGCTGGAGGGCTTGATCCGACGGAGCGGGGGGCGACTTGGACTTACCTCACGACGGACCAGCCGTTCGGAAGTATTGAGGAGCGGATTGTGGATGGGCTGCGGCGGAAGATGGGGCTGCGGAAGGTGTGAGAAGTGGAGCGGAGTTAGCGTTGTTAGCGGAGTTCGCGGGGTTAGCGAGGTAGTAGTCAGCCTATGCCGGGGTGCGGCATCAGCGCCAGCAGTCCTAGCGCAAAAGCTGCGGCGCTGGCTGTGGAGAGGAAGTTGACGGCGTCGTTATTCAGCCAGCCGCGTCGTTCAAGGGTTGCACCGAGGAGGCTGTCAAAGAGCAGGCCGAAAATGCCGCCTGAGCAGCTTACGGCAAAGAGGGTCCAGTCGCCGCTGAGGGCCAACGTTCCCAATGCGGCTACGATCGCCGCGGCCACGATGCCGGCCAGCGTGCCTGCGATGCTGATGGCGCCGTCCTGTCCCGGCTCCGCTGTGCGCAGTGTGGTGATCATGCGCGGACGCCCGCCGAAGACCTGGCCGAGCTCTGACGAGACGGTGTCCGCGGCAGCTTCCGCGAGGGCTGTCAGGCCGATGGCGAGGAGATGCGTGGGGGCGAGGGCCGCATGCGGAAGCCAGTGCGCGGTGGTGAGCCAGGACTGGGTGATCTGGTCGGAGACAAGGGTGGCGATGCCGAGGTTGGCGGCTACCTGCGATGCGGAGCGACCATGTTTTTCTTCTGCAGTGCCGAGGCGCTCCTTTTTTGCGCGGCCAATGCGCGTTGCGAAGTGGGCGAGCAGCGAGACGGTCAGAATCGGGATAAGCGCCGTGTGCCACGGGCGGTAGGGGAAGGCCACGGTTGAGAACATGAGACTGGCGGTGATGACAACGCCGGTGACAGCGGCTGCCGGAGTGGCGGCGCGGAGTTTGACGACGACGAGGCCGAGAAGCAGGCTGAGGCCAAGCGTCCAGATGGCTACGGGGGATGAATAGAATGTCCACCAATGAGTTTGAAGGACGACGCTGACGCCGGCGAAGGGAAGGACCAGGAGGAGGACGAGCTTCGATTGCCAGGCGAGACTCGTGCGGGAGTGGGGGTTCAGAGGGTCCACGGATTCAATCGTATCGTTCCGCACATCGATTTCCACGGGACAGCTTTGGTGAATCGGTTTACACTCAGGGCGCGGCGTTTTGTCATCGATTTCGGCACGCAATGGAGTCCGAATGCAAAGGTTTACATTTGTTGTTTCGCTTTTGGCCGGAGTGTGTGTTTCGGCTGTATCTATTTCCGCCCAAGTGCCGGCCCAACCGACGGGCGGCGCGGAGACTGCAAGCCAAAGGCTTGAGCTGAATCGCGGGGGCGCGACGGTTGTGCTGGAGCCCTATGCCGCCAATATTCTGCGGGTGACGTTGAGTTTGAAACGCGAACCTGCCGAGGGTATCCCCGGGTATGGGATTATCGCTGCGGCCGCGGGAACAGGCTGGAGCGCGAGCCAGACAGAGCAGGCCGATATATACCATTCCGGACGCATTGTGGCGACGGTGGACAAGGATCAGCCTCCTGCGCATCCCCCGCTGCAAACGCAAGTGGACATTGCGAAGTACTTCAACGGTTCAGCTCCCGGCACACACATCACGTTGTGGACTCCAGAGGGGAAGAAGTTGCTGGAGATGACGGGGTGGTCGCAGGCGGTTCCAAACCAGAAGGATGGGACGGCGGATGTGCTGCGCGACCGGCGTCCGACGGATGCCGAGTTTTATACAGTGGGCGCTACTTTCGCGTCGCCGGAGGACGAACATTATTACGGTCTTGGCCAGAATCACGAGGGATTCCTCGATCATCGCGGCCACGTGGTGCATTGCTGGGCGGATTATCTGGCTCCAGCGGCGCCGAGTTTCTGCGTGCCATTTCTGGTGACAAACAAGGGCTACGGGCTGTTGTGGGATAACCCGTCGAAGACCACAATTGAGGCCGGATTCAATGAGCGCACCAAGTGGACTTCCCAGGTAGGCGATCGGGTTTCGTTCTTTGTGATTGCCGGCGACACCGCGGACGAGATTTATGCGGGCTACAAGCTGCTGACCGGGCCGACGCACATGCTTCCCAAGGCGGCTTATGGGTATATCCAGTGCAAGCAGCGTTATCTGAACCAGGCGGAATTGATGGCTGCTGCACAAGGCTACCGCGACCGCCATCTGCCGGCCGATGTGATGGTGGTGGACTGGTTTCATTACACAAAGATGGGGCAGATCGACATTGATCCAAAGGCATGGCCGGACCCCGCCGGCATGAACAAGAAGCTGCACGCGATGGGGTTTGAGACGATGATCAGCGTGTGGCCGCGTTTTGTGCCCGAGGACCGGTATTATGCGATGCTGCGTGAGAAGGGCTGGCTCACTCATAAGGCAGACGGAACGCCCCTGGATGGGCTGCCGTACGACCGTGCCGGGTCAGACATTGACACGACCAATCCGGAGGCGGGGGCATGGTGGTGGAAGACGATCCACGAGAACATCATGAGCCAGGGTTTCGACTCGTTGTGGGCCGACCAGACGGAGCCGGACCTGCCTCCAAACGGGGCTTACTTCCATATTGGGCCGGGAACACAGTTCTTCAACGTGTACCCGCTCTTCCACACGGAGGCCCTTTATAACGGGTTCCGCAAGGACGAGCCGGGCAAGCGTGCGTTGATACTTTCTCGCGACGCTTACACGGGTGCACAGCGAAATGGGGCGTTCTTCTGGTCTTCCGATATTCAACCCACATGGGACACGCTGAAGCGGCAGATTCCAACAGGGCTGGACTTCACTGCTTCCGGGTTCGCCTATTGGTCAAACGATACCGGTGGTTGGGAATATCTGCCGAAGGAGCATCACCCGGCGCACAAGCCACTGCTTGATCCTAGCGACGCGCGGGATAACGTGGGGGGCTACGACGATTATCCGGAGCTGTATACGCGGTGGTTTCAGTACGCCGCTTTCCTGCCGATCTTCCGCGCCCATGGGAGCCGGATTTCGAACGAGGTTTGGTCGTATGGGAAGGAGGCAGAGCCGATTCTGGAGAAGTATCTGCGGCTGCGGTATCAGCTTATGCCGTATATCTATTCGCTCGGATACCAGACTTGGGTGACCGGAGCGCCGTTTATGCGGGCGTTGCCGTTGGACTTCCCGAATGATCCGAAGGTGGCCGATCTGCGCGATGAATACATGTTCGGTCCGGCATTCCTGGTGGCGCCGGTGACGGAGCAGGGTGCGACGAGCAGGGAAGTTTATCTGCCTGCGGGAAGCGACTGGTACAACTATTGGACGAATGAGCGGGTGAAGGGCGGCCAGACGATTACGGTGCAGGCGCCAATCGACACGTTGCCGCTGTTTGTGCGGGCGGGTTCGATTATTCCGCTGGGAGTGGTGGTGGAAAGCACGCATGAAAAGCAGACGATTGCGAAGGTAAGGGTGTATCCCGGTGTAGATGGGAACTTCACTATGTTTTCTGATGATGGGATGACTTATGCGTACGAAAAAGGCGCCGGCTCGGTGACAAAACTACATTGGGACGATGCTTCTGGGAAGCTGACGCATGTTGGCTCGGCGGCCTGGAGCGGAGACGATGCGGCAATCGTGGAGGTCGCGGGACACTGAGGCGCGAGTGATTGCCGAGTAAAGAATCGGGCTGATCAGAAAGGCTTGGCTCGAGGGATACCGTTCGCGGCTCTCCGAGCGTCTAACCCCCACCTGCCTGATTTACAATCACGTAGTAAGCAGGAACGAACTGAATGAGGGTTTTTCCCATGAATTTTGGCCAGGCGCGCACGCGGTTGGTTTGCGGGGGTGCGGCGCTAGCGTCGGCAGCCCTGATCGCCGGCTGCGGCAGTACCTATCGGCCCGTCGTAACACCCATTAACCCCAGCGGCCCAGCTCCGCAGGTGACATCGTATGCCGTTGTGGTTTCGGCTCCTTCGCCGACGACGCCGGGCATCGCCACGGTGATCAATTATTCTGGCGATTCGGTGCTGGCGATTGCTCCTATCGGTCCGGGTCCGACTACATTTACCCTGGACGCATTAGGCGGGAACGGGTACACGATCAACAGCGACCACACGCTGAGCAATTTCCCAGTTTCGTCGACACTGCAGGCCAAGCAGGTGTTGTATACGACACTACCTTCCACCGCGCGGCCGGTGAACCTCTTCACGCCGACCGCCGGATTATGGGCTGCGGACCTGGATGAAAATGTTGCCGACGTATTTGGTGGGTTTCCCCAGGCGTTCAAGCTTTCAATTCCGGTGGCACCTTCTCCGAACATCATTGCCGGGCCGAGTTCCGTCGGGCAGCGCGACTTCGCGATCAGCCAGAACATTGCGACCCCGACTGGTGTGGAGTGCAACATTTCGCCGAGAACGCAACCTGTGGGCACGGTCGATTCAATTGAAGTGGCCAGCTTCACGGTATCGGCAAGCATTCCGGTAGGTAAGTGCCCGGTGTATGCGGTGGAGAGCCCGGACACCAAGCGGTTCTTTGTGCTGAATCGCGGCGACGACACCATTACGGTGATCAATAGCCAGGACAATACGCCGGACTCGTGCGTTCCATTTGTGAATCAGGCGGGCCAGAAGGTCTATTGTCACCCGATCTTGCCTCTATCGTTGAGTGCGGTGACGGCCACGGGAGTGACACCGCCCAACGGGACCGGTGGCATGACACAGACCGCAGGGCCTGTGTATGCGGAGTTCAACCAGGCCCTGGCGCAACTGGTGGTGGCTGATTATGACGGCGGGACGATCAGCGTGATCGACGTGAGCGAGGATGAGTACGGAAACGACAGCCCGACATTCGGGACCACGTATACGATTCCGGTGGGGAACAATCCGGCGAGCGTAACTGTGCTTTTCGATGGAACGCGGGCGTACACAGCGAATCAGGCCGACCAGACGGTGAGCATTGTGACTCTAAGCAGTCACACGGTGGAAAAGACATTGCCGATTACCGGCCATCCACGCACCGTGGTTTCCACGCAGAACTCGCTGCAGGGCAAGGTGTATGTGGCGTCGCCGGATAGTCCTTACTTGACGATTCTGCGGACTGACCTTGACCTTGTGGATACGACCGTACTGATCGAGGGCAATGTGGTGGATGTGCGAGTAACTACGCAGAACGGATCGCAGGGTAACGTGAATACGATGAGCCGCGTGCCGGGATACGGGCAGCCCTGCAATCTGCCGCCAGCGTTGACGACAGATGCACAACTGCTTGCAAATCCGGGCCTCTGCTCAACGTTGCCGTAGGAGCAGATTCAAGATGAAATACGGGCAATTCCAGGAAACTGGAATTGCCCTTTTCATTTTGGGTGTTGGTTGCGGCGGGTGATGACTATCAAAAACGACGGCGAAAGTCGTAAGCAGTTTGTTGCGCTGGGCTGATCATAGACAGCAGGGAGCGGTTCTCTCGTGATCATGAACCTGCTTTTTGACTCCAGCAGGGATATATTGCCTGGCACCGACCGCTCAGATCAGGATCCGGAGAGGATGATGGGCAGGGTCGGGGTGTTTGATCCGCCCGCATTTTCAATGGTCACGCCAAATGCCTGCACCTTGAGCCCCACGGGCGCTTGCGCAAGAATAATTGCGGCGTTGCCAGTGGCGTCAGGTTTGAAGGTGCCGGCTGGCATGGGCTTGTTTCCGGCTGGCTGAATAATCCACAACTCGTAGGTCTTGCCGGCGGGCAAGGGTTGCAGGTTGGACGCACTCAAGAGCAGCTTACCGGTGTTGGCGTCATACACCACCTTGCCCTCAGGGGGCGAAGGGACAGAACCCTGATGGAGGACAACTCGCTTGGCGTGCGCCGCGGTGAGTAGCTCCATGAGCTGGGCTAGTTGCTGGGAATCGGTCTTGGATTGCTTGGCTTGAATGCGTTCGGAATGCAGGGCCTCGCGAAATTTGACGTCGTCAATGGCGACCGCAAAGAGCAAAACGGCAAGCGCGCCAGCGAGCGGACCAGCGAAATTTGCGGAGACGAAGAGTTTGAATGTGCGCCAGAGAGAGAGATGTTCCTGCGGCGCATCGGGGCTGCTTGCCGGCGGCGTTGGCTCGGACTGGGCCTGCGGCTGTGCTTGCAGTTGCGGCGTGTTGGCGAGATTCGCCATGAAGCGGTCCTTTGCTCCATCGGGCGGGGCGACTTCCGCAGTGGATTGTGCGTAGGCGGCAAGGGCAAGCTGGTTCTGGCGCAACTCTTCCTTGCATTGCTCACAGACTTGAAGGTGCGAGCGGGTTGAGTCCATCTCGAGCGCGGAGAGCGCACCCATAGCGTAGAGAGCGAGATCGGCGTCGGCAATGTGAAGGCGGTCGTCGTTCATACGTTCATCGCCTTTCGGATGGTCATCAGGCCGGCTCGGATGCGGGTTTTGACGGTTCCCAGGGGGGAGCCGGTTTTCTCGGCGATCTCGGTGTGGCTCAAACCATGAAAGTAGGCTAATTCTAACGGGCCTTGCTGTTCCTCAGGCAGGGAATCGATTGCACCCCGAACCTTGTCCAGTACCCAGTTCTGCTCGCTTTCCAGAATCATGTCGCGTGGGTCGGGGAGAGGCATGTCGTCTAGAGGCTCAAGGGGCGAACGCTTGCGCAGCACGTCGATGGATCGATTGCGGGTGACGACGCTGAGCCATGCTCCCAGGTTTCCGCGCTGGGAGACAAAGCTTTGCGGACGCTTCCACACCTGAAGAAGGACTTCCTGCATCACGTCCTCCGCCAGGCCGGGTTCGCGCAGCACGCGCAGGGCAATGCAGTAGACGATCCGCGAATAGCGGTCATAGACCGCCGCCATGGCATCCTGGCTTCCTTCGGCCACTGCTTCGAGCAGGGCGGCGTCATCCATGGTGTCAACCTTTTCGCTTTGTTTAAATTGTCCATGCTCATTGCCAGTACGATGGATTGGGGGCAACGGATTGGACGGCTGTAGCTCGGACTGCGTTGGTGGCATTGCCAAGAGTCAACATAACGCAACGACGCTGTCGGGGACAAGGGCGGCGAGTGAGAGCAGCAAAGGGAAGCGACGGGAGCGGGATGACGGCTGCAGGCAAAAAACGAATTGACGTGGTGCTGGTGGAGGGTGGCTATGTGGCCAGCCGGGAGCGGGCGCGCGCGATGATTCTAGCCGGGCGGGTTCTGGTTGCGGAACAGAAGGTGGACAAGCCGGGGACGCAGGTGAAGGAAGATGCGCCGATAAGGCTGCTGGGGGAGGATCCGCTGTATGTAAGCCGCGGCGGGCTAAAGCTGGCCGCGGCGTTGGAGCATTGGAGGATTGATGTCGCGGGTCGGTTCTGCCTGGATGTGGGCGCGTCGACGGGCGGGTTTACGGACTGCCTGTTACAGCATGGTGCGGCGCATGTGACAGCGGTGGATACCGGATTTGGGCAGATCGCGATGAAGCTGCGAAACGATGCGCGGGTGCGGCTGGTAGAGCGGACAAATGCGCGCCATCTTGCACCGGGCGCGTTGGAAGAAGGACGGAGCGAGCCGGCATTGACATTGCTGGTGATGGATGTTTCGTTCATCTCGGCGACGCTGGTACTGGGACCCGTGCTGGGCGCTGCGCCGGGATTGATGGAGGCGGTGATCCTGGTAAAGCCGCAGTTTGAGGCAGGGCGCGGCAATGTGGGCAAGGGTGGGATAGTGCGCGATCCGGAGGCTCATCAGATGGCGATTGATCGCGTGGCGGATTGTGTGCGGGAGCTGGGGTGGGTTGTGGTGGAGACGATTCCTTCGCCGATTACGGGGATGGAAGGGAACAAGGAGTTTTTGCTGTATGCGCGAAGGGCGGGAGCGTGAGCCGTTCGCGCATGCTGTCTATATCGCTTCGATGACGGGCCAGTCTTGCTTCTCAATCGGGCAAGATCGTGATCGTGTCCGATGCAGGGGGTCGACAAAATGCTGCGATAACGCCAATCGGCGTGTAGACGACAACCGCGCCGGTGAATCCGGTGTGAGCCACGATGGCAATCGGGAAAATATTACTCAACTCGGGATGGAAAATTGCTTTCCAATCTGCACCAACATACCACCACAGATCATCCTGTTCGGCCATCGTCAACCTGTATCGATGACGCACTAGAATCCGAGCAACGAATTCTTTTGAAATCTCCGGCGAGTCCGCAGAGTTGATCCATCTTTCAAAAGTCCCGTGGTGCGTGACAATCACCCCGGTTTGCGTGATGAGAAGGTGCCCTCGATGGCGTTGGCCGTCTTTGGTGATTATGGTCCCATTCGGAATCCGCAACCCATCTATCTCGCCCCAGTGCCGCTTGAGGGCGCTCGCATGGGCGAGGACCGAAGCACAGCATAAACAAAGGATCGCCATTGTCCGTGCGACCGGAGTAGGTGTTCGCATCATAGGTAGAATGTAAAACCGTGGGCAGAATCAGGGCGGCTGACTGTGACACTTCCGCAAGCGTCCCAACTGCGCTGCCCATGTTAGGGACAAAAATATCTCGGAATGAGAATAATCGCGGGCTCAATTGACCCGGATCAGCCGAGGGATGGGAACTGCACTCACATTTGGCGCCGGGCTTGTTGATTTACCAATGAGGCCTAACCGGTACACTGGGACTGCATGGTACGCATCGCGATTTGCTGTAAGCCGCAGAAAGAAGAGCTGACTCGGCTATTGCCGGAGTTGATCGGATGGCTGCGTGAGCGGGGCTATGAGCCGCTGCTGGACGAGGAGGGCGGCAGGTACACATCCGCGGCTTCGGTTGTTCAGCGCGCGGACATGCCAACCTTTGCGCCAGCGCTTGTAATTGTGCTGGGTGGGGACGGAACGCTGCTCTCGGTGGCCCGGATTTTTGCGGCCATTGGCACTCCTGTGCTGAGCGTGAACCTGGGCTACCTTGGCTTTTTGACAGAGGTGCGGCTGGGCGACTTGTACGCGACACTCGATGGCTGGTGCAGAGACTGCTACGAAGTGGACCAGCGAGCGATGCTGCATGCGGGGCTTCGGCGTGACGGGCAAGAAGTGTCAAGCTTTGAGGCGTTGAACGATGTTGTGGTGTCAAAGGGCGACATTGCGCGCATGGGCGAGTTCGCGGTGGAACTGGACGGGAAAAAGGTAGCGGGATTTCGAGCTGATGGCGTGATTGTTTCGACGCCGACTGGTTCGACCGCATATACGCTGGCCGCCAATGGGCCGATTCTTACTCCGGACGTGGATGCGATGGTGGTTACGCCGATTTGTCCGCACCTGTTAACGCTGCGGCCCATTGTGGTGCGCGGGGACGCGACCCTGACGGTGCGGGTTGTGGGGATTCCCAACACGGCACTGTTGACGGTGGATGGCCAGCAGGCAGTGGAGCTTCAGCGCGGCGACGAGGTGGTTTGCGAACGTTCGCAGTTCACGGTGAAGCTGGTGCGGATGAGCGAGAGCAGTTTCTTTGAGGCGCTGCGGAGCAAGCTGAGTTGGGGGGAACGGTAGAACGTGCTTGATTTACGCGCGACGCTTGTTGGCTCAGAAAATAAGGCCCGAGATGAAAGCGATTACTGATTCAATTCAGTGAGCAACGCTTTAGCCTTGGCGGCAAGTGTGTAGGCTCCATCCACATCGCCAGAATCAAGCGCATTGTGGGCCTGTTTCAACCATTCCCTGATTTGCGCGGCAGTTTTTTGTTCCTGGTCGTTGAGGGACCTTGTTATGCCTGCAAGGCCGCGCTGAGTGGCCGCGATGGAATCCAAGGTCTGCTGGCGCTGATTAGAAGGCGCACCTGAGGAAAGCTGACCGATCGCGCTGACGCCGGAGTCTCCAGTGGCTGCTTGCTGCGTTGGCTGGGGTGTCGCGGCAGGGGGTTTCTTGTGCTTTGCCGGCGGTTTAGGCGGCGGTTGCGTTTGCGCGTTTGCGTTGGGGTTGGCCGCGGGCGGCGGAGTGGGCACGCTCACTACAGGAGGAGGCAAATTGGCAGGCGCCTCAGATGGCTTGGGCGGCGGCGTATCTTCAATGGGCGGCGCGAGGGCTTGAACCTGCGATTTGTCCCTTGGGGCGCAGCCCGCCAGCAAGAGCGGCAACAGCAACACCACGATCCTTGCAGGCGACTTCATCCCACGATTCCCTTCTCGTTTTGCGTACCCACCGGCAGGAGATGCCGGCGACCCCAGTCCGTGGCGGCAAGTGGAATTCGCAGCTGAAATTCCGTGCCTCGGTCTAGCTTTGATTGTACTTCTATACTCCCATGGTGCAACTGGAGAATTCGGTAGGTCATGGCCAGGCCAATGCCGCTTCCGCCGGTCTTGGTGGTGAAATAAAGGTCGAATATTTTTTCGCGAATGTCTTCAGGAATGCCGGGGCCCTCATCCGATATGCGAAGGACGGCAAATTTCCAGGCAGAGGATGTACTTGGCAGCCTTTGTGCCGAACCGTTCATAGAGGAACTGCGACCAGACTCGCGCCCTTCTTCGAGGACAACATCGAGACGGCCGCCATCGGGCATGGCCTGGGCGCCATTTTGAATCACGTTGAGTGTAGCTTGCTTGAGCAGGTCGGCGTCGACATTGGCCATGAGCGGCGAATCGGGCATGTGGCTGACCAGGGTGACGTTCCGCGTGGAGAGTTCCTCGGCGGCAAGGGCTAGCACATCGCCGATGACGTGCCGGAGGTCCTGCTCGCGAAGTTGGAGTTCGACGGGGCGGGAGAAGTCGACCAGCATCTGCACAACGCGGTCGAGGCGGTGAATCTCGACGTCGATGACTTCAAGGTGCCTTAAAGCAGGAGCGCTCGCATCGCCCAATTTGGTTTTGAGCAACTCGAGGTGCACGACGATGGCATTGATGGGATTCTTAACCTCGTGGCCGACGCCGGAAGTGAGGCGGCCGATGGCGGCCATGCGGCGAGAAAGCTCCAACTCGGACTCGATCTCTTCGGCCGATTCGAGGTCGTGCAGGGTGACCAGGGCGCCAAGGCCCTGACGGGATTCGTCATCGTGAATAAAGTCGATAGAAGCCTGGATGCGCCGTCCGGTCTCGGTGCGGACCTCTTCCTGAACCAGCGTGATGCCGGCTTCGAAGGCTTCTCGCAGCGTTTGGCCCAGAACGGTGGAACGGTCGAAAATTTCTCGCGCATGGAGTCCGAGAATGCTTTCTTTTTCAACGGCAAGGAAGCGACGGGCTGCCTCAGAGACCAGGACTGCGCGACCGTCGCCGGTGAAGAGGAGAATGCCGTCCTGGAGATTGCCGAGAATCTGGTCGAGGTTTTCTTTAAGTGCGGAGAAGACTTCCTCGACGTTGCGCATGCGCTGGCCGATGATATCGATTTTGTTGGAGACGCGTGCCGCCATATCCTGCCGCGGAGCCTTTTCTTCCCCTTCGGTTTCTTCACTTGCGGCGGTCCAGTAATCCAGTTGCCGACTGATCTCTTCCAGAGGCTCGAGGGCAAGATTGCTGAGCAGAAAGGCGGCGATCAGGGCGGTTCCCAACACGAGTTCCATGAGGGTGCGTGCGGAAGTCAGCCAGGGCTTATAAACCGCGAGGAGAAGTGTAGTGCGTACACCGACGTGAACCGTAGCGAATGGCTCGCCATTGCGGTCAAGCGGTACAACGACATCGAAAATCCTGGGCGAACCAAAGACCGCCTCCATGAGTTGGACAGGGTCGGCGTCGAGAAGTTGTTTGTAGTCGGGCCGGACGGGCAGCGGCTTATCGAGATTTTCAGGGTCGGTGCTCAGTAAAGTTTTGAACTGGTTGTCGCCGATATTGATGTCGTAGACGGTGAGGGAGTAGCGATTGACCGACTCGACGACCGCCTGCAAGGGCGCATTGTCGCGGACGACGGTGGCGGCGAGTTCGCGCAGTTCGTTTGGATTGTTGGGATCGACCTTGCGATCTTTGAGCCCGGTTTCAAGAGCTTTCTGGAGGGAGAAGCGGATCTGGTTGGCGACCAGCAAGTTGGTGTCATACGATTGTTGAACTGCGGAGTGGAGCAGTTGACTGACATATACAAGCGAAAGCAGCCCGGAGATAAGGAAGACCAGGGTCGTGATGGCAAGCACGAGTTTTGTCTTCAGGCGCATTGGTTAAATGGGGAGCTCATCCCGCGTGCGTGTGTACTCCTTCAGCTTGTTGTGCAGCGTCTTGAGGCTTACACCGAGGATTTCCGCGGCGCGGGTCTTGTTTTGCCCGGTAGCCTCAAGGGTACGCAGTATGAGCAGTTTTTCAGCCTCATCTACGGTTGAGCCTACGCGGACCTGTACCACGCTGTCATCAACGGATTGCGAAGCGAGTTGTTGAGCTTTGCCGAACCCCGGCGGCAGATGCCCGGCATCAAGCGGTGCACCATCCGGGCACAAGATAACCGCCCGCTCGACGGTGTTGCGCAATTCGCGTGCGTTTCCCGGCCAGTCGTAGGTGATCATGCGATCGATCATCGACGAACCAATGCCTGAAACCTTGCGGCTGTGCTTGCTGTTCATCTCGCGCAACATGGCTTCGGCCATGGGAACAACGTCTTCAATATGGTCACGCAGGGGCGGCATGTGGATGTTGAAGACGCTGAGGCGATAGAACAGATCGGGACGCAGGTGGCCGTGGGCGACCGCCTGGCTGGGATCGCGATTGGTTGCGGCCAGCACACGCACATCGACTTCCTGTTCAGTGCGCGCGCCGAGGCGGCGGAGCTTGCGTTCTTCAAGAACGCGCAGCAGCTTGGCTTGCGTGCCGATGGGCATTTCGCCCAGCTCATCCAGAAGTAACGTGCCTCCGGAAGCGAGCTCGAAGCAGCCGGCGCGCCGTTCGACGGCTCCCGTAAAGGCGCCCTTTTCGTGCCCGAAGATCTCGCTTTCAATGAGTGATTCCGGGATGGCCGCGCAGTTGACGGCAACGAATGGGCGGGATTTGCGGGGGCTGAGATCGTGCAACGTGCGCGCGACCAGTTCCTTGCCAGTGCCGCTTTCGCCAGTGATGAGAACGCAAACGTTCGAGGGAGCAATCTGCTCAATGAGTCCGAAGATTTCGCGCATGGGACGGGAGTTCCCAACCAGCGACCCGAGGACGCCGGTTTCACGCAGGCGGCGGCGGGCGACTTCGAGCTCAATTTCGGTGTCGCGCTGGCGGGTTGCGTTGCCCAGGATGGTGCGCAGGCGGGTGGCGTCGACAGGTTTCTGCAGGAAGTCATACGCGCCCAGCTTCATGGCGTCGACAGCCAGTTCAATGGAGCCCATGGCGGTGAGCACGATGACGGCCAGGTTAGCGCTGATTCCCGAAGACTCGCTGGCAAGCTTCGTGAGGAGCCCGATGCCGTCGAGGCGCGGCATCTTCAGGTCGGTGACGACGATGTCCGGGTTCCAGCTGAGGGCCTTCTCCCAGCCCTGGATGCCGTCAGACGCAGTTTCCGTGCGGTAGCCCCAGCCGGAAATCAGCTCGGCAAGTCCCATTAATGCATGGGGTTCGTCTTCGACAATGAGCACCTTTACGGTGT
>Ga0302267_10000750_pt1 | contig 43193 bp, 35 predicted proteins | sample III_Bog_E1_3_FD_194555 | JGI IMG/M metagenome (GOLD analysis project Ga0302267, IMG submission 194555) | Peat permafrost microbial communities from Stordalen Mire near Abisko, Sweden - III_Bog_E1_3 | ecosystem: Environmental > Terrestrial > Soil > Wetlands > Peat | place: Sweden: Abisko...
GGGTTCGGGTTCGGGTTCGGGTTCGGGTTCGGGTTCGGGTTCGGGTTCGGGTTCGGGTTCGGGTTCGGGTTCGGGTTCGGGTTCGGGTTCGGGCTCGGGTTCGTGTTCGCGTTCGTATCGCGACGGCTCATCCGTAGGTGATCACCCCGATTGGGGTGATTTGGTGTCATGACTCCTCGTAGTAAATTCACGATTCTCCGTTCCACGCCGCAACTACGGGAAGGCGTCTTCCCCACAATGAGTATCCCCCCTCCGCCCGCCGCTCCCCGACGCTCGACCCTCGTCGTCTCCGTCGGCCCCCATTCGTGCGCGATTCCGCTCGAGCACGTCGTCGAGACGATGCGGCCGCTGCCCGTCGAGACGATCGCCGGGGCCCCGACGTTCGTGCTCGGGCTCTCCGTGATCCGCGGCGTCCCGGTGCCGGTGGTGGATCTCGCGGCAATCCTCGGCCTCGAGCCCTCTCGGTCGACCCGCCGCTTCGTGGTGCTCGGGCTCACGACGCGCAGGGTCGCGGTCGCCGTCGACGGCGTCCTCGGAGTCCGGCAGGTCGACCTGACGACGACGGACGCCATCCCTCCGCTCTTGCGCACCGCCAACGTCGAGGCCGTCGCTGCGGTCGGCCAGCTCGACGAGCACCTGCTCTTCGTCCTCGAGGCGTCGGGGATCCTCCCTGAGGGCCTCCCGCGGGCAACCTCGAGCGCTCAGGCACCCGCATGACGGTCGCGCTCAGCCAGCCGGACGTCGAGAGATTTCGCACGCTCGTTTTGAAGCGGCTGGGCCTCGAGTTCGACGACGGGAAGCTGCCGTTCCTGGCCGACGTCATCCGCGAGCGCATGGACGTCGTCGGCGTGGGCGAGTACGCCCTCTACCTCGAGCGCGTCACGCGCTCCGACGGCGTCGAGATTCGCGCGCTCGCGAGCCACCTCACCGTCGGCGAGACGTACTTCTGTCGGTACTGGGACCACTTCCGCGCCTTCGCCGAGATCGCGCTGCCGGACGCGGTGCGACGCAGGGCCGACACGCGTCGACTGCGTATTCTCTCGGCCGGTTGCGCCTCGGGAGAGGAGGCACACACCCTCGCCATGCTCGTGCGCGAGCACCTCGCGGATGCCGCGTCGTGGAGCGTCGAGATACGCGGGATCGACGTGAACCCGGTCGTCATCGAGCGCGCGACGCGGGGGCGGTACTCGACCTGGTCGCTCCGGGAGACGGCGCCCGAGCTTCGTGAGCGGTACTTTCGCGCCTCCGGAAAGGACTTCGAGCTCGACCCGGCCGTCCGCGCGATGGTCTCGTTCGAGGAGCGGAACCTCATCGAACCGGACCCGCAGTTCTGGCGCGACGAGGCGTTCGACATCGTCTTCTGTCGCAACGTGATGATGTACTTCGCGACCGACGTCATGTCCGCGCAGGTGGCGCGGTTCGCACGCGCCCTCTGTCACGGCGGTCACCTCTTCCTCGGTCACGCCGAGACTCTGCGCGGCGTCTCGCAGGACTTCCATCTCTGCCACACGCACGGCGCCTTCTACTATCGGAGGAAGGACGCCACGCCGCGAGAGAGCGCCGGAGACTGGACGCCGACTCTCGGCGCGGCGCCGTCGGCCGCCGGGCCGCCGGATGCGGGTGACTCGTCGTGGTTCGCCGCCATCCAGCGAGCGTCGGAGCGCATCGCGACGCTCGTCCCCGAGACGCGTGGCTTGCCAGGCACGCCAGCCACCGCAGCGGATCGCCGGCCGAATGGCGGGGCCTCATCGCTCGATCTTGCTCCCGCCGTCGAGCTCGTCCGCCAGGAACGGTTTGCGGACGCGCTCGACCTCCTCGGTGAGCTGCCCGTCGAGAGCGCGATCGACCCCGACGTCCAGCTGCTCCGCGCCGTGGTGCTCACGAACTCCGGACAGCTCGCCCTCGCCGCCCAGCTCTGCGAGGAGATCCTCGCGAAGGACGAGCTCTGCTCGGGCGCGCACTACCTCATCGCCCTCAGCCGAGAGCACGCGGGAGACCGCGCCGGCGCGATCGAGCACGACCAGATCGCCACCTACCTCGACTCGCGGTTCGCGATGCCACGCCTCCACCTCGGGCTGCTCGCGCGACGCGCGAACGAGCTCGACGAGGCGCGGACCCAGCTGCACCTCGCGCTCGGTCTCCTTGCCACGGAGGACGCGTCTCGAGTGCTGCTCTTCGGCGGCGGCTTCAGCCGCGAGGCTCTGACGGCGCTCTGTCGCGCCGAGCTTCGACGCTGCGGGGGGATCGCATGAGCGCCTTCTCGGAGATCGGGCCGCACGAGCGTGTCCGCTGGCTTCGCGCGGAGTTCGACGGCGCGTTTGCGGCGGCGCCCCCCCCGCCTGCGGCGGCGACGGAGGATCTCCTGGCGATACGGCTCGCCGGAAGGCCTCACGCGCTCAGGCTCCGCGAGGTCTTCGGGCTCGTCCTCGCGCACAAAATCGTCCGCCTCCCCTCGCGCGCGCCACACCTGCTCGGCGTCGCAGGCCTTCGCGGCGGCGTAGTCACGGTCTTCAGCCTCGAGACGCTCCTCGGGCTCTCCGCGACGGAGACGCCTTCCTTCTGGCTCGCCCTCGCCGGCGGGCGAGACGCGTTCGCGTTCGCGTTTCCGGTGCTCGACGGCTTCCTCCGCGCGCCACGCGCCGAGGTCGTCAAGGACGGCGAGGATCCTGCACACAACGCAGCGGCCCGCACACGCGAATACGTATCCACAGGCTCCCTCCTCCGCCCGATCGTCGACGTGGACGCGATGCGGGAGACGGTCAACGCACACGCCGGGAGTACCGGCAACGACAGGGAACGGTAAAGGATGGCGACTTCTTGGACATTCGGGCGGAAGATCGCCCTCGGGTTTGGCCTGTCGGTGGCGATGCTCCTCATCGTGGGCGGCGTGTCGTATCGCAGCACGGACATCCTCATCGAGAATGATCGTGAGGTCGCGCATTCGCACGCGGTCATGGAGACAATCCTCCACGTGCTCTCGGTGCTCAAGGACGCCGAGACGGGGCAGCGAGGCTACGTCCTCACCGGTCAGGAGCCGTACCTCGAGCCGTACCGCACGGCGGTCGCCGAGGCCCCGCGCGCGATCGATGAGCTACGTAGCCTCACGGCGACGAGGCCGAGTCAGCAGCGGCACATCGGTGAGGCACAGAAGGCGATCGACGCGAAGCTCGCCGAGCTGAAGCGCACGATCGATCTGCGCCGGGACCAGGGCTTCGAGGCGTCGTTGAAGGTCGTCCTGAGCGGCGAAGGCAAGGCGTCCATGGACGACCTCCGGAAGGTCCTCGCCGAGATGGAGACAGAGGAGCGTGGCGTCCTCCACGACCGCGCGGAACTCGCAGAGCAGAGCGCGGCGAACACGAAGGGCACGATCCTGCTCGTGTCGCTCTTCGCGCTCGTCCTCGTCGCCGGCGCGGGCTTCTCGATCACGCGGTCGCTCAACTCGCAGCTGGGCAGCGCGATCCTCCGCATGCGCAGCTCCTCCACGGAGCTGCAATCGGCCGCGTCGCAGCAGGCGACGAGCTCCCGCGAGACCTCTTCGGCGACGAGCGAGGTGTCGACGACGATCCGAGAGCTCCTGGCGACCTCGAGGCAGATCGCAGAGAGCGCGCAGCGCGTGGCGCGGATCGCAGACGACACGGCGACCGGCGCGCGCAACGGCGACCAGACGGTCCAGCGCGCCCAGGACGCGATCGTGAGCATCAAGCGGCAGGTCGATCTCATCGTCGGGCACATGCTCGACCTCGGGAAGAAGTCGCAGCAGGCGGGCGGCATCCTCGAGATCATCAACGAGCTCGCCGAGCAGACGAACATCCTCGCCATCAACGCGACGATCGAGGCGGCCGGGGCAGGGGAGAGCGGACGGCGTTTCGCGGTCGTCGCCGACGAGATTCGAAAGCTCGCCGATCGCGTCGGCGGCTCGACCAAGGAGATCCGCGGCCTCATCGAGGACATCCGCGGGGCGGTGAACACCACGGTGATGGTGACCGAGAGCGGCACGAAGGCCGTCGACGCAGGCGCGCGGCAGTTCGCCGACGTGACCGCCGCGTTCAAGCAGATCGCGGGGCTGGTGAGCACGACGACCGAAGCCGCCCGCGAGATCGAGCTCTCGACGAAGCAGCAGACGACCGCGGTCGAGCAGGTCAACAGCGCCATCTCCAACGTCGCGCAGTCGACGAAGGAGACGGAGGCGAGCTCGACCCAGACGCTGCAGACGGCGACCGAGATCACCGGCCTCTCGCGGGACCTCTCGCTCCTCATCCAGGCGGACGCGAGTCACTAGCGGATGGCGAAGGACCCTTATCGGTACTTCCGGATCGAGGCGCGCGAGCTCGTGGTCGGGCTCCACCAGGGCGTCCTCGAGCTCGAGAAGGGGGCGCCGGCGAAGGAGGCGACGGCGGGGCTCCTGCGCCTCGCACACACGCTGAAGGGCGCCGCGCGGGTCGTGAAGCTCGTGGGTGTGGCGGAGCTCGCGCACGCGATCGAGGACGCGCTCGCGCCGTTCCGCGAGGGGCAGCGAGCCGTCCCGCACGAGACCGTGAGCGGCCTCCTGCGCCTCATCGACTCCATCAACCAGCGTCTCGCGTCGATGGACCCGGCGGAGGTGGCCGCGGCCCCCATCCAGGGCGCGGTGTCGAAGGAGGACGCGGCCGACACCGTGCGCGTCGAGATCCAGGAGGTCGACCTTCTTCTCGAAGGCATCTCGGAGACGCTGGTGCAGGCGAACGCGGCCGAGACCGAGACCGTGGCGCTCGGACACGTCCATGATCTCTCTCGCGCGCTCGTGGAGCACCTCGCTTCCGTCCGCGGCGATACGGCCCACGAGATGGCCGTCGAGCTCGCCGCCGCGATCGAGCGGGTCCGCGAGCGCGTGTCCGCGAGCGTCGGGCAGGTGGGGACGGAGCTGGTGCAGGTGCGAGACGCGGCGACTCGCATGCGGCTCATCCCCGCGGGCTCGATCTTTCCATCGATCGAGCTCGCCGCGAGGGACGCCGCGCGCTCGCTCGACAGGGCCGTCGAGGTCATCACCGCCGGCGGAGAGCACCGTCTCGATGCGCAGGTGCTGTCTCTCCTGCGCGACGCGCTTCACCACGCGGTCCGCAACGCGGTGGCCCACGGAATCGAGCCCGACGCGGTGCGCGCGGCGTCAGGCAAGCCGCTCGTCGGTCGGATCCAGATCACGGTCGAGCGCCGCGGCAACAAGGTCGCGTTCGTCTGCGAGGACGACGGGCGAGGCTTCGACGTCCCCGGCCTCGTCCGCGCCGCGATCCAGCGTGGCGTGCTCTCGCCGTCCGAGGCGGCGAGCATCAAGGACGAGGACCTCTTCCGTCTTGCGCTGCGAGGGGGTCTCACGACGGCTCGCGCCGTCACCGAGGTGTCTGGCCGAGCGGTCGGCCTCGACGTCGTCAGGGAGACCGCGGCTCGGCTGCGCGGAGAGGTCAGCCTCTCGACGGAGGCGGGCCGCGGCGCGCGCGTCGAGATCTGCGTGCCGGTGTCGCTCTCGTCCATCACGGCGCTCGTCGTCCAGGCGGGCGACGTCAGCGTGGCTATACCGCTCGACGCGGTGCGTCGGACGATGCGCGCGCGAGAGTCGGAGATCGTGCGATCGGAAGCCGGCGACCGCTTCCACGACGACGAGCGCGGCGCCATCCCGTTTCTGCGCCTCGAGCCCCTGCTTCAACCGAAGCCGACCGGCGCGCGTGCGCCCGAGCAATGGGTCGTCGTCGTGATGGAGGTCGCGGGAGCCATCGCGAGCGTCGGCGTCGACCGTCTCCTCGGTACCGCCAGCGTGGTGATGCGCCCGTTGCCCGAGTCCGCGCAGGTCGACGCGATCGTCGCGGGCGTCTCGCTCGACAAGAGCGGGCAGCCGCAGATGGTCCTCGACGCCAGCGCCGTCATCGCGGCCGCGAGGGCGGCGCGGGCGACGTCGATCGCCGCCCTTCCGCGTGTGCGCCCTCCGATCCTCGTCATCGACGACTCCCTCACGACGCGGATGCTCGAGCAGAGTATCCTCGAGTCGGCCGGCTACGAGGTCGAGCTCGCGACGTCGGCGGAGGAGGCGCTCACGAAGGCCAGCACCAAGACGTACTGCCTCTTCGTCGTCGACGTGGAGATGCCCGGCATGAGCGGCTTCGACTTCGTGAAGCAGACACGTGCCGACGCCGTGCTCGGGCGAATTCCCGCGATCCTCGTCACGTCGCGCAACGCGGAGGAAGATCTACGCCGCGGAAAAGAGGCCGGCGCACACGCGTACATCGTGAAGGGCGAGTTCGATCAGACCTACCTGCTTCGAACGATCCGTGAGCTCGTCGGGTCATGATCATGGCCTCCTCCCCGATTCGCGTCCTCGTCGTCGAAGACTCGATCACGATCCGCAAGCGACTCATGGAGGTGCTCGCGGCGGCGCCGGGGTTCGAGGTCGTCGGGGAGGCGGCGGACGGGAGGCAGGCGATCGAGCGCTGCCAGGCGCTGCGCCCGGACGTCATCACGATGGACATGATGCTCCCCGTGATGACGGGGCTCGCCGCGACCGAGTACATCATGGCCCACTGCCCGACGCCGATCTTGATCGTGTCGGCCTCGACGAACCGGGGGGAGCTGTTCCGCACGTACGAAGCGCTCGCGGCAGGCGCGGTCGACGTGCTCGAGAAGCCGTCGGGCGACGACGACGACGCGCTCTGGGAGGAGCGCTTCCTCAGTGCCGTGAGGATCGTCTCGCGCATCAAGGTGATCACGCACATGCGCGGGAAGGCCGGCGCACGACAGCTGGCGATGACGTCCGCGGCCGTGGCCCAGCGCGGCGAGACCGCGTCCGCGCTCGCCACGATCGCCATCGGCGCGTCGACGGGCGGCCCGGGCGCACTGGTCGAGATTCTGCGCCAGCTGCCTCGCGACTTTCCGCTCCCGATCTTGCTCGTCATCCACATCGGCGAGCCGTTCGCGGCCGCCTTCGCCGAGTGGCTCGACGGGCACTCGACGATCCGCGTCGCGTACGCCAGCGACGGCGACGTGCTCCCGCCCGTCGGGCAGGGGTGTGTTCGCATCGCTCCGCCTGGCGCGCACCTCGAGCTCGTGAACGGGCGGCTCCGGCTGAGCGACGCCCCCGAGCGCCACTCGTGCCGTCCCTCGGTCGACGTGCTCTTCGAGTCGGTGGCGCGCGAGCTGGGCAACCGCGCGGGCGCGTGTCTCCTCACGGGAATGGGCAAGGACGGCGCGCTGGGCCTGCTCGACATTCGTCGCATGGGCGGCCCCACCATCGCTCAAGACGAGGCGTCGTGCGTCGTGTACGGCATGCCGCGCGAGGCCGTGCTCCTCGGCGCCGCCGACCGCGTGCTCCCGGTCTCGCAGATCGCGCAGGCGCTCGTCGCGCTCGCGGGGAGGGGGCGCCAGGCATGAGCGCGCACGTCCTCGTCGTCGACGACAGCCTGACGGTGCGGATGGACCTCACGGAGGCCTTCGAAGCGGCCGGCTTCAGGGTGACGGCTTGCGCGACCGGAGCCGCGGCTCGAAGCGCGATGTCGGGCCCGTTCAGTCTCCTCGTCCTCGACGTGCTCCTCCCCGACGCGGACGGGATCGACATTCTGAGCGAGCTTCGCAAGGACCCACGGACCGAGCTCGTCCCGGTGATGCTGCTGTCGACCGAGGCGGAGGTGCGCCACCGCATTCGCGGCCTCGAGACGGGAGCGAACGAGTACGTCGGCAAGCCGTACGAGCGCGCGTACGTCATCGCGCGCGCGAAGGAGCTCATTCGAGGCGCGCAAGCTCCCGTGCCGAGCGTGAGGACGGGCGCGGAGCGCGCGACCATCCTCGTCATCGACGACAGCGCGACTTTCCGGGAGGAGCTACGCGCCACGTTCGAGACGTTCGGCTACGTCGTCGCGACGGCGAGCACCGGGGAGGAAGGGCTCCGTATCGCGGCCGACCTGAGGCCTGCAGCCGTCGTCGTCGACGGCATCCTTCCCGGGATCGACGGCGCAGGCGTGGTGCGTCGGATCCGGCTCGATGCCGTGCTCCGCCGGACCCCGTGCTTGCTCCTCACGGCGTCAGACGAGCCCGACGCCGAGCTCCGCGCGCTCGACTCCGGAGCCGACGCGTTCATGCGCAAGGACGAGGACATGTCCGTCATTCGCGCGCGCCTCGCCGCGATCGTGCGGAGCGCCGCGTCCGCGACGGACGACGAGGGATCGTCGAGCCTGTCGGGCCCGAAGAAGCTCCTCGCGGTCGATGACAGCGTCACCTACCTGCGTGCGCTCGCGGACGCTCTGTCCGACGAGGGCTATGAAGTGATGCTCGCTCGCTCGGGAGAGGAGGCTCTCGCGCTCCTCGCGGTCACGTCGGTCGACTGCATCCTGCTCGACCTGCTGATGCCAGGACTGGGCGGCGAGGAGACGTGTCGCCGCATCAAGGCGGCGCCGGTGGTCCGCGACATACCGCTCATCATGCTCACCGCGCTCGAAGATCGCGAGGCGGTCGTCCGCGGCCTCGGCGCTGGCGCGGACGACTTCATCGCGAAGTCGAGCGACCTCGAGGTCCTCAAGGCGCGCGTGCTCGCGCAGATACGTCGCAAGCAGTTCGAGGACGAGCACCGTCGCATCCGCGAGCAGCTGCTCCGTCAGGAGCACGAGGCCGCCGAGGCGCGCGCCGCCCGCGAGCTCGCCGAGATCAGGGCGGTGCTGCTCGAGGATCTCGAGCGCAAGAACCGCGAGATCGAGGCCTTCAGCTACTCCGTCTCGCACGACCTCCGGGCGCCGCTGCGCGCGATCGACGGGTTCAGCAAGGCGCTGCTCGACGACTATGCGGAGCGTCTCGACGCCGAGGGGCGAGATCACCTGAACCGTGTGCGCGCCGCGGCGCAGCGGATGGGCAACCTGATCGACGCGATGCTCTCGCTCGCGCGCATCACCCAGGTCGACATCCAGTGCGAGAGCGTCGACCTGGCGAGGACCGCGGAGGGGGTGTTCGCGCAGCTCCGCGTCGCCGACCCCAGCCGTGTCGTGCGCACGAGCGTGCAACCGGACATGGAGGTCACGGGCGACCCCCGGCTGCTGCGCGCGGTGCTGGAGAACCTCCTCGGCAACGCGTGGAAGTTCACCCGCGATCGTTCGGGCGCCAGCATCCAGGTCGCGCAGGTGGCCGGGACGAACCCGGCCGAGTTCATCATTCGCGACAACGGCGCAGGCTTCGACATGACGTACGCGAACAAGCTGTTCGCGCCCTTCCAGCGTCTGCATGCGTCGGCGGACTTCGCCGGCACGGGGATCGGTCTCGCGACCGTGCAGCGCATCATCGAACGCCACGGGGGTCGGGTGTGGGCGGAGGGAGTAGTCGACGGAGGCGCGGTGTTTCATTTCACGCTCGCCCTAGCGAGCGGAGGAGACCGTCATGCTCGATAACAAGGTGATCCTGCTCGTCGAGGACAACCCCGACGACGAGGCGCTCACGATGCGAGCGCTGAAGAAGAACAACATCCTGAACGAGGTGGTCGTCGCTCACGACGGGGTCCTCGCGCTCGACTACCTCCACGGGACGGGGGCCCACGTCGGCCGCGATCTCCGGGAGCAACCGCAGCTCGTCCTGCTCGATCTCAAGCTGCCGCGGGTCGACGGGCTCGAGGTGCTGCGTCGCATGCGCGCGCACGAGGCGACCAGGCTCTCGCCGGTGGTCGTCCTCACGTCGTCGAAGCAGGACGAGGATCTCGTGAAGAGCTACGCGTTCGGCGCCAACAGCTACGTCCGCAAGCCCGTCGACTTCGCGGAGTTCGCGGAGGCAGTGAAGATCCTCGGGGTGTACTGGCTCATCCTCAACCAGGTCCCGTCGCGCGCAGCGGGGGCGCCGTGAGTCGCGTCCTCCGCGTGCTGCTGGTCGACGATTCGGAGGACGACGCCGCGCTCGTCGTGCGCGAGCTCCGGAAGGGAGCGTACGCCCTGAAGTGGGAGCGTGTGGAGGACGCGCCCAGCATGCGCGCGGCGCTCGCGCGCGAAGAGTGGGATCTCGTCATCTCCGACTGGTTCATGCCCGCGTTCAGCGCGCTGGGAGCGCTCGCGGTCGTGCACGAGCACCACGACGATGTCCCGCTGGTCATCGTGTCCGGGACGGTCGGGGAGGAGGCCGTGGTCGCGGCGCTCCACGCGGGCGCTCGCGATTTCGTCGCCAAGGACAAGCTCGCGAGGCTGCTGCCGGCCATCGAGCGAGAGCTTCGCGAGCGAGAGGTCCGCGTCGGGCGACGCACGGCCGAGGCTGCGCTCCGCGCGAGCGAGGCTCGGTTCGCGCGGCTGTCGGAGTCGGGGATCATCGGCGTCGTCGTCTCCGACACCCAGGGGCGCATCCGCGAGGCAAACGACGCGTTTCTTCGGATGATCGATCGCGTGCGGACGGAGGTCACGGGCGGGAGCCTCAGCATCACGGACGTCACGCCAGACACGTGGCGAGCCGCCGACACCGCCGCGATCGCGCAGGTCGTCGTGCGCGGGGCCGCGGGGCCCTGGGAGAAGGAGCTGCTCCGCCGCGACGACACGCGCGTGCCGGTGCTCATAGGGATGGCCAGCCTCGATCCCGATCACAACATCGCCTTCGTCGCCGACCTCACGGAGCGCAAGCGCGCGGAGACCACGCTGCGCAAGACGGAGGAGCAGCTCCGACAGATGCAGAAGATGGACGCGATCGGCAGCCTGGCAGGCGGCGTCGCGCACGACTTCAACAACCTCCTGTCGATCATCCTCGGCTACACCACGCTCCTGCTGGGCGACGCGTCGCTCGCCTCGGCGCACCGCGAGATCCAGGAGATCCAGGGCGCCGGCGAGCGCGCGGCGGATCTCACGCGGCAGCTGCTGGCGTTCGGTCGGCGCCAGGTCCTCGAGCTCAAGGTCGTCGATCTGAACGAGGTGTTGCGGCAGATCGAGCGAATGATTCGCCGGCTCATCGGCGAGGACATCGAGCTCCGGATCGTGCTCGCGGATCGCCTGGCGAAGGTGAAGGTCGACCCCGGGCAGATCGAGCAGGTCATCATGAACCTCGTCGTCAACGCGCGCGACGCGATGCCTTCGGGGGGGATACTGACGCTCTCGACCTCGAACGCGGGACGGTCCGAAGGCGGCGCGGACGAAGGCGGCTCCAGGCCGCACGTGAAGCTCGAGGTCGCGGACACGGGCTGCGGGATGGATCAGGAGACCCAGGACCAGGCGTTCGAGCCGTTCTTCACGACGAAGCCCAAGGGGAAGGGGACCGGGCTCGGCCTCTCGACGGTCTTCGGCATCGTCAAGCAGAGCGGCGGGAGCGTGACGCTCACGAGCGCACCGGGCACCGGCACGACGTTCCGGGTCTATTTCCCGCAGACCACGGAGGACGTCGCCGTCCGGACGATCGCTCCATCGATTCCCCCACCGGCTCGCGGCGAGACCATCCTTCTCACGGAGGACGAGACGCAGCTACGGAAGCTGATCAGCACCGTGCTCGTGCGCGCGGGCTACCGCGTCGTCGAGGCGAAGGATGGCATCGAGGCGCTCCGGGTGGTCGCCGAGCTCGAGGAGCCCATCGATTTGCTCCTGACCGACGTGGTGCTCCCCCAGATGAGCGGCAAGGAGCTCGCGGACCGGCTCCGGGCCGACGGCAAGGTGACGCGCGTCCTCTTCATGTCCGGCTATACGGACGATGCCATCGCCAACCACGGCATTCTCGAGGCTGGCACCTGGTTCATCCAGAAGCCATTCAAGCCGGCCGCGCTCGTGAAGAAGGTGCGCGACGTGATCGACGAGGTCAGGGCGGAGCGATGAACGCCGGCTACCAGGCCGGCTGCTGGAACGTCCGTCCGGGGCGCGCGAACAGGTAGCCCTGGAGGATGTCGCAGCCGAGGGTCGCGAGCATGTCTCGCTCGGCGGGCGTCTCGACCCCTTCGGCGATGACCATCATCCCGAGCTCGTCGCAGAGCGTCTTCATCGAGCGGACGATGGTCTGGCGTCGAATGTCCGTGTCGATCCCTCGCACGAGCGACATGTCGAGCTTCGCGACCTCGGGGTCGAGCTGGGTGAAGCTCGTGAGCCCTGCGTAGCCCGCGCCGAGGTCGTCGATGGCGATCTGGAAGCCGAGCGCCTTGAGCTCGGCCACGCAGCCCGCCACGTTGTCGACGCCGTAGAGCGAAGCTCGCTCGGTGACCTCGAGGACCACGCGCGCTGCGATCTTCGAGAGCGGCGAGTCTGCCGAGTAGAGCTCGTCGTCGTTCAGGTCGGAGGCGTGCAGGTTGACGAAGAGCTTCACGCCGCCCGACTCCGGCCCTGCCGCCGCTGCCGCGACGTTGGCGCGGACGGCGCGACCGAGGTCGTGAATCTTCCCGAGCCGCTCGGCGGCGTCGAGGATCTCCGCGGGGTTCTTCATCAGCGGCTCGTCGGAGCGGAGGAGCGCTTCGTGGCCCACGATGCGCTTCTCCCGGAGGCTGACGATGGGTTGAAACGCCATCCAGACCTGCCGGAGCGCAGCGACGAATCGGACCTCGAGCGCCGCGCGCTCGCCGAGCCGTTCGGTATCCGTGGACGAGAGCTCCAGCGCCTGGCGCTTGAGGTTCGCGAGCTTGTGGAGCCTGCCCGCGCGCGCGACCGTCTCCCATAGGACATTCGCGGGGACCGGCTTCGACAGGTAACGGAACGCGCCGAACTCGACCGCGTGCACGGCCGAGTCGAGGCTCGGCTCACCCGTCATCAGGATGACCGGCACGTCGATATCGTGCGCGCGGATCGTCCGGAGGAGATCGATCCCCGTCATGTTCGGCATCGAGATGTCGCTCACGATGACGTCGTACGAGGTCGTCTTCACGCGCGCTGTCGCGAGCTTCCCGTCCGACGCGGTGTCGACCAGGACGCCGTGTCGCAAGAGCTGACCCTCGTACACGCGAAGGACGCTCGCGTCGTCGTCGACCAGCAGGACCCGGAGCTTCTCGTCATCAGACATCGTCCGTCGTCTCCTTCATCGGCGAAGCACCTCGCGCACCTTCTTGGTGAGCGAGCTCGGAGTGAGCGGCTTCTGCAAGTATGCGACCCCCGAGTCCAGGATCCCGTGCTGGACGATCGCGTCGTCGGTATAGCCCGACATGAAGACGATCTTCATCTCGGGCCGCGCCGCGGCGAGGCGCGCCGAGAGCTGCCGACCGCCCATGCGCGGGAGCACGACGTCGGTCAAGAGGAGGTGGATCTTCGCCTCGTGCTGCTCGCAGATCAGGATGGCCTCGCCCGCGTTGTGCGCGTCGAGCACGACGTACCCCGCGCGCCGCAGGATCGTCCGCGCGAGCACACGCACCTGATCGTCGTCCTCGACGAGCAAGATGGTCTCCGTCCCGCGGATCGGTTCCGGCTCGGGCGCGTCTGGCGCGCGCGCGGTGACCGCCGCTCCCACCCTCGGAAAGTAGACCTTGAACGTCGTCCCCTTGCCGGGCTCGCTGTAGACCCAGATGTGACCGGCGCTCTGCTTCACGATCCCGAACACGGTCGCGAGACCGAGGCCGGTCCCCTTGCCCTTGTCCTTGGTCGAGAAGAAAGGCTCGAAGATGCGCGCCTGCGTCTCGGCGTCGATGCCGATGCCTGTGTCGCTCACCGCCAGCATCGCGTACGAGCCGGCGCGGACGTCGTGGTGCACGCGCGCGTAGTCGTCGTCGAGGACGACGTTCGACGTCTCGATCGTCAGCTTCCCGCCGCTCGGCATCGCGTCGCGCGCGTTGATGGCGAGGTTCATCAAGATCTGCTCGATCTGGCCGGGGTCGGCCGTGATCGTCCACAGGCCTACCGTCGGGAGGAGCGCGAGATCCACGTCCGCGCCGAGCAAGCGCCGCAGCATCTTCTCGATGCCCGACAGGCTCTGGTTCAGATCGATCACCTTGGGCTCGAGGATCTGCTGGCGGCTGAAGGCGAGGAGCTGGCGCGTGAGATCTTCGGCGCGCTGGGCTGCGCCCTGGATCTCGAGGACGTCGGCGCGGAGCGGATCGTCGGGCTTCAGGTCGCCGCTCACGAGCTCTGCGTAACCGAGGATGACCGAGAGCACGTTGTTGAAATCGTGCGCGATACCGCCCGCGAGGCGCCCGACCGCCTCCATCTTCTGCGCCTGCCGGAACTGGAGCTCGAGCCGCTTTCGCTCGGTGAGGTCGAGCGCGATGGAGATGCGCTCGCCGTTCTCCAGGGGGGCGACCGCGACCAGCACGGGGACACGCGTCCCGTTCTTGCGGAGGTACTCCTTCTCCCACGGGCGATCGACGGTGTCTTTCCGCGCCGCGGTCACGGCGGCTTGCTCGCTCCCGCTGGGGGACGTGACGCTGCCGCGTGTGAGCTTTCCGGCGAGGAGGTCGGCGCGCGAGTAACCGACCAGCGCGAGGAACGTGTCGTTCGCCTCGAGCACCTTCCCCGCCCGGTCGGTGACGTTGATGGCGATGATGCCGGACTCGGCGAGGCGTTGGAAGCGAACCTCGCTGGCGCGGAGCGCGTCGGCACGCGCGGCCTCGGCGATCGCGGGCGGCGACGGAGCGGCGAAGCTCATGTCGGATCGCGGGCCCGACCACGCCGGCGCTTCCTCGACGCGGTGGAGGATGTAGCGGACCTCGTTCGACGCCGAGAGCACGGGGGTGTTGGTGGTGCTCCAGTAGCGCGGCTCGATTCGCCCGTCGGGCCTGCGGATGTCGTGGCGCTGGACGGCCATCGAGTCGGGCGCGCGGGTCGCACACACGCGCTCCAGCGACGCGCGCAAGCTCGCGATTGCGGCTGTGTTCGTGGTCGCATCACGCAGCTGGGTCGGGAACAGGTCGAAGACCGAGCTTCCCATCGTCCCTTTGCGGCTCACGTGGGTCATCGCGAGACGCGCGTTGGTCGCCGCGACCATCGTGAACCGTGGCGGGTCCGGCGTGAGTACGAGCACGAGGTCGAGCGACTCCTCGAAGAGCGCCCTGAAATCCTCCTCGAACGGAAGTGAACGCGCGCCCGCCCCGAGGTCGCCCGTCTTCGACCCGTCTTCGTCCTTCGTACCTCCCATTACCGCTCACTCCTCCGCGTCGACGACACCGGTGGAGAAATCAGCATTGCATGGCTGGCTCGAGGACGTGATCACCCCATTTGGGGTGATCATGCCACGGCACAATTGAGGTTCCCGCTCTCTCTGCCCCATCTGATCGGGGAGGAGAGGCTGCTGGAGCTGGAAGCCCGCGGAGCTAGAAGCCGTCCGGCGTCTTCGGTGTCGCCGGAGTCGCCGCGGAGGGCGCCGCCGCAGGCGTGGTCGCGGGTGGCGGAGTCGGTGCCGCCGGCTTGGGCGCCGGGGGGGGCGGAGGCGCCGGGGCAGGAGTTGGTGCGGGCGCAGGAGGAGGCGTCGGCGCAGCGGCGGCGGTCGGCTCTGCCTTCGGCTGGGGCTCGGGCTTCGGCGCGGCGGCGGTGTGGACGGGAGCGGCGGGCACGGCAGCCGGCTCGGTGGCGGGCTTGGTCGGCAGCGCGGCGGAGGTCGCCGTCGACGGTGCAGCCGACGCCGATGGCGCGGCCGAAGCTGACGGAGCGCCAGAGGCAGACGCCGCGGCCGACGGCACGGCTGACGGCATCGCGGACGGCACGGGAGCCGCGCTCACGACGGGCGGCGGGGGCGCTGCGGACCGGACGGGGCTAGCGGACGGCTCGGAAGGCGCGGGAGGGGGAGCCTCCGAGCTCTGGAGCAGCGTGTATCCAACGAAGCCCGCGATGGCGAGGCCGACGATGGCCGCGGGCATGACCCAGCCGCTCTTCTTCTCGGCTGCCGGAGGAGCCGCAGCCGCCGAAGCGAGCGCTGCCGGCTTGTCCGAAGCAAGCGCCGTGACGGGCGCGGGAGCCGGAGAACGGTCGACGGGTTTTGCGACGACGGGCGGTGTCGGCGGCGAGAGCTCGGAGGCAAGCGGCCCGGCGGTGTCCGCCGCTTTGTCCGCAGCGATCTCGTCAGCCTTCTCGGGAGCCTTGTCCGCGGGCTTGGCGGCTGGCTTCGTGTCGAACAGCGGGTTCTGCCCGACCTCGTCCATCGAGCCGCCGGCGCCCTTGAGCGCCTCTTCGAGGAACTCCGCCGCCTGCGCCATGACCGTCCGCTCGTTCGGCGGCGGCATGTCGGCTTTGCTGTTGGTGGCGGGGAAGAAGTTGGCGGCCGGGGCCGGGGTGACGTCTGCGGGGGCCGGCGTCGGGGCGACCGGCGGGGCGGCAGGCGACGGGGTCGGCGCGGCAACGACGGGGGGAGCCTTGCGTGCGGCGGGGACCGGCGGCGCGACCGCGGGTACGGGCGGCGCGGCTGCAGCCGAGGGCCCGTCTTCGGGCTTCGCCTCGGGCGTTCCGGCGGCCGCAGGGATCGCCGGATCTCCTGCGGGCCCGGCATCGAACGCGGACTTCGCGTTCCCCTTCGTCGTTACGAGCTTCTCGATCGTCACGCGCGACGCATCGTCGAGCTTGATGAACTTCACCCCCATGCCCGCGGGGATCTCGGCCGTCGCCTGCGACCCGTCGCGCTTCCACACGACGCGCCCGACGCCGCCGATCACCGACACGTCCCCGGCGATCCGGATCTCGAATTTGAGGAGCGTCCCTGGCGCGAAGGGGGTCGCGGTCTTGATGAACACGCCCCCCTTGCTCACATCGTACGAGTGGTTCTCGATGAACTCGTCGACGGTGGCGCTCTTGTAACGAACGTTTAGACTGACGATCTTCGCGCGAGCGTCTTTCCGCGTCTCTTCACTCATCGTGCGGCCATCGTAGCCGACCGGCGAGTGGAAACGCCAATGAGCTGTGTAGACTCCACGGGGACGGACGCGTGATAGCCTGCCCGTGCCGTGGTCACGCATGCCAGCCAGGCGGAGCGCCGCACGATGCACTTTCGCGCCCACGAGCGTCGGTACGTGCAGCTCGAGGGCGCCTTGTGGCATCCCGGGGGGAGCGAGCCGGTCGGCGTGAAGGTGCTGAATCTCGGGCTCGCCGGGGCCGGGCTCGCGTGCAACGTCATCCTGCGCAAGGAGGACCGGATCATGGTCTCCCTCCTGTCGAACGCGCTCCTCGACCCGCTGGTGATGGCCGCCAGGGTCGCGTGGGTGCAAGTGCCGGCGCGGCCGGGGCTGCTCTACGCCGGTATCGCGTTCGAGCTGCCTGACCGGAGCGCCTTGCTGACGCTGTTCCAGCTCATCGGCACGCTCACGTTTTGACCCGGCAGCCGGGTCAATTGCCCGCCGGGCGCGTGCTCAGCCGCCGCGCGACGTGCTGCCGACCTGCTCGAGGCGCTCGGCGAGGTCGAGGACCGCGTCCTCGGAGCCCGGGGGCCCGAGAATCTGCAACGAGCGCGGGAGGCCGTCCTCGAAGCGCCCGAACGGCAATGCGAGCGCCGTGGCGTCGGTCAGGTTGCCGACCTTCGCGAAGGACAGGAGCCGGAAATCGCCCGCCGTGCGGCCGTGGCGTGACGCCGGGACCGTGGACGTCGGCATGACGATGAGCGTTCCCTGATTCCACACGCGGTGGAACGCCGCGCGTACCTTTTCCAGTGCATCGGTCGCACGGACCGGGTCACGGAACATCGTGTAATGGCCGAGCGCGATGAGGCTGAACAGGGCGGCGCCCTTCGGATGCAGGCGCTTGTCGAGTCGCCCGCGCGACGCGGCGCCGAGCGCGGCCGCGACGACCCCGTCGAACAGCGACATCTCCTCTTTTCCGATGAGGTCGCGGAAGTGGGCGCAGAGATAGCCGTCGAACGCGTGCGCGGCGGCGGTGGCGGAGGGGAGACCGTGCTGCTCGTCGACCCGGACGTCGGCGCGCGACAGAGCGCTCCTGGCGTCGGCCGCGAACGTCGGCCAGTCGCGGCGCAGGAAGCGTCCGGGCGCGTACAGCGCGACCCGGTCCGCGACGATGTGCGGGGTTGCGCCCTTCGGCTCGCGCCGGAGCGAAGGCACCGCGGCGAGGACGCGGCGACAGGTAGCCACGTCGCGCGCGAGCGGACCCATCCCCAGGAACGGCCAGAACCGCTCGGCGACCCGCGGGAAGTGGCTCTGCTCGACCGGCCAGGTCGCCGCCGACAGCTTCAGCCCGACGATGCCGCAGAACGCCGCCGGGATCCGGATGGAGCCGCCGAAGTCGGTCCCCCACTCGAACGCCGCCATCCCCGACGCCACAGCTGCGGCGCCGCCGCCGGTGCTTCCGCCCGACGTGCGCGAGGGGTCGTGAGGGTTCTTCGTGGTGCCGATCAGGTAGTTGTCGCTCTCTGCCGAGAACGCCATGTCGCCGATGTTGGACTTGCCGAGCAGCACGGCTCCGGCACGGAGCAGCGCCGGATAGGCGGGCGCCGACGAGGACGGGATGCGCGTCCGGTGCCGGTACGAGCCGCCCGTCGTCCGGATGCCTTCGGTGTCCCACGTGTCCTTGAGGACGAACGGCAGCCCTGCGAGCGGCGCGTCGCTGGGCGCCGTGGCGTCCGAGACGGGGGGGTCGACGAGCGTCAGGACGGCGCAGAGCTCGGCGTTGCGTGCGCGGATGGCGCTCCGCGCCTGCTCGATGGTGGGAAGGGGACGGGCGGCGGGGATCAGTGGAGCTGCTTCTTTCTCGGCTTGCTGGGCTTCTTCGCCTTCTTGCTGGCCTTCTTGCTCGGCGGCGCGACGTCGGGGAAGCCGAAGGTGAGGGTCGGCGCGAGCTGCTTCCTGCGCTTCTCGACCTCGCGCTGGAGCGTGGCCACGGCCGCGTCGCGCGCGTCGTAGAGCCGGCGCGGCTTCCTGTGCACCCGCGGGTCGCTGAGCAGGGCGTACGTGAGCCAGGGGAAGACGGCCGTGACGTCGGCGTGCACGTAGACGGAGCCGGTGGCGACGCTCTCCGCCGACACCTTCCCCCACGTGTGGCCTTCGCCGGCCGGGCAAGAGCTGAGCGCGCCGTTGTCGACGGGGTCGACGCAGAACTGCAGATCGATGTCGAAGCCGTGCGTCGGGACGCCGAGGATCTGGTCGAGGAGCGGCTCGCCCTGGAGCGTGTAGTTCTTCGGGACTCCGCCGCCGAGGATCCACACCGCCATCGGCTTCTTCAGCGTGCCGAAGCAGTGGTGCTGGATGGCGCCCATCTCGAAGACGTCGTCGTTCACGTCGATCTCGAGCTTGAACTTGTCGCCCAGCAGCCGCTTCAGCTTCACGATGTTGAGGAAGATCGAGCCGTCCTGCACCGCCCCGACGAAGATCGGGACGCCGTTCCGGTACGCGGTCGCGAGCAGCGACGGGCTCTCGATGCCGAGCGCGTCCTCGATGCCGGCGATGTGCTTGCCGAGGAGGTAGTGGAGCTCCACCGTGGTCATCCGGTGCTGGAAGTCCGGCAGCTGGAGGATGGCCGAGAAGAGCTTGTCGGTCTCGAGGAGCGTCTCCTCCCAGAAGCCGAGGTCGTAGATGCGGATGATGCGCGCGAGCCGGTACTGGAGGTCGCCGGCGTTGGGTTCGATCTCGCGGATGCGGTGCCCGATGATGCGGTGGGCGTCGTGGTAGAGGTTCGCGCCGGTGGTCGTGATGCAGTCGATGACGCCGCGCTCGATGAGCGGGATGAGGCACGACTGGTGGAGGCCGGCCGGGGTCATCGCGCCCGAGAGTGTGAGGAAGACGGCGCAGTCGTCGTCGACGCTCCGCCGCATCAGGCTGAACGCCGTGCGCTCCTGACGGCCGACGTAGGCCGGGAACATCCGCTCGATGATCTGGGTGGGCGTCTCCTTGCCGGTGATGCCGACGGGGTGGACGTCGCGCGCGCGCTCGAACTCCTTGCGGACGGTGGACGCGGAGGGGGCGGGGGACGCGGCGGACGGGCCCGCGGTCGTGGAACGAGACTTTGCCATGAGGCCGCGGTTGTCCTCCGGCTGTCGTTCCGACGTCAAGCGGGTTCCACGCCCCGGATCCCGGGGCACCCTCCTCGCCCGGACAAGAGGAGTGAACAGGAAGATCGAAAGATCGGGCTGTTTTCCTTGATTCACCTTCCGATCTTCCCGTCTCCCTCTGAATTCTCTCCCGTCAGAGCTTCGCGTGAGATCCGAGGCGCGGGCACGCTTGCGCACGGGCCGGCTTGGGGGCATGCCTAGACTCCTTACGATGGATGCCCCCTCGCTCGTGAAGCACCGACCGGTCGACCACACGCGCACGCGCTTCGAGGACGTCGCGCGGCAGAAGGACGACACGCTCGACGTCGCCCTCGGCGCGGCGCTGCTGTCGCGCGATGTCTACCCGGACCTCGACGTGAACCACGTCCTCGCGGAGCTCGACAGGCTCGCGGCGCCGCTGTTCTCCGCCCGCCTCGAGGAGTTCTCGGCGGAGGAGCAGGCCCGCGCGCTGAAGGACGTGCTCTTCGGCACGAGCGGCGCCGGCTTTCGCGGGAACGAGACGGACTACTACGACCCGAAGAACAGCCTCCTCTCGGACGTCCTCTCGCGGCGGGTCGGCATCCCGCTGACGCTCGCGATCGTCTACTGCGAGGTCGCCCGTCGCGTCGGTATCCCCGCGCGCGGCGTCGGCTTCCCGGGGCACTTCCTCGTCCGCATCGAGCGCACCGGCCAGGGGCTCTCCCGGCCGCTCGTGATCGACCCGTTCTTCGGCGGCCGCGCTCTCGAGGACGAAGAGCTCCGCGCGCGGCTCGTCCGCGTCCTCGGCGCCGAGGCGAGCGAAGCCGCCGACATCCCCTCGCACCTGACGGCGGCGTCGCCGCGCTCCATCCTCGTGCGGATGCTGACGAACCTGAAGGCGATCTATCTGACGCGCAACGAGCGCTCGCGCGCGCACCTCGCCGTCGATCGCATCGCGTCGCTGTTGCCCCTCGCGGCCGGCCCACTCGTCGAGCGCGGCGTCCTGGCGTCTCAGCTCGGCGCGCGCGACTCGGCCGAGAGCGACCTCACGCGGGCGCTGTCGATGCACCCGACGGACGCGGAAGAGCGGATGGCGCGCGGCGAGCTCGAGAAGCTCTCGAAGCTCGAGAAGCGCCCTTCGTCGCTCAACTGAAGACGCGAACGCACCCCCGCGGTGCGAGAAGGGCGTCGATGCAAGAGGAGCGACGTCGCCGGGCCTCTTGCAGAGCGTCCCTGCGAGAGGAGTGACGTCGCCGTACCTCTTGCAGAGCGTCTCTGCGAGAGGAGCGACGTCGCCGTACCTCTTGCAGAGCGTCTCTGCGAGAGGAGTGACGCCGCCGAACCTCTTGCAGAGCGTCTGTGCGAGAGGAGCGACGCCGCCGTGCCTCTTGCCGGGCGGCTCTGCGAGAGGAGCGACGTCGCCGCGCCTCTTGCCGGGCGTCGCTCGGCTGACCGCGGACGCGGCTCACGAGGACGCGCGCATCGGTGTGCCGGCGGCTGGCGCCTCGTCGTCTGCGACCTCTTCGAGCGCGACGGCGAGCCGCCCGTCGTCGCTCTCGCCCGCCGCTTCGATCGCGACGCGCAGTCGCGGAGACGCGCACGCTGCAGCCATGACGCGGAGACGCGTGCGGTCGACGTCCTTGAGCCCCGGTTGCAGCGGGGCGGCGGCGGCCGCCCGGACCTCGAGGGGCTGCGCCGGATCCTCGAGCGCGTTCCAGAGTCGTTCGCGCGGCACGGCCGCGACTCGGTAGCCGGACGAGCCCTCTTCTAGGTCGCGCAGCGCCCGCATCCAGGCGCCGACGTCGCGACCGCCGCGCGCGAGCACGGCCGCGACATCTCCCCCCGACACCCGGGCTTGCGCGAGCAGGCGCCCCGCTTCGATCCGCGCGGCGAGAGCGCCGGCGCCGATGACGGGCCGCGCAGACTCTTTCGAGTCGTCCACCGACCGGAGCGACAGCTCGCTTCCGCCGCGCAGCTGGACGCGCACCTTCGCGCCCGCGGCCGTGACCTCTGCGATGCCCGAGTACGGGACGAAGCGCCCACGCCGGAGCCCTTTCTTCACGAGCAGGCCATCGCTTCCCATGAGCCACTGGGTCCGGCTCAGGTACGAGATCATGAGCGGCACGCTGAACATCGCGGCCAGGCTGACGACGATGCCGAAGAGACCGTGCCCGAGGTGAAGCATCTGCGCGAAGTTGAACCAGATCCACGCGAACGCACCGACGCTCTCCGCGACGTTCACCGCGGCCTGGCTGCTGTCCTTCCCGAGCGCGATGACCGCCCCGTCGGCGGCTTCGCGGGAGTCGACCTCGAAGTACGCCGCGCGCCACCGCGACTTGACGCACAGGCCGTGCGTCTTTCCGTTCGTGTACGCGATGGCGTCGCGCAGCTGGGTGCGGGCGTAGACAGGTTCCCCGTTCCAGGAGACGCCTCGCTCGTCGATGCGGAGCGTGCCGCTCTGGCGCGGCCGCCGCCAGACACGGAAGCCGATGGCGAGAAGGACCGCGATCAGCGCAGGGGTGAAAGCGTACGCGGAGGGGTGTGTGTGCGTGACGTGGAGCGCGAGGAAGGTGATCAGAAGGACGGCAATGGGAACCCCCGAGACGAGCGCCCGGGAGCTCTCGACGCGTCGCGCCGGCAGCTCCAGCGTCGCCACTTACTTCGGCTCCTTCGCCGCCGCCCGTAGCGCCAGGAGCCGCGCCCGGACACGCGCCTCCTCGCCGCGGTCGGTCGGCTCGTAGACCACCTCCCCCACGAGCGCGTCCGGCAGGTAGGTTTCGCCGGGGACCACCCCGTCGTCGTAGTCGTGCGCGTACTTGTACCCCTCGCCGTAGCCGTCGTTCTTCATGAGCGACGTCACCGCGTTGCGCAGCTTCTTCGGCACCGGGAGCGCGCCGTGCGTGTCGATGAGCGCGCGCGCCCGCTGCATCGCCCCCTTGATGGCGTTCGACTTGGGCGCGCACGCCAGATAGACCGCCGCCTGCGTGAGCGGGAACATCCCCTCGGGCATCCCCATGCGCCGGAAGCCTTCGTCGCACGCGCTCGTCACGACCAGCGCGCGCGGGTCGGCGAGGCCGATGTCCTCGCTCGCGAAGATGAGCATCCGGCGGAGGACGAAGAGCGGGTCCTCCCCCGCCTCGAGCATGCGCATCATCCAGTAGACGGCGGCGTCCGGGTCGGAGCCGCGCATCGACTTGATGAAGGCCGAGACGACGTTGTAGTGCTCCTCGCCCGCCTTGTCGTAGAGGAGCGGCACCTTCTCTTCGACCGCGAGGACGGCCTCGAGCGTCAGGGTCTTCGCGCCTGCCCCGGCGACGTGCCCGACCGCGGCGTCGAGCGAGGCGAGGGCCCTGCGGGCGTCCCCACGGGCGGCGCGGGCGAGCGCGGAGAGCGCCTCTTCGTCGGCGCCGATGCCGAGCGCGCCGAGGCCGCGCGCCTCGTCGGTGAGCGCGCGCGTGAGCAGGCGTACGAGCTCCTCCTCGGAGAGCGGCTCGAGACGGAACACCTTGCATCGCGACAGCAGCGCCGCGTTCACGGCGAACGACGGGTTCTCGGTCGTCGCCCCGATGAGCGTGAGCGTGCCGTCCTCGACGTGGGGGAGGAACGCGTCCTGCTGCGCCTTGTTGAAGCGATGGATCTCGTCGACGAACACGAGCGTGCGGCGGTGCTCGTAGAGGACGCGCTCCTTCGCGCTGGCGACGATGGCGCGCAGCTCCGCGAGGTTCCCGAGGACGGCGCTGAAGAGGACGAAGAACGAGTGCGTCTGGTCGGCGAGGATGCGGCCGAGCGTCGTCTTGCCGACCCCGGGCGGGCCCCAGAGGACCATCGACGGCACGCGATCGTGCGCGATGGCCCGCGCGAGCAGCTTGTTCGGGCCGACGAGGTGCGTCTGACCGACGAGCTCCGTCAGCGTCCGTGGGCGCATCCGCTCGGGGAGCGGGACCTCGCCGGTGCGCACGCCTTCGCGACGGGCAGCGCTCGCGAACAGCGACTCTTCTCCGTGCCTCTGTCCCGTGGCTCCGGTCGGGCGGCGTGGAGAGGACACGACGTCAATCTAGTCGAAAGCGCTGTCGCTGGCGCGCAGCCTGCTTCCGCGCGACACTCAGCCGTTCGCAATGGTCTCGCGCCGCCTCCCATGACAGTCGATCGCGCGGTCATCATCCCGTTCGGAGTGCCCGCCGAAGCGCGCGGCCTGGGCCTCGGCCTCGCCGCTCTGTTCCACGGCTTCGCCTCCATCGACGGCCAGAGCGTGGGCCTCGCACAGCTCCTCGCACGACCGCGCGAAGACGGCGGGGGAGCGGAGGGCGAGAGCGGCGCGCAGCTGCCGCCGGGGCCCGTCGAGGCGTTCGTACCTCCCGAGGCATGGCGCGATCTGGTGCGCCAAGGGCCAGGCCTCCCGGATGTCTCGGTCGTCGTGACCGGCACGTTCGAGCCGCCCGCGGACGGCAAGGGAATGATCCAGCTGCTGGCGTTCGACGCGAGGGACGGCGCGATGCGCGCGCGCGCCGAGGCTCACGTGGACGGAGCTCGAGCGGGCGAGACGCTGCTCTCCGCGTTCTCGGATGTATGGGGGAAGGTCGGCGGTGAGCTCGGGCTCGTCCGGGACATCGGAGACCTGGGCTGGGAGGCGCTCGAGAGCATCCTGCGCGCCGAGCGTTGCGTGCTCCACGATCCCCAGCGGAACGGCCCCCACGACCGGCTCGCGGCGATGCTCCACCTGGGGCGCGCCGTAGGAGACGCTCCGTTCGCGAGCTTTCCCGCAGGGCGCCTCGCCGCGGTCGCGCTCGAGACCGCGACCTCCCCGCTGTTCGACGTGCGCCTCGCGAGCGCCGCGCTCCGGGCGCTCGATCGCGCGACGGAAGACGCTCCCAGCCAGCTCGATCTGCTCGAGGCCACCGCGGCCCTCCACGCCCGCCTCGGGCATTCTCGTCAGGCCGAAGCGTATGCCTCGGCGGCGATCGAGCGGGCCCCGGATCGCGCGCGCCTGTACGCCATCCTGTCGGAGGCTCGCCGCGCGCAGGGGGATCTCGACGGGGCCCTCGCGGCAGTCGACGCCGGGCTGCGGCACGTGCGCGACGACGGGCTCCTCGCGACGGAGCGCGCGGTCGTCCTCGCGCAGCGCGGTGACATCCAGGGGGCGGAGCTCGGCTGGAAGCGCGTGCTCTCTCGCGACTCGGTGTACCCGTCGGCATACGTCAACCTCGCGACGCTCGCGTCCGAGAGGAATGACCTCACGCTCGCGCAGGCGCTCGTCGACGAGGCGCTTGCCGCGCCGCACGCACGCCCCGAGGTGCTCCGGCGGGCCATCCAGCTCGCCGTGGCGACGGAGGCGGACGGCATCCCTCGCGCTGCGCGCGTCGCGAAGCTCGCCGGCTCGCTCGTGGCGCGCGTGCCGGGCGACGCGTGGGGCTTCCTCGTGCTGGCCCAGGCCCACGTGAGGCTCGGCGAGAAGGGCTCCGCGCTCGGCGGCTTCGCGCGCGTCATCGAGCTCGCACCGGACACGGCCCTTGCTGCCGAGGCGCAGCGTGAACGGCTCGCGTGCGCGGACCCGGGGGCGTCGCAGGAGATCGAGTCGGTGCTCCGCGCCGCCGAGTCGGCCGCGCGCGAGGTGCTCGATGGCGTCGTGGCTCGCGCCCGCTCGCTCGCGGTGCAGCACGGCGTGTGGACGGCGGAGTTCGCGCGCGGTGTCGCGGAGAAGAGGCAGGAGCGCTGGGTCCCCGCGCGCCGAGCGTTCGAGGACGCGCTCGTGCTCGCTCCGGGGGCCACCCCCGCGCACATCGAGCTCGTCGAGCTCTGCCTGTCGGCGGGTGACGTCGCCAGAGCGCTGTCGCACGCCGAGCGCGTCGTCCTCCTCGAAGGCAGGACGCCGCGCGCGGTCGCGGGGCTCGCGCTCGCGCTGAACGCGAACGGCAGGACGAGCGACGCGCTCGAAGCGGCGCAGGCGGCGCGGGTGACGATGCCCGACGACCCGAGACTCCGCGCGATCGTGGACGGGAAGCCGGAGACGCCGCAGAGACCCTCGTTCTGGGAGCGGCTCCGGACGAAGATCTCGGCGCGCTGATCCGGTGACAAGGTCCGACGGGCCGGCTCACGGCCATTCGCACGTGAGCTCGAACAGGTCGCCCACGCGACGGACGTGACCCCGCTCGACGAGGCGCTCGAGGAGAGCGACCGCCTCCTCTTCACTCATTCCCGAGTGGTTCACCCAGTCGTAATACCGGAGGAGGCTGTCGACCCGCGACGGCCCTGCTGCGAGCCCGCCGAGGAAGATGTCCTCGTCCGTGGCGAGATCGGTCGCGCGCCCCAGCTCTCGTCGCGCCTTTCGATACGCGCTGACCGTGATGCCAAAGCGAGCGCAGCCTTCCGCGATCGTCCGCGCGTGCCCGGGCAGTCGCGTCCACCGGACAGCTCGGAAGAGCAGCGTCGGGTCTGGCTGGCCGCGGCGGGCTCGCTTCATGACTAGATGCGCGCCTGCACCACGACGGAGTAGCCGACGGCGACACGGTCCGTCGTGTTCGCGTAGGAGTGCCGCTGATCGCCGCGGAACGCGACCAGGTCGCCTGCCTGGAGCCGCCACGTCTCTCCCGCGGCAACCAGGACGATCTCCCCCGACTCGCACGTCAGATACTCCCGCGTGCCCGGCGTGTGAGGAGTGCCCGTCATCCGGCCGTTGGGTGGAAGCTCGAGGCGATCCAGCTCCGTGCCTGGAATAGGGTCGGGCAGCAGCTTGCGCACCCTCACCGCGCCCCGCGTGACGACGCGGATCTCCGCGCTCGGGTAGAACGCGCACGCGGCGCGAGGCGTCGAAATGAGCTCCTCGAGCGATACCCCGAGCGCGCGTGCGACCCGGTGCAGCACGGCGAGCGTCGGGTTCCCTTCGCCCGATTCGAGGTGCGCCCAGGTCGCGCGCGGGATGTCCGCGAGCTTCGCGATCTTCTGCTGCGTGAGGCCGCGCGTCTCGCGGAGCTGCTTCACGTTCCGGCCAAGGCGCTGCGCGAGGTCGTCCTCCATGCCGACAGAGTAGCCATCTGCCGAAGCATTGGCACGCCTGCCGACGAACGAGAGCGGCGCCGCATCTTCTCCCACGTAGCTCGCGAGCGTGAGCGGGCCGTGGAGGAGTGATGAACATCGAAGGAGCGGCGGTGGTGGTGACGGGCGGCAGCGAGGGGCTGGGGGCGTCCCTCGCCCGAGAGCTGGCGAGCCGGAAGGCCCGCGTGGTCGTGGTCGCACGGCGAGAGGAGGCGCTTCGCCGGCTCGTCGACGAGATTCGCGAGGCTGGCGGTGAGGCCCACGCGCTCGCGGCGGACGTCGGCGACAAGCTCGCGACTCACGCGATTGCGGGGGCCGCCGCGGCGCTCGTCGGCTCCGTCGACCTCCTGGTGCACAACGCGAGCACCCTCGGGCCGGTGCCGCTGCGCGCGCTCCTCGATACGGAGTGTGAGGATCTTGCTCGCGTGCTCGAGGTCAACGTCCTCGGTCCGTTCCGCCTGAGCAAGGCGATCGTGGGCGGGATGGTGCTGCGCGATCGCGGCCTCGTGGTGCACGTCTCGTCCGACGCGGCGACCTCGGCTTACGCAGGCTGGGGCGCCTATGGAGTCTCGAAGGCGGCGCTCGATCACCTCGCGCGAATCTGGGCGGCCGAGCTCGAAGGAACGCACGTCCGGTTCCTGTCGGTCGACCCGGGAGAGATGGACACGCGCATGCACGCGGATGCGTTGCCGGACGCCGACCCACGCACCCTCGCACGCCCGGCCGAGGTCGCCTCGCGGCTCGCCGACGTGATTGCCCGCAGCGCCGAGGTCGCGAGCGGCTCACGCCTCGAGCTCTCTCACGAGGCCGCGCGATGAAGCCGGCACGATGGCCTCGCAGCGATGCGCTCTCGGAGCGCCTGCTCTGGATCGACCCCGCCAGCGGCGCGTTCGGTGACGCGACAGTGGAGGCGCTGACGAAACTCCCGCGGCGCGGGGACCTGCTCGTCGTGAACGATGCCGCCACGCTCCCCGCGTCGCTGGTCGGAGCAACGGCCGAGGGGACGCCGCTCGAGCTCCGCCTCGTGGCGCGCGAGGGGGATGACGACAGGGTGTGGCGCTGCGTGGTGTTCGGGGCGGGGGACTGGCGCACGAAGACGGAGCTACGTGCGGCGCCGCCGCCGCTCCCCGCGGGCACGCAGCTGCGTCTTGGCGCGGACCTGTCGGCCTCCGTCGTGGAGCGGCTCGCGCCTCGTCTCGTCACGGTGCGCTTCGACATGTCGGGCGACAGGCTCTGGTCCGCGATCTACCGAGCGGGGCGCCCCGTTCAGTATTCGTATCTCGACGGGCCTCTGGAGCTCTTTCACGTCCAGACGTCCTACGCGTCGCGCCCTTGGTCGGTGGAGATGCCCTCCGCCGGGCGGCCGCTCAAGTGGTCGGTGCTCCTCGGGCTACGTGCGCGAGGTGTGGGCCTCGCGCGTGTCACCCATGCCGCAGGGCTGTCGTCGACGGGAGACGCGACCCTCGACGCGTCGCTCCCGTGGCCGGAGCGGTATGACATCCCGGAGGAGACCGTCGATGCGGTCTCCGCGACGCGAAGATCAGGGGGTCGGGTGATTGCGGTCGGAACGAGCGTCGTCCGCGCGCTCGAGGGGGCTGCTCGCGAAAACCGAGGCGAGCTGGTCGCGGGCGCGGGGAGGACGAATCTCGTCCTCGGCCCGGGCTTCGTGCCGCGAATCGTCTCCGGCATCTTCACGGGGATTCACGAGGCCACGGCGACGCACTTCGCGCTGCTCCAGGCGTTCGTCGGACGACCGCTGCTCGAGCGCGCATACGCGCACGCAGAGAGCGTCGGCTACCTCGGGCACGAGCTCGGCGACTCGTGCCTCATTCTCGATGGCGTGGCCGCGTCCTACCCGACGAGCCGCTGATGGCGGCCCATCGCGAGCGAGCTGCGGGCTTGTGCGTCGATGGGGGAGAAGAAGTTCTTCCGCGACGGGATCCCGTCGACGACGAGCGCCATCGTGTTCGGCGCCCCGCGGTGAACCCACGCCACCTTGCACGGCAGCGCGTATTCGACGCCGCTGACCGCGTCCGCCGCGCGAACGACGACGTGGGTGCCCTGCTGCATCGTGTCTGCGCAAGCGACGCGCATCCCGTAGGCCGAGACGTCACGAAGCTCGATCGCAAGGATCGCCCCTTCTCCGATGAGCTGCGCGGGGATGGCGTCGTCGGACGTGGCAGCGTGGCCGACCGCTGGAAGGAGCGCGTCGCTCTGCACCAGCTGCATGAGCGAGAGGAGCTCCAGCTGCTCGGATGCCATGAGCGGATGCCCCAGCGTGGCGTGGCGTGCGGACAGTTCCCAGAAGCGCACGAGGAAGTCGAGCTTGTCGATCACGGAAACCTCTCCATCTGCGCTGGGCTGATGCCCGACTACACGCACGAGGCTGTTGCACCGCGTGTGCCACTCGCCTCGCTCATCAGACGTGCGAAGCGACCCGAAAGTTCTCCCGACATTTGCCCGCATTCCCGGGCGCCGCCGTGAGCGGACAGCGAAGCGCCTGTCGCACCAGCGTCGAGGACTGCCACGTTTCCGCGACGGTGGTGCCATACCGGCGCCGCTAGAGTACGCTCACGCCCGCCACGCCATGATCCTCGGGGATGTCCTCGCCGCAATCGGAAAGACCCCCATGGTGCGCCTGAGGCGCGTTGTTCCGCCGGGGTGCGCGGAGGTGGTCGTGAAGCTCGAATACTTCGCGCCGGGTGGGAGCGTGAAGGACCGCGCGGCGCTCTCGATGATCACGGACGCGGAGCAGCGGGGGCTCCTCTCCCCTGGAGCCACGATCGTCGAGGCGAGCGGCGGGAACACAGGGGTCGGTCTGGCGGTGGTGTGTGCCGTGCGCGGCTATCGCTGCGTCATCGTCGTCCCGGAAACGATGTCGTCCGAGAAGCGCGGCGTCCTCGAGGCGCTTGGTGCGGAGGTCGTGACGGCGCGCGCGGACGTCGAGCCCGCGCACCCGGAGGGCTACATCGGAAAGGCCGAGCGTCTGGCGACGGAGCTCTCGGCGTTCGCGCCCGATCAGTTCGAGAATCCGGCGAACGCGCGTGCGCACTACACGACGACGGCGCTCGAGATCCTCGACGCGTGCGGCGGCGAGCTCGACGCCTTCGTCGCATGTGTGGGCTCGGGGGGAACGCTCGGCGGCATCTCGCGGCTCCTGCGTGAGCGACTCCCCACCGCGCACATCGTGGGTGCGATTCCGGATCGCCTGCGCTGTGGCGGGGCACACGGTCACACGCTCGTCGAGGGCATCGTCGAGGACCTCACGGGGTGCTCGGGGCAGGGGGTCGGGCCGGACGAGGTGATCGCGGTGACCGACTCCGACGCCGTGGCCATGACGCTCCGGCTCGCCCGCGAGGAGGCCATCCTTGCCGGCGGCTCGGCCGGTGTGGCCGTCCATGCCGCGATCGAGGTCGCCCGGCGGCTCGGTCCCGGAAAGCGGGTCGTCGCCATCCTCGCCGATACCGGACGGAACTATCTCTCGACCTACTTCAGCCGCGCCTGGCGCGAGCGCCACGGAATGGCGTAACCGCGAGCGCGTCGGGCAAGAGCCCGACCGCGATGCCACCTGTGGTAGTAGCGGTGCATGGTCCGCCGCGGCCTCCTCGTCGCCCTGCTCTTCGCGTGCGTCTCGTGTGGCGACCCACATGTGTCGCTCCGCACGGGGCCGCGCGAGTTCGTGGCGTCGCAGTACCCGCAAGTCCTCGCGAAATGGACCCGGAGCAAGAGCCTCCTCACGCTCGCGGCGCTCGACGATCTGCTCACGGTCACGGCGACCTACGAATCGTGGGAGTTTCGCTGGGCCTACGTCGTTCGCTACGCGCAGGACTTCCGCCTGACCGTGGAGCAGCGCCGTGTCCTCCTCGACAAGACTCTCGCTCAGACGCAGGACCGCCATAACTTCTACGTCGCGCTTTACGGCACGAACCGCCGATGGACCGATCTGTCGCGCCCGAACAGCGCCTGGATTGTCCGCCTGATCGACAGTGACGGAAACGAGACGGCGCCGACGACGATCGAGATCATCCCGAAGCCGGGTGCGATCGAGCGAACGTACTTTCCCTACACGTCCGTCTGGCGTCAGGCGTTCCGCCTCCAGTTTCCGAAGACCGCCTCCGACGGTCGCCCGACGATCGCGACGGATGCCAGCTGGATCGGGCTTCGGTTTGCCGGCGCGGAGGGGAACGAGGAGCTCCACTGGGACATCGACCGTAGCCACGGCGCGGCGGTCGCAAAGATCGACGGCGTCGACGTCCCGCTCTGATTGCCAGGCGCGGCTCAGCGCCTCGTCAGCAGCTCGCGGCGAGTAGCTCGAGGAGGAGCGGCTCGGTCGCGTAGAGCTCCTGAGTCGTGCGACGGTCGGCGACGAGCATCACTGCCCCCCGTTCTCCAGCGCTCGCGCTGACGGTCGCACGCCCCGCAGACATGGTCGCCTCCGGGAACACGAACTCGCCGCTCCGGATGGGCTGCGCTCCCTCGAGATCGAGTGAGACCGAGCCGTACCCGACGAGCAGCATCCCGGAGACCGGCTGGCCCGCGGCGACGAGCTCCGCCCCGGGCCGCAGGACCCGCACCGTCAGGCGCTCCGCGAGACGGTGGCGGACATCCTCGTGCAGCTGCGAAGCCATCGGGCTCCGCGCGACGCTCACCCACGCGAGCCATCGGTCCGCCGAGGCACGCAGGTCCTGATCGATCGAGGGGTCGCTCTCCAGCGCCGACGCGAGGCTCGCCTCGGTCCAAAGCGCCAGCGTCGTGTCGTCGGTCGTCACCATGAAGCATCCACCGACCGCGACGTCGAGCGTGCTGCGCGCGCGCAGGATCGCCCCCGCCGCCACGCGGGCAATCACGGGCCCCCCCGGCTCTGCCGCGACGGACACCTCGCCGTCGAGCACGAGCGCGAACCCGAACTCCGGGACCTCGACGGACGCAGCGCACAGGATGACGCGGGCAGCCTTCACGAGACTCTCGCGCTGCTCGTCCGACATCCGGGAGAGCGCGGCGATGCCTGCGAGATCCATCGCAGAGAGCGCGCCTTCGCCCAGGCTGGTGACGCCTTCGACTTCGACCTCGGCGTCTCCGGGGAGCTCCTCGGCGTCTTCCGCGTCGATCACCACGGCAGCGTTCGTCGCCGCGAGATCGCCGGCCTCGGAGGCGAGCACCAAGTCGTCGACGTCTCCCTGCGAGGGCTCCCCGGACGGCACCGGCGTGGGCGGCGCCATGCTCACGAGGTCCGCGTCGTCGAGAACCTCGATCTCGTCGACTTCGGTCGTCTCGCGAGGCGCTGGCTCCAGCTTCGGCGCGTCCTCGGCAGCGTCGCCGTCGCTTGCCAGCAGTGCATCGAGATCCGCGTCATCGACTGGGGTGATCTGCCCCACCTCGTCGTTCGGCGGGGGGGGCGAGGTCACGGGCTGAGCGGTGCGGGCGTGAGCCGACATCCGCGTGAGCGTCTCCGTCAGCGCGGCAGCCTCCACCATCAGGGCCGACGCTCGGTCGTCGTCTCCGGCCTCCGCCGCCTCCTGCGCAGCACGGCGCAGCCACACGATCGCGTCGACCCGCGCCTCGCGCTTCCACAGCGACTCGGCAGTCTCGAGCGCCCAGATGACGTCTTCGTTGTCGCTTGCGCGGGCCGGCGGGATCCCCTCCATAGGCGACGCAGATCTACCCGATCGCCAGCAATACAGCTACTTCGCTCGAGGAGCGTCCACCCCCGCCGCTGCGTCGAGCCCGGCGCCCAGTGCCACGACGTCTCCGTCGTAGGTCTCGAAGACGAGCGACCCATCCGCCAGGAGCGTGGCCGGCGCATCGATGTCGGCGTGCGCGTCGTACGACCATCGCTCGAAGCCGTCTGCCCCGACGACGTGAAGCCATCCGTCCTGGCCTCCGAACGCGAGCGCGCCGTCGTCGTCCTCGAGCGGACCGCCGACCACCCCCGTCGCCCGGGTCCCGTTGCCTCGGATCGCGAACGCGCCGAGCACGGTGCCGGCCCCCGCCGAGAGGCGGACGATCCGGGGCGTCGGGCCGTAGACGCCGGCCAATACATCTCCGTTGCGCGCGATCGACAGCGCGCCTCGAACCATGCCGCCGACCGGAGCCCGCCATACGATGCGCCCCTCGCCGTCGAGTCGGACCACCTCGTCGCCATCCGTCCCGACGAAGATCCCTCCGTCGTCCCCGATCGCGGGTGAGCTGTCGACATCGTGGCCGACGTCGACGGACCACCGAAGCGTGCCGTCCCGCCTGAGCGAATAGACGCGGTGGTCCTGAGCGCCGAACACGATCGACGTCTCGCGCGCCAGGGGAGCGTTCGCGAGCGCCGGTCCGGAGAAGACCTTGCCCTTCGCCTGGAAGCGGAACGCGAGCACACCACCCCGGCGCACGCCGTACACGCGGGATCCCGCCGCGAACACCACGAGGTCGTCGTCGAGCATGACGGGGCCCGAGTCGGCGTCCCCGACCGTCTCGAGCTTCCACTCGATATGCCCGCCTGGATCGACGGCAAACAGCGCGCCGCCGTCGCTCCCGACATAGATGGTTCCGTCGGGCGCGATGCACGGCGTTCCATATGCGCGCGCGCCGAGCTTCACGCTGAATCGCGCGTGACCCGCTCGGTCGAGCGCCCACAGCGTTCCGCCGAGCGTGGCAACGTAGAGAGTGGCCTCGTCGGGGGAAAGGACGACCTGGCCTTCGACGGGACCATCGGCGCGGAACGTCCACAGGGTCTCCGGGCGCTTCGGGAGATGGCCGTGCGCACGATGGGTGTGACGAGCGTCTCCGTGCAGCGTGTGCGGAGCCCCGCCGGTGATCGATGCGTCCGCCGGCAGGTCGAGCACCCGCGGGAGCGATTCGATCGGCGCGGCCGGCGCGCTCCGGACGAGGCTCCGAGGTACCACCGTCGCGGCTGGGCTCGCCTTGTGGTCGAGTCGCAGCGCGACCGTCGCGGACACCGTGGTCGTCAATGCGACGAGCGGCGCGATGCGCCAGAACGCGCGAACGCGGGTCGTGCGAGACATGCGGTCCGTCGGGCTCGACGTCTCGCGGGCGACGCTGCCCGCAACGCCTAGGGCCTCAGCGAAGCTTGCGACGCGACGCGCGCTTCGCCTGTGTCGCCTCTGCGACGCCGAGCGCGTGCGGTGCTTCGCCGGGCATGCGACGTGCCAGCCAGCCAATCAGCTCGAGCCCGGCGGAGCGCGCGCTGTCAGGGATCGCCGGCTCGTGCAGGAGCGAGCAGATGTCACTGATGAGCCGCGTGCGCGCGCCCTCGCTGGCGCAGACGCCCGATGGCGTTTCCGTCGGCCTCGGACGCTCGACGTCCGAGGAGCTGGAGTCGGCCGGGAGACGTGGAACTCTACGACTCATCGCTGGACCTTGATGCGCCATCCGCGGAACTTCCCTCCCTCGAGCTTCGCTTTCAGTGTAACCCGTGTGTTTGTCAAGTCTAACTTTCAGAAGCACTTCGGGAGACACGCGGATTAGCAGTTTCCGTGCGGGTGGCCAGCGCTTTTGGGCTCAAGCGCGCCGGCATTTATTGTGCCTCGATCAGCACCTCGCGATCCTTCGCCCCGTTCGCTCCGCTGATCACCCCGCGCCGCTCCATCGTCTCGACGATCCGCGCCGCCCGGTTGTATCCGAGGTTGAGCTTCCTCTGTAGCCAGGAGGTCGAGCAGCGCCGCGTCTCGGCCACGATTCGCAGCGCCTGGTCGTACATCGGGTCCTGCTCGCCTTCGTCCGCAGCGCTCTCTTCCTCGTCGTCGCGCGGCTTGAGGATGTTCTCGTCGTACACGGGCGTCCCTTGCGTCCGGAGGAAGTCGGTCACGAGCTGCACCTCCTCCTCGCTCACCCACGGGCACTGCACGCGGCGCGTGTCGTTCGTTCCGTTCAGCTTGATGAGCATGTCGCCGTTGCCGAGGAGGTGCTCCGCGCCCTGCTCGTCGAGGATGGTTCGCGAGTCGACCTTCTGCGCGACGCGATACGCGATTCGCGTCGGGAAGTTGGCCTTGATCATCCCCGTGATGACGTCGACGCTCGGGCGCTGCGTCGCGAGGATCACGTGCATCCCTGCGGCGCGTGCCTTCTGCGCGAGGCGCGCGACGGCGACCTCGACCTCCTTGCCCTGCTGCATCATGAGGTCGGCGAACTCGTCGACGACGATGACGATGAGCGGGAGCTTCTCCGGGAGGGGCGCCGTCCCCTCTTCCCCCTCGCCCGGCCGGATCGGCTCGGCAAAGCCGTTGTGATCCTTCGAGAGCACGACCTTCGCCGCCGGGTTCTTGATGTCGCCGCGGATCACGCGCTCGACCCAGTTGTTGTACGTGCCCAGGTTCTTCGTCCCCGCGTCCGCGAAGAGCTGGTAGCGACGCTCCATCTCGTCGACCGCCCACTTGAGCGCGGTCGCGGCCTGCTTCATGTCCGTGACCACCGGCAGGAGCATGTGGGGGATGCCGTCGAACGGCGCGAGCTCGACGACCTTCGGGTCGATCATGAGCATCCTCAGCTCGGAGGGATCCCGCCGGAAGAGGAGCGACGTCAGCATCACGTTGAGCCCGACGCTCTTGCCTGCGCCGGTCGCCCCCGCCACGATCACGTGGGGCATGCTGGCGAGGTCCGCGTAGAACGGGTTGCCGAGGATGTCGCGGCCGAGGACGACGGGCAGCGGGACGTTGAGCGTCTGGAAGCGGCGATCCTCGATGAGGTCCCGGAGGTTCACGGGGACGCGCCGCGCGTTCGGCAGCTCGAACCCGATGCGGTTCTTTCCCGGGATCGGCGCGACGATGCGCACCTTCCGCGCGAGGGCGAGCGCGAGGTCGTCGGCGAGCGAGGCGACCTTGGAGACCTTCGTCCCTGCCGCGGGCGAGACCTCGTAGGTCGTCACGGTCGGGCCCGGCAGGATGTCCTCGACCTTTCCGTTCACCCCGTAGTCCGCGAGCGTCTTCACGAGCAGCTCGGCGTTTTGATAGAGCGTGTCCTTGTCGACGACGAGGCTAGGGTCGACCTTCGCCGCGACGAGGAAGTCGATCGCCGGGAGCTGGAAGACGGCGGCCCGCGTCGGGGCGAGGATCTTGTCGAGAACGGACACGGGCTCCGGAGCGGGCTCCTCCTTCTCGAGCGCGGCCGAAGTGTCGACGATCGTCGGCTCCTTCGCGACGCGTCGCGGACGCTTTCGCTTCTCGTCCGCCGCCGCCTCGACGACGGGGACGATGGCGACGACCGCGGCTTCGGGCTCGACCTCCGCAGCGCGTTCCTCGGGTTCCTCCACGCTGACGGGCGCGCTGGGCGGTGCCGCCGCGACCGGGGCCTTGCGCCGGTCCGCGCGCTTCCTGGGCATGCGCGACGGAACCGTCTCGTCCGGTCCGTTCAGGAGGGTCACGAGCTCGTCCGAAGCAACTCCCTCGCTCGTCTCCAGCTCGGAAGCGTCCGGCAGGACGGCCACGATCGCCTGGTCGTGCCTCGTCTCGAGGTCGATGTGAGGCAGGTTCGCCTGTCGCCCCGCCTCGTCCTTCTCGCGCTCGAGATCGCGCGCGGTCTTCCAGGCTTCCGCGACGGTCTTCGCGCCGGCCGCCGTCCCCAGCGCCCCCTTCGCGCTCCAGCGCCCGATGGCCCGCACGAGCAGGATGAACGAGAACGCCGCCCGCGCGATGAGGATGAGGCCGAGGCAGGCGAACCCGACGAGGAACGACCCGATCGTCGAGAAGAGGGACCGCCCGAGCTCGCCGAACAGCTCCCCGACGAGACCCGCGGCGCTGTGCCGACCGAACGCGAGCTGCGCCGGCCATGCGACCTGGATGAGCGCAGCGGCGATCACGACGAGCAGGACGTCCCCGGCGAGCCGGGCGGGCGATGCGGCGTTGGGCTTGCCGGTCAAGAAGGGGAGACTGAGAAGGAGGAGCTCGACCGGGACGGCCCAGGCGGTCCATCCAAGCAGCGTCACGAGGCCGCGGGCGCACGACTGCCCGACAGGGCCGACCCAGTCTGCCCCCTGGAGCGTCGCGGTCGCGCCGTCGGCGCCGAGGGGGGCACCCAGATAGGAGGCGAGCGCGAGCCCGAGAAAGACCGCGAGCGTGCCGAGCAGCAGGGCGGCGATCTCGCGACCAGGGGCCTTCGGGCCATAGGTCCTGAGGTTGGTCGGCAACGCCTCGCGTGCTGCGGAGTCAGCCGTCGCCCGTCGAGGGGCAAAGAGGGGAATGCTCACGGGAGGGGGGAGGAGGGCGCTGGGCCGACGGACGCCGTGGGAGCTCTGTTGGGAGAGAATGTCATGCCTACGTTATCCTACCCCGAGCCTAGGAGCGGCTGTCCGGATGGTCAACTTTCGGCAAGGCTCTGCAAACGCTTGGGGATCCCGCGGGCTCGGCGTAGCATCGGCCGGCCGCAACCGGGGGGGACCGTGCGGTGGAGGGACATCCGGAGATGGGCACGAGGACATGAGCGGGCCGAGCATGATCATCACGGGACAGGCGCGGCGTGCGGGGCGTGCAGCGCTCGCGATTCGCGTTGCAGTCGCAGTTTCGGCGGTCGCGATGACCGGCGCGACGACGGGCTGCCGCGTCGACGACGAGGCTGTTCACCGCTGGGAGACGACGGAGCGCGGCCCGGACAAGCTGGTCGCCGTCCTCACCCACGAGAAGTACGGCACGCCGCTGCGCGTGGAGGCCGGCCTGTCGCTCGTCCGGATGCGACCGCGGAACGGGCGCCGCATCGGCACCGAGCTCATGACGGACGCCCTGACGGCGATCCCCGCAGACCCGCGGCAGAAGATCGTCGACGGGATGGCGCCCGAGCTGATCAAGCAGATCCAGGCCCCGCCCCCCGTGAAGGGCGCCCCCGGCCAGCCGCTACCCGAGGATCACTCGATCCCGTTCAAGGACGCCGCGTTCGCCATGCTCCAGCATGACCCGCCGCTCGTCTCGAACGACGACACCAAGGCCAAGCTCGGCGCCGCCCTCACCCAGTGGTGCAACGCCGACTTCGAGACCCGCCTCGAGAACCCGTCGCAGCAGTTCGGGATCGAGCAGATCATGCGGTTCCTCGGCCCGAACTCCGTCCGTGGCCTCCCGGCGCTCATCAACGAGCAGTCGTCCAAGGTCGATCGCATCGTCGGTCTCATCGCGGACCTCGGCGACGACGCAACGAAGGTCAAGGGCTCCGAGAACCTCGTCGCGCTCGCCAAGCTGATCGACTCGAAGGCCTGGATCGACAAGCAGACCGTCGTCGTCCAGAAGGCGGACGACGATCAGAAGCAGAAGGTCACGAAGGACCAGCTCGCGAAGCAGGTCATGAGCTACCAGGATCAGGAGCTGACGAAGGTCTTCTCCTCGATGAAGCGCATCAAGGGGCGCTCGGTCGTCGAGTACCTGATCCAGTACGCCAGCAACGTCAACAACAGCTCCGATCGCCGCAAGACGGCGCTCGCGGCGCTCGAGGGGGCGGTCGACAAGAACAACACCGCCGACATCGCGCGCATCTTCGACATCGCGAAGGACGACAACACGCCCGACGACGTGCGCGACCAGGCCTTCAACCGGCTCGGCGAGCTCCCCAAGGAGCAGGTCGTTCCCCGCCTCTACACGCTCTTCACGCCGAAGAAGTGGAAGGTCCGCTGGGTCGCGGCGCAGAAGATCCTCGGGATGATCACGCCGAAGCAGATCCCCGAGTTCATGAGCCACCTGCCCGCCTCCCCCGCGGTCAAGATGGGGCAAGGCGAGCCGCTCGGCTACGGCGCGCTCCTCGCGAAGATGGAGTCTCCGAAGGGGGAGCCGAAGGCGCGCGACGTCGTGATGGGCTACCTCGGCTCGAAAGAGGTGGGCCCGAAGCTCACCGCGCTCGCCTTCTTCTACGCCGGCAAGAAGGCCGATCTGCCCATCGTCACCGCGCGCGAGGGGGACAAGGAGGCCGTCCCGAAGTGCGACCCGGCCGACGAGTGCGGGTGGCAGTGCGAGCTCCCGAAGCCCGGAACTCCGCCCGAGAAGAACGAGACCGAAGTGAAGACGGTCGTCACCGTGGGGGACTTCGCGCGTGACTGCATCGCCCCCCACATGGATGCACCGTAGGGCGTGACGCTGTTCGCGCGAGTTGTACAGGCTGGCAGAGCGGCGCTAGTGTCCATGAGAGTCAGGCGATGAGCGCGGATCCGAACAAGAAGAGTGGACGCAGCTTCCAGTGCCGGGACGTGCTCTGGGAGACGTTCGAGCAGATGGCTCGTGAGCTCGAGTGCAGCGTCGACTACCTCGTCAACGAGGCGATGAAGCAGTACGCCCGCCAGCGAAGCTACGGCGGCGCCTCGCGCACTCCGATGCCTGCGCCCCGCGCGGAATCCTCGGGGGGGATGCCCATCGCGACGGGCTACACGGGGGGAGGAGGGCTTCCGCCGCCGCCGCTCGCGCCGCAGGGTGCCTCCGGGATGGGGCCGCCTCAGCAGATGCGCGGCGCGCCCCCGGGCCCGACCTCGCAGCGTCTCCCGCCTCCGCCGATGCGCTCGCCGACGTTGCCCGCGACGCCTCCGCCGATGCGCTCGATGCAGCCGGTCGCCGCCACGCCTGCCCCGCAGCGCGTCCAGGCTGCCGCTCCTGCCCCGCCGCCTCCGATGCGAAACACCTCGCCGCCTTCGCGCGTTCCCCCGCCGATGCGACAGCAGCAGCAGCAGTCGGTGCCCACGCCGATGCACCAGATGCAGCCGCAGCAGATGCAGCAGCAACAGATGCAGCAGCCGCCCATGCAGATGGGGAACGGGTACCCCGCGCCGCCGCAGCAGGCCGCGCACGGCGGCATGCTCAGCGTCGTCTACCAGGGCGAGAAGCTCCCCGTGACGAAGGATCGCTTCGTCATCGGCCGCGGCAAGCAGTCGAGCGACCTCACGCTGAAGGACCCGAACGTGTCCCGCCAGCACGCGATGGTCGAGTTCCAGAACGGCGTGTACTTCATGGTCGACATGGGCTCGACGAACGGCGTCGAGTTCAACGGCCAGCGGATCGCGCGCAAGCAGATCGGCGAAGGCGACAGCTTCCGCATCTGCGATCACGAGATGCGCTTCACGTACCGCTGACGGTTCAGCCGGTCTCCGCGGCGCTCACGTATGCACGTCGCGATCATCGGCATGGGCGCGCTCGGGCGCGTCTACGGCGTGCGGCTCCAGCTGCGCGCCTCGTGCGACGTCACCTACGTCGTGCGGCCCGGTCGCGCGTCCGTACCGCTGAACCTCACCCGGATCGACGGCGACGGAGCGGTCGAGGCGGTCGCCGCGCCGACGGTCGACGTGCGCGTCCCCGAGAGCGCCGACGTCATCCTCGTATGCGTCCGCGCCGAGCAGCTCGACGGCGGCCTCGACGCCCTCCTGCAGGCGTCGCCGGACGTGCCGATCGTGATGCTCACGCCCGTCCTCCCGCACGATCTCGCGCGGATGACCTCCGTGCACGGCGCGCGCGTCCGGGTCGCGATGCCCGGCGTCGTCGCGTACATGACGGAGCGCGACACCTGTCGCTACTGGCTCCCCAAGGTCGCGCCGACGCTGATCGACGCCGCCCCGCCCGTCCCCGGAGCGGTCGTGGAGCTGGAGCGCGCGCTCACGAAAGCAGGCTTCGTCGGCCGGCTCGAGCTCGGCGTCCACGAGACGAACCCGGCGACGACCATCTCGTTCATGCCGCTGGCCATGGGGGTCGACGCGGCCGGTGGCATCGACGCGCTGGTGGCCGACAAGGATCTCCTCCGGCTCACGCTCGCCGCCGTCGCCGAGGGGCTCGCCCTCGCCGCGAAGATCGGCAAGGCGCCCGCGTGGGTGGACCTCCTCGCGCGCTTCGCCGGGCCGACCGCCCTCAAGATCGGCCTCGGCATCGCGCGGAGCCGTGCGCCCGAGGCTCTTGCGTACGTCGAGGAGCACTTCGGGCGGAAGCTCCACGCGCAGAACGTCCAGATGGCGCGGGCGATCGTGGCGCTCGCGGCAGAGAAGGGGACCCCGCGCGCGGCGCTCGAGAAGCTCCTGCTTCAGCTCGAACAGCCCGGTTGAACCGAGTCTCTCCTCGCGGTACGCACATCGGCGATGCGTACGCTCGCCCATACGTCGTTCCTCGCCCTGTTCGCGCTCCTCCCGTCGGCGTGTGAGCCCCCCCCCGTCCGCCGGCCGCCCCGCCGCCCGCGGCCGTGCCCGCCCCTTCGCCGCCCCCGCTCGTGCCGCTCGCGCACGGCATCAACGCGTCGGCGGTCGATCGTACCGCCAGCCCCGGCGCGGACTTCTACGCGTACGCGAACGGCGCGTGGCTGAAGTCGGCCACCCTGCGCGACGACCAGTCGCAGACCGGCCCGTTCACCACCATCAGCGACGAGGTCCTCGCCCGCACGAAGGTCATTCTCGAGGAGTCCGCCGCGAGCGGCTCCGCGGCGGGCACGGCCACGCAGAAGATCGGCGACTATTACTGGAGCTTCGTCGACACCGCCGGCATCGAGGCGCGAGGGCTCGCTCCCCTCGCACCGGTGCTCGATCGCATCGCCAAGGTGAAGGACAAGCGCGCCCTGGCCGCGTACCTCGGCGGCGAGGTCCGCGCGGACGTCGACCCGCTGAACGACACGAACTTCGACACGGGGCACATCCTCGGTCTCTGGGTCGAGCAAGACCTGAACGACGTGTCGCGGGTCGCGCCGTATCTCCTCCAGGGAGGGCTGGGCATGCCCGGGGCGAGCTACTACCTCGACCCGTCGCCTCCGATGCAGGCGCTCCGCACCAAGTACGTCGCCTACCTCACGAGCCTCCTCGAGCTCGCGCACATCGCCCAGCCCGCAGCGAAGGCGGCGCGCGTCTTCGAGCTCGAGAAGGCCATCGCGAAGACCCACGTCTCGCGCGCCGACTCGGAGGACGTGAAGAAGGCGAACAACCCCTGGACGCACGCCGACTTCGTGAAGCGCGCCCCGGGCCTCGACTGGCCGGCGTTCTTCGGCGCTGCGTCGCTCGAGGCGCCGCCGTCGTTCATCGTGTGGCACCCGTCGGCCGTGACCGGCATCGCGGCGCTCGTGAAGCAGAAGCCGCTCGACCTCTGGAAGGAGTACCTCGTCGTGCGCGCGCTCGACGAGGCCGCGCCGTTCCTGCCGCAGGCCTTCGTCGACGCGCGCTTCGCCTTCTTCGGCACGGCGCTCCGCGGGACGCCGAAGCCGCGCGACCGGTGGAAGCGGGCGGTCGACGCGACCAACGCCGCGCTGCCGGACGCCGTCGGGAAGCTCTACGTCGCGAGGCACTTCCGCCCCGAGTACAAGGCGGATCTCGACCACATGGTCTCGGGCATCGTCGCGGCCTTCGGGCGCCGGGTCGACGCGCTCTCGTGGATGGCCGCCGAGACGAAGGAGAAGGCGCGCGCGAAGCTGAAGACGCTGCGCGTCGGCGTGGCGTACCCCGACGCATGGCGCGACGACAGCGGCCTCACGATCGTGCGCGGCGACGCGCTCGGGAACGCCGAACGCGCGCAGCTGTACAGGTACAAGCTCGCGCTGGCGAAGATCGGCAAGCCCGCGGACCGCGGCGAGTGGGCGATGGCGCCGCAGGAGGTGAACGCCGTGAACCTCCCGGTGCGCAACGCGCTCAACTTCCCCGCGGCGATCTTCGCCCCGCCGTTCTACGACCCCGAGGCGACGGCCGCGGTGAAGTACGCCGCGATCGGGGCCATCATCGGTCACGAGATCAGCCACAGCTTCGACGACCAGGGGGCGCAGTTCGACGCCGACGGCAAGCTCGCCAGCTGGTGGACCCCCGCCGACTTCGCGCACTTCCAGGCCTCGGGCGCCGCGCTCGCGAGCCAGTACGACTCGTACAAGCCGTTCCCCGACCTGGCCGTCAACGGCAAGCAGTGCCTCGGCGAGAACATCGCCGACCTCGCCGGCCTCGCCGCCTCGTACGACGCCTGGAAGACCTCGCTCGGCGGCCAGCCCGCGCCGGTGATCGACGGGCTCACGGGGGAGCAGCAGTTCTTCGTCAGCTTCGCGCAGTCCTGGCAGACGAAGACGCGCGACGAGGCGATGCGAGGCCAGATCGCCACCGACGGCCACGCCCCCGCGCAGTTCCGTGCGCTCACCGTGCGCAACCTCGACGCCTGGTACGCGGCGTTCGACGTCCAGCCGAAGGACGCGCTCTACCTCGCCCCGGAGGCGCGCGTCCGGGTCTGGTAGGTCGCTCACCGGGGACGTTCGGTCGCCTCCCTCCCGCGCCCGGTTCGTTCCCGGTCGCGTTCGGTAGCCTCCCTCGCCCGGTCGGTTCGTTCCCGGTCGCGGTCGGTAGTCTTCCTCCCCCGGTCGGTTCGTTCCCGATCGCGGTCGGTAGCCTTCCTCCCCCGGTCGGTTCGTTCCCGGTCGCGGTCGGTAGCCTCCCTCGCCGGGTCGGTTCGTTCCCGATCGCGGTCGGTAGC